>OGZK01002585.1_pt1 | contig 15345 bp, 8 predicted proteins | sample 1576791 | NCBI WGS metagenome assembly OGZK01 (sample SAMEA3541556, study PRJEB24748) | human gut metagenome | biome: human gut; feature: human-associated habitat; material: faeces | place: China | collected 2012
TCACCGCTATTCCGAAATTTCATGTTTCTGTAATCAATCAAAAAAATAAAGGAATAGCTTCTTATTCCAATAATTCTTTTAAAGTAAATGTTCCAAAACACTCTGTAAAAGAATATTCAATTACCATTAAGAAAAATTCTATTTCTGGTGGAAAGGCGGATTTAAGAAATACGAATATTGAGATTTCTGGTGAACGAGTAAAATTATAATTGGATTATAAATTTTTTCAAAAGAAAAGGGCATCGCACTAACTAGGTTAGTGCGACAGCCCCTTTTTAAAATAAACTTTTCAAATAATCAATAAGGATTATTTTACTGAGAAGTATCCAGTAATATCCGGAACCTCTACAGCAAGCCATACCCCTCTTACAGATGTAAGCTATGTTGTAAAGAAAGCTGATGGAACTGTTATCTATAGCGATGGTGTAGCCGGAGTCGCAGCAAAGACTAATAATGCATTTGTAAACTCAAATGGTGCATTATCTATCGAAGCTGTAACAGCTACTACCAATGGAGATGGAGATCCACTTCTTATTAAAAATCTTGAGGCTGGAACATATACTGTATATGCAGAAGGTAAAGATAATGTAGATAGTAATGTTGTTCCAAAAATTACAACAACATTTACTATTAAAGACACACAGGCTAAAGCAACTGTAGATACAAAACACAATAGTGTAGATGCAAGAACTACTTCTGGTTCTGCTATAAGTGCTGTTTTAGCTGATTCTGTAGTTGTTAAGTATGGTGATTATACTTATACAAATGTAAAGGATTATACAGATACACATACAGGTCTTGATGTTGCAACTTACGAAGTCGTAAAGAACAACGGATATACTGTTAAGTTTACAAATGGTCAGACAGAGAGTTTCCTTACAAGCGGTGAAGGATTTACCGTTACAAAAGTTACTGTTTGGGTAAATGCCGGTATTTTAAAAATCCCTCTGTGCAATGCACAGAGGGATTTTATTATTTAGATGAATAATTCAATCTAAATTATTTTACTGTAATTGATTTAATTAAATTTACATCAATATCAATGTTAGTATAAACATTAGGAGATACTTCAATCTTAAGAGTTAATTTAGAAACATTAAAATATGTTCCATTAACTTTAACGGAATCACTGGTAACTTCTCCCCTAACATTGTCATTAACTTTGTATTCTACAATATTAGCAGCTAAACCATCAGTCTTATTATCGACATCACTACGATCAGTGTATACTTTGTCGCCATATGTTATAACAAGTGCCTGACCTAAGGCAGCAGATACGGTATTGTAAGCTGCATCAACAGTTTCAGCTTTTTGCTCTACACCAGCAGCTGCCTGAGAATCCTTAATAGTAAAGCTTGTTGTCATTGTAACCTTTGTATTAGCGTCCTTCTGATATACAGCTGTAACATCATATTTACCAGCAGCAATATTCTTTGTTGCAGTAATTGCAGAACCAGAAGTTGAAGTAGTTAATGCATCAAAAGTTAATACACCAGAAACATTTTTAGTAAAAGCACCCTTAGATACTACAGTTGCAGTAGTATCGTCATAAACTACTTTACCATCTTTGTCTTTTACAACATATTTGGTAGTAGTTTCTCTTTTAACATCAGTACCGTCATTCATTCCGATCATAGAAACTGTAACTGTCTGGCCTTTTACATCTTTTCCAACAACGATATCTGCATTGTCATTAGCTACATCTAATCTCCAAGCTGTAGCTGTAGTGTCTGTTGCTTCTTTTACTGTAACACTAACTGTCTTTGCAACAACTTCCTTGCCATCTTTCTTGTAAGAAATCTTGTATACATAATTTCCTTTTTCTGCAGCATTTTTAAATGTAACTGTCTTATCATTATCATATGTATAATAATTAGGTCCTGAAATATCAGCAGGAACCTTTCCAGATACATCTGTAGATAAGCATTCTACATTAAGAGTTGCTGAAATATCATCTCCATACTGATCCTTAACAGTTGCCTTTACAGCCTTTGCATCATCGGCAAGACTTCTTGATACAGTTACACTGTACTTATCTAACTCAAGAGTTGCTACGGCTCTCTCAGCACCAATTTCGATAGCAACAGATCCAACAACCTTATCATCTTTTTTAATAAGGATATAAGCTGTACCACTCTTTAATGCTGTAACATTTACTTTCTTTGAGCCTAAAGAAGATGTAGCTAACATAAGAACTGTTTTATCAGAAGTTTCTACGGAATACTTAGCATATTCAGAACTAGAAATTTCTTTACCGTTTGCATCCTTAATTTGGAAGAATACAGCCTTATTAGGATCTTTTACTGCAATTTTCTTTGTATCTTTAGCCTTATCAAATGATGCTTTAGTATTATCATCAATTCTAGCATCAAAGCTATTTACAACAGCCTGATCAACTGCGGTAATTGTAACTTTGTTTGGTCCAATATTTCCTTCTGGCTTACCATTCTGGTCATACTTACCTGTCTTGTATGTGATGGTTGCTTCAGCAGTATCACCAACTTTATTTAAATAAAGCTTAGATCCACTTGTATAACCATTTCCCTTGGTATCAATTGTGAAGTCATAAGTAGCATCAGATGAAGGATAAGATACTTCTTTAACAATAACACCATTAGCGTCTTTAGATACTAACTTAACTTCCGTCTCAGTAGCTGCAGGAATTGTCACATTGTCAAGACCGATAGAAGCAACCTTTCCGTCAGAAGCTACGAATGTCTTTGTGATTCCATCAAGAGTCACATCATATGTAGCAGCATCCTTTAATTCACTGAACAGAGTTAATGTAACCTTAGAAGCATCCTTAGAATCAACAGATACCTTAGATACTGGATAAACAACGTTTGTTGTCTCGTTCTTTACTACGAAATCAGTAGGCTTAAGATTCTTTGTATTACCAGTAACAGTAGCTGTAAGCTCTGTCAACTTGTTCTGTGCTACAGTAGAAAGAACATAGTTCTTAACTTCTACATCCTTAGTAGTTGTAGCTGAATCCTTACCAACGGTAATCTTAGCTGTGATTGTTGCCTTACCAGCCTTAACACCAGTTACTGTACCGTCAGCTGCTACTGTTGCAATAGAATCATCGCTTGATGTGTAAGTAATCTTAGCTCTTGAAGAATTTTTCTTAGTATTTGTTAACTTAGTTGTGCTTCCAATAGCTACTACTGAATCTCCAGATAAAGCAACGCCTACCTTAGCAACTTTCATTGTGTAAGTAAGTTTCTTTGTCTTTGTTTTAGCACTCTTCTTTGTAGAAGTCTTGTAAGTTACCTTAACCGTAACTTTAGCGGTACCTGGCTTAACACCTGTAACCTTAATCTTCTTTGCTGCTGTCTTCTTAACAGTTGCAACAGACTTCTTGCTGCTTGTTGCAGTTACTTTAACTGACTTCCAAGACTTTGGAGTTTTAACTGTAACTGTCTTGTAGCCCTCAGAATAAACTGTGGCTTTTGTTGCGCTAAGCTTTGCTGTAGAAGCTGCCTGTGCGTTTGTAGCAGGAACTGCTGTTACAACCATAGCTGCAGCGAGAGCAAAAGCTAACACTTTTTTGCTTGATTTCATGTTTTTTCCTCTCTTTCTTTTTGACTAACTTCCATCTCTTCTACTCGTTTAACCCTGCACGTTTAAGTTCCTTCATCTTCTCTTCCAAACCGCTGCGGACGATTTTTCCAATCCAATGTTCTCGCTAATTGCCTCCACTGACCTTCCTCGGTCTTACTGTTAAGTCCATCGTCAGTTTCATCTGCAGACACACAAATCATAAATGACCAGAAACTTTCGCACATCAGACGTCGGCGTAGAGTGTGATATCAACGTTGATTGTCCAGCATCAAGATCAGCAAGCTGAGGTTCCGATGACTTATATTTCTAATATGTATCTGTAATTGTAAGGTCTGTCTGGAACAAGTTCCAGTTTCCATAGCCTCGATAGTAGTTCATCACTTGTCGTACTATTTATAGTACTCTTTTAACTACTCTACGTGACAATCATACACCAAGTATTGTATCTTTGCAACACCAAAATTACATTTTATTGAAAAAATTCTTTAATATTTTCTTAAGCATTTAAGAGTTTTTTCACTTTTTTCTATTATTAAAACTATTTCACGCGTAGTTCGAGTGAAACTACGCGTGAAGATAAACAATTCTATTTAAAGTAAGCAACTCCGGATTCGAAGATCTTCATATCCTGCTCTCCGTAGATGTTCATGGCAACGGCCTCACCGCGGCGCTCGCTGTGTGCCATCTTTCCGAGTACACGTCCATCCGGACTAGTGATACCCTCGATTGCCATGTACGAACCATTGACATTCCACTCTTCATCCATGGTTGGCTCGCCGGCTTCATTGACATACTGGGTGGCAACCTGTCCGTTTGCAAAAAGCTTGTCCAGCCATTCCTTCGGAGCTACGAAACGTCCCTCTCCATGGGATGCCGGGTTGCAGTATGTTGCACCAAGCTTTGCCTGCTGCAGCCATGGGGATTTGTTTGTCACAACCCTGGTATATACCATCTTGCTGATGTGGCGGTTGATGGTGTTGTAGGTCAGTGTCGGCGAATCTGCACTCTGCGCCTGAATCTGTCCGTAAGGAACAAGTCCCAGTTTGATCAGTGCCTGGAATCCGTTGCAGATACCCAGTGCCAGTCCGTCACGTTCTGACAGCAGTCTGCTTACTGCCTCGGTCATCTTTGCATTCCGGAATGCCGTTGCAAAGAACTTTGCAGATCCTTCCGGTTCATCTCCTGCGGAAAAGCCGCCCGGGAACATGATGATCTGTGACTGATCGATTGCCTTGACAAATTCATCGACAGAATCACGGATGTCTGCTGCACTCAGATTCTTGAATACTTTTACAATTGTATTGGCACCTGCACGCTCAAACGCTTTCGCACTGTCGTACTCACAGTTTGTTCCAGGGAATACCGGAATGAATACGGTCGGCTTTGCGACTTTGTTTCTGCATACATAGATGTTCTTTGTATCGTATACGTCACTCTGTACTTTTTCTTTATCCTCGGTTGCGCGGGTTGGGAATACACGCTCGAGTGTTCCCTGCCATGCATCAAGTGCCTCATCCATGGAAAGAGCCATGTCTTTGTATACGAATTTCTGTGCATCGTTGACTTCTCCGACAACGACTGCGGATGCTTCTTTTATAATAGGAAGAAACTCTTCTTTTACTTCTGCTACGATATTACCAAATCCCGGTGCAAATAAGGTTTCAGCAGTGACATCATCGGCAATTGTCACACCCAGTTTGTTACCGAATGCCATCTTGCTGACTGCTGCTGCCAGACCTTTTCCGTCAAGTGCATAGGCACTACGGATTGCTCCCTTGCCGATCAGTTCATGGATCTTATCGTATAGCTTCATTACCTGCTCGTATACCGGCAGATCGTATGCGTTCTTTTCGATCGTAAAGAGTACCAGCTTATCTCCTGCTTCTTTCAGTTCCGGTGTGATCACGTCTTTTTCTCTTGCCACATCGACTGCGAAAGAAACGAGTGTCGGCGGCACGTCAATATCGTTAAAGGTTCCGGACATGGAATCTTTTCCACCGATGGACGGCAGACCAAAACCGATCTGTGCATCAAATGCACCGAGCAGTGCTGCAAACGGCTGACTCCATCTCTTTGGATCTTCACTCATTCTGCGGAAATACTCCTGGAAGGTGAAGCGTACTTTCTTGTAGTCACCACCGGCGGTCACGATACGGGAAAGGGATTCCAGTACGGCATATACCGATCCGTGGTATGGACTCCAGGAGGATAAGTACGGATCAAATCCGTAGGACATCATGGTTACGGTATCGCATTTTCCTTTCAGAACCGGAAGTTTGGCAACCATGCTCTGTGTCTCGGTCAGCTGATAGCGGCCGCCGTATGGCATGTAGACACTTCCCGCACCGATGGAACCGTCAAACATCTCGACAAGTCCCTTCTGGGAACATACATTAAGATCCGCAAGCATGGCAAGCCATGCTGATTTGTTGTCGTTTTTCTGTAATGCATCTGCAACTTTCGGAAGTTCGATCTTTTTAAAGAAGTTGTCTTCCTCTTTTGGCATCTCAACTTCGACATCAGCTTCCTGATGTGCACCGTTGGTATCTAAGAATGCACGGGAAATATTGACGATATCTTTTCCTCTCCACTCCAGAATCAGTCTTGGCTCCTCTGTCACAACTGCGACTTCCGTTGCCTCAAGGTTTTCTTCCTTTGCATAGGCAAGGAACTGCTCTACATCTTCCGGAGCAACAACAACGGCCATACGCTCCTGGGACTCGGAGATTGCAATCTCTGTTCCGTCCAGACCGGCATATTTCTTCGGTACTTTGTCCAGATTCACGCGCAGTCCGTCTGCAAGCTCACCGATGGCTACCGATACACCGCCGGCACCGAAATCGTTACATTTTTTGATAATATGGCTGACTTCTTCTCTGCGGAACAGGCGCTGCAGTTTACGCTCAGTCGGTGCATTACCTTTCTGTACCTCGGCACCACATACAGACGTAGACTGTGTGTTATGTGCCTTGGAAGATCCGGTTGCTCCACCGATACCGTCACGTCCGGTACGTCCGCCCAGAAGGATAATCTTATCTCCCGGATCAGAGGTCAGTCTCTGTACGGCACGTCTCGGTGCGGCACCCATGACAGCACCGATCTCCATACGTTTTGCTACATAATCCGGATGGTAAACTTCTTTGACATATCCGGTTGCCAGTCCGATCTGGTTTCCATAAGAGCTGTAACCTCTGGCTGCCTCGCGCACGATCTTCTTCTGTGGCAGCTTACCCTCAATCGTATCTTTTACGGATACGGTCGGATCTGCGGCTCCGGTCACACGCATTGCCTGATACACATAAGTTCTTCCGGAAAGCGGATCACGGATGGCTCCGCCTAAACAGGTAGCAGCACCACCGAACGGCTCAATCTCGGTCGGATGGTTATGTGTCTCATTCTTAAAGTTTACAAGCCACTCCTCTGTCTTTCCATCTACTTCCACCGGTACCACGATGGAACATGCATTGATCTCGTCAGATTCTTCCTGATCTGCAAGTTTTCCTTCTTTTTTCAGACGTTTCATGGCAAGCAGTGCCAGATCCATCAGGCAGACAAACTTGTCATCACGTCCCGCATACAGTTTCTTGTGGGTATCCAGATATTCTTCGTAAGTCTTTTTGATTGGTGCCTGGTAAAATCCTTCATCAAACTTCACATTTTTCAGTTCTGTCGAGAAGGTGGTATGACGGCAATGGTCACTCCAGTAAGTATCAAGCACGCGGATCTCTGTCACGGACGGATTCCGCTTCTCGGTATTTTTGAAGTAATTCTGGATATGTAAGAAATCCTTAAAGGTCATGGCAAGATTTAAAGAGCTGTACAGTTTCTTCAGCTGTGCTTCTGCCATGTCGATAAATCCGTCGAAAACTGCCACGTCTGCCGGCTCATCGAAATTCTGTACGAGGGTATCCGGCTTGTCCATACCGGTCTCACGGGAATCTACCGGATTGATACAATACTTTTTGATCGCCTCTAACTCATCCTCTGTGATATCACCCTTGATCACATAGGTCGTCGCGCTGCGGATGATCGGCTCCTCATCCTCATTTAAAAGCTTCACGCACTGCTCTGCGGAATCCGCTCTCTGGTCGAACTGTCCCGGCAGGAATTCTACGGAAAATACGTTTCCGCCTTCTGCGTCAAAGTTCTCCTCATAAATATCATCCACTGGCGGCTCGGAAAATACCGTCTGCAATGCCTTCTGGTAAGTGGCATCCGATACATTTTCCACATCATAACGGATCAGAACACGCACCTGATCTGCAGCGATTCCGAGATAATGCTTTACCTCATGTTTTAATTCTTTTGCCTTTACGGCAAAATCCGGTTTCTTTTCTACGTACACACGACGTACATTGCCCATTGGATTTACCTCCTTCTTTTGCGAAACGGAATGCCCCCTGCATTTGGGGGCATTCTATTGATCTTTATGTTATTGTATCATGGGTTGACAATTAAGTAAAATTAATATCGCTTACGATATCTATTACCTGTTCTTATGAAATTACTGTACGGTAATTGCACTGTCCGTTACAACGCCCGGAGTGTCCGGTTCCGGCTGATCCGGCTGATCGGTACCCGGGTTTGGATTTACAAAATTAATCTTTACTTTCAGCTTTCTGGATTTATTTCCTGCCGTATCTTTGACATATACGGTCACGCTATAAGTTCCATAGGTTCCTCTTTCCATAGCGGTAACTGCCTTATGTGCTTCTCTGGCATCCACGAAAACATATTTTGACGCAAGTTTTTTGCCCAGATCTTTTGCCACTACATCTGCCTTAATTGCAGAAACCAGTTTTTCTTTGGAAACGGCTTTATTGTAGGTCAGTGTCTTTCGCTTCAGGCTGATGGATGGTGCTTTCGTATCTTTTACGGTAATTACGATGCTCTTTTGGGTCTTGTTTCCTTTGGCATCTTTTGCGGTGTATGTAATCTTATATTTTCCGGTCTTTGCCGCATTGACTTTTCCGGAAACGGTAAATTTAAGTGTCTTACCTCTGTAATCGGTAGCTTTCACACCCTTTTTCAGATCTACTTTGCTGTTTGTTCTCTCGATGGTTTTATTCTTGATTCCCTTAATCGTCGGGCGAAGTTTCTGCCATGGATTTCTCGGATCCGGATCGGTCGGATCCCATCCGCGGTACGGACTGTTTACATCGATGCGGACCGGAGTTGGCTTTCCGAGTGGTCCCGGATCTTTGCTGTCATAGATGGTTACTTTGGTTCCTACCGGGCAGTTGTCATAGATCCACTTGGCATCTTCCACATTCAGACGGACACATCCGTGGGATGCCGTCTGTCCCAGACGGTTATAAGAATTGTATGCCAGCCTGCTCGGGTCCTGTGAACTGTAAAACACAGAGTGGAACAGCACACCACCGTGAATACGGCTGCAATACTGTCCGTACACACCGCCCATAAGTGTATGCCAGCGGTATTTTGCCGGAATCGAAAATGTTCCTGTCGGGGTGGCATTGTTGACACCGACAGAGCAGGCAAATGCTTTGACCGGTTTGGTATATTTACCTTTGGAATCAAGTGCATATACGGTCACACAGTTCTGCTGACGATTGATTTTAATGTAATATGGCAGTTTTGCTGCCTGAGTTATAACGGGTGTTCCTGCGAACACAAGCAGCATGAGTGCCGCCATCAATCCGCATAAGGTTTTCAAAATTCCCTTTTTCATGATAATCTCCTTTTCTCTCCTTTGTGAAAGGTATATAATATATCCTATACTATACTATACTATACTATACTACTGAGGATATGATCGATGGATATCAATTATGAATTATACAAGGTTTTCTATTATGTTGCAAGCTCTCTCTCATTTTCGGATGCAAGTAAGAAGCTGTTTATCTCCCAGTCAGCGGTAAGCCAGTCTATCAAAACATTAGAGCGCAAGCTGGGACAGCCGCTTTTTATCCGCAGCACAAAAAAAGTGCAGCTGACTCCTGCCGGTGCTCTGCTTCTGAAACATGTGGAACCTGCCATGAATCTGATCTCACGCGGCGAAAGCCAGCTTTTAGAATCCGGCTCTCTTGGTTTAGGACAGCTGCATATCGGTGCCAGCGACACGATCTGCCGCTATTTTCTTCTGCCGTATCTGCAGAAATTCCATCGGAAATTCCCGGATGTTCCGATTAAAATCACCAATGCCAGCTCGATGGGCTGTGTAGACCTGTTAGAGCAGCGCCGGGTAGATCTGATTATCACAAATTTTCCAAACCCGCATCTGAATCCTTCCTATATTCAGAAAACGGTTGGCTCTTTCTCGGATGTGTTCGTCGCCAATCCGGCATATTTTGATCTGGCGGACCGCATCGTTCCTTTCTCGGAGCTTGGCACCTATCCGCTCATGATGTTAGACCGCAAGAGCACAACGAGTGAGTTTCTGCACCACATTTTCCTGCAGCATCAGCTGGAACTGCTGCCTCAGGTAGAGCTCAGCAGCAACGATCTGCTCATTGACATGGCCCGCATCGGTCTTGGAATTGCTTTTATCCCGGATTTTTGTCTGAAACACAAGCCGGAGGATCTCTTTCTCGTCCGCACGCAGGAAACGATCCCGCAGCGGCAGCTGGTGGCTTCGTTAAACCCTACCCTTCCGGTTTCTGCCTCCACCGAAGAGTTTTTAAAGCTCCTCCCGGACGTCTGACCAGAACCGGCTCACTTCTTCCCGCAGCTGCGGCAGACCACAGACGCTTCTCTTTTCCCATTCTCTCGGAAAAAGCGCTCCGTATTCGCGCTGCAGGAAACGTTCATCCAGCAGAAGGATCACGCCGCGGTCCTCGCTGGTCCGGATCACGCGCCCTGCTGCCTGCAGGACTTTGTTCATTCCCGGATAGCGGAACGCATAGTCAAATCCGGACAATCCCCGCTCATCATAATAATTCTTTAAAATTTCACGTTCATCGCTGACCTGCGGAAGTCCGGTTCCCACGATGATGGCACCGATCAGCCGGTCGTTTTTCAGATCAATGCCTTCCCCGAAAATTCCACCCATCACACAGAACGCAACGAGTGTCCCCTGGCGCTCTTTTTCAAATTCTTCCAAAAACGCTTCTCTTTCGTGTTCTTTCATATTACTATGCTGCATCAGAATCTCGCACGAATCGGCCGCCTTCCCGGCAAAGACCTCATATACATCCTGCATCAGCTGGTAAGACGGGAAAAACACCATGTAATTTCCCTGCTGTGCTTCTGTGACTGCACCGATATAGTCCGCGATTTTTTCGTATTCTTTTCTGTTCCTCCGCGTATATTTTGTGCTCACATCCCGGCCAAATGCGAGAAGTCTCTGTGTCTGGGCAAACGTACTCTGCGCATAAATGGCATAGTTATCCTCGTCCGTGGAAAGTAGCCGCTTGTAGTATCCGATCGGCAGGAGCGTTGCGGAGAAAAAGATCGTGGAATTGCTTTTATCGATGCATTTCTGCAGATTGACCGACGGATCTACGCAAAAGAGCCGGATCCGGAACTGGCCTTCCTCCGTCATCTGGCTGTAGATCACGTAATGGTCATCCACCAGATCATAGATATTCAGGAAATTGCGCAGCGCAAAGTAAAAATCCAGCACCGTTTTCTTCTCCGGAAATTCCCGCGGTTTTTCCAAAAATTCATCCATCTGGGAGGCCAGCCGCATAAGGTGGAAGGTCAACGTTCCCACACTGTCCAGAATCTGGTAGTGCTCACACTCACGTTTCATTTCCAGCATGGCTTTGTTGCATTTGTCCAGGATACGGCAGATCGTACGGCTGTGCGCTTTCATGATCCGCTTCACTGCAAGCACGTCTTCTTTGTACAGATCGGCACTGTACATCTCCCTGCTGCGATCCACGAGGTTATGTGCCTCATCCACCAGGAACAGATAGTCTCCCTTTATCCCCTCCTGAAAAAAGCGTTTCAGATATACATTCGGATCGAATACGTAATTGTAATCACAGACAATATTGTCTGCCCAGGTTGCCACATCCAGACTCATCTCAAACGGGCACACCTGATATTCTTTCGCCTGCGCTAAAACTTCCTCTCTGGTAAACAGGTTGGATTTCTGCAAGAGATCAAACACCGCATCGTTCACCCGGTCAAAATGCCCCTTTGCATATGGACAGTTTACCGGGTTGCAGTCCATCTCTTCACACAGGCAGAGTTTTTCTTTTGCTGTAATCTGGATGACTTTGGCACGGTATCCCTGTTCTTCCAGCAGTGCGAACGTTTCTTTTGCCACAGTTGCTGTGATGGTCTTTGCCGTGAGATAAAAGATCCGGTCTGCCAGCCCTTCTCCCACTGCTTTTACCGCCGGAAAAATTGTGGAAATTGTTTTGCCCACTCCGGTCGGTGCTTCGATAAACAGGTTCTTCCCCCGCAGAATGGTGCGGTAAACATCGGCAACCAGCTTCTTTTGTCCCTGCCGGTAGGGAAATGGAAACTCGAGTGTATGAATACTCTCCTGCCGCTGTTTTTTCCATGCGATCTGCCAGTCTGCCCATTTCCTATAATCTTCGATCAGATGCGTAAACCACACGGTCAGTGTCTCAAATGTATAAATCTCCCGGAAATACCGAATTTCCTCGGTATCCAGATTGCAGTAGGTCATCTGCACGCCGATCCGCTCCAGACGGTTCTGTTTCGCATAGATATACGCATAGCACATTGCCTGGGCTTTATGCACGTAGACCGGCTGTTCCATTGCCGCAACGTTTCTATATACACCCTTGATCTCATCGATGAAGCTGATTTCTTCTTCCGGAGGGATTTCCGCCGCAAACTCCATCTCCGGTTGCAGCACAGACTCCGTCGCAGCCGGCAGATCCGGCTGAAATTTTCCATAGGCGATTCCGTCTGCACGTCCTTCCACGACCAGTACGTAATCGTTGGCTTTCCATTCAATTTTCAGCGGTACTTCCGCCTGGTAGGAGGTGTCCATGCTTTTTTGAATTTTCCGGTGGATACGGCTGCCTTCCATCATGGCCTCTGCACTCGCCAGCTTTCCGGCACGGTTATCGATATCTCCTGCCCGGAAAATAAACTCTACCAGATTTCTCACAGAGATATGTAATTCCTGCATGTACACCTCCTTTCTCCCGCGGGTATTTTCCTGTTGTATGAAGCGGGTTTTTATTTGTTCCATTATTTTACAATAAAAAGCCCCGCTCCGGAATACGGAGCGGGACTTAAAGTTCCATAGTCACGATATAATAATTGTATTATGCCACTGCAAATTTAGCAACTACGTTTTCGAAATTTTCATTCTTTCCACCGTAGCAAACCTGAAGATTCTTTTTTACGCCAAGTCCAATCATACCAAGCAATGACTTTGCATCAATGAATGTTCTGTCGCATTTTACATCAATATCAAAATCACAACCACCTGCTGCACGTACAAAATCCTTAACTTCATCCATATCTGATAACCGAATTACTTTAACAGTTTCATACATAATCCAACACCTCTTTCTACCTTTAAACAACATACTTTTATTATCATCCCCAAGTTTAGAAAAGATTATGCCACTTTTTTTCTCATCTGTCAAAGTTATGCAAACTTCGCATTTCTCCGGTTTTTCCTGCATAATGACGGTAATCGCGCAACCGTTTCCATCAGATTCTTACCGTTTTTTTTCGTGTATTTATATTTATACCTGCTATCTTATGCAATTTCTCCAAAAAATTGCCTTTCCAATCACCAAAACAAGCATTTTTTGATGAAAACTATTTTTATCAAAGTGGTTTCCCACTTTTTTTCAGAATATCCACATATAATTCTCCGATCGGACTGACCTTTATCCCCTTGTGCCGGATATAGCCAATCCGCATCTTTTCGCTCTCTGCCAGCGGCACTGCCGCATAATCATTTCCGTTTAATTCTTCACAGATAATCCCGGAACAGAGCGTATAACCATTCAGCCCAACCATCAGATTCAGCATGGTCGCCCGGTCATCCGCATGGATCATCTTCTTATATTCATAGGTACTTTTCATCTCTTCGGCAAAATAAAAGGAATTATTTTTCCCCTGTTCGAACACAAGACATGGATATTCCTGCAGTTCTTTCATGGAAATTACATCCCTTTGTGCCAGCGGATGTCCTTTCCACAGATATACATAGGTGTCACAGGTAAACAGTTCTTCAAAAATCACATCATTTTCCTTGAAAAGTTTCTGGAGTACTGCTTCATTAAATTTGCTCAGGAAAAGAATCCCCAGCTCACTTTTCATGTTACGCACATTTTCGATTACCTGATTCGTCTGTGTCTCATGCACGGCAAATTCATATTCGTCCATTCCGACAGCCTTTACGACTTCCACAAATGCCTTGACCGCAAAGGTATAATGCTGCATAGACACGGAAAATTTCTTTTTGGATGCAGACGAAATATAACGGGATTCCAGTAAATGATACTGCTCCACGACCTGCTTGGCATATCCGATAAATTCCTCTCCCTCTGGTGTAAGCACGATTCCCCGGTTGGACCGGATAAAAATGGTGATTCCTGCTTCTTCTTCCAGTTCGCGCACAACCGCAGACAGATTGGGCTGTGAGACAAACAATTTTCGGGATGCTTCGTTCATGGAACGGCTTTCTGCAATCGTAATTACCTGATGTAACTGCTGTAGGGTCATATGTCTTACCTCTTTTCCTTAAGCAAATGATCTGTTATATACCGGACAAGGATCTGAAGTATCCATGCAATCACAATGGAACTGCATACCAGCACCAGTTCGTAACGCAGACGGCATGTATGAAATGCTGCTCCCTTCATAAATTTTCGTATGGTAACATGTACCAGATACAATTCCAGCGAATGAGCACCAAACCATTCCAGTATTCTTATAACCGGGCGCATAGATAACCGGGAAAAGATCCAGGCAATTCCCGCACAACATGAGATATTAAAAATTCCGGTCACATACCTTGCAAAAATAGGAGATCCACTTGGAAGCATGGTGAGCAAATAGCCGGATAACGCAAAAAGAATCAACCATTTCCAATAACTTTCCCTTTTTTCATAGCTGGATCTGCCATAAAAACAGCCCGCTATAAAAACAGGCAGACGAAGCAAAGCAATATTCACATTTCCAAACATATCTTTCTCATATAATGCAATTACAAGTGCTAATACTGTAATAGCACTTACAATAGAAAGCAGACGGATCTCTCCATCTATTGCGTCTCGTGCGCTATCCACAATCTGAAAAATATAGGGATAAATCAGATAGCATAACAGCATAAGGCCAATATACCAGTAAAGCCTGTCTCCATCACTGAAAAATGTGATAAATGTGAAGTCTTTTATGGCTTCTCCCCATCCTGTTTTATCTACACAGACATCCAGTAAAATATAAGAGGGTACGGCTACGATGCAATAAGGAATCAGGATTCTTTTTAATCTTCTTATGTAAAAGCTTCTAACATCTGATCTTTTTTTCATGGAATAATATAATCCCAGACCAGAAAAGAATAAAAAAGCATCCACACTTGATGATGAAATATATCTCCAAAAGAAGGAAATCCAGCCACTAAAATGATAGGAGTAATAATGACAGTCATCCGTAAAATGAAAAACTATAATCAATATGATGGATATTCCCATTAACGCACCCCGATATTGCGAAAGCACGCTATTACTTGTTTTTCTCATATATATTCTCCTCTATAAAAATTTAATTTAAATTACTATAAATAAAAAAACACCTAAACAGGTGTTTTTAAAGAACAGGGGATGAGAGAATCGAACTCCCACCAAAGGTTTTGGAGACCCCTATCATACC
>OGZK01002605.1_pt1 | contig 15212 bp, 20 predicted proteins | sample 1576791 | NCBI WGS metagenome assembly OGZK01 (sample SAMEA3541556, study PRJEB24748) | human gut metagenome | biome: human gut; feature: human-associated habitat; material: faeces | place: China | collected 2012
GGGACTGTATGCCGTATCGAGTACCGTGCAGTGCCCGCTGTACGGCCGCAACACGCCAAGCGATTTCTGCAGCCGCGGCGAAAGGTGGGGTGACTGATGGATATCCTGCTTTCGATCATCGGCAGCGCTGTTCTGGCCGCGCTGCTGGCCGCCGCCTACACCGCCGGGCTCTGCGCCGGAAAAGCCGCCGCACATACGGACGAGGACGACGAACCGAAGATCTACATGGATCACACGCATGGAGGCGAGGATTGATGCCGAAATATTCCGATAAGCCCTGTGCCCGCTGCGGCAAAATGATGCTGCACGCCTATTGCAGCCAGCGCTACTGCAAAGCCTGTGCCCCACTGGTGCGCAGCGACGATGCCATCATCAGCCGGGCCAAACAGCGCAGCAAACGTGCCATGAGCGAGATCGCCCGCGTGAATGCTCTCGCCCGTGCCGAAGGCAAGACCTATGGCTACTATGTAGCCCTGCACGAGCCGCGGAAGGGGTGATGCCGATGAGCAGGCCGCATTATGGCTGGTGGGGATATGTAAAAGATATCATCCGCCGCTATCCCACTCTTTGCGAACAGGAAAAAGCCCTGCACGAGACTTGCATCAGCCCTGATCTGAGCGGTATGCCCCACGGCTCCGGTACTCCTACCGACCCCGTGGCCGATGCCGCCCTGCGGGAACTGCCGGAGATCAACCGCCGGGAAATGGAAGCCGTGCGCCAGGCCATTGCTGAAACCCTGACCCTGGATACCGGCCAAGAGCGCCTACAGGTGATCCGGTGCGTTTTCTGGGACAAAGCGCATACACTGGAAGGGGCAGCAATGAAGCTGCACATAAGCTATGTAACAGCGCGTAGATGGCACGGTGAATTCATCAAGAAAGTAGCTTATTTTTTCGGTTTTTTATAATTTTTTACATTTTTCGCCAAGTTTTTCACCTTTTTTCCTCGCTTTTCTTTGGCTCGCTATGGTATAATATGCAAAACAATAATATAAAATAATATAATAGTAATAGATAAAAATAGAAAGGGGCGTAGATATTTATGTATAATGCTCTTGATGTAGCACGCTATATTATTGATTACGAAGCCACGCAAGGCCGCACTGTCAGCAATTTACGCCTGCAAAAGTTGTTGTATTTTGTCCAAGCGCAATTTATAGCAAATACTCCTGACGGGTCCCCCTGTTTTTCACAAAGAATGGAAGCTTGGGACTTTGGGCCGGTTGTGCCTTGCGTGTATCGCGAGTACAAGTATTGTGGAAGTGCTGCTATCCCACCCGAGAAGATAAACTCAAACAAATTTGCTCCCGCAGACCAAAAATTGATAAATTCGATGTTAGATCATTGCAGTGATATATCAACTTCCACCTTAGTTGATATTACTCATGCACAAGATCCCTGGTCCAACGCATACCACAACGTTTTCGGAAACGAAATCACTCTTGGAGCCATGCGGGATTACTTTGGAGATGTTTGACGATGGGAAAGGAAATTGACATTCTCAATAAAGGCCAGCACAATACAAGCACCAACAGCAGTTCATCTAAGAGTAACCCCATGAACGACATGAGCATTTCTATACTTCGCTTGTGCCAAAAACTCTCTCAAAATGTTACAGGAGATAATTTTGACTGTGCTGATTGGTTGAACGAATTGGAGCGTTACATAGCGAACGGCGAGAACCGGCTTTTATACTCCGATATCAGTAACTATATCTTCAATTTGTCCGATCAGGAATTTACTACATTCACAACGAACCTTGATTCCGCTCTAAGATGTGCAGCGGATCGTAAGGATTCCGGTTCAGACCAAGATAAAAACTTGTATAAGGCAACGGTCAAGTTCTTCGATCATGTCAACCTCGCACACCGCCAGTATTCTATGTTCAGTACCAAGCAGCAGGATATAGATGACGAGATCGAAAAGCTCTTGGCTCCTAAAATGCAAAATATCACAAAGGATATGACTTCTCAACTGGTTGGCTTGGTGTCTATTTTCACGGCTCTTTCATTCCTCATTTTCGGGGGCATTTCTTCCCTTGAAAGTATTTTCAATAGTTTAAGCAATACCGCTTATACACAAAATTCTATTCTGCCTACACTTATTATAGCTGTTGCATGGGCTTTCTGCCTGATGAATTTGCTTTTCGGTTTTATGTACTTTGTTTTACGAATTGCTAAGCAGTCTCCTTCGCGAGCAGAAAAACAACAGAATATCGTGCAGCGCTACCCTGTTGTTTTTCTTTGCGATTATGTTCTGCTTCTTCTTTTCGTTGTCTTGTGTGGAAGCTGGTTTGCAGAACGCAACGGTGTTGGTCAAACCGTTTTTTCTTTCTTTGTATGTGACCATCACGAAATCACTTTCATCTTTGCTATCGTTCTCATTGCGGTGTTCTTCTCCTCTTTAGGGTACAAGCTGTACGCATTATATAAAGGCACCGATACTTCCACAAAATCATGAGCTTAAAAAGCCAAAATTCCATGTTATAATACCATCATCAAAAGCCGTAAGGAACCCAAAATGTCCTTACGGCTTTTGTATTGTCATTTTATCCTCCCCATTTCAGCCAGACGGTCTTGCTCCCGCCTGGCTGTTTTTATGCCGCGCAGCCGGCCGTTTTCGGCAGGGGCGCTGTGTTCCCAAGCAACGGCACAGCAAGGGTGCAAGGCCCTTGTGCGGCCCCACTCCCCGGCACCCGGCAAAGGCTCACACATTTCACTCTCTTTCCTTTTGTCCGTGCGTGCCGGGGTTCTTTAATATTCCACCCCGCCCCAACCCGGCGGGGTATTTTATTGCAGAAAGGCGGTGACCACCGTGCCATCCATTACCCCCAAGCAGGAACGTTTTTGCCAGGAATACATCATTGACTATAACGGCGCGCAGGCCGCCATCCGGGCGGGGTACGCTGAAAATTCTGCCCGCAAAACTGCCAGCCGGATGCTGACAAATGCGGACATTCTTGCGCGTGTGCGTGAATTACAGCGTGAACAGACCGCCCGCCTTGCCTTAACGCAGGATTATGTTCTGCAGCAGCTTGTGGACACTTACCGCTGCTGCCGTGAGCCGGAGCCGGTCATGGTATACGATGCCGATGCAGGCGGCATGGTGGAATCCGGCAAGTACCAGTTTGACAGCAAGGGTGCCCTGCGTGCGCTGGAGCTGATCGGCAAGCATCTGGGGATGTATCAGGACAAGCTGAAGCTGGATGCCAAGCTGAACACCGGCCAGCTGGGCAAAGTGCTGGAACAGCTTGAGGTGCCGGATGGCTGATCTGCTGCTTTCGGACAAGTACAAGGCATTCCTGCGCTGCACGGCGCCGGTGGAATTTCTGGAGGGCACCACCGCAGCGGGCAAAACTACCGTGGGACTGTTCAAGTTTATCCTGCGGTGCGCGGCCAGCCCCAAGCGGCTGCACGTATTGGCCGGGCTGGATCAGGGCACGATTGAAAAGAACATCATCACCAAGGAACTGGGCGTGCTGGATGACTTCGGCGACCTGGTTGAATACTGGCCGGGCGGCCGCGGCGAGGACCGCCTGCCCCATCTGCTGCTGCACGCCCCAGGCGGCGACCGCAAGATCTATGTGATGGGCTATGCCGACAAAGCTCGCTGGAAAAAAGCCCTGGGCGGCCAGTATGGCTGCCTGTACATTGATGAGATCAACATTGCGGACATTGACTTTGTGCGGGAAGCTGCCATGCGCTGCGATTACCTGCTTGCCACCCTGAACCCGGATGACCCCGGCCTGCCGGTTTATGCAGAATTTATTGACCATGCCCGCCCCCTGCCCCAATGGGCACAGGACACCCCCAAAGAGATCACCGCCCAGTTGTGCCAGCCCGCAAAACCGGGTTGGGTACACTGGTTTTTTTCATTTGAGCACAATCTGGGACTATCTGCAGAAAAGCGCCAGCAGATCATCAGCATGGTACCGCCGGGCACAAAGCTGTACAAAAACAAGATTTTAGGCCTGCGCGGGCGTGCTACCGGCCTGATCTTCAATCTGGAACCACGCCACCTGATCTGTGCTGCCGATCTGCGCACCATGCTGAACAAAGAGCAGGCACCGCTGCACTGGGTCCAGCTTTCCTGCGGGGTAGATACCAGTTACAGCCAGCAGACGGCGGATACTTTTGCCTTTGTTATGGATGGTATTTTATCTGACCGGCGCAAGGTCACGCTGGCGGCCCAGGCCCACAACAACAAGACCCGCGCCGAACACAGCCTGCCGCCGCTGGCCCCCAGCGATATTCCGCCCCTGCTGCTGGACTTTCTGGAGCAGCAGCGCAGGGCCTGGGGCTTTGCCCGCACCGTGTATCTGGATTCTGCCGACCAGGCCACGATCACCGAATGCCAGAAGTACCGCCGCCTGCATGGATGCATTTATGACTTTGTGCCTGCCTGGAAGCGGCTGCCGGTGCTGGACCGCATCAACCTGGAATGCGGCTGGCTGGCCCATGGGGACCACCTGTTTGTGCAGGAAGCCTGTGCCCCCCTGATTGAGGAATACAACGTATACAGCTGGGACGAAAAGAAGCCCAACTGCCCGGAGGACCGCAACGACCACTGCGTAAACGCCGAGCAGTACGCCTGGCTGCCGTATAAGGAGCAGATTGGATGAGATGGATAGAAAGGGTGAAGACGATGATCCGCAGCTGGCTGGAAATTCAGCCTGCCTCCGGCAAAGGGCTTGTGATTCGCGAGCCAGTCAGCTTTGAAACCAACGTGCTGCGCAACCGCATCTGGTACCGCGGCGATGCCTGCGAGCTGGACCAGCTATTCAAGCTGCTGGGGGATGACGAGGTGAGCCGGGCCAGGTTCTGGGCCGCTGCGCCGGAGGATGAAAGCATCCGCAAAGCGCACAGCGGCCTGCCGGGCATTATGGTAGATATTCTGGCCGGTATCATAAAAGCCGACCTGAACGAGCTGGACTTTGACGGCCCCGCCGCCCAGGACGCTGCCGCCCGCTGGGCAAAGCTGGCCGAAGAGAACGACCTGCCGGGCCTTGTCAGCCGCGCTGTGGCCGACACGCTGGTGACCGGGGACGGGGCGTTCAAGATCAGCCTGGACGCGGCTGTCAGCGATGGCCCGATTCTGGAGTTTCGCGGCGCGGACCAGGTAGAATACCACACCCGGCATGGGCGCATTCAGGAGATTTGCTTCCTTTCCCCTGTGGGGGAGCGCGGGCGGATCCTGCGGGAGGTATATGCCCCCGGCCGTGTGCAGTATGAGCTGCTGGACGGGGACAAGGTTTTGCCTGTCACCGCGGAACCGGACACTGCCAACCTGCGGGATGTGACCTTTGCCGGGGATTTTATGCTGGCTGTGCCGCTGCAGTTCTGGCCGTCCGCCCGTTGGCGCGGCCGCGGGCAGAGCATCTTTGATAAAAAGACCGATGCCTTTGACGCCCACGATGAGATCATCAGCCAATGGATGGACGCGGTGCGTGCCGGACGCGTGCAGCGCTATATTCCGGAATCCCTGATTCCCCGTGACCCGGAAAACGGCTCACTGCGGATACCAAGTGCTTTTGGCTGCCGCTTTGTGGCTGTGCACGAGAGCAGCAAGGAAAACGCGGACGACAAGATCCAGACCGAGCAGCCGGACATCCGGTATGATGCTTTCCTGGCCAGCTACACCGCCACACTGGATATGTGCCTGCAGGGTATTATGAGCCCCGCCACACTGGGCATTGACCTTGGCAAAATGTCCAGCGCGGATGCGCAGCGTGAAAAGAAGGACGTGACCGGATACACCCGCAGCGCCATTACCGATGCGCTGGAAAAAGCGCTGCCCCGCCTGGCCGAAACTGCCCTGAAAGCCCAGGATATCCAGGCCAGCCTGCTGCCCGGCGAATACCACGCCTCCTGCAGCTTTGGCGAGTACGGTGCCCCCAGCTTTGACAGCCGGGTCCAGACCGTTGCCGCCGCAGCCAGTGCGGGCGTGATGAGCGTGGAAGCGCAGGTGGATGAACTGTGGGGTTCCAGCAAGGACGATACCTGGAAAGCGGCCGAGGTGCAGCGCATCCGGCTGGAACAGGGCATTACTGACGCTGCCGAGCCGGAGCTGGATGCCCCCTCCGGCCTGATGCCCGGCCCTGACGCATGACCGCCCGCGATATTGCCGCCCTGTTTGATGCCCTGGAGCTGGATCTGATAAAAAGCCTGCACCGCTGCCTGGCCCGCCACCAGCAGCAGGAGCAGACCGAGGGCGGCAAAGACGGCACACCGCAGCACTGGGAAGCGTGGCAGGCCGCAAAGCTGCGCGACATCCGGCGGTTCCGCCGGGAAAACACCGCCATTCTGGGGGAATACCGTGACCGCATTGATGCCGGAACATATGCCCTGCTGGAAGAGGAAGCTGCACAGGGCGGAACTGACGGATTTTTCCGGATGGATGACACGCGGATGAATGCACTGCTGAACGAAATGCAGCAGGCCAATGAGCAAAGCGAACGCGCCGCCCTTCGCTACATGAACGATGTGTACCGCAAAACCATCCTGCGCACCGCCGCTGCCATGCAGGCAGGCGGGCAGACCCTGCAGCAGGCCACCGACGCGGCGACCCGCGATTTTCTGGAGCAGGGCATTGCCTGCATCCGCTACCGCAACGGCCGCCGGGTGAACATTTCCACCTATGCCGAAATGGCCCTGCGCGCCGCCGGGACCCGCGCCATGCTGATGGGGGAAGCCGCCCAGCGGGAGCGCCTTGGCCTGGACACGGTGCTGGTCAGCCAGTACGGCGCCTGCTCCCAAACCTGCCTGCCCTGGCAGGGCCTTGTTTACATTGATGATGTGTTCCAGCCCTACCACGGCCCCCGCACGCCGGGCGGGACATACGGCATCAGCCGCAACGGCAGGCAGTATCCGCTGCTGTCCGTTGCCATGCAGGGCGGGCTGTTCCACCCCAACTGCCGCCACACCCTGAGCACCTGGGTGGAGGGTGTCAGCACCCGCCCACGCCCGATGGACAAAGCCAAAGTGGAAGCCGCCGCCCAGCTGGAAGCCAAACAGCGCGCTTTGGAGCGCAGCGTGCGCAAAGCCAAGCGCCAGGCGGCGGGCCTGTGTGACCCCGCCGCTGCAAAAGCCGCCCGCGCCCGTGTGCGCGCCGCCCAAAAGGAGCTGCGGGATTTTGTGGCCGACCATGGGGATGTGCTGCGCCGGAATGTGTGGCGGGAGAGGGACACGGCAGCGCTGGAACGCTATACAAACCCTGCCGCAAGTGGTATACTGGACACATCAAACAGGATTGGTGTGAACCCGGACGTGAATTTTGTATGTAAGCTGGACAAAGAACTGTATAAGGTCGTAACGGAAGATATCCGAACCGATGAAGTTATCATCACTGATGAGCGCATTCAACACATCCAGGAGCGCCACCCGGATGATTACGAACGGTTCAGTACATACCTGGCCGAAATTATCCAAAGTCCCGATTACATCATCCGGGACCCCCGCCCGCAAACCGGTATGCTTTTGAAAGAAATTACCGTTGGTGAAACCGGCGAACATTTCCGCATTGCACTTCGGCTTGCAGCATCGCAGGATCCTGTACACTATAAAAACTCCATTATCACCTTTTTGAAGATCCGCCAAAAAGAATGGGAACGCCTCATCCACAACAAAGAAATTCTTTACAAGGCAAAGTAAAAATGCTACAATAAGCATAGGATAAGAAAGGCATTTGAGGTGGTAGATTTCGTACCGACCACACGCCGCTGGTAATGACAAGGGCTTTGCCCTGAGAGATGCAGGAGGATGGTACGCCTGCCAAATGCCAATCGATGGGGAACGGTTTTGATGCCGTTCCCCGTTCCTATTTTTACAGTTTTAACAACCACGATGCAATTCTGCACCGTGGTATTTTTATGCCTGCTTTTGACCGCATGAGGTCAGGGCGGGCAATTTTTATGCCCAAAATCAAGAAAGGAGAACCCAATGAGCGCAAAGAAAAAGCCTGAACCCGCGGCCCCCGCCGCCCAGGAACCGCAGCAGGAAGAAAAGGGCGCGGATCCCGCCACGGACAACCAGCCGGATGCAAAGCCCGCTGACGCCGCGGACGCTGCCAACCAGCCCACGGACACCGAACCACCCGCCGGGCCGGATGCAGAACCCGACCCGCAGCAGGACCCGGAGCCCCCGGCGCAGGAGGAATCTTCCCCCGCCCCGCAGGCGGAGGGCACTGCTGCCCCGGATACCGAGCTTGCCCAGGTAAAAGCGGCCCTGCTGGCTGCCAACTGCGAAATTGCCGCCTACAAAGCCGGTGTGGACAGCGCCATGGTGGCGGATGCCATCACGCTGGCCCGCGCCGAAGCCGGGCCGGGCGCTGACGAAGCTGCCATTGCCGCTGCCATGCGGCGTGTGCTGGAACGCCACCCGGAATGGAAAGCCCCCGCCGCTGCCAAAAAGACCGCCGGCGGCTTTCGGCTTGGGGCTGACCCTGACGCAGCTGCCAAGCCCACCGCACCCCAGAAAGACCCGGCCGGCGCCAAGCGCTGGAACCGGTTCAAATAACCACCCTGAAAGGAGCCTGACACCATGGCAAACACCCTGAACTATGCGCAGGTCTGGAGCCCTGAACTGCTTGAGATCATGACGCAGGAAACCCTTTGCACCCCCTTTATCACCACCAATGTCAAGTGGCTGGACGCCAAAACCTTCCACTTTACCAGCATGAGCACCAGCGGCTTTAAGAACCACAGCCGCAGCGGCGGCTGGAACCGCGGCACCTATACCCAGACCGACCACCCGTTCACCGTAACCCACGACCGCGATATTGAGTTTTTGGTGGACAAGGCCGATGTGGACGAAACCAACGCGACCGCCTCCATCCAGAACATTGCCAAAACCTTTACCAAAACCCAGAGCGCACCCGAAAAGGACGCTCTGTTCTTTGCCAAGGTGGCCGCCGCAGCCCTGGCCCAAACCGGCTACCACACCGAGACGGACCCCGCCACCATCACCAAGGCCAATGTTTACCCCTACCTGAAAACCTGCCTGTCTGCCGGCAAGCTGCGCCGCTACAAGGCCAAGGGCGCCCTGATTGCCTATGTGACCAGCGCCATTATGGACGCGCTGGAGCAGGCCCCGGATTTTACCCGCACCATTGCAGTGACCCAGATTGCTGACGGCGGCACCGGCATTGAGACCCGCGTGACCGAGATCGACGGCGTGCCCGTGATGGAAGTGATCGACGATGAAGTGTTCTATGACGCTTTCAAGTTTGACGGCGAGAACGGCGGTTTTGAACCCGCTGCCGGTGCCCACAAGATCAACTGCCTGATTGCCACCCCGCTGACCACCAAACTGGTGCCCAAGATCAGCTCCATCTACTACTTCAACCCCGGCTCCCACACCGAGGGGGACGGCTACCTGTACCAGGAGCGTGAACTGAGCGATGTGTTCACCTTCCCGAACGGCAAGGACGGCAAGGTGGACAGCGTGTTTGTTGATGTGGCCAAAAGCTGATGGGCGCTTACGTTGACGAAGCCGATTACATGGCCATGACGGACGGCAGCCAGCCCTATGACGGCCAGCGGATCTTGCAGGCCGAGGACGAGGTGAACGACCTCTGCTTTGGCCGCATTGCTGCCATCGGCTTTGAACACCTGACCGAGTTCCAGCGCCGCCGCGTCCAGAAAGCCGTCTGCCTGCACGCGGTTTTCCTTGCCCAGTATGCAGACATGCTGCAAAGCCCGCTGGTCAGCTATGGCATCAACGGGGTCAGCATGAGCTTTGACAGCGGCAAAACCGTAACCCAGGGCGGCGTTACCACAAGCCATGCCGTGCTGGCGCAGCTGAGGCAGTCGGGCCTTGCGGTCCGGCTGATCCCATGAGGTGGCCCCGGCTTGTGCCCCCCGCCGTGTGCTGCACCCCCTGTACTGTGGTGCTGACCGGCGCGGAGGGCGAGGACGGCGCGCCCCAGGTGCTGGCCGAGCTTTCCCTTGCCTGCAACTGGCAGGACAAACCCCGGCAGGAGCTGGACGCGGAACGGCGGCTGATTACCCTGTCCGGCACAGCGCTGTTTGACGGTGACATTGCGCCGGATCTTGAGATCTTGGCCGGAACCCTGACCCTGTACGGCCGCAGCTGGGTGATCTACCGCGGCACCAAGTGCCGCAACCCGGACGGCAGTGTGAACTTTACCCGCCTGGAGGTGCGCTGATGGAAATTGAAGTCAAGTTGAACCAAGCCGCGATCGAAGCCATCCAGCGCGCCATGCAGGATGCAGCCCTGGAGGCTATGGGTCTGCTGCGCACCGAAGTGACCACCGCACAGGTGATGCCGTTTGATACCGGCACCATGCAGAACGCCCGCACCGCCGTGGTGCAGGATGTGCTGCCGGACACTGTGCACACCGCACTGGTCACAGATACCCCCTATGCGCGGCGGCTGTATCACCACCCGGAATATCACTTCCAGACCGGAAAGAACGCCAACGCCCGCGGTGAATGGCTGCACGACTGGCTGCCGGGCGGCGCACAGGAACACTGGCTGCAAACCACCTATGAATCCGCCCTGAAACGGAGGCTGCCCAAATGACCACCGAACAGCTGAAAAACTGGCTGAAAGCCCAGCGCCCGGAGCTGGGCAGCTGCATCCGCCTGGGGGCCGTAGACGCCAACGCTGAATACTTTTTGGGCGTTTACCCTGCTGCCCGCAGCGGCCCGGCACACATTGCCCTGGGCGGTGCTGCCCAAACCAGCTACCAGGTGCAGGCCTTCCGCCTGCTGCTGCGCTGGGGCAAAGCCCAGCCGGAGGCCGAAGCCCAGGCCACCGCCCTGTGGGGGCTGTTTTATGGCCTTACCGGGGCGCAGATGGCCGGTGCAGATGTGCTCCTGGCAGACCCCGGCGCGGGGTCCATCCCCCTGGGGCGCGGGGCCGACGGCGTGTTTGAGTACGCCATCAACCTGACAATGACCTGTAAAAAGGAGTGAAAACCATGGCAAACAAAACGGGTGTTTATCCCGTATTTGAAAACAAGTTCAAGATTGGTGCCCGCGGCGCCGCCGCCAAAAACACCATCGCCGATATGGAAACCTTTACCGTTGCCATTGACGGCAACGTGGAGGAGTGGAAGCCGATGGAGGCCGAAGGCTGGGTGCGCCGCATGGTGACCGGCAAAAGCCTGAAGATCACCCTGTCCGGCAAGCGCAACATCGGCGATGCCGGCAATGATTATGTTGCCAACAGCGCCTGGGGCACCGGCTCCACCTGCGACAGCAGCTTTGAGTGGGAGTTCCCCAGTGGTGCTAAGCTGGAATTTGACTGTGTACTGAGCGTTACCAACCCCGGCGGCGGTGATTCCACCAACGTGGCGGGGCTGGAATTTGAGGTGCAGAGTGACGGCAAACCCACCTTTACCCCCGCCGCATCCGGCTGATTTTGTTTTGTGCCGGGCAAACCGGCGGGCGGGCTTGGGGTTTGAAATGAATACAACACAATGGAGGGATTCCCTATGGGCAAACTGTATACCCTGGACGGCAAGCTGCTGACCGAAACACCGGAGATCCGCGTGGGCGAAAAGATCTACCCCGTGGACAACCGCAAAAAGACCGTGACCAAAATTCTGGATGCTGCCACCAGCGCCACCAAAAACACCTCTGCGGATGTGATCGACCGCTGCCTGGAGCTGGCGCTGGGCAAGCCCGCCGCCAAGGAGCTGAACGAGATGGACCTGCCGTTCCCCGCTTATATGCAGCTGTTCACCCTTGTGATCAGCGCCGCCACCGGTGAAAAGCCGGAGGTTGTGGAGCAGCGATTTCAGAACGCCGCAGACTGAACCACAGCTGTACGATGTTGCATTTGATGCCGTCCTGATCGAGCAGAGCCTGGCCACGCAGTACGGCATTCTGCCCGCAGCGCAGGCGGAGCTGCCCTACCCCGAATGGGCAAAGCTGGTGGGCGGCCTGATGGACAACACCCCGCTGGGCCGCGTTGTGGCTGTGCGGGGCGAAACCGACCGCAAGAAACTGGCCGCCATGGGGCCGTGGGCCCAGCGCATCCACCAGCAATGGCAGGCACACCTTGCCCGCCGGGCCCTGGAAACTACGCCGCCCGCAGCCCTGCGCCGCCAGATGGACGGCCTGGAAGCAGCAATGGCAAAACTGTTTGGAGGTGAACCCTGATGCCGGAGGGAACCAGTGTCGGCACGATCTATTTTGACCTGGCCTTAAAGGATACCATCAACGCCCAACTGCAGGCGGCTGCAGCCCGCACCAAAGCCCAGGTGCAGCACGCCTTTAACGGCGTTGGGGACCAGATCCAGAAAAGCATTTCCGCCACCGGCACCCAGGCCGCCCAGGCCGCCGGTGCCGCCTGGAGCAAGAGTGTGGCGTTGGCGCAGCTCAGCCTGAACAAAGCTGTCCGCGCCTTTGAGGAAAGCAAAAACCAACTGAACGCTGCCATGGCGCAGGTAAAACTGGGCGAGGAAGCTCCCAAAAGCGTTGACGCCCTTGCCCGGCGCGTGGACCAGCGATATGCCGCCATTGAGGATGCCCGCCAGCGACTTGCCATTCAGGTGCAGGCTGCCGCCCAGCGCCAGGCCGCTGCCGAACAGCGCGCTTATGATAAAGCTGCCAAGGCAGCGGAACAGGCCGCGGTACGCCAACAGGCCGCCGCGCGCCAGGATAACACCACAAATGCTCCGCCCGCCAACCTGGCAAAGTCCGGCGCAGGGCTGCTCCGCCCGCTTGGCGGCAAGCTCCGTTCCCTTCTTTCTGCCAGTTTGGGGCGGGTTTCTGCTGTCGGCAACCAGGCCCTGGGCGGGCTGGTCTCTCGCCTTACCCAGGTTGACCGCCGGTTTGCCAGCGCTTCCACCGGTTGCCGCAGCTTTACGGCCCGCCTGCGCGGCATTGTCTCCGGTGCGCTGATCTTCAACGGTATTTCGGCGGGGCTGCGGCAGGTGGTCAGTTACCTGGGCAGTGCCGCCCTTACCAGCGGGCAGCTGAAAACTGCCCTGGGCAACCTGCAGGGTGCCGCCGCCACAGCCGCTGCACCGCTGGTGCAGGTTTTGACTCCCGCCCTGGCTGCCCTGGCCAATGCCGCCGCGGCGGTGTTTGCCTGCCTGGCAAAGATCATTGCCCTGTTCACCGGCAAAAGCGTTTCCGCCGCACGCACCGCAGCAAAAAGCATGGCGGGCGTGGGCAGCGCGGCATCCGGCACTTCCAAAAAGGTGCAGGATGCCGCCAAGAGCCTTGCCGGTTTTGATGAGATCGAACGACTGGATAAAAAGGACAGCTCCGGTTCCGGCGGCATCACCCCCAATTACAGCTATGACAGCCAAAGTCCCTTCCTGGACGGCATTCTGGCCGCCGTCAAAGCGGACGATTGGAACCAGGTCGGGCAGCTTGTAGCCCAAAAGCTCAACACAGCCATGGCGGCTATCCCCTGGCCCAGCGTCCAGGGTAAAGCCCAGACCTGGGCCGCAACCATTGCCAGTACCCTCAACGGTTTTATTGCCCGGCTGGACTGGCGGCTGGTTGGTTCCACCATTGCGCAGGGGCTGAACACCGCCCTGCTGTTTGTGGATACCTTTGTTCAGCACTTCCATTGGAACACCCTGGGCAACGGCATTGGCAACGCGCTGAACCAGTGCTTTGCGGAGCTGGATTGGGAAAGCCTGGGCCGCGTGCTGACCGACAAACTGAAAGCCCTGCTGGAAACCCTGCATGGCTTTGTGCAGACCTTTGATTTTGGCGCCCTTGGCAGCGACCTTGCCAAAGCCACCATGGCCGGCATCAACAACGTGGACTGGGTACAGGCCGCCGGGGATCTGAGCACCGCGGCCAAGGGCATCCTGGACGGACTGACCAACCTGCTGCGCGGCATTGACTGGGCGCAGGTGGGGCAGACCGCACTGGAATACCTGCAGAACATTGACTGGGCAAGCATTGTGGAAAGTCTGTTCACCCTGATCGGCACCTTCATCGGCGGCATGGTTGAGCTGCTGGCCCCCACCTTTGCCAGCGTGGGGAGCTGGATCAGCTCCCACTTTACCGATATCGGCCAAAACGGCATCCAGGGCTTTTTGAACGGCATGATCAGCCTGCTGGCCGACATCGGCAGCTGGATCCAGCAGCACATGATCGACCCGCTGGTCAACGCTGTCAAAAACATGCTGGGCATCCACTCCCCTTCCACGGTGTTTGCCGATATCGGGCGCAACCTGGTGCTTGGCCTGCTGAACGGCCTTTCCGGCATCTGGGGCCAGATCACGGATTTCTTTTCCCGCAGGCTGGATGATGTCCGGCAGAAGTTTGCCGATACCTGGCAGGCTGTCAACAGCGGTGCCAACGCGGCATGGAACGGCATTGCTGCCACCATCCGCAGCGCCGTGAACACTGCCATTGGCTTTATGAACCGCCTGCTTTCCGGTGCGGCCGCCATGGTCAACGGCATGATCGATGTGCTGAACCGCTTCCAGATCGATGTGCCGGAGGATGTGCCCCTGATCGGCGGCACCAGCTTTGGCTTTGCGCTGGATCATGTCAGCGCGCCGCAGATCCCCATGCTGGCCCGGGGCGGCGTGATCCGCCAGCCCACCCTTGCCATGATGGGTGAATACTCCGGCGCGGCATCCAACCCCGAGATTGCCGCACCGCAAAGTGTGCTGCAAACCCTGCTGGCCAGCGCCATGGCCGACAACACCGACACCCTGCTTTCCGGCTTTGAGGAGCTGCTGGCCGTGCTGCGGGAGATCCTGGAAGCCATTTACGGCATCGAGCTGACCGACGACGATATCGGCCATGCCGTGCAGCGCTGGCAGCGCAAACAGGCCATTGCAACAGGAGGCTTTTATTGATGCTTTGGACCAAAAGCAATGATTTTACCATTGACGGCTCCCCCATGCTGGGCACCGCCGAAGAGCAGGAACTCTCGTTTTCTGACCTGGATTCCAGCGATTCCGGCCGCGACGAGGCCGGGTTTATGCACCGGGAAGTGGTGCGGGAAAAAGTGGGCACCTGGAACTTCCAGTACCCCATCCTGGACAAAGAGGACTACCACTACCTGCGCACCCTGCTGCAGGGCAAGCCCAGCTTTGCCTTTGGTTACCTGGACGAGGACGGCATCCGCCATACCACAACCGCCTATTGCAGCAAATACGGCATCGTTGTCAAAAACCGCCGGACAGGAACGTTTAAGAACCTTAAGTTCAATATTATTGAATGCTGATTGAGAGTTAGGAGGTAGGAAGTAGGAGTTAGGAGTTAAA
>OGZK01002627.1_pt1 | contig 15106 bp, 10 predicted proteins | sample 1576791 | NCBI WGS metagenome assembly OGZK01 (sample SAMEA3541556, study PRJEB24748) | human gut metagenome | biome: human gut; feature: human-associated habitat; material: faeces | place: China | collected 2012
TTGAATACGATGGAACAGATCAAAGATTATGGAATCCTGCGTTGTATCGGAGCACCGGAGGTATCCGGAGGTGGCGATCTTGATCCCCGATTCGATGGGGCGTGCCTGCGGTGGATTGTGCGCTTCTTGCCAGCGCATGTATGATTTCCAGAGCGAGCGGTTGAATTTCGATTTCGAGGTCCTGAAGCCTAAGGAGAGTTGGGACCGGAAGTTACGTCGTCTGATGCGTTATTTCGAGGAAGACGCCCAGCTACGGGATATCCTGATAACGGGCGGGGATGCCTTGATGAGCCAGAACGCTACCTTGCGTAAGATATTGGAGGCGGTATATAAGATGGCGGTGCGGAAACGGAAGGCGAACGAGAGCCGTCCGGAGGGCGAGAAGTACGCCGAGCTGCAACGGGTACGGCTAGGTTCCCGGTTGCTGGCTTATCTTCCGCTGCGTGTGACCGATGAGTTGGTCGGTATATTGAGGGAGTTCAAGGAGAAGGCTTCCGCTATCGGCGTGAGCCAGTTCTATATACAAACGCATTTCCAGTCTCCACTAGAGGTGACACCGGAGGCGAGGCACGCTATCGAGGCGATCTTGGCGGCGGGCTGGACGATCACGAATCAGTTGGTATATACGGTTTCGGCTTCCCGTAAGGGACATACGGCGAAATTACGGCAGACCTTAAACGCCCTTGGGGTGGTTTGCTATTATACGTTCTCCGTGAAAGGATTCCGGGAGAATTATGCGGTTTACACCCCGAATAGCCGCTCGTTGCAAGAGGCTCGTGAGGAGAAGATCTTCGGGCAGGTGCCGAAGGAGAAACAGGCGGAGTTGTATGATATGATCCGTAACCAACGTCCTTTAGGCAAGCGTTTGGTTCGTTTCCTGAAGGAAAACGGGTTGTTGTTCGCAGGTACGGATCGTAATGTATTGAACTTGCCCGCTATTGGTAAGAGCATGACTTTCCATACCATAGGCCTGACTTCCGAGGGAAAGCGGATTCTTAAGTTCGATCACGACGGGAGCCGTCGGCATAGCCCGATTATCGATCAAATGGGTGAGGTTTATATCGTGGAGAATAAATCCGTGGCCGCTTACCTTAGGCAATTGAAGGAGATGGGCGAGGATGTCAATGAGTACCGTACGATCTGGAATTATTGCGAGGGAGAGACGGAGCCTCGCTTCAGTATTTATGAATACCCGGCTTATCCCTTTAAGGCCACGGACCGAATGACTAATCTTGAATTATGAATTCTATCCTCATATGTTTGCCTTGGTTTCGTATATTTTGCTTAATTTTGTTTCACTGAATTTAGAAGGATATGATACAGAACGAAAGAGAAATCAGGCATGAGCTTGTGTTACAGGCCGCACGCCGTATGATGACAGCCGCTCGCACGGCTCCTAAAGGCAAGGGTATTGATATCATAGAGATAGCGATGGTGACGGATGGGGATATTTTGCGCTTGTCCGATGAGATGATCCGGATAGCGGCCGAGACCGGATTCAAGTTCCTGCTCCGTGACGCCGAGAATATAAAGAGTGCCGACGCCGTGGTGATTATCGGTACCTCCCAGAAAGTACAAGGCTTGAACTGCGCCCATTGCGGTTTCGATACCTGCGTGGAGAAGCCGGACTTGGTTCCGTGCGCTATTAATTCCGTCGATCTGGGTATCGCTATCGGCTCGGCTTGCGCTACGGCGGCGGACCTGCGTGTGGATACTCGTGTCATGTTCAGCGCCGGCTTGGCGGCCCAACGACTGGGGCTGTTGGGAGACTGTAAATGCGTGATGGCGATACCGGTCAGCGCCTCGTCGAAGAACCCGTTTTTTGATCGTAAACCGAAAGAAGAACCGAAAAACTAGAAACAAATGAGTGACTCTATTCTAAAATTCGCGAATAAGCTGGAGATACGTTATTCCTTTAATAATAAATCCAATTATATGGATGCCATGACCAAGCACCGGTGTGAGAAGGAGATTCTTACGCTGATACGTTCCTTGGCGGATATGCTGGACGTGAAGCTGACGGTTTACAACGAGCCTTACGATAAGGAGGGTGGTTTCCGTGAGAAGCTGGGCGTGGCTGGGGAGAGTAGCCGCTCTATCTCTATCGTGTTGAACTTGGTGATGCAGATATTGACCCGTCCTTCCTTGTCGGTGGGTGGACAGCCGCTGATGGATCGTACGCCGGCGGACGAGGAGGAGATGCAGCGTGAGCTGTTCAAGTTACGCCGTGAACTACGGCTGAAGACTCCGGGGGTTACGCCTTCACACCGCTTGATCGACCTGTTGAACGCCTCGCCCCGTTTCTGCAAGTGCAAGTCTAATTTCTACGAGGCTTTGAAAGGGTATCCGAAGGTGACGAAAATCTCGGTACGTGAGTTGAACGAGAAGGATCGTAACCGTTCCGGTTCGCTGGAGGTGAAACGGGACCAGTTCGATTATTTTATCTTGCGTAGCGACGATCTGCCTACGGTCAAGGATAATAAGGCCACGATAGAGATCATCTCGCCGGTACTGAAAGATAGTAAGTATCGGTGGAAAGGTATCTACAACAAGGGAGGCGAGACGATCGATTTCTATATGCAAGATGAGGATTTCAAGAAACAGATGTTCGAGGACAAGATCTCGTTCACGAGCGGTATGTGCATCGATTGCGTCTTGGAGATCGCTCGCCGTCTGTCGGAGCTAGGAGAGGTGGTCAACGTGAGCTATACCGTGACTACGGTGATACGTACCCGTTTCGATAAGATGGAGATCGTCACCCCTCAAGGCAAGCGGCATCTTCGTAAACTGGAAGCCGCGAAGAAACAGCTTACGCTGGATTTGTTCGGCTAATCCGACAGCGGTATTCCCTTCGCTCCCAAACACTACCGTGTTCCCACCTGAACACAGTAGTATTCATCAGCGAACACAATAGTATTCAATCCCGGACACAATAGTCTTTTTGCTTTGAATACTATTGTGTTTTTTCGTAAGGACGGGCAGTCTATACGAGTGTATATTTCCTCGGATAATTGAATAAGATCGCCAATAAGGCGCCTGCTCCCAATAGATACGGGTAGTAAAGATATTGCATGATCTCGATAGGGGAGACATGCCCGAGTCCGGCGGCCATCAACATCTGGGCGCCGTAGGGGATGATTCCCTGTACGAAGCAAGAGAAGATATCCAATAGGCTGGCGCTGCGGCGGGGATCTATCTTGAACCGGTCCGCTATATCTTTGGCGATCGGGCCGGCCATGATGAGGGCGATCGTATTGTTGGCCGTGCAAAGGTTGGCGAAGCTCACCAAGGCCGCTATGCTCATCTCGGCCCCCTTGGAGGAATGGATGCGGGAGGTAAGCTTGCGGATGATCCAGTCGATACCCCCGTTATAACGGATCATCTCCAACATGCCTCCTGCCAGAAGCGTCACGATAATCAGCTCGCCCATATTGGTGATACCTAATCCCATGGAGGCGTTCCAGCCCCAGATATCAAAGCTACCGGTCCACAGACCTACTATACCGGACAGGACGATCCCGATGAATAGCACCAGCATGACATTGATCCCGCAAACGGCGGTTACCAATACCACCAGATAAGGGATCACCTTGACCCATTCGATCGGGGCCGGAGCGTAAGCGTTCTCCACGCCGCTTCCCACCAGCACGTATATCAATCCGGTCAGGATCGCTATCGGGAGGGCGATACGGATATTCACCTTGAACTTATCGGACATCTGGCAACCCTGCGTGCGGGTAGCTACGATGGTCGTATCGGATATGAACGACAGGTTATCGCCGAACATGGCGCCGCTTACCACGACACCCAGCATAAGGGCGTCCGGCATCCCCGTCTTGTCCGCTATACCGACGGCTACCGGGGCCAAGGCCACGATCGTGCCCACCGACGTACCTACCGAGATGGATATGAAGCAAGCGGCTAGGAAGATTCCGGCCGCCAACAGGTTACCGGGCAGGATGGACATCGCCAGATTCACGGTAGCGTCTACGGCACCCATCGCCTTGGCAGTCTGGGCGAAGGCCCCGGCGAGGATGAAGATCAATACCATCAGCATGATATTGCTGTTGGCCGCCCCCCGGCAGAACTGCTCGATACGGTTGCTTAATTTGCCTCCCTTGGAGATCGCTATCGCTACGATCGAGGAGATGACGAAGGCTACCGTTATCGGCATCTTATAGAAATCCCCCGCCACGATAGACACCACCAAATAAGTCAATAAGAATACCACCAGCGGCGTCAACGCCCATGCGTTCGGTCTGCGTTCCAACTCCCCCATTTTCTTATCTCTCCTACATTTAACTGTCAACTGTCAATTCTCAACTGTCAACTCTTAGAAGGAGAACCGCAGCGCTATACGCACGCCCCCCTTCTTGATATTCGGTTGGTCCAGATACGTCAACCGGCGGTAATAATCGATCCGTAATATCTTGAAGATGTTCTCCAGACCTACGCTGGCCTCAAGGTAAGGCGTACGGCCCATCGGCGAGGTTCCCTCGGGGAAGCGGTATAGTCCCGTCGGGTCCAAGGCCGGGTTATTCTTATCGGTCAGTCCTCCGTAGAAACCGCTGAACGATATCACCTCACGCAAACGTAGCCACTTCACGCCGGGAATACGGTTTAAGATCCATCCCTTCATATAATACGTGAAGTAGAACGAAACATACTGGTCGCTTACGAACTCCAGCGCACGCATCATGTTGAAGGCTTGCGGCTGGATCGTGATGGACTGGTTGGTATTCGGCATGATGAGCAAGGGGAAAGGAACCTTGTCCCATACCTTGCCCGCCGTCACCAAGGCGTCGATATGTCCGAAGGAAGAGAGCCAGATCCGTTTCTCGGCGCTGATCTCCGTATGGTTGTAGTTGAAGTCGCTCCCCAACACGTTCTTCAATCCCATCTGATGGGATAGCTTGAATACGGGAGCGTCTTTCGAGAGGTTGAAAAGCGAGTTCTTACCCTCTCGTCCGTTATAGGCACGCTCGCCCGGGGCGAAACGAAGCTGGGTCCCTAGCTCCGTGTTGGTGAAACTCTTTAGGTTCGTCAATGTCCCGTCGGCGTCGTAACGGTCGTAGCGGAGCGTTCCGGCCGCCTCGTTGTTCTCGTTCCGCGCCCAAGTGGTAAGGGTCAGGCCATTCAGCCATTCCTTCTGGTACTGGAGCATGGTCTTGCGGATGTATTGCATCATGGTGACGGGCTCGCCCACCTTCCATGCCACGAACATATTATCCTTGCTGGTGAAGAGGAAGTCCTGACCAGGCGTATATACGTCGTACTCTTGGATCGCAGAGATATTGTTCACCGGGCTTTCTCCCTCGTGATATTTCTTCTTGTTCACGCTATACGTCAGCTTGGCGTTATACTTTAGCTTACGGTCGTTTACGCCATAGGCCAGATAACCGCTACCGAACCAGTGCGGGTTGAGGTTTGCCGTCGTCATACCTCCCACACGCATGCGGAAGCCCTCCAGATGGTTGGCGCTGAACGTGGTATTCATCGGTCCGAAATCGAACTTGCTCTTATCCTTGTCCGCCGTGGTCGGGATATAACCGGTGATCAATATCTCGGCGGTCTTGATGATCACGTTGAAAGCCGGTACCTTGCGAAGTTGCGCCAGCAAGTCGTCCAAGGCGCTCTCTTTCTCTTTCAAGGGGACATGGCGGTTGTGTATCCAGAAGGTGTCGGTCTGGGCGGTGGCTTCGGGCAACTCATGGATCGGACCGAGAAGGCCGAAGATCGAGTCGGCGTTCTGCACGTCGAACTGATACTTATCGAAATTCCTTAGCTGGTGGGCATAGAGCTGTTGCGCCCCTTTTACGATATAGAAATTAACGTAGGTATTCTCGTTGGCGAGCACCCAAGTGCTATCCGGCATCCGCTTGAACTCTTGCTCGATCCGGAGCTTGTCCACCCAGTTGAGGTTGATGTTCGCCGGGGTGTTCAAGAGGAATTTCTTGACGGCGTAATTACCGTCCAGCGTGATGTACAAGCGGCCCGTGAAGCCGTAACTCTGGCTGTTTACGGGCACGAAGGCGAGATCCACACATTTATCTCCGGCAACGTCCACCGTATCCATGATATAATATTTGTAATAGGAGACGGCCAGCGTGGAAGACAGCGGGCTCACGAAACGGTTCAACAAGATATTGATATTGTTGTCGAAGATATTGACGCCCTTGAATATCTCCTCAAGGTTGGCGGTGATGGCGCCTCCATCGTCCAAGGTCTTGTCGATACCCTGCTGGCGCTTGGCCTTGGTGATCGTCTTCTCCGCCTTGGGATGTTTGCGGTAGTATTGGTCGGAGATCGTCTCACGGACGGAGATCGTCAGGATCGGTTTCCCGTTGAACTCCGAGGTATCCAGATAGTTCTTGATGAACTTGAATTTCTTCAGGAACTTATTCTTCTCGAGATTGGGGTTGAAGTCGTCCAGCGACATGCTGAGCTTCTCGTACACCTCGCTTTGGTACTCGTCCTTCGCCTCGATGCGGTTGTCGTTCTTATGCTCTATGACTTTCTTGATCAGTTCCACGGCGGGGTTGTCCTTGCGGGAATATTTCTCACGTTTAGGCTTGACGACTACCTCGGCAATCTCGAACGAGGTAGGCCGGAGGAGCACGTTGAGGGCGTTGTTCTTTTGCCCCGCCTTTAGGTTTACGACCTTATTGTCATATCCAAGCGAGGATACGACCAGCCGGGTAAGCCCTTTGTCATTCTGGAGGCTGAAAGCCCCGTCATCGTCGGTCATCGCCCCGATCGTCGAGTTCTCGAACATGACGGATACGTAGGATAGGGGTTCCCCGCTTACGGAGTCTCTCACGATTCCGGATGCGGAAGTTATGCTCTGGGCGTATAGGACGGAAATGCCGGTCACGAATTGTAACAGGACTAGCAAAGTGATATAGCGAATAGATCTTATCATGTAAATGTCTCGTTATTCCTTCACGGATAATACTGTTGGCAAAGGTATGTTTTTTTCGTGGGAGGGAGGGGGGAGAGGCTATTAATAATCATTAATCACCGGGTTTCCCACCGCTCGATGGGAAACCCGGCGGTAGAAAACGCGAGCTTCATTATTTAACGAAAAAGATCTTCATTATTTTATATCTCTGATGGCGAGTCGCTGTCGGTAGCGGGCTTGTCGCCTTCTTGTTTCTTGGCGGCTGCGGCCCTCGCCTGCGCTATGCGTTGGTTGTAGAGGGCGTTCGTCTCGTCGACCAGCGCGTTGAGGCGGTTGATGAAGGCGGCGGTCTCTTGAGTGGGCTTCACCACGCTTTGCGCGAAGGCGTAGGTGGACATCTCGTCGTATTCCTCGTCCATGCGTAGGCGGATTTTCTTGGCGCTCTCTACGGGGTCGTCCGCCTTGGCGTTGGCGCGTTGCTCGGTGAGCGTGGCGTATTGCTTGTTCTTCTCTTTCAGCGCTGCTACTACTTCGGTGAGGTTGATCGCCGCCAGCGCCTCGGGCATCCCGGCCTTGTCGAGGTCTACCAGCAAGCCCTCGATGGCGGCCGTCTCCTGCAAGTTGGCGAGGCGCGCGGCTCCGATGTAGGGCTTTACGGGAAGGTATAGCTTCTCGGCCGCCGTGCGTTGCGCCGCCAGCGGGCTTTTCGTCATTTGGGTAATAGTGGAAGTAATGAAGATCAAGAGATCATCCCTCTCCTTGTCGAGGGCGGACATCTGCGCGGTCTCCTCGCTGGCCGAGGATTGGTTCACGGCGTCGGTCAACAGGGCGAAATCGGTGGCGAAGGCCGTACGAAGTTCTTGGGGGATGCCCAGCGGGTCGTTCGGGTCGAAGCTGATCTCGTCGGGAGATTCCGAGTCGCCTCCGCCACCCGCGAGCAGGTTCCCGTAGCGGGCCATGAAGGTTCGGTACTCGGCGTTGTTCAATTTCGTGATGTTAATGTCTTTTACTTTTGTAATCTTTTCCATTTTCTTGTTGATTTAGATCCATGATCAGGTTTAATACTGGCTAAAGGTAAGACAAATCGGTGGATATAGCTCTGGAAACTACCGTATTTTTCGCGGATTCGACCTCGCGGCAGGTGAAAAGTCGAATCTTGGGAAAATACGGGGCTTACATCGGGCGCGAAACGGAATCTTGGGGAAATGCGAGACCTTGCGGCGGGTGCACGGTCGAATCTTGGAAAAATACGGGGGGTACATCGGGTGCGCGGTCGAATCTTGGGGAAATGCGGCACCTCGCGGCAGGTGCGCGGTGGAATCTTTAGAAAATGCGAGGCCCAACCTTGGTGGCCGGGCCTCGCCGATAAATCATTTCTTCTTGATCACGATGATACGTGTGCCGCCCTCGGGCTGTACCAGATCCCCGATCTGCTTGCCATTGTCATCTAACGTAGGAACCAAGAACGGATAATATTCCGGGTTGTAATACTGCTTCGTGCTTAGGGAGCCTTCTCGGGGACGCATGGAGTAGGCGAGCACGCCGCGTCTCTACAACGCCTCCTTGTTCCACTTGTTCTGCGGGTTCTTCCCCTCGGGGGTATAGAGCTGGGCGATACGGGCGGCGTAGGCTTTCTCTACCTTGCCCCGGACGATCTTCATGGTGCTGTTTACCATGCCGTTTTGCTCGGTGAAAGGCTCGGGGAGGATGGCGAAGGTGGTCGGCAACCAACGATCCGGGAATAGAGTGGACAGGTCGCCTCCCTTGCGGAAACGGTCGATCTGGCGCTGGATGATACGGATGGCCTCTTCTCGGCCTTGATCGCTCGTAAGGTCCAGATTCTGGTGGGCCAGATGCTTCCTCAACCGTTCTTTGTTAGGGACCAACAGGGCGGTCGTGTACGGACTCTGGTTATTGTATAGGATCAGCTGGTCGATGCAAGAGGAATGCTCTACCAAGGCCTCCTCTATACCCTCCGGACTGTATTTCTCCCCGTCGCTTCCGATCAGCAGGCTCTTGAAACGCCCCAACACATAAAGAAGCCCGTCACGCATATATCCCATATCCCCGGTGTACAGCCAACCCTCCTTTACGGTATCGGCCGTCGATGCCGGGTTCTTCCAGTAGCCGGCCATCACGTTCTCTCCCCGGATGACGATCTCGCCTTTCTCTCCCGGAGGAAGTACGTTGCCGTCCATGTCGCAGATCTTTAGGTCGAGGGGCCGCACCAATACGCCGCTACTACCGAAGGTATGGCGGCGGGGGCCGTTGGTCGAGATGATCGGTGTCGCCTCGCTCAGCCCGTATCCTTGGTACATCGGGATTCCCAAGGCGTAATAGAACTTCTGCAAGTCCTTATCCAGCAAGGCGCCCCCTCCGATAAAGAACTTCAGCTCGCCCCCGAAGTTCTCACGGACTTTCGCGAACAATAGCTTGTCGAACAAACGGACCAGTGGCTTCAAGAGGACGCGGAAACCTTTTCCTTCCTCCTCGTCGCTATCCCCGTTATAGATATAACCGATCCGTAAGGCTAGGTTGAAAAGGCGGACGGCGTTCTTGCCTCGCGCTCGGATACCTTGCTCGATATTCTTCTTGAAGTTCTTCGCCAAGGCGGGGACGCTCAGTATCAGGTACGGCTTGAACTCCTTTATATTGATAGGGATATTCTTCAAGGTCTCCATACCGGTACGCCCTACCTGCACGGTAGCTACCGAGGCTCCCTTCGACATGAAGATGTAGAATCCTACCACGTGGGCGAAGCAATGGTCCAGCGGGAGTATCACCAACGTACGCCACGTATCGTCTATATCCACGCAAGTGAGCGCTTGCTCCACGTTCGCCGTATAGTTACGGTGGGTGAGGATCACGCCTTTCGGATCGGCGGTCGTGCCGGAGGTATAGGTGATGGTGGCGTAATCATCGTTGCCCAGCGATTGCCCGATCGCCAAGAACTCCTCTATCGGATGAATACCCAGATAGACCTTCCCCATCCGGCGTATCTCGGACAGCGACATCTCACGGTCTTGGTATTCCGCTTGCTCATCGAGTACGATGATCTTCCGTACGGCGGGGAGCTGATCCTTGATCGCCCGGATTTTCTTGAGTTGCTGGCCCGATACCATGATATATTTCACGTCGGCGTGGACGAGACGGAACAGGAGGTCGTTCGCCTCCTCCAGCTTGATCGATAGGGGCACGTTCGTCGCCCCGGCGTAGAACATGGCCAGCTCGCCGATGATCCACGCGTTGCGCCCTTCGCTCAGTAAAGCCATATTATCCCCCTTTCGCACACCCAGCGATATGAGGCCGGCGCCTTCCTCATAGACGAGGTCGCGAACCTCGGCGTAAGTGGTTGGCTCGAATCGCTTGCCCGTCTTCTCCCATAAAAAAGGATTACTCGGGAATCGCTTGGCTGAACTCTCAAAAAGGTCTATAATCGTTTTCTTTTCCATATCTTTTCGTGTTTGTAAGAGGATGTGTCAAAAGTTGGTTGAGTTTATTTTTTCCATCTCTTGCAGGTAGCCGCATGCCGCTTCCACCGTAGGGACGTTCTTGATCACGATACTTCGCTTGCCATTCTGCTCCCGGAGGTTGCATTCACGGGGATGCTTTTGGATGAAGCCCAGCAGCTTGCCGAACGCCTCGCTTTGGTAATACGGGCTGTCCGGGTTATTCACCAAGAAGAGGCTCATCTGCCCTTTCTTCAGGATCACCTTCTCCATACCCAGTTTCTTGGCCATACGACGGAGGCGCACGATCCGGATCAACTCCTTGCCCTCCTTCGGTATCTTGCCGAAGCGGTCTTTCAAGCGCTCCGTAAAGGCGAGGATATCACGTTCCTCCTCCATATTATCCAACTCCCGGTATAGGGAGATACGCTCCGAGTCGTTGGGGATGTAGGTGGGAGGGAACATCAATTCCAGGTCGCTTTCGATATAGGTCTCCCGGACGTACTCGCTGCCCGTATCCCGGTGCCCTTCGGTGTTATCGGCGTAAAGATCGGCGAATTCCTCGCTTTTCAACTCGTCTACCGCCTCCTCCAAGATCTTCTGGTACGTCTCGTAACCCAGATCCGCTATGAAACCGCTTTGCTCGGCCCCCAACATATTGCCGGCCCCCCGGATATCGAGGTCTTGCATGGCGATATGGATACCGCTACCCAGCTCGGAGAAGTTCTCGATCGCTTGCAACCTGCGCCGTGCCTCCTGCGTCAGCGAGGTGAGGGGCGGGGAAAGGAGGTAGCAGAAGGCTTTCCGGTTGCTTCGTCCTACACGTCCGCGTAGCTGATGGAGGTCGCTAAGCCCGAATTGCTGGGCGTTGTTGATGATGATCGTATTGGCGTTGGGCACGTCGATGCCGCTCTCCACGATACTGGTAGCGATCAATACGTCGTATTCATAGTTCACGAAGTCGAGGATGATCTTCTCCAGCTTCTCCGGCTCCATCTGCCCGTGCCCCACGGCTACCCGTGCGTCGGGGACTTCCCGCCGTACCAAGGCTTCCATCTCGTAAATGTTCTGGATACGGTTGTTGATGAAGAATACCTGCCCGTTCCGGCTCATCTCGAAATTGATCGCTTCCCGGATGATATCGGGATTGAAACGCTCCACCTCCGTCTGCACGGGATAACGGTTGGGCGGTGGCGTGGTGATGCTGGAAAGATCCCGGGCCCCCATCAAGGAGAACTGTAGGGTACGGGGGATTGGGGTGGCCGTCATTGTCAAGGTGTCCACGTTCACCTTCAGCTGCCGAAGCTTCTCCTTGACGGATACCCCGAACTTCTGCTCCTCGTCGATGATAAGCAAGCCCAGATCCTTGAAACGTACATCCTTGCCGACGATCCGGTGGGTACCGATCAAGATATTCACCTCGCCCTCTTTCAGCTCTTTCAAGGTAGCCTTGATTTGTGCGGCCGTACGGGCCCGGCTGATATAATCGATCTTGCAAGGGAAATCCTTCAAGCGCTCACAAAACGTCTGGTAATGCTGGAAAGCCAGTACGGTGGTGGGTACCAACACGGCCACCTGCTTATTGTCCGATACCGCCTTGAATGCCGCGCGGATAGCCACCTCGGTCTTTCCGAAACCAACGTCTCCACAAATCAACCGGTCCATCGGACGGGTACTTTCCATATCCGCCTTGACCTCGGCGGTAGCCTTCATCTGGTCCGGCGTGTCCTCATAGATGAAGCTGGCTTCCAGCTCATGCTGCATGAAGCTGTCCGGCGTGTAGGCGAAACCCGTCTCTTGCTTGCGTTTGGAATAGAGGAGGATCAGGTCCCGGGCGATATCCTTCACCTTCGCCTTGGTACGTTCCTTCATCTTTTCCCAAGCGCCTGTGCCGAGCTTGCTCAACTTAGGCGGCTCGCCGCTCTCTTTCCCCTTGTATTTCGATAATTTATGCAGGGAATGGATGCTGACGAATATAATATCGTTATTCTGATAAATCAATTTGATGGCCTCTTGCATCTTACCGTTCACCTCGGTGCGTACCAAGCCTCCGAACTGTCCTACGCCATGGTCGATATGTACGATATAATCCCCCTGCGAGAACTGGTTCAGCTCCTTGAGCGAAAGGGTGATCTTTCCGCTTCGTGCCTTATCGCTCTTCAAGTTGAACTTGTGGAAGCGGTCGAACAATTGATGGTCGGTGAAAAAGCAGATGCGTAGCGTATCGTCGGCGAATCCCTCGTGTATCGTGCGGTTTACGGCGGTGAAAGGGATATTGTCGCCCCTATCCTCGAAAATCATCCGGATACGGTTGGCTTGTTTCTCTTGATCGCTCAATATATATAATGTATAGCCCTCGTCGAGGTATTTATGGAACGACTCGCTCACCCGGTCGAAATTCTTATGATAGATCGGCTGCGTTTGCGTAGAGAAATGGATGGTAGCGTCCGCCGTTCCCATCGGCCGTGCCCCGAAATGGATGCGACGGAAATCCAAGACCTCCCGTAGGAAGTCCTCGCCCCGGACTAATTTCTTCCGCATCTGGTCGATATCGGCGAAGGATTCCTCGTCGGCTACCACCGGATCGTCGTTCCATACGCTTCCGATGCGCTCCTTGCACCATGCGAGATCTCTCGCCGCTATGCAGGTGTTCCGGGGAAGGGAGCCTAGCAAGGAATTACTATCCATGGCGTTCTTGCTCATCTCCGGTACGATATAGATGCTGTCCAGTTTCTCCTTGCTGAGTTGCGTCTCCACGTCGAACGTACGGATGGTCTCCACCTCGTCGCCGAAAAAGTCTATACGGTAAGGAAACTCGTTGGAGAAAGAGAAAACGTCGAGGATACTGCCACGGAGGGCGTACTGCCCCGGCTCATATACATAGTCGACCTGCTCGAAGCCATACTCGTCCAGCACGTCGGAGACAAACATATTATCCAGCTTCTCGCCCACGCTGATCTTTAAGGTATTCTCCTTCAATACCTCCCGGGCCACGACTCGTTCCGCCAAGGCGTCCGGATACGTGACGATCACGAAAGAGGCGTCCGGGTCTTGCAACCGGCTGAGTACCTCGGTGCGCAGGATCTCGTTCGCCGGATCGACATGCCCGTACTTGATGGCCCTCCGGTAAGCGGATGGGAAGAAGTATACCTCATTGCTGGCGGTAAGTTGCATCAAGTCGTGATAGAAATAGCCGGCTTCCTCTTGGTCGTTCAACACGCACACATAACTCCCCCTTCCTTTCGTAAAAAGAGAGGCGATCGTCATTGCCGGACCCGAGCCATTCAGTCCCTTTAGGAATATATTGCGGGACGTATCGTTTTTCAGTAAGGTGTCCAGCGCCGTCACTTGCGGGTGAGCGGCATATAGTTTCAATAATTCTTGTACTTCCAAAGCGAAATCTTGTTTCCGCGAAGGTAACCTTTTTGCTTAAGTTTTTATAGGTGTTCGTCCGGTTTCTTTCTTTATCAAGTAACTTTTACGGCTCTCTAAAACCACAGCGATAATTCGAGTAGGGGATTTTGGGGGAAATGCTTTTGGGCCCCCTGAAAAAGGGAGACTTATCGTATATTTTTATGTATGTTCTAGTTCCTTGCCGTATGATTCTGTAAAAAGTCGTACGTGTTTCCCGAAAAACATGTACGACTTTTCAAAAAAACACGTACGTGTTTTTCGAAAATGATAATCGTCTTTTTAAAATGTTAGTATCCAATTATTTATGTATTCATGTCATTTGCATACTTATTGTATGGAATAGTTTAATAAATTTCCTCTATCTTGATATAAAAATTATCTGTTTGACAGCTACTTATACTTGCCGTATCTTTGTGGTACAAGAAAAGCAAAAAGTATAACAAATTAAAAAGTAGCAATTATGAGAACATTAGATTATATCCACTTAGACGCATCAGCGGTAAGTAACGTAGTAGCAAGCTTGAAACAATTATTGGCGGACTACCAAGTATTCTATACGAACCTTCGTGGTTTCCACTGGAATATCAAGGGACACGGTTTCTTCGTTCTTCATGGTAAATTCGAGGATATGTACAACAACGCTGCCGAGAAGGTTGACGAGTTGGCGGAACGTATCCTGATGTTGGGAGGCGAGCCGGAGAACAAGTTCAGCGAGTATTTGAAAGTAGCCCGTGTAAAAGAGGTATCAGGCGTGTCCTGTGGTGACGAGGCGTTAAAGAATATTCTTGATACGTATGGTCATTTGATCGATGAGGAACGTAAACTTCTTTCCTTGGCATCCGGGGCGGGAGATGAGGCTACGGTCGCTTTGATGAGCGATTATCTGAAAGAACAAGAGAAGTTGGTTTGGATGTTAGTAGCATATTTAACTTGCGATTGCAAGAAGTAAAAAAGGTGATTCATTGCGTTTGGAGAAGGTCGGAAGTGATTCCGGCCTTTTTCTGTTGGTGCCAATAGGGGTTTTTTATTGTTTCATGTCTTATTCATATATGTCGTTCGATTATTTTATCAAAATAAAAAGTATGTTTGAGACAGGTTGTGATGCATTTTGTGATGAGATCTGGTATATTGCTGTCTCAGCAGATGCACGAAAAAAACGTTTGCGTCAAAACAGAGGATATTCGGATGAAAAAAGCCGGGCAATTATGGAAAGACAGCAAAGTGATGCTTTTTTTTACCAAAGATGTGATAAGGTAATTGATAATAATGGAAGTCTTGAACAGTTAAAGCAGAATTTAATAAAAGAATATGAATTGATACAAAGAGGAAGGAAACATGCAGG
>OGZK01002630.1_pt1 | contig 15092 bp, 8 predicted proteins | sample 1576791 | NCBI WGS metagenome assembly OGZK01 (sample SAMEA3541556, study PRJEB24748) | human gut metagenome | biome: human gut; feature: human-associated habitat; material: faeces | place: China | collected 2012
TCATCCATTTCATCATATATAATCTCTTCCGGGTCGAATGTTATGACAGGACGTGCCATTACATCGGTAACAGCAATTGGTAAAGTTCCGCTCGTAACATGATTCAATTTATCCGTAGCCTCAATGATAAAGGCTTCGTAATTTGCATTGTATTCCAGATTTTCAGACAAGCTGTAAGAATTGGGATTAAAAAATTCAGTCACCGTTTTATATTCGGTCACCCCCTCCACTGTCTGCAATTTCATTGTCACACTCTGGAGTCCGGCCTGCGACTTTATGACAGCCACTACCGGCAGATTATCTACTTTATTTAAATCCACATCCAGTTGTTCCATCGGGAATTTAATCACAGGAGCAGCCGCATTAGGATCCAGACCATCATTATCATCGCTACAGGCAGCAAAGCCCAGGCAAAGTCCTAGTATTAATAAGGTATATATTTTACGAATCATAATTAGTTCTCTTTTTAATTAACTGTGGTTATTTGGAATATTTGCAATAGTTCTCAAATATATGAATCACACCGTTCGTCGGCAGAATGTTGCTAGTCTTAGCCTGACGCTGTGGAGATTTCCCGTTGCTTCCGGTCTGATTCACCAGAATCTTACCTACTGCAGCCTGCCATGGGTTTTTCCATACAGACATTGTCATCAGTCCATTCTCTCCTTTCAGCATCGTCAATACGAACATCGGTTCCACCTGCAACTGTCCATAAGAACTATATTCACCGTCTACAATGTGATAAAGCAACATGTTCGCTACTTTCTCTTTATCACAATCGGTAATGGATGCTGCACCTGCAAATTCATTTTCACGATACAACTGCATACCTGCATTATTCAAAGCCAGAAAAGTATATTTATTGTCAGTCTGGGTATAATAGTCCTTCAGACCTGTATACTCAATAGCTGCTATCAACTCCGAGAACATATCTTTGTGATCTTGGAAATATTCCCACGCTGTCACTTTTACATACGGATCATCCACCGAAGGCTCATAATCATAATTCTTCTGCAAGTCCAGGTCACAGCCGGTCAATGCCAATATCGCCCAACAAAAGAAAAGGGTCTTATATAATATTGTCTTTTTCATTGTTTCTACCTTTTTTAGTTGTTAGTATTACCATAATACGTGTTCTGCACAATCTTCGGATTTTCCAAGATATGTGAATAGTGAATCGGGAAGAGTTCGTTTCCGTCCTGTTCCATTCCGTTAATCGGTTTCATCACTTCCTTCCACTTTCCGGTACGCAACAAGTCAAACCAGCGGCGTCCTTCGCCGGCTAATTCCACTTGCCGTTCACGCAATATATAATTAACGACTTCGTCTTCAGAAGCAAAATCATTTTCAGTCAACGTGTTCAATCCGGCACGGTCACGTACAGTTTTTACTAAATCCAAAGCTTCACCCCATTTTCCCTGATGAGCACGAGCTTCTGCTTGCAACAACATCATATCTGTGTAACGATAAATTGGATAGGCTACTTCGCATGTCTTATTCAAAGAGTTACTGATGTCACCTGCCATATATTTACGCAATTCATTTCCATTCTGGTAATTCTTCACCGTATAATCTTTGCGCAAATCACCTTTCATATCCTTTTCATCAAAGATGCTCATAAACTTGTCGGACATAACTGCCGCACGGTTTCCTGAACCGGAAAACCATTGATACATATAACTGTAACCATTCGTGCCGACTTCATCCATGTTGAAATGAACAAGGAATATTAACTCTCTGGAGTTATATTCATCATTTTCGGGCGTATCATCCGAAGGCTTATTGTTCAGTTCTTCTGTAAACATGGTATGCCAAGTAGCAATGTTAGGTTCGAAGTCTACAAAGCGTCCACCCTTTTTGGAGGCAATAGTTGCCATTTTATCAATGGTTTGGTCAGCCAGATTATATTCTTCAGCCCACATATAAGCGTCCGCCATGATAGCCCATACGCCACAGATAGAAATACGCTTGCGTTCGTAATTCTTATTACGGTTAATCAGGCTTTCCGCCTTTTTCAGGTCAGGAAGAATAACATGTTCCAGAATATAATTCTTATCTGTACGTTCCTTATAGATAGCCTCCGAATACTTTTCAGTAGGTTCTATAAACAAAGGTACGTCTCCCCAGACACGGATAGCATAGAAATAAGCCAGAGCACGCAACGCATACGCTTGTCCGAGGTAATCATTACGGTCTGCCACATCAGGCATACTGATATTAGGAACATATTTGATGGCCAGATTGGTCTGGTTAATCATCTGATACAAGGTCGTCCATTTCGCACATTTCTCGTCCGTAGACATCAGGTTGTTGATCACACGTGCCTGATCGGCCATCACTGGTGCTCCGGGAGCTACGTTATCCGAACGGAACTCACCCCAGTAAAAATAATTCTCGCGTAAAGTGGAACGCAACAGTCCGTAGATTTCATTTATACCTGCCTTAGCGTCGCGGGCGGTCTGCCACATGTCACCTGCCGGGATCTCACTCACCGGTTCCTCATTCAGAAAGTCTGAACAGCTATTCAATGATAGAGCCAGGCATACAGCTCCAACAAAATATTTTATATTCTTCATACGATATCTTCAATTAAAAGTTTGCAGAAAAACCAATACCATATTCTCTCTTTCTCGGATAGCGGTAAGAGTCTTTACCTACCTGCAGAGGATTACTTGTAGAGAATTCAGGATCGAATCCCGAATAGTTGGTCCATGTCAATGCGTTGTTTACAAAAGCGTAGATATTTATATTCTTCAACATCAGCTTCTTTATCCAGTTTTCAGGAAGATCATAGGCTATACGTACGTTCTGCAGACGAATAAAGGAAGCATCTTCCAGATAGAACGAGTTACCCATACGTGCATTGTTATAATCATCATTATACGGACGCGGATAGATTGCCTGGTCACCCGGATGCAACCACATATTATGGATGACTTCCGGCGAAGGAGTGGTTCCGGTATATTTGAACATATTACGATTATGCTCGGCTGCATTATAAATCTGTCCTCCTAATGAATAATAGAATCCGAGATACAAGTTTACGTTTTTCCAAGTTACGGTTGTATTCAAACCACCGGTCACATCAGGCATGGCATTACCAATCACCATACGGTCGTTATCATCAATCACACCGTCGCGGGTTCCTTCCGGTTCTTCCCAGTTGTAATCTCCGCCACGGAACGGTTTGCCGTTCGGTAACGTTTTCTGGCGAATATCACCTGCATATTCCTTTCCATTCAATAAATACTTGTATTGGAATACACCATTTTCAAACACCGGAGTCAGTTGCTCCCAGTTATCCGTAAAAGCATTTGATTCATCATAAGCAAAGACACCGGCACTTTTAAATCCGTAGAAGTCACCTACACGGCCGCCTTCCTGCATCCACCAGATATCACCTTCCATATATGCCTTACCTTCAGACAGCTTTTCAATACGGTTGATGTTTCTGGAGATATTGAAAGAAGCATTCCATTTCCAATCCTTCGTGCGGATAATATCACCGGTAACGGCAATTTCAAACCCGCGGTTGCTCATCTCACCGACATTGGTTTTCATATACGCAAAACCAGACTCCTTAGGTAATTGGTAGTTTGCCAACAAACCGTCTGTGTATTTATCGTAGTAATCGGCAGTAATCGTCAAACGGCTATTCCAGAAATTCAAGTCCAAACCAAGGTTGAACTGTTTAGTTTCCTCCCATTTCAGATTGTCTTTACCGATACGGGTCGGAATAACGCCGCCCACTCCGTCATAGATAGAATTCGGAGAATAAGAATAAATATAATCATAATTTCCGATCGCTTCATTACCGGTGATACCATAACTTACACGAATCTTACCATCTTCCAGGAATTTCTTCGAGAACTTCATGAATTTTTCATCTGAGAAACGCCATCCCACTGACACTGACGGGAAATTACCCCATTTGTTTTCTTTCGCAAAACGAGAAGAACCGTCACGACGCATATTCGCTGTAAACAGGTATCTCCCCAGATAATCATACGTCACACGTGCAAAAACGGAAGCCATGGAGTGATTACTCAATGTAGATCCCGTAGAGGATAAATCCAGATTGGCAGCAAACGCGTTCATTGTATAAATAAAGTCGGTAGAGGAATTCAATCCCACAAAAGTTTCATTTTCATAACGCCATTGTTGAGCACTGACACCCACCATCGCGCTGAAATTATGTCCTTTTATCTTGCGTGCATAAGTGATGAAATCTTCATTCATCCAGTTCCAGTTGAGGTAATTATAAGAATACCCTTTATTCTGTTTCTGCCATTCATCAGTAATAAGACTAGGTTCGAGTTTTTTGCGCTTGTCCAAATAGAAGTTGGCATTTATATTGGCTCTGAACTTCAGGTACTTGTTGAATTTGATTTCAAAGAACTGGAAGAAGTTAGCCTTATAAGAATCCGTAAAGTCAGTGGTATAATTGACCTGTGCAATAGGATTCTTCTGACCATTAAACACCCCGACCAAAGAGCCATCCGGATAATAAGTATTGAAATAAGGACGACGAGTCAACACTGCGCTCAATAACGTACCTTCATTCAGACCTTTCTTTTTAGAATAAGTAAGAGAAATACGGCTACCCATATTCATCCAGTCTGTCGGTGAATAATCGGAGTTGATACGAGTATTTAATCTTTGGAAACCAGTATTGGAAATAATACCCTTCTCGTTATAATAACCGGTATTGATGAAATATTTCAGTTTCTTTGTACCGCCACCTACGCTGATATCCACCTGATCTTTCTGCGCAGTACTTGTAATCATGTCCAGATAATCATTGTCTACATTGAAGAATGAATTCAACGGATCATCCAGAATATCAATACTTTCATCCGGATTACCTCCGCCGTATGTTTCAAAATACTCTTTACGGTACTGGTCGTACAACAGACGCTCTTTACGATTTGCCTGTGGCACCTTATGAGACAATGTACCCCACGAGTGATTATACTTGATATCAATACGGGCTTTACCCTCCTGACCACTCTTGGTAGTGATAATAATCACACCGTTAGCCGAACGGGAACCGTAGATAGCTGCAGAAGCGGCATCCTTCAAAATCTCCATAGAAGTGATATCATTGGTATTGATACCATCGATACTTTCCAAAGGAACACCGTCTACAATATAAAGAGGAGTCACACCTTCGGCAGAGAAAGTGGAAGTACCACGAATTTTGATAGAAGAAGATTCACCGGGCTGTCCGGAACCGGACACCACCTGTACACCGGCAGTAGTACCCTGCAATGCTTCAAAAACATTAGTAGCCATTTTTTGCTCAATGGCCTCGCTTGAGATGGAAGTAATAGCTCCTGTGACATCACGCTTTTTCATCGTACCGTAACCCACTACCACCACTTCGTCCAATAGCTTAGAGTTCTCTTCAAGCATAATATTCATTGTTTTATCTTTCACTACCACATCTTTAGGGGTATATCCCATGAATGATACAGTCAAAGTAACTCCCTTCTTCGAAACATTCAATGAGAAATTACCATCTAAATCTGTAATTGTCCCATTAGATGTTCCCTTCTCCATCACATTGGCGCCAGGCAAAGGAAATCCTGTTTTATCCACAATAACTCCCTTCACTGCAAACCCGCCTTGAGCATAAGCCGGATTGACAAAGAAAAAGAGACTCAAGGAAATCAAAAGCAACGACTGAAGCAACCGCACTTTTGTCCTACTCTGCAAATTTTTCATAACTAGAATAAAATTAAATTGGTTAATTATCAAGGTTTTACTCACTACTTAATTAATTGGGGAAAATATATTGATTCTCTCCAATAAGATGTTATCTTTTATTTATTATATGGATATTTGTCTTTCATAATACTACACAATAATTATTATATTAGAATAAAGATTACACAGCACCCGGTCTACCAAATGAAAGTGTGTGCGGACACACTTAACCAAAGAAAACTCAAGTACAAGCTGGCATTATCCAACGCCACAAAAGTATCGCATTTGAATATATTGCACCCTATCGAATTGTTCGTTTTATCTAGTCTAAAAATTCAGATGACTTATTTTAATCACTTCACAGAGGGTTCGGAGGAGGTATTATGAGCTTTTCGGTATTGCGTAGGAGCAATATCAAAAAGTTCTTTAAAGCATTTATTGAAGTATTGAGGATTTCCAAATCCTAACCGGTAAGCAATATCCGATATATTCATTTCCGGAGAATTCTGCAGAAAATATGCCGCTTTTTTCAGACGCAGATTCATGATAAAATTATTTGGCGTACTTCCCGTGATACCTTTTATCTTCTGGAATAAGACAGTACGTCCCACCCCCATCTCACGTGAGAAGACATCTACACTGAATTCGGGATTTTCCATATTATCTTCCACTACCTGCGTCGCTTGTTCGATAAACCTCTGATCGAGTTCATTCGTTGCAATCTTCTCCGCTTTGCTATCCAGCTGATGGGCATATTTATTCTGTAAAAGTCTGCGGGTATTAATCAGATTATTGCATTGCATCACCAGCCGCCGCATATTAAATGGCTTCACCACATAAATATCCGCTCCAATTCTTAATCCTTCCAACTCACGTTCGGGCGCACTAAGGGCAGTCAGAAGAACGACAGGGATATGACAAGTTTCAATATTGTTCTTAATTTTGGCACACAATTCCGTTCCGGACATTCCGGGCATCATAATATCCGAAATAACCAGATCAGGCTGCATCATTTTTACTTTTTCATACCCTTCCTCACCATCACTTGCAGTTTCAACCGTGTACAATGGAGAAAAGATATCTACAAGGATATTTCTGATTTCTTCATTATCATCAATAACCAACAGCTTGCAGTCAGTAGTCCCACTCTCACTTTGAGCCGTCTGTACCTCCTTAACCAATAGTTCTTTATCTTCCGAATAATAAATATATTCCTTATCCTGCTCCGGTTCAATCCGGGAAACAGAAGAATCAAAGTGAGCATCTCCTTTCTTCATAGTGACCTTAAAGCATGAACCTTTCCCCAACTGGCTTTCTACAGTTATATCTCCCTGATGAGCTTTCACAATTCCCTGACTTAAAGCCAGCCCGATACCCGTTCCTCCATACTGTCCGATATTCTCGGCCTGATAGAACCGCTCGAATATCTTCACGTAATCTTCCTCGGATATTCCTGCCCCATTGTCTGAAACGGAAAACATACATTCATCCGCTCCATCAGCCAATTCCATACTGATACTTCCACCGTCTGAAGTATATTTAAAAGCATTCGACAGCAGGTTATTAACCACTTTCTGCAATTGCATACGATCTCCCCACACGAGGCATTGCTCACAGTCAGCATGCAAAACAAACGAAATATTCCTGTTAGCTGCCAATTCTTTGAACAATACATAATGCTCTTTGAGTAAAGAATATAAATCAAATTGAGAAACTTTCAATTTCAAAAGTCCCTGCTCCTGTTTTCGGAAATCAAGCAACTCCGTTATCAATGATTTCAGGTTACCGGCATTTTTATGTATATTCAGTAATTTCGAATAAGCATACGTAGACAACTTACCGGAATTCAACAACAGATCAACCTGCCCCAGGATAAGGGTAATAGGGGTTCTGATTTCATGTGAGATATTAGTGAAGAAACGCAGTTTGGATTGGTTCATTTCTTCAATATATTGTTTCTCACGAAGTTCAAAATCCAATGATGTTTTCAAGAACAGCCGAATTCTATATTCTCTCACTACAAAGAATAGAATCGTCAGAATCACACACACATAAATAGTATAAGCCCACCAGGTGGCATAAAAAGGTGGTGTGATCGTTATATGAAGAGATCTGATTACTTCCGGAAAGTTCTTCAATCTGATCTCAAAAACATAATCGCCCGGAGATATATTTGTATAGGTAATATCATTCCCCAAACGATTCTCACTCCATTCGTCATTAGAACCTATCAACCGGTATTCTACCTCACCACCGCCAATGTGCAGAAAGTTGTCTGTCGAGAAACCGATAGAAAACACATTCTGCAAATAATTCAATTTAATCCGGTCGGTATAGGCAAAGGACTTATTTAGGATGCCGGTTTGATCGCCTGTGGTAATCTCTTTGTTATTGACATACAAATGCGCCAACTCCAAATCGTATATTTTCGGAGGATAGGACAAACTACTTTCACGAATGGCAACCAGTCCGGTAGCTCCTCCCATATAAATATCATGATTGCGGGATACATGCATGGATTTCCTATTGACAAGAGTCAGCGGAAATCCTGTTTTAGAATTGAAGTTTATCACTTTCCCGTCTTTCTGTTCTAACACAGACAATCCATGTCCGGTACCAATCAATAAATTCCCGGAAGGAGTTTCGCCCAATACTCTGATATTTTCTCCCGACAATACGCTTTCAGGAGTATGTAAACGAAACAATCGCTCTTTCTTATCCAACAAGAAAAGCCCGTTGCCATGTGTTCCGACCCAAATGTTTCCCTTTCGATCTTCATAGATGACATTGACCAGCTCTTTTTGAGATCTGACCTGTTTCTTCAGACTTATCCTATACGTTTCAAACCGTCCTTCATCAATCACATAAGCTACACAACCATCATCGGAAGCAAACCATAGCCGGTTTTTCGAATCAAGCAACAAAGTGTTATAATTATGTGTAAACAACTCCTTTTGATGAAACAACACTTCAGTTTTTAAAGTCTGTTTATCCAGACTAACAACTGCAGATGTTGTACCTACATACAATTTACGAGGAGTGTCGGCCAAGGCAAACAGAGCTTCTCCTACACTTTCCTCTCCGAGCGGTTCGAGGTCATATATATCATTCCGATAGTTATCAAGATGAAAACAGTTGACCTTGTTTGTAAAGTCAGCGGCAATCCACAAGCAGTTATTAGCCTCATCAAAAACGACATCTTTCAGATAATCCGTACTAAAATGATATCCGGTATGCGCATTAAAATGCTTGAATGTTCCTTGTTCCGGTTGATATAAATCCAGTCCTCCACCTTCTGTGCAAATCCATATATTTCCGGATTTATCTTCTGCCATAGCACCCACCACCGGAAAAGACAATCCGGTATCCGAAGCATGATAATGTACAAAATGTTGATATTCCGGTGAGAAGAAGTTCACGCCGCCCCAATAGGTCCCCACCCAGACAGTTCCTTGTTTGTCCGTATAAAGAGAAGTCACCGAACGATTGGACATAGCCCCCACCCGGTTAGGATCCGCCTGATAATGAAATATTTTCCCGGTAGTCACCTCAATCTTACTCAATCCGCTTCTGTAACCTACCCATATATTCCCTTCCAAATCCTGACATAACGCTCTTGCCATATCATCCCGGACCGTGTAAACACTCTTGTCATTATAATCATAATGATGTATGACTGCACCTTGAGGTGAAAAACAGAAAACGCCATGATCCTGCGAACCGACCCAAATATTCTGATCGTTACTTTTTATCAGTTTCATCACCTTGATTCCGGGCAAATAAAGCGACATCGATCCACAAGTATCCACACGCATCACTCCGCCATCCTTCAAAGCAACCCAAAGATTTCCTTCCGAACCTTCTACCATTGTCGGCCCGGTGTCCGGCAAATGTACCTCCGCATACATGGGTTTCACGGAACGGGTATTCTTATCATATAAGAAGAGTTTTCCCCCTTCTGCAATCCACACTCCCAACTTTCCTTTGGCAAGAGTGGAAGGAGAAGACACCGGAAGAATATAATATTTCTCCGTTTCAAGGTCGAACTGGAAAAGTCCCGTAGAGGTCAAGAGAAAAAGACTTCCCTGGCCGTCCTCCACCATCTGGGTGACATATAGATTACCATAACTGATGGAATCGTTATGAAAATGATTAAAGACTTTGATATGATTGCCATCGAAACAATTCAGACCATCCAGTGTGGCAATCCATATACGCGACTTCTCATCCTGGCAAATATCGCTCACCGTTATTTGCGACAATCCATCCTCCACACCCAACGTTCTGAACTTATATTCCTGTGATTGAAGAGGAGATATAAATCCTAAAAGAGATAACAGAATAAGAAAATGGATCTTAGATAGTTTTTGTCCGCGCATATCAAGAATGATGGTTTATAGCACATTATCTTCGCCACAAAAGTAACAGTTTTTATGATATTCCCAAAATCAGAGCCAAATAACTAATAGATATGGACTTCATCCGATTCATTCTTCCCGCCCGAACGAACGGTACTCCAACGGAGTAAGTCCCGTACGTTTCTTGAAGAAAGAGAAAAAATATTCGGTTGACTGGAAACCTAGAAAAAAAGAAATCTCTTTTACTGACTGGGAAGTTCCCACCAGCATTTGTTTAGCTTTACGAAGTTTCAATTCCTGGAAATATTTAGCCGGAGCATAACCTGTATACTCTTTAAAAACACGTCGAAACCATGAATAACTAATATTGAGTCGCATAGCCAACTCTTCCGGGTCCACATTGCCGGAAACATTTTCATTCATAATGATTTTTGCCTGTTCGATCTTCTGATCCACATCACTCATCTCGAAAACCTTATTCTTGGAGACGGAAAGAATCATCCCTATCATGTGGAGCACAATCCCGGAAAGATATTGTTGCGCGGAAATCTTATCCGCTTCGGCTACGGCAAGAGCACGGGAGAATAATGAGACTAACTCTTCATTAAGGCCTATTTCCAGTATTTGCTGTTCCTGCGACAAAAAAGCATCATCAACAATGGCGTCTATCATAGGCCCCTCGAAACCGATATAATATTCCGTCCAACCAGTCTGCCGCAACGGGCGATAAGTATGCCATTGTCCGGGAAACAATACCATCAGCCGACCTTTACAAACTTGCTTTTCAGAGGTAGAATCAGATGAAAACAAACCACGCCCCTTGGTGATATATACCAATTGATACTCACGAAGCACTCTTCCTTTTTCTGCATTAAAGAAGTAACCGGAAGGATGCTCTTTCAACGGATAAGGTGAATCGGGAGGAATGGATTGATAGCCGACGGTATTTACCCATAGCCCGAATTTACGGTCCATGTCATTTACAATCAGATATTTAAATTCTAATCCCAAACTATTATCCTCGATCATACCAGTGTGTTTTCATGCAATTGAGTTGGACAAAAATAGGAATTATTTTCAGAAAAACACCACAGATTACACAGATTTACACAGATTTAATTCTTAAATATCGGCTTCCGATTAGAAAATAATCTGTGTAAATCTGTGTAATCTGTGGTGAAAAGAACTTCTGCAAAAAATAACTTTAGAAAGCTTTGCGATATAGAGCTTCGATATCTGCTACCGAAGTAGGACGAGGATTACCACCTGTGCAAACATCATTGAAAGCAGCTACAGCCAGTGCAGGAATATCTTCTTCCTTCACATTGATTTCATGTAATTTCTGCGGTATATTGATACTGGCAGAAAGTGCTTTCACTGCCTCAACAGCCGCTTTTACTCCCTCGGCTTCACTCATTCCGGTAGTGTCCACTCCCATTGCTTTCGCAATATGGATATATTTCGAAGCTGCCGGAGATTCAGCATTGTATTCCATCACATACGGCAACAATAAGGCATTGGCTACCCCATGAGGAGTATCATAAAACGCACCTAGCGGATGCGCCATTGAGTGAACGATTCCCAAACCGACGTTAGAGAATCCCATACCGGCAATATATTGTGCCTGTGACATTGCTTCGCGGGCTGCCACATCTTTACCATTATCCACAGCTGCTTTCAAGTTTTGAGCAATCATTTCAATGGCTTTCAATTCGAACATATCGCTCATTACCCAGGCACCCGGAGTGATATAACTTTCAATGGCATGAGTCAAAGCATCCATACCGGTAGCTGCAGTCAGTCCTTTTGGCATTGAGTACATCAGTTCAGGGTCTACGATAGCTACGGCAGGAATGTCGTTCGGGTCTACACAAACCATTTTCTTGCGGGCATCTTCATCAATAATCACATAATTGATCGTTACCTCGGCAGCTGTTCCGGCAGTAGTAGGCAGCGCGAAAGTAGGCACCGCTTTGTGTTTGGTATCGGCTACCCCTTCCAGAGATTTCACGTCTGCAAAATCCGGATTGTTCACAACAATACCGATTCCTTTGGCAGTATCGATGGAAGAACCGCCGCCCAAAGCAACGATAAAATCGGCTCCGGAAGCTTTGTATGCCGCCACACCATTTTGTACATTTGCAATCGTAGGGTTCGCTTTTACATCACTATAAAGTTCGTAAGGAATCTGGTTCTCATCAAATACTTTAATGATTTCGGCAGCCACACCAAACTTGATAAGATCTTTATCCGTTACAAAAAAGGCTTTCTTAAAGCCACGTCTGGCTGCTTCCACAGCAATGACACTACGGCATCCGGCACCGAAGTACGAAGTTTCGTTTAAAATAATGCGATTCATGGTTATCTATTTGTTTAAAGGGTTAACCGCAGCACCTTCCAGGGTAGAAAATGCCACGGTTTCTAAAGTAATTAAAATCAATGACTAGTATAAATCTTATTTAGGAAGATTGAAAGCTACTGACATTTCTTTCATCTGTTCCTGACTCATACCATCCGGTTCGAAGCCCATATTTTTAGCTGCGATATAAATCAGAGCCGACTTATTGAGTACATCAATCTGATCGAATGCCTGCATCGCATCGCAATCCACTGCAAATACACCATGTTTCTCCCACATCACCACATCGTAATCCTGCAATTCTTTGATGGTAGCTTCAGCCAATTCCACCGAGCTAGGTAATTTATAAGGAATGATACCCAAACCACGCGGGCAGAATGCCTTTGTTTCAGGGATCATACTCCACAACAGATTGGTAGCCACATCTTTTTCCAGAAATTTCGGACAATGTGTCATGGCAATCAGTTCAATCGGGTGTGTGTGTACAGATGCTTTATAAGGAGAGTTTTTGCTCAACAGGTCATTGTGTACGCTCAAGTGAGAAGGCAATTCCGATGTCGGGGCTACGGCTTCATCCGCAATAATCACATAGCTGGCACAGTCATCCAGAATACGGATTACCGAACCATTTTCCATCGGCCAGCGGGCTAAATCACGCATGCGTTTATTAGTTCCCTTGCAGTAGAAATAGCAGCCTTTCAGATAAGGAAGAGTCACACCGATAGATTTTACTTCGCTGATCGGCTTCATCTGACGGATTTCATCGTCTACAAACTCTGTGATATTAACAGTGATATTACCACCATTACGTTCAGCCCATCCTTTCTGCCACAAGTATCCGGCAACTTCTGCTACCTTGTTTACTTCTTTGGCAAGTGCCGGACGATTCTCTAAAATTGATTTCATTATATATATATTTTAATTAGGCACGGATTACATGGATTTTGCCGCAAGTTATAAAAAAACTGCGTAATCCGTGTAATCCGTTCTTGATTTTTTTAAAACAAATTTGGGAACACTAATGAGAAGATAAGTACGATCAGACCAGCTATCAGCACAGTTATGGTCTTGTTTGACACGCCTTTCCATTCTTTCAGAATAATTCCCCAAACATTACTAAATGTGACATTCAATGCCATCAAAATACACCAGGAGAAAGCCAACAATACCGGACTCTCCGTAAGGAAACTCTTACCCATTTCCAGTCCGAAGAACTGCATGTACCATAATACGCCAGCCAACGCACAAAAAACTAAATTATTGCCCCATACTTTTCCTTTAGCATAGTCACCCATCGATTTATTAGCCACATTCTGTTGCAGGCAGTAAACTGCATTTGTCAGGAACCCGCCAAATGTAACCAGGAAAATCACCGGGAGACCGGCGTAAAGTCCTTCCACTCCACCGGCTAAGGCAGCTTCCTTGATAGGTGTTCCTGCATCCAGTCCCAAAGCGAAGCAAGCACTCATGACACCGGCCAGGAGTGCAACCAGTAACCCTTTTGTCAATGCAAAGTCTTTTACAGCAGCACGTTTTTCTTCTTCGCTCATGTTTTGCGCACGCAAACTACCGGCATACCCGATAATAGCAATACCTGCCAACGTGATGCAAACACCCAACAAAAGAATCAGCCCGTTACCTTCAAACAAGTTTGTACCTGCAAAAAGAGCCGGAAGAAGGGTTCCGAAACCGGCACAAGTCCCTAATGAGATACTCTGTCCCAGTGCAACCCCCAAATAGCGCATGGAAAGTCCGAAAGTCAAACCTCCTACTCCCCACAATATACCATAAAAGATGCTCATTCCAGCACCTCCTGCTCCCCACAAGTCGAACAAACTGCTCTCTTGGGGTACACCCAGTAGTGAACCCAGGAACGGGAACACTAACCAGGCAAATACACCTTGTATTAACCAGAAGCTTTCCCAGCTCCATTCTTTTACCTTTTTGATAGGTACATAAGAACTGGACTGGCAAAAGCTACCGATGGCTATAATCAATAAGCCGATTAAGATTTCCATAACTTATCGTTTAGAAGTTACTTCGGCTTCGTACTTTTCAATTTCTGCGATGAAATCTTCACCAACAGGAACATTGTTCTTCAAGCAGAACATATCCCAAACTGCATTCCAAGGAAGCGCCTTTTCTTCTTCGAGCAAAGCCAGACGTTGGAATCCCTGTCCGTTTGCTTCGTATTCGCGCAACTTGGCAATCGGTTCGAGCAGAGCACGAGTCATACATTTCTGTGCGGCACGACTACCGATTACGTATGCACCAATACGGTTGATAGATGCATCGAAGTAGTCAAGACCATAATGTACACGGTCCAAAGCACCGCAGCGAACGATTTCGCTGAACAGTTCCATTGTCGGATCATCCATGATAGTAACATGGTCTGAATCCCAACGAACCGGACGGCTCACGTGCAACATCAATTCAGGCACATAAAGCAACAGTGAAGATACTTTATCAGCTACACTTTCTGTTGGATGGAAGTGACCGGTATCCAGTGTAATCATCTTGTTACGAGAAGCACCATAACCGATATAGAAGTCATTAGAACCCACTGTATAGCTTTCCAGACCGATACCGAACACCTTAGATTCGATACAATCCTTCATATTCTTATATTCGGTAGCGAAGATCTGATCCAAAGAATCTTTCAACAA
>OGZK01002639.1_pt1 | contig 15077 bp, 17 predicted proteins | sample 1576791 | NCBI WGS metagenome assembly OGZK01 (sample SAMEA3541556, study PRJEB24748) | human gut metagenome | biome: human gut; feature: human-associated habitat; material: faeces | place: China | collected 2012
CATATGTAGATTATTTAAAATATTATCATATTTTAAATAAAAATAACAAATATATTTTAATGGAGGATGAAGAGAAATATTCTTTCAATAAAAAAGAAACAAAATATATAAACAACAAACATGATAAAACTTTTAGAAAAATATTAGATAATAAAAAAGAATTAATAATATTTTTAAATAAAATATTGAAACTAAAAAACAAAATAAAAGAAAATGAAGTTGAAAAATATAATAGTAGTTTTATTAGTATAGATTTTAGAAATCAAGAATCAGATATTGTATATAAAATAAAAAATAAAGAAATTTACATATTAATAGAACATCAAACAAAAATAGATTATTTGATGCCAATAAGAATATTACAATATGAGATAGAAATAATTAGAAAAGAAAATATAAAAAATAAAAATAATAATATTTTATATCCGATAGTAATACCAATAGTTTTATACACAGGAAGAAAACAATGGGATGCAAGTATTAAACTACCAACTTTAAAAACAGAATTTAATAAATATAAGGGAATAAAAGATATTAGATATAATTTAGTAGACATAAATAATTATGAATTTCAAGAATTATTAAAAGAAGAGAGTATTTTATCTAAAATAATGATAATAGAAAAATCAAAAACAAATAAAGAATTAAAAGAAAATATTGAAAAAATAATAAATGAAATTTTAAATAAAAATAACAAATATAATGATACTCAAAAAAATTTATTATTCAACATAATAGAATATACATTAAATAACATTTTAAGTGAAAATGAAATAAAAAAATATAAGGAAAAATTGGAAGGAGAGAAAAATATGTTAGCAGTATTTGAAATGATAGAAGAGGAAAAACAAAATAGTTATATTAGTGGAAAAAAAGAAGGAATAACAAAAGGAATAACAAAAGGAAAAAAGGAAAGTATAAAACAAATTGCAAAGAAAATGATAAAAATGAAAATTGATAAAAATATAATAATTAATGTAACAGGATTAAATGAAAAAGAATTAGAACAAATAGAAAAACAAAAATAAATGGAGGGATAATTATGCAAAATAATATAACTAATGATATAGAAATAAAAAATAATATTGATATAGAAAATAAACAAAATAATTTTTTAGAGACTACATTAGGAAAAACAATAAATACAGGTATTGACATAGGGATAAGGGCTATATTACCAGATTATATAGAAGAACAAATAATTGATATAAAGGATAATTTAATTAAATATGGTTTAAAAGATGGAATAAAGAAGAGTATTGATGATGCAATAAACTTAGGTAAAAGTGCTATTGGAATAATTAGTGGGAATTTTGAAAATATATCTCAAATGCAAGAAGCAGTAAAAAGCGGAGGGATTATTGATAATATTTCAAGTTTATTGGATACTGTAATAAATAGAGTTCATTCTAATGGATTAATAAATTCAACAGTTGCTAGAACAATAAAGCAAGGAAAAAATTCAATATTAAATAATGTAGAGAAAAATATAGAAAATACATTTAATAATCAAATAAAAGCATTAAGTTATACAGAAAAATATATTCAGAATTGGAAAAATTATTTCGAAAATAAAAATTTTAATGGAATGGAAAAAGAATATAATAAAATAAAAAAAGAAATAAATTATTTAGCTCCAATTGAAAAATTGTTAAATGAAGTAAAGACAATAGAAAACTTGCATAACTTAATAAACAATAATGGACAAGATTTTAATCTAACAAATGAACAATTAGAATTAGCGGAAAAATTATAAAAAATAAAAAATAAAAAATAAAAATTTATTCTTTATTTTTAAAAAAGTAAAAAGTACTATGTATTAAATTATAAATATATTCTAAAACTGAATCAGAGCATTTATTTAAAATTCTATTTATTTTAGCAATAGTAGTATTAGAAGACTCATCACCAAATAAAATAAAATCAGCAGAAAGACCTGTAAATTTTACAATTTTAACAAGAGTTTTTGTACTTAAAGAGCGTTCACCTCTTTCAATTTGACCTAAAAAAACATCAGAAATATCTATCATCTCTGAGAATCTTTCTCTATTCATTTTTAAATCTTCACGTATTTTCCTAATTCTTTCGCCTACTATAATATTATCTTCCATCATTTCCTCCAACTAAAATAATTATATTACAAAAATTAATATATACTAATATACAAAAAGAAAACAAAAAACATATGCAAAAAGCATAAGAAAAAATGATAAAAGTATTGAAAAATATAAAAAGATATATTAAAATAATACTGTAAAATATTTACGGAAGTAAATAACAAGTACATTGATAATTAAATACCTTTGTAAGCATGCATTCAATAGAACGTTATTTATTGAAGTAAATATTTTGAAAAAAAATTTGTAAAAAGTATAAAAATTAAAAAATAAAAAATGCATTAAAAGAATAAAAATACAAATAATAAGAAAAAATAAAATAAAAAACTAAGGAGGAAAAAATATGCTAAGAAATAAAGACAAAGGTATTACATTAATTGCATTAGTAATTACAATTATAATTTTGTTGATATTAGCAGGAATATCAATATCTGCATTAACAAACCAAGGATTGTTTAAAAATGCAAAGGCAGCTCAAAATGCAACAGAAAAAGCAGAAGAAGAACAAGGACAAAGATTAAATGAATATGAAGATGAGATAAATAAATATCTAGGAAATAGTAAAGATGAATCAAAAGATGATACAAAAGGAACAACAGTAGAAGAGGCAATAAAAAAGAATGGAGCATTAAGTACAACAGATAATACAGAGTTAAAAGATGCGAAAAATAACAAAATAGTTGTACCAGCAGGATTCAAAATAGTAGAAGGAGCAACAACAGTTGATAAAGGAATTGTAATAGAAGATGTAACAGAAACAGCAACAAAAGGAAGTCAATTTGTATGGATACCAGTAGGAACAATAACAAAAGCAGATGGTACATCAGTAGAAATAAATTTAAATAGATATACATTTGATTCAAATGGAATACCAACAGCCCAAGATGATAAAATTATAGATACTTATTATCAAGAATTAGAAGAGTCAAATAAAGGAAATACAGTAGCTAAAAGCATTTCAGATTTTAAAACAAGTGTATTAAAAAATGGAGGATATTATATCGGAAGATATGAAGCAAGAACAGCAACAGCTAGAAATGCTGCTGGAAATGTTTTAACACAAATAACAGAAAAAGGAACAGAAAATGTATATAACTATGTAACACAACTACAAGCTGCACAATTATCTCAAAATATGTATAATAGTGATAAATTCACAAGTGATTTGATAAATAGTTATGCATGGGATACTGCAATAGTATTTATACAAAATTGTGGAACAAATACAAAATATTCAATACAATATAGTTTAAATAAAGCATTAGCACAAACAGGCACAAACTCTTTATCAGACACAAGTAAAATAGACGTTCAATGTAATATATATGATATGGCAAGTAACATATGGGAATGGACAACAGAGACGTCTAACGATTCCAGCAATCCTTGTGTCTATCGAGGAGGCATTAACAACAGCCTCAACCACTACACGAGCTATCGCTACCGCTACCACACTTCTCTCAGCCACTACAAATTAGGGTTTCGTCCACTTTTATATTTGTAGAACTGAACGCTTAAGCCGTAACTTATTAATATAACTAAATAACTTTTATTAGAAGAACTCAAAAAGAGCGCTTCTAACGAATGCAATACGTTAGAATGCCAAGTTCTGATTATCAGGACTATACTTTGTAAAAGGATAGTCCAGGATAAAACAGAACTTGGCACCTAGCGGTGGCGCCACCTAGCGGTGGCGCTTTTTGTATGCTCAAAAGCGCCTTATAAAATAAATATAAGGAGATTAAAAAATGAGTTTTGGAAAAATGGTAGAACTTCTACAACGAAAAGATAAAGGAAAAATAATACTAGTAAATTCTGGTAGTTTTTATATAGCACGAGGAAAAGATGCAGTATTATTACACAACATATTAAATTTAAAAGTGAATTGCATGGAAGCAGAAATATGCAAAATAGGATTTCCTCTAAATTCACTAGATAAATACACACAATTAATAGAGAAAGAACAATATTCGTACATAGTATATGACTATGACAATAAAATTGGAAAATTAAATATTATAAAAAAATATAATGGAAAAAAGCTTAATTCAATAAAAGAGGAAAAATTAAATTGTTACATATGTACCAATACAGTAAAAATATATAAGAAAAATGATATATACATACAAGCAGTAGCAAACCTATATGAAGAAGAAAATAAAAAGGAAGAATTAGAAAAAGAACAAAATAAAGAAAAGCAAAAAGGAAGAAAAATAAGATGGAAATTAAAAAAGTAAAAGAAAATAAATTACAACTAATACCAAAAACAGAAAAATATATAGAATATATTTTACAAATAATATTAAAATTACCAAGAACTGAAAAATTCAATATAGGAAATGAATATAAATTAAGTATGTATGAAATGTTAAAAAATATAATGTACATAAGTAAAATAGAAAAAGCTCAAATTTTAGACATATTAAATAAAATAGATGCAGAATTAAATACACAAAGAATATATTTAAGAATAATGAAAAATAATAAGTGGATAGACGAAAGAAAATTTAAAATAGCAATTGAACAAATATATGAGCTTGGAAAAATATTAGGAGGATTAATAAAATACTATGCCAAAGACATTAAAAAATAAATATGATGAAAAACTAACATATGAAAAATTAATGGAAGCACATATTAGATCTAGAAAAGGAAAAGGATACAGAAAAGAAATAATAGAATTTAATTTAAAACAGGAAGAATACATAATGTGGCTTTTGGAACAATTGCAAAATCAAAAATATAAACATGGCGGATATACGGTATTTTATGTAACAGAACCTAAATTAAGAAAAATAGAAAAATCAAGATATATAGACAGATTAGTACATAGATGGCTAGTAGATAATTTTTTAGAACCAATATTTGTACCACAATTTATAAATACATCATTTGCATGCTTAAAGGAAAAAGGAATGCATAGAGCTTGTAAATATGTGCAAAATATAATGAAACATTGCAAAAGAATATGGGGAAATTACTATATTTTAAAAATGGATGTAGCAAAATACTTTGATAATATAGATAAAGAAGTATTATTAAAAATGTTAGAAAAAAAAATAAAAGATCCAAAAGTTATATGGTTAATAAAAGAAATATTATATGCGCAAAAAAGGAAAAAAGGACTAGAAATACGGAAATTATACATCACAAATGTTTGCAAATATATATTTAAACGAAATTGATCAATTTATAAAACATAAATTACATATAAAATATTATTGTAGATATCTAGATGATAGTATAGTAATAGTAAAAACAAAAAAAGAAGCAATAGAAGCTTTAAAAAAAATAAAAGAATTTTTACATCTAAACTTAGAACTTGAATTAAATAGAAAAACACAAATATTTAAAAGTAAACAAGGAGTAAATTTTTGTGGATATAAAATAAATGAATATAGATTAAAAATAAGAGATAAAGGAAAAAGAAAATTAAAGAATAAAGTAAAAAAACTAGAACAAGCAGTAAAAGAAGGAAAAATTACAAGTAAAGATGCACATAAATATTTAACAGGCCATCTTGGATACATAAAAATAGCAAATGTAAAAAGTTTAACAGAAAGGCTATTTTATACAGAATAAAATAATTAGGGACAAATCAAAACGTCTAACAATTCCAGCAATCCTTGTGTCAATCGAGGAGGCAATTACAACAACAGCAACAACTACACGAGCAATCGCAACAACAACAACAACACTTCTAACAGCAACAACAACATAGGGTTTCGTCCACTCTAATATTTTTTCTAGATTATATATTCTAAGGAATATATACAATGAGATATTAGATATTAAAGAGATTTGTTCCTTCCTAATTAAGGTAAAAAAGAATCAATATAATTTGTATTAGTAAAATTAAGTGAATATATGAATTATATGAAGCCGGAAATTTATTAGTAAACTTCTGGCTTTAAAAATTTTTTAAAATGGAGAAAAATATGAATTTAATATTTATACTTGGAGAAATAATTAGTAATATAGAATTTAAGTTTATAATAAATAAAAAAAATAAATCAATATCAGTATTTAAAATAAAATTATTAAATGATTCAATATTAGAAATAAAAGCATATAATGAAAATGCAGATTATTGTATAAGTAAATTGAATAAAGGAGATATCATTTATATAGAAGGATTTTTAAATTCTAAAATGCAAATATTAGCAAAATACATAGAAAAACAAGAAATTAAAAGAAAAAATATGGAAAAATCAAAATTTACTTCACAATCAAAATTGACAAAATAAAATAAATATAATAAAAAAGAATAAAAAAATAAAACAAAGGAAAAATATAAAAAGAAAGAAGTGATAAAATGGAAAATAATCAACAAGAAAATGTAATAAAAAGCATATATAAAGGCAGATACGAAGAACTAGACAAAATAATATCAAAAAAAATAAAAGAGAACTCAAACAAAATAAAAGATGAAGAAGAAAAAAATAATATAAAAAATTCAATAATAATGGAAGAGATGTATAAACAAGGATTTAAAGATGGTGTAAACTTAATAATACAATGCCAAGAATAATAAAAAACAACAACCAAAAACAATAGAAATCCCTAGTAAAAAAGCAATTTTTTTAGTAAAATAGCTTGCAAAATCAGGTTCGTTTTAGTATAATACAAATGTAGAAAAAAGCAATGAAAAGAGGGAAAAAAATGGAAGAAACACCACAAAGAAGAGACGGAAAAATAATTGAAAGAGACATCGATAAAGAAATGAGAACAGCCTACATAGATTATGCTATGAGTGTTATAGTATCACGTGCACTTCCAGACGCAAGAGATGGTTTAAAACCAGTACATAGAAGAATATTATATGCAATGCACGAAGATGGAATTACATCAGATAAAGCTTACCGTAAATGTGCAAATACAGTAGGTTCAGTTTTAGGACGTTACCATCCACATGGTGACAGCTCTGTTTATGACGCAATGGTAAGACTAGCACAAGACTTCACAATGAGATATCCATTAGTAGATGGACATGGTAACTTTGGTTCAGTTGATGGAGATAGTCCAGCAGCTATGAGGTACACAGAAGCCAGAATGTCAAAAATTTCTGAGCTAATGCTTACGGATATTGAAAAAAATACAGTTGATTTTATGCCTAACTATGATGATAGATTACAAGAACCAACAGTTTTACCAGCAAGAATACCAGCATTATTAGTAAATGGTTCATCTGGTATTGCCGTAGGTATGGCAACAAATATACCACCACATAACTTATCAGAAGTAATAGACGGAATTATAAAAGTAATAGACAATCCAGAAACAACAATAGAAGAATTAATGGAAATTATAAAAGGACCAGATTTCCCAACAGGAGCAACAATTTTAGGCAAAGAAGGAATAAAAGAAGCATACACAACAGGTAGAGGAAAAATAACAATGAGAGCAGAAGCCGAAATTGAAGAAATGAGTGGAAATAGACAAAGAATTATAATAACATCTTTACCATATCAAGTAAATAAAGCTAAATTAGTAAAAACAATAGCAGATTTAGCAAAAGAAAAGAAAATTGAAGGAATCTCAGAAGTTAGAGATGAATCAGATAGAAAAGAAAAGACAAGAGTTGTTGTAGAATTAAAAAGAGATTCTAGACCACAAGTAATTTTAAATCAATTATATAAACATACACAAATGCAAGAGACATTTGGTGCAATAATATTAGCCCTAGTAGATGGAGTTCCAAAGATACTAACATTAAGACAATGTTTAGATTGTTTTATAGGACATAGAAAAGAAGTAATTTTAAGAAGAACAAAATTCGAATTAGACAAAGCCCTAGCAAGAGCTCACATTTTAGAAGGTTTAAAAATTGCATTAGACAATATAGATGAAGTAATAAACATTATACGTTCTTCATATGATAACCCAAAAGAAAGATTAATGGAAAGATTTGGTTTATCAGATGTACAAGCACAAGCTATTCTAGACATGAGACTAAAAACACTATCAGGATTGCAAAGAGAAAAAATTGAAGAAGAATATAATGAATTAATGAAATTAATTGCACATTTAAAAGACATTTTATCAAGTGCTACATTAGTATATGACATAATTAAAGAAGAATTATTAGAAATAAAAGAAAAATATGGAGATGGCAGATTAACAAAAATAATTCCAGCAGCAGGAGAATTTAATGCAGAAGACTTAGTAAAAGAAGAACAAACAGTAGTTGCTTTAACACACTTCGGATATATAAAAAGAATGCCAATAGACATTTATAAAAGCCAAAAAAGAGGTGGAAAAGGAATAACAGGAATTGCAACAAGAGAAGAAGACTTTGTAAAACAAATATTTACAGCTTCAACACATGACATGATATTGTTCTTTACTAATAAAGGTAAATTATATAAATTAAGAGGATATGAAGTACCAGAAGCAGGAAGAACTGCAAAAGGAACAGCAATTGTTAATTTATTAAGTCTAGATGCAGGAGAAAAAGTATCAGCTGTTATACCAATTCAAAACTTTGCAGAAGGTAAATACTTATTAATGGCAACAAAAAATGGATTAATAAAGAAAACAGCTCTTGTAGAATATAATTCTGCAAGAAGAACAGGATTACAAGGAATAACACTTAAAGAAGACGATGAGCTTATTACCGTAAGACTTACAGACGGTGAAGATAATGTTGTACTTGTAACACGTGAAGGTATGTGTATAACATTTGATGAAAAAGAAGTACGTCCAATAGGTAGAGTTTCACAAGGTGTTATAGGAATAAGACTAGATGAAGATGACGAAGTAATTGGAATGGAATCTGTAATATCTGGCGGAAAAGGAGCAACACTTCTTGCTATAACAGAAAATGGTTTTGGTAAAAGAACAGAATTAGATGAATATAGAGTTCAAATAAGAGGTGGAAAAGGTGTTATCACTTATAAAATCACACCAAAAACTGGAAAATTGGTAGGAGCAAGAATTGCAACAGAAGAAGATGATGTAATGTTAATTACAGATACTGGTACAATTATTAGACTTAATGTTAAAGATATTAGTGTTCTTGGAAGATCAACACAAGGTGTTACTTTAATGAGAACAAATGATGGTGGAAAAGTAGTAAGTATAGAAACTTTAACACCAGAAATAGAAGATGTAGAATAAAAATATAAAAAACCTCGGGATAGTAGACATATCTAATCCCAAGGTTTTTCTTAATTTTGTTTATTTTTTAAATCTTAAATCTTCTCCAAAGAAATAATAAATATCATAATAACCAGCAATTCTAGATCCAATTCTTTCTTCATAATTTCTAAAAATATCATTAATATTTAAATTAGTAGAAATAATAGTTTTTGTAACTTTATTATTTAAATTCAAAATTCTAGTATTTAAAATAGTAAATAATTCACTAAGTTTCATACTATTAAGAGATTCGGTTCCCAAATCATCTATAATTAATAAATCACAATCAAGAATTGAATAATAGAAATCATTATTTAAATTTTTTTGCCTATTCATTTTAAAATCTATTACGCTTTCAAGCAATACAGGAGATGTCTGATAAATTACAGTTTTTCCTTTTTTTAATAATTCAGCAGCAATACAATTTGACATAAAGCTTTTTCCACATCCAGTAGAACCTGCAAAAAGTAAGTTTTTATATTTTGGATTATCAAAATTATTAATAAATTCAATAGATTTATTTTTTATATTTAAGATATTTCTTCTTGGAGAAGTATTAAATCTATATTTTGCTAAATCAACTTCATCAGAAAAAATTAATTCATTAAAAGTTGAGAAATTCTCTTTATCTATATTAGAAATATTAGATTGATTAAGAGAAATATTTAATAATTTTTGTTTTAGACAATTACACATAGTTGTTTTATAATTATTATCCAAAACAAAACCAGTATCTTTGCAAATATTGCATTTATAAAATGGTTTCAAATAATCTAAACTATATCCATTTTGTATTAAAATAGCTTCTTTTTCTTTTTTTAAATTAGCGATTTTTAATTTTAAATTATCTACACTATTTGGTTCAGATACATTATTTAAAATGTTTTTTGCAGTACTAATCCCCAATTTGCTTAATTCAGAATCAATTTCTTCTAAACGAGGAATAAGCTTATATAAAGTTTGTTTTCTCTTCTCTAAATCTAATTCTGCATCTAATTTCTTTTGTTCATATTCTCTTAATAAAGAATTTAAAGCATCATTTGACATTAATTATCTCCTTCATTATTTGTATTATTTGCATATAAAAAATCTAAATTACTATATTGTCTTTGTTCATAATTAGCTTTTGAGACTTTTGACTTCATTTCTTTTAAGTCCTTATTTTGTTTATTTCGTTGTTCTATAAATGCTTCTACCTGGTCAGGAGTTTTTAAATTTCTCTCATGCCAATCTGTAATTATACTATTTATATATTCAAAAGTAGGATTTTGTTTATAAGTAGTTCTTTTTAAAGCAATTTCAATAATATTCATATCATATCCGAAATCTAAAACCCAATTTTCTATATAAGCTTCTTCATATTGTGTTAATCCGCTATGTTTTCCAAGTTTCTTAGCAATTATTTTCTTAATATTTTTCATTCTTTCTTGTTTTTGATCATAAGCATCCAAATCATTCCAGGTATGAATTTTGTTTGCCCCCCAGGCTTCTGCGACAGCTTGTACATAATTTTTATGTAATGCAGAACGATTATAACAATAGTCAAATAAAGTAATCATAACTTGCTCATCAAAATTATATTTTCTAAACCACAAATCAATATCATTGTACCATGATGGTCCCATAATTCCTTGAAAATACATATTATTAATATGTTCAATAGCTTTGGCTCTTGATTGATTTTTGGCTACATTTTCAATAGTTTCCTTAGATTGGGTAAGGTTTGGTTTATATAAATTATTTAGAGCTACTTCTTGTAAATCAATTACTATAAAACCAGTAGTTTTCTTTAAAATTAATTTTGATTCTTCTAAAAATTTTAAACCATCACTGATTGTTTTTACTGGTAAAGATAATTTTTTTGACAAATCATTTATTTTAACATCTTTCTTATATTTAGAGAGAAATACTAAATATAGATATATTTTTAAATAATCCCCAGGAATTTCTGGTAAATAGTCAGTAAAAAATATATCTGGTAATTGTGTTTCTGAAAATAATAATTGTTTTTCATTTTGTTCAAGTTTCATTTTTATCCCCCATAAAATAAATGATTTTCAAATTTCTATTTGTATAATAGATTATAACTTTTTTAGACAAAAAATTCAAGGAGATTTTTTAAATAAATATAATTTAGGACGAAAAATATATTTTAAAATATAATTAAACACATATAAAATAGGTTCACCATTAAAACCAACAATGCTAAAAATAGTTAGAGGAAAACATAAGGATATAAAAATAAAAATTTTAATATTCCAGTTTTTAATAAAAAAATGTAATAGTATAAAAATAATTACATACCAAAAGATATTAAAAAAAGCTGTAGAATAATCAATTATTCCTAAAAGTTTATTTTTAAAATTATAATTTTGCGGAAATATAAATTTCATTTAAAAACTCCTTTCTAAAATATAATTAATGTGTTTTTTTGAAAATGTTTTCCACATTTTGAGTAAAAGTTGTGGAAACACCACCTATAAAATCACGCACAAAAGAATTTGATTTTATTAAAGTATACATTGCACCTATATATATAAATTTGGTTAATAAATTATTTGAAGAATAATCCATAGAAAATAGTATTAATAATACAATTGCAACAATTATTTGTATAAATAGCAATGAAAATAGATTTTTGCTCCAAGCCTTGAAGAACCAAGAAGTACTTTCTAAAACTAATGACAAAATAGCAAAAGGAGTAAGTAATATAAATATTTTTAACATTACATATCTGAAAGAATATGTAAATACAAGATTTAATAAAGATGTAGTAAGAGAAGCTTTTATTATGCCATCTAAGGAGAAAATGTCAAGCGAAGAATCTGTATTAAAGCTAGAATTTAGTTCTGAAATTAATTCAGAAAAACAAATACTTTTATGGAATAAATCCTCGCCAATACTTCTGATAGCTAAAGAAATATTTGAAATTATATTTAAAAATTGCTCTATAAAAAAATAAGAAGAATTAATGCAAATTCCCCAAATGATAAGTTTAAATATAAATTGTTTAGGGTTTTCAACTTGTTGGTAAGTAAAATGTGCAAATAATAATTTTATTGAATAATATAATAAAACACCAAATAATAACGAATTTGCAATTAGTAAAATTCCATTAGATGTTGAAGTTCCTAAGATTTTTTCAAAATATGAATCATTTATTATATCTGAATTAACAAAGGTTATATCATCAAGAATGGAATAGATACTTTCATCAATTGAAGAAAAAAGATTGCTTAAAATTGTATTAATTGCTTCGATGATGTTAGCTGTGATATTAAAATTATTTTCCATTTAATCACCTAACCAATTAATGACTGAATTGCAGATAATATTAAATCTATTGCTAAAATAAAAGCATAAGAAAATAAGGAACCTGTTATCAATTTTTTTCCTGTTCTAATTTTTTCTTCATCACCAAAGCTAAATTTTCTCATTAGTGCCCCAGTACAAACAGCGACTGCAGCTGCAGGAGTAGATATTTTTATAATCCAACTTTCTATGTCTTCGAAAGCGCTATTTAACTTATTAACTAGTTTTGGTGTGGCTCCAAAAACAGTGGTAGAGAGTGCAAGTATAAGATATGTAGCTAAAACAACAATACATAATATTTTTTTCATTTTTTTAAACCATCCTTTTATAAAATTTGAATTTTTTGGAAATTCATAAAACCTATTTTTTAAAATATGGAAGCATTTTCAATTTGCTCGGGCTTATTATATGAAAACCATCAGATAAAAAAGTAAGGGCTGAAAATGTTTCCAATTCTTGTGTAAAAAAGTTAGTATCATACATAAAATCTTTTTGTGTATATGTATTAAAACTTTCTGTAATGCTCGAATTTTGAGAATTTAAAGAATTTGTAATATAATTGAATTTTGTTTCTTTGGCATTTTCTGAAATTGCTCTAGATGTGTGAATTTTTTCTTCTTTTCCTAGTTGTTTTTGAGCTTCTTCAATTGTGAAAATGTCATCAGTTCTAAACCAGATTTTATTAATAAGATTTTGAATAATTACTTTTACGGCATTTTCATCTTTTAAAGAGTTTTTCAAAGAAGAATAGCTTTGAGTTGAAACAATATTAATACATTTTGCCTCACGACTAAGAGAAAAAAAGTCAGCATCGGTTTTATTAACATATTCTGCATATTCATCACATATAAAAACTGTAGTTTTTATTTTCGAATGTGATAAGTTATACATTACTTCTGATTGAAAATCTAATTTTAAATATGCTGCAATTATTTTTGAGAGGTTTTTATATTCAGCGATATTCATATTAAGAACTACAATTTTTCCATTTTTAATCATAGAAGAAAATCCCTTAAAATTTAAATCTTTTTTTTCTGGACAAAAAATTTTAGAAATTTTATAATCCGAGACAAAAATATTTGTTATTCGAGAAATTTCAGACCTTAAAATTGCTAAAGTTCTAGGGTCAAGAGAATTAAATTCTTTTTCAAAAAATTCTAAGGCGCTGTTTAATTCATATATTTGTTTGTGGGATAATTTTGATTCATAAAATAATTTTTTTAACACTTCAATTTTTGATTTATAATAATTTGGTTCTATAACAAGCTTGTGAAGTTCAATAAATGTAACATAACCATTATTATATAATCTACACAATTTAATGCATTCTGCCAAAATTTGTTCTGCTTTGTCTAACCAGAATGATTCAGAATTATTTTCAGAAAAAAGTAGTAGAATAGTTTTTAAACGATTTGCTAAAACTATAGGAGTTAAATTTGGCTTATGCAATGGATTATAACGGATTTTTGAATCTAAGCCAATTTCTAGTATATCTTTTTCTAAATGATATTTTGAAGCAAATTGTTTGACTTGTTTGAAATAATTTCCTTTTACATCTAATATTAAAATACCTAATTTATTGTTTGGATTAAGAGAATTATACTTAAAAAATTGTTCCGTAAAAGGATACATAGCAGAACTTGTTTTTCCTGTTCCAATTGTCCCTGTAATTAAAAAATTTTGATACAAACCAGATTCTGGAATGTAAGTTTTTTGATTTGTAGAAATATTTTGACCGATTAATAATTGTAAGGAGGAGCTATTTCTATTTGAATTATTTTCTAAATTTATTCTTGAATTATTAGAAAGTTTTTCAGAACCTTTGAAAATATTAAATCTTGAAATTAAAGAGTTTAAAATGACTACATTAGAGAATAGGTAGAAAAATATGAAACTTGTTTTTAAATATTTCCAAAGTATAGGGTTATCATAACAAATATCAGATGGATGTAATCCAAAAGAAACAATAATTTCATCAGCTAAATATATAGGACAAAAAAATTGATAAGAACAAATTGAAAGTAATAATACAAATATGCATGTAAATATAAAACGTTTAATAAAAATCACTCCTGTTTTCATTTTTTTGTTTAATTTTTAATTTGGAACCTTGTAAATTATGAAACAATTTAATATCAAAAAATGTATAAATTGAATATAAAGTAATAAACAAACTAATAATATAAATGATAAAAAATATATTAATTAAAGTACTTAAAGTCATAATTAAAAAGTAATCACCGCCTTTTCGTAAACATAATACAACAAATTTTTAATTTTGTCTATACTTTTTTGAAATTTTGTGATAAAATAAATTCAGGTTTATGGATATACCTTAAAAAATCCAAATATTTTTATAAGGATGGTTATAAAATGAAATTTAGTAAAGACACAAAAATCGGCGAAATTTTACAAGTTGCTCCAGAAAAAGCAGAAACTTTAATAGAATGTGGACTGAAATTGATGATGAAATTACTATGCTCAATCAATTTTTTGATTATTCTAAAG
>OGZK01002640.1_pt1 | contig 15074 bp, 11 predicted proteins | sample 1576791 | NCBI WGS metagenome assembly OGZK01 (sample SAMEA3541556, study PRJEB24748) | human gut metagenome | biome: human gut; feature: human-associated habitat; material: faeces | place: China | collected 2012
GTAAGCAAATTACCGACTGGGAAGCATACAAGAATCACCTGCGCGGTTTCAGAGGAACGCCGGGGCGGGAGCCGACGACGATCGCGCAGCGCGCCATGGCGGGGGTGGAAGCGGCAATCGCTTCGGCGAATTCCTGCGGCTTATTGGTGACAATGCCCCAGACAAGCCCTTTGCGGTCGATCGCGGCAAGGAGCTCCGTGACACCTGGAAAGAGAGTTGGCTTCCGGCAGCGTGCCTCGTAAGCCGTGAAGAATGATTCCCGGAGCGACGGGTAGCGGGGATTCTCAGGCGTCACACCGAAACCGACGCGAAGGAGAGCCGCGGATCCTTCTGATGCCGCTTCGCGGAAATCCGCGGCAGGGAGAGGAGGAAATCCGAAGGAAGCGCGGACATCATTCACGGCTCCGGCAAGCCCCGCGGCGGAATCTACCAGTGTTCCATCCATATCAAAGAGGAAAGAGGTGAGGGATTTCTGAGACACGGCAGGCTCCACAGAAAAGACACAAAAAATAAACCTCGCCCGGAAACCGGACGAGGTTCAGCTCTTTAGTCCGAAGACTTAAGAGTCAGCTTTCAATTACTTGGCGACACGGGTACCGGTCACTTCGATGACGGCACGACGGTTCGGCTGCAGGCACTTGATCAGCTGCTTGAAGTTCTTGATCTTGCCCTTCTTGGAAGGATTCGGGCAGTTCACGACCGGGTCAGCCTTGCCCTTACCGGTGGCGGTAATGACGTTGGCGTTGACGCCCTTGTTGACCAGGTAGGTCTTGACGGCGTCAGCACGGCGCTGGGACAGCTTCATGTTGTAAGCGTCCTTACCGATGCGGTCGGTGTAGCCGGTGGAGGTGACGACCTCGAGATCAACGCCAGCCATACGGGAGACGAGATCATCCAGGGTCTTGCGGCCTTCGGCCTTCAGCGTGGCCTTGTCGAAGTCGAACAGGGTGTCAGCGGAGAGGGTCACCTTCTCCTTGGTCGGAGCAACAGCGACAGGGGCCGGAGCGGGAGCCGGGGCCGGAGCCGGGGCAGCAGCAGGAGCCGGAGCCGTGCAGGCGGCCTTGCTCAGGATTTCCTTATCACACTGGCAGCCAGCACCGTTGTAGCCCAGGGCTTCGGCCAGAGCCGGAGTCCAGAAGCCAGTGCGCCAGCAAAGGCCGAACGGATCCATCACAACCTTGCCATCGCTGGAGGTGACATAGGGATTGACCGGTTCAGCAGCCATGGCGGAGCCAGAAGCGGCGAGCATGACGGCAGCAAGCAGGCCACCAATCTTCGCGGAAGTGTTCATTTTTTCCTCTTTCCTTTTTTTTGATCTCCCTTACGGAAGACCATTATCTAATGCAGTACGCAGGGTTTCGCCCCCTCTGCTGATAACTGCGTGCACGCTGTGCAAGTATAAGCGCCTTCTATGAAAAAAGGTGTACCGCACAGGCTACAACTTAACACTTATTCTGCCACGTGTGAGCGATGTCGAGTGCTTTCGTACGGGACATCCCCCTAAAGGACTCGGCTTTTTGTTGTTTTTTTACAACAAGCTGACCGTTGATCCAGACGTGGGTGATACTTTCCCTACCTGCACTGTAAAGCAACTGAGCCGCAGGTTCAAGTACCGGAATACTGGTAATTTCCTCGAGGAGACAGCTGAAGAGATCGGCGGATTTTCCTGCTTCCAGAGAGCCGATTTCCCGGTCCCATCCCAAGGCTTTGGCGCCTCCCATGGTCGCGGCGTACAGCATTTTGTGTACCGGGGCCGCCGTGGGGTCTTTGGCAACAGCTTTGGCGAGGAGGGCGGCGAGACGTGTCTCACCAAGCATATCGAGTTTGTCGTTGCTCGCCACTCCGTCAGTGCCGATGCCGAGATTGATTCCGGCATCCATGATTTTAGCAACAGGAGCAAAACCGCTTGCCAGTTTGAGGTTGGAGCTTGGGCAGTGGCAGACGCTCGACCCCGCTTTCGCGAGTGTATCGATATCGCTGTCAGAAAGATGCACGGAGTGAACTGAGATCAGGCGCTCATTCACGATTCCGAGTTTTTTCAGCCGCTCAATAGGACGCATCCCATACTGCTTCAGGGAGTTGCTCACTTCGCTCTCGGTTTCCTGCACATGAATATGGATCGGGAGGTTATTCCGTTCACTCAGGGCGGCGAGCTTCTTCATCGCGTCGTCAGACACGGTATAAGGCGCATGCGGACTCACCGTGACATGCACCATCGGGTCACCCCGGAAGTGCTCAATCACTTCCCCCGCCTTCTTCAGATATTCGTCGTCAGTTTTCGCCCAGGCGGAGGGGAAACCGATAAGGAACGCGGAGACCGCGCACTTCATGCCGCTCTCGCGAAGCCCCGCCGCGGCGTCCACCGGGAAGAAGTAATGGTCGTTCGTGCAGGTGACGCCGCTCTGCACCATTTCCTCTCCGGCGAGGCGGCTGCCTTCGTACACGAATTCCGGGCTCATCAGGCGGCCTTCAAGCGGCCACACCTTTTTCTGCAGCCAGTCCATCAGACTAAGGTCAGGGCCGACGCCGCGAAGCAGATTCATGGCGGCGTGCGAATGCAGGTTAACGAAACCCGGCATCACGATTTCGCCTGGCAGCTCCACGACTTCCTTCGCCTCAAACTGAGAGGCTTCGGATTCAGGAACGATTGCCGCGATCTTTCCATCCGCGATCGCGATCACGTGCTTTGTAAGCACAACGCCTTCGGGGACAATCGGGATGATCCAGGTCGGCTTCAGAAGAGTATTCACCTGCATGCTGTCATTACCTCGCAATCCATTTTTCCGGTGCTCTGAATCATAGCGGATTGAAGGGGGACAAAAAATTCCCGGGGGAGGAGAGTCCTCACCCGGGAATGTCGGCCTGAGGGATCATGCCCTCAGACACTCACCGCGATCAGGCGGCGGGAAGCTTCGCGAGCTGCTCCGTGTTGTTCTGAAGCGCTTTCTGGAAGTCGGCGAGACGCGCCTTCTCCTGATTGACGATCGCTTCCGGAGCCTTGGAGACGAAGCGCTCGTTGCCGAGCTTTGCCTCGCACTTGCGGACTTCGTTCTGAAGACGCTCGATTTCCTTCTCGAGTCGGGCGCGCTCAGCTGCCACATCGATCTTCACGACGAGCATCAGGCGCCAGTCGTCAACGATTGAGACCGGAGCGATAGCGCCCTGATTCAGCGTATCGATGTTGTCCACGAGATCCACAGACTCAAGACGGGCAAGACCCTGCAGGAACGGAGCGACAGCGGCCGCGATCTCCTTCGGGCCCTGGATCGCGAGCGGCACCTTCTGAGAGGGCGGCAGCATCATCTGGCTGCGGAGCGAACGCACGGCTTCAATCATCTTCTTCGTCACAGCCACGGCGCGGTCAGCGTCGTCGCTGCGGGCAAAGTCTTCAGCCTTCGGGTACGGAGCGACCATGATGGAAGCTTCATCCTCAGCCTTGCGGCTGCCGGTGATGAGCGACACCTTCTGCCAGAGCTCTTCCGTGATGAACGGAATGATCGGGTGGGCGAGACGCAGCGTCGCCTCAAGCACGGAGGCGAGCGTGTGGCGCGTGGCGCGCTGCTCAGCCTCGGTGCCGTTGTTCAGACGGACCTTGGCGGCCTCGAGGTACCAGTCGCAGAACTCATCCCAGATGAAGGAGTAGATCGCGTTCGCGGCGAGGTCGAGACGATAGGTCTCAAAGCCCTTCGTCACGGCTTCGATCGTGCGCGAGAGTTCGGTGATGATCCACTGATCAATATAGTTGAGCGACATTTCGCCGCCCTGGAAGCCGCAGTCCTTGCCTTCAACGTTCATCAGCACGAAGCGGGTGGCGTTCCAGAGCTTGTTGCAGAAGTTCCGGTAACCTTCGCAGCGCTTTGTGTCGAAGTTCACATTCTGGCCGAGGGTCGCGTAGGCGGCCATCGTGAAGCGGAGCGCGTCAGCGCCGTAGGCCTGCAGGCCTTCGGGGAACTGCTTGCGGAGCTTCGCCGCGATCTTCGGAGCCTTTTCAGGACGGCGCAGACCCATCGTGTTCTTCTTGATGAGGCCTTCGATATCGATACCCTGAATCAGGTCGAGCGGGTCAATCGTGTTGCCTTCGCTCTTGCTCATCTTGTGGCCTTCGGCGTCACGCACGAGACCGTGCATGTACACGTCATGGAACGGCACGCGGCCCGTGAAGTGCTTCGTCATCATCACCATGCGGGCGACCCAGAAGAAGATGATGTCGTAGCCGGTCACAAGAACGGAGGAGGGGAGGTAGAGATCGTAAGCGATCTTGTCGTCACCCTGCGGGTCAGGCCAGCCAAGGGTGGAGAACGGCACCATGGCGGACGAGAACCAGGTATCGAGCACGTCGGTGTCCTGGCGCAGCTTCACGCCTTCACCCGCCTGCTTCTGAGCCTCGGCTTCGGTCTCGGCGACGTAGCAGTTGCCCGCTTCGTCATACCAGGCCGGAATCTGATGGCCCCAGAGGAGCTGGCGCGAGAGGCACCAGTCCTGGATGTTCGTGAGCCAGTGGCGGTACACGCCCTGCCACTGTTCCGGGAAGATGTTCACATCGCCCGATTCCATCGCTTCAAGACCGATATCGGCGAGGCTCTTGCCCGGATGGGTGGAGCCTTCGCCCGCGGGCTTGCTCATCGCCATGTACCACTGCTCGGAAAGCATCGGCTCAACGATTTCACCGGTACGCGGAACGCGCGGCACCATGTGGCGGATCGCCTTCGTGCCGACGAGAAGGCCCTGCTCCTCGAGGTCCTTCAGCACGGCCTTGCGGGCTTCGTAGCGGTCCATGCCGACATACTTCGCCGGCGCGTTTTCATTGATCTTCGCGTCCTTCGTGAGAATCGAGATGCAGCGCAGATTGTGACGGCGGCCGACTTCAAAGTCGTTGAAGTCGTGGGCCGGGGTGATCTTCACGCAGCCGGAACCGAATTCGCGGTCCACGTAGGAGTCAGCGATAACCGGAATCTCACGGTCGCAGAGCGGCAGATGAACCGTGTGGCCGACGAGATCCTTGTAGCGTTCGTCTTCCGGGTTCACGGCGATCGCCTCGTCGCCGAACAGCGTCTCAGGACGGGTCGTCGCGACGATGACGTCCTTTCCGCCATCGGCTGCCGGGTAGCGGATTTCCCAGAGATGTCCGTCTTCCTCTTCAGGCTCCACTTCGACGTCGGACACCGCGGACTGCAGCTTCGGATCCCAGTTCACGAGACGCGTGCCCTTGTAGATCAGGCCTTCGCGGTAAAGCTGGACGAAAGTCTTCCGCACAACGCGCGAAAGCTTCTCATCCATCGTGAAGTAAGTGCGCTCCCAATCCACGGAGTCGCCGAGGCGGCGCATCTGCTTCAGAATCGTGCCTCCGGAGAATTCCTTCCACTCGAGCACTTTCTGCATGAACTCTTCGCGGGTGAGGGAGTGGGGATCGATTCCCTGTTTTTCAAGCTGGCGCTCGACCACGATCTGAGCCGAAATGCCGGCGTGATCGGTGCCCGGGAGCCAGAGCGTGTTGTAGCCCGCCATGCGGTGATAGCGGGTGAGCGAATCCATGACGGTCTGATTGAACGCATGCCCCATGTGCAGGATGCCCGTAATGTTGGGCGGCGGGAGCTGGATCGAGAAGCTTGGCTTGTTCTGATCGAGTCCGGCGCGGAAGTAGCCGCGCTTTTCCCATTCCGGGTACCAGTGCGCTTCAATGGAAGCGGGTTCGAAGCTCTTGGCGAGCTCTGTCATCAGAGGAGTAGTCATTTCAAAGGAGCCTTGACATACGAATACATAAAGTAACCCGCTATTTTCTCATGTTTCAGGCAGAGATAACAGAGGGACTGTGGTGTTTCGGGGCCGATCCGGAGTGAATCGGCGGAATAGTGTGAGACGGGGCTCCCGGGTGAGGATGGGGAGCCGGCCGTCATCCAGCCGGCGGAAGGCCGGCTGTTACCTTCTCATTCTCAGAAAACGGGAGGTTTCGTGCTCGACCGCGTCGCGCACGATGAGATCAATCTTCGACAGCACTTCAGCGCGGATCCGGTCCGCCGCGGCATCGGCCGCAGACCGGGCCGCGGCGTCGATCACGGTGCTGAGCCGGTCCGAAATGGCGCGTTCCAGAATCGGCTGCAGATAGGAGACCAGTTCCTGCGACGGATCACGCTGGGGCGCTGCCGGCTGAACCGGAACAGGGTCCGGCTGGTGGGGCGGCACATAGGACGGGGTCTTGAAGGACGACACGCCGAAGGGGGACGGTTCAGCGGCCGGTGCGCTCTGCGGGTTCGAAAACACAGGTTCCTCGCGGGGAGCCTGAGCCGCAGGATGCGCGGGAGCTGCCGGCTTCTGGGGCTCACGCATCAGCTCATCAAAGCCGCCGTCACCCGAAAAAACCGGTACTCCGGGCGGGAAACTGGTGCTCGGAGCGGGACTCTGAGGCTCTGTCCTGCCGAAATTCGGAGTATTGAAGGACGGGGCCGGGGAGCCGTTATTCTGCATGGTGACACCTTCTTGTCGGGGAGCTGCTGCCGGGGTTTCTGTCTGCGGGGCAGCGGCGGGAGCGATTCTCTGATAAAGCTCGGAGATTCCGGCCAGATCAATCGGAGCGGAAAGACTGCTGAGCTTTCCCCAGTTGAGGGGCAGAGGATGGGCGAGAACCGGAGTGTGGATGGGGTTTGAATTTTGAACCGTCATGGTGTTCAGCGCCTTCCCTGGTCGTAAGCCTTCAGAGGATACTTGTGATGAAGATAGATTCTATAGCGGTTGCGGGCCGCTTCGGTTTCTTCCGGGATGGAGGAGACGATATCCACCACACGGTCAAACCGCTGGAAGAGATTCTCGTAGTCAGGCGGCGTTCCCTCATCGAGAAGCAGCAGCACATCGGAATCCGGAAGAGCCGTCGGATCAGGGGAAAGAATCACGCGGGCCGACTCCGCGTCGAGCCCCCCTGCGAAGGCGTGCGGAATAAAGGACATGTCCTCAAACGCCCAGAGACGGCGGTTGAAGTCATCGAGCCGCATCCGGTCTGAACTCCATACAGCGACTGACAGTCCCATTCCCCAGACCTTATTCACGAAACGGCAGGCGTAGAAGAGTCGGTTGCCGACATTGAAGTGGAAATCTATCTGTTTCATATTCAGCCATATAGAGCGTTTGGGCCGGAATCCGGGCTTTGGAGCGGTGATAAATCTTTGCCTTGAGGGCCTCTCCTGTCCATAATGTTAACTATATGTGTTTTCCTTCAGTGGAGGCGTTACATGGATTCCGTCGTTCCGAAGATTCGTCTTTCCCGCTCAACGAACAATCTCGAAAAGCTCATCAATTTCTATTGCAATGGGCTCGGGTTCGAGGTTCTCGACCGCTATGAGGCCCAGGTTGGCTGGGACGGCGTGATCTGCGGGCACAAGGACTGGCCCTACCAGTTCGAGTTTTCGCAGAAGCGGGGCGAGGATGAAGTGCCGCGCGCTCCGACTCCCAATCACTTTATTGTGCTTTCCATTCCGGAGCACGAAGTCTGGAAGAAGACGCTCGGGCAGCTTTTCGATGCCGGCTTCCAGCAGGTGACGAATCCGCAGCTGTACGCTGACGGTGACTCAGCCGCTTTTGAGGATCCCGATGGCTATCGCGTGATCGTCCGCAACGGAACCTGGAAGAAGTAATTTGCGGAAACACGGGAATGCGGCCGTTCGCTGATGACAGGTTTGCATTTTCCGGCAATTTCTGTAAAATACTGAATCTCACGGGGAAGTAGCTCAGCTGGGAGAGCGCAGCGTTCGCATCGCTGAGGTCGGGAGTTCGATCCTCCTCTTCTCCACCAGTTTCACAAAATCCGCACTGTTTACGCAGTGCGGATTTTTTATTTCTTCAAAGCTTTACGCTGTATCGCCCCGCCTTGCGCCGAAATTTTTCCCGTCAATTGCTTACGAATTACTGAAGAATTTCTGCGGACGTTACCCCCTCAGTTGGTATCATGAAAACGCCGGTTTCGCCCAGAGCGGAACCACCTGATCGTCAACTCCTTCCGGAGCAGATCCGCCCTTCCTCATTGGCTGCAGAGTCGCAAAGCGAAGGATCCGGGGTGTTCCCATCGATTGAAGAGGGAAAATTGAAAAAACTTTCCATCGCAGCTACGCCTGAAGCGCGCAAAGCCTTCCAGGCGGAAAGAACCGTTGTCGATATCCGTTCCTCTGACCTGACGGAATCTTCCGTCATCGTCATGACGGCGACCGAGGCGGACCGCGGTCTGCTCTCCCGCGTCAAGGCTCACGCCTTCGAGATCCCGATTGTCCTCGTGAAGGACGGTACAGGGACCTTTCCCCCGGATCTGATCGGGCAGGTTTCCCAGGTGATTGATAACAATCCCACGAATCTCGCCTATAACGGCCGTCAGATCGACGCCGCGGCGCAGCGCTACGAGGACTCGCTTCTCCCGCCGTTCTTCGGCGCGCTTGAGAAGTATGTGGAGGAGGGGAAGAGCCAATTTGACTGCCCGGGTCATCAGGGCGGCGCGTTTTTCCGCCGTCATCCCGTGGGGCGGGAGTTTTATAACTTCTTCGGTGAAAACATCTTCCGCTCGGACCTCTGCAACGCGGACGTGTCGATGGGAGATCTCCTGATTCACGAGGGCTATCCGTACGAAGCCCAGAGGAACGCCGCGAAGGTGTTTAACGCCGATAACACGTACTTTGTACTTGGCGGGACGTCCGCCTCAAACCAGGTGGTGCTCACCGCGCTTCTAGCGCCGGGCGATCTGGTGCTCTACGACAGCAATAACCACAAGTCCGTGCAGCACGGCGCCCTGATTCAGGCGGGTGCCACGGCGGTGTATCTCGAAACCGCGCGGAACGCCTATGGATTCATCGGCGGGATCGATAACCACTGCTTCGATGAGGATTACATCCGAAGAATCGCGGCGGAAGCGGATCCGGAGCGCGCCAAAGCGAAGCGCCCCTTCCGCCTCGCAGTGATCCAGCTCGGGACCTATGACGGCACGATCGGGAACGCGCGTCAGATCGTTGATCGGATCGGGCACCTCTGCGACTACATCCTCTTTGACTCCGCGTGGGTGGGGTACGAACAGTTCATTCCGATGATGAAGGACTGCTCGCCGCTCCTGCTTGAACTCGGGCCCGAGGATCCGGGGATCTTTGTCACGCAGTCCGTGCATAAGCAGCTCGCCGGCTTTTCTCAGACCTCACAGATCCATAAGAAGGACAGCCACATCAAGGGGCAGAAGCGCTACGTGTCGCATAAGCGGCTTAATTCAGCCTTCATGATGCACGCGTCGACCAGCCCTTTCTATCCGCTTTTCTCGGCGCTTGACGTCAACGCTCAGATGCATGCCGGCGCGTCCGGGCGTCTGCTCTGGGATGACTGCGTGAAGGTCGGGATCGAGGCGAGAAAGTATCTCCTGAAGACCTGCCGCTATATCCGCCCGTTTATTCCTCCCGAGGTGGACGGGAAGCCCTGGGACAGCTATCCGACTGAGCAGATCGCAAGGGATCTCCGGTTCTTCAAGTATGAGCCGGGCGCGAAGTGGCACGGCTTTGAGGATTACGGCCCCGATCAGTACTTCGTGGATCCGTGCAAGTTCCTCCTCACGACCCCCGGCATCAATATCGAGCGCGGGGAGTATGAGCCGTTCGGCGTGCCGGCCGGGATCCTCGCTGAGTACCTGCGTGAGAACGGCATCGTGCCGGAGAAGGCGGACCTGAATTCGATCCTCTTCCTCATGACCCCGGCGGAAGATCTCGCGAAGATGGAGAACCTCGTGAACCGGATCGCGCATTTCGAGCGGCTCCTGGACGCGAACGCGCCGCTCTCCGAAGTGCTCCCGGTTCTGTACCGGAATCACGCTGAGCGGTACCGCGACTACACGATCCGGGATCTCTGCCAGGAGCTTCACGACTACTACCGCGAGTACGACCTGAAGTCGATCCAGAAAGCGATGTTCAGAAAGGATGAGCTGCCGCGCCGCGCGATGCTTCCCCAGGCGGCGAATTACGAGCTGGTGCGCGGGAACTGTGAACTGATTCCGCTTTCTGAAGCCCGGGGCCGGATTGCGCTCGAAGGGGCGCTCCCGTATCCCCCCGGCGTCATCACCTGCGTTCCGGGTGAAGTCTGGGAGGGGGTGGTGCTCGACTACTTCCTCGCGCTTGAAGAGGGGGTGAACCGGCTTCCAGGATTTACGCCTGAGCTCCAGGGCGTCTATATCGAAAAGGATCCGGATGGACGCCGCAGGATTTATGGCTATGTACTCACCCGCGAGCGGGCACGCGAACTGGGTCTTCGGATGGGATTCGGACGCGGCATTCCGGATTAGTGACTTATTGATTTAATAACAGAAAAGGGCGCAGCGATGCGCCCTTTTCGTTTCCGGAAAGCCCCGGTTTTCGGAGCTGAAACAGAAAAAGCCAGAAAGCTTTCGCTTTCTGGCTTTTGGAATTCTGGCTCCCCGAGTTGGGCTCGAACCAACGACCCACGGATTAACAGTCCGTTGCTCTACCGACTGAGCTATCGGGGAATCAACGAGAATTAACTTTACAGATTTATCCTCGTAATGTCAAGAAAAAAATTTTGAAGGAATCTTTTCTGACGTATTTACGGTATGCCGCAATCAGTTCTTCTGAACCGCCGTGAAGGCCTTCGCCACGTACTGCACGTTGTGGTTATTGAGGCCGGCAATGCAGATACGGCCGTTCGCCACAGCGTAGATGCCGTATTCCTTCTTCAGGCGCTCAACCTGTTCCGGGGTGAAGCCCGTGAAGGAGAACATGCCGTCCTGAGCCGTCACGAAGCTGAAGTCGCGCGGGGAGCCTTCGGCGTCCATCGCGTTCTTCAGGGCAACACGCATCGAGCGGATACGGGCGCGCATTTCGCCGAGTTCCTCTTCCCACTGAGCACGGAGCACCGGGTCGCCGGCAACGGTGGCGACGAGGGAGGCGCCGTAGTTCGGCGGGTTGGAGTAGTTGGCGCGGGCCATCTGCTTCACTTGAGAGAGCACGCGGGCCGCTTCATCAGCGTTCTGGCAGACAACCGTCAGGCCGCCGACACGCTCGCCGTACAGGCTGAAGGACTTGGAGAAGGAGGAGGAAACGAGGAAGCTGATGCCGGATTCAGCAAAGAGCCGGATCGAGAAAGCGTCTTCCTCGAGACCGCGGTCAAAGCCCTGGTAGGCGATATCGAGGAGCGGAACGAGGCCGCGGTCGATCACGATCTGGAGGACTTCCTTCCACTGGTCAGCCGTGAAGTCGAGGCCGGTCGGGTTGTGGCAGCAGGCGTGCAGAATGACGACAGTGCCGGCTTCCTTCGCGCGGAGGTCAGCGAGCAGCTGCTCAAAGGCGATCGTGCCGTCAGCCTTGTTGTAGTACTGATAGTGGGAAACGTCGAAACCAGCCTGCTTGAAGATGGCGTTATGGTTGCCCCAGGTCGGAACGGAGGTCGCGGCCTTGGTCTTGCCGACAACAAAGTGGAGGAGGTCAGCGGCGAGCTTGATAGCGCCGGTGCCGCCGAGTGACTGCACCGTGCAGGCGCGGCGGGAGCGGACGACTTCAGAGTCCTTGCCGAACAGCAGTTCCTGGACAAAAGCGCCGAGAGCCGGATTGCCGGAAATCTGACCGTAGCCGTGAGGGGCAGCGGCGTTGTAGAGGCGGGTTTCGGCTTCACGCACAGCGCGAAGAACCGGGATCTTGCCTTCTTCTGTCTGATAGACACCGACGCTCAGATTCACCTTTTCGGCGCGGGGATCGGCTTTGTACTGCTGACCGACACCCAGAATGGGGTCTTCAGGGGCACCAGCAACTTCTGCAAAGAGCTTATCTGTCATATTGATGTGATTCCAGCAATAAAAGAGAAGCATCGGCGTCCCGGCGTCACAAGCAGTCGGGAAGGAGTGCTTCGGAGTGGGTTATGGAAAAAAGCCGTGAATAAAAGTATATACAGAGTGTATGCCCCGGCCGTTCCCAAAAGAGCGTCAGGTGCTACGATTTTCTCCTTATGGCACGCCGGGTAATGCCAAACAAATGCGTTAAAAAAGTGAGGTTCCGTGGATAAAGTCATTTCATTTCCCCATTCCCCTTTCATTCTTCATGCGCCTTATGAGCCGAGCGGCGATCAGCCTGAGGCAATCAGAAAACTCTGTGAGGGGCTCGATGACGGACTGATGGGGCAGACGCTTCTTGGTGTCACGGGGTCCGGAAAGACCTTCACGATGGCGAACATCATTGCGCGCACCGGGGTGCCGACGCTCGTGATGGCGCCGAATAAAACGCTCGCGGCGCAGCTCTACTCCGAATTCCGGGATTTCTTCCCGGAAAACGCGGTGGAGTATTTCGTCTCCTACTACGACTACTACCAGCCGGAGGCGTACGTGCCGTCGCGGGATCTCTATATAGAGAAAGACTCCGCGATCAATGACCACATTGAGCAGATGCGGCTATCCGCGTCGAAATCGATCCTTGAGCGGCGTGACGTGATCATCGTGGCGACGGTGTCCGCGATCTACGGCATCGGGGAGCCGGAGAGCTACACGAAGATGCGTCTCATCATCCGGCGCGGTGACACAAAGACCCGTGAGGACTTCGTGCGGCAGCTGGTTGGCATGCAGTACAAGCGAAGCGATATGGAGTTCCGCCGCGGCACGTTCCGCGTCCGGGGCGACACGATCGATATCTTCCCCTCGGAACACTCGGAAACAGCGGTCCGGATTGAGCTCTTTGATGACGAAGTGGATGAGGTGAGTCTCTTCGATCCGCTCACCGGGCACGTGATTCAGAAGGTGCCGCGCTTCGTGGTCTACCCGGCTTCGAACTACGTGACGCCGAAGGATGACGTGATGCGGGCGATTGAGTCCATCAAGGAGGAACTGCGGGACCGCGTCGAATTTTTCCAGAAGGAGGGAAAGGTCGTCGAGGCGCAGCGCCTTCAGCAGCGGACGCTTTTTGACCTCGAGATGCTGCAGGAAGTGGGGTTCTGCAAGGGCATTGAGAACTACACGCGGCATCTCTCAGGGCTGAAGCCCGGGGAGCCGCCCGCGTGCCTGCTCGACTATTTCCCCGCGGACTCCATCATGTTTTTTGACGAGAGCCATGTGACGATGGGGCAGATCGGCGGCATGTACCGCGGGAACCTCTCACGGAAAACGACGCTCGTTGAATACGGCTTCCGCCTTCCCTCAGCACTCGATAACCGGCCGCTCCGGTTTGATGAGTTTGAGCATAAGATGCGCCGTTCGATCTTTGTCTCGGCCACTCCCGCGCAGTGGGAGCTCGAGCACTCGGCTCAGGTGGTGGAGCAGGTGGTGCGTCCGACTGGGCTTCTGGATCCGGAGGTTGAAGTGCGGCCCGCGAAGACCCAGGTGGATGATGTGCTTTCTGAAATCTATGAGCGCACCGCCAAGGGGGAGCGTGTCCTGATCACGACGCTCACGAAGAAGATGGCCGAGGACCTCACGGAGTTCCTCGCCGAGAACAAAGTGAAGGTGCGATACCTTCACTCTGAAATCGATACGGTGGAGCGTGTCGAAATCATCCGGGATCTCCGTCAGGGCGTATTTGACGTTCTGGTCGGCATCAATCTGCTTCGCGAGGGCCTCGATATTCCTGAGGTGTCACTCGTCGCCATTCTGGACGCGGATAAGGAGGGCTTCCTCCGAAGCGAGCGGAGTCTCGTGCAGACGATCGGCCGCGCGGCCCGGAATCTGGAAGGCAAGGCGATTCTCTACGCGGATCAGATGACGGACTCCATGAAGGCCGCTATCACGGAAACGAACCGCCGCCGCGCGAAGCAGATGGCGTTTAATGAAGAGCACCATATTGTCCCGAAGGGCATCAAGAAGGAAGTCCGCGACATCATTGACGGCGTCTACCGGGCGCCCGAAGTGAAGGCGGAGGAGGATACAACGGATCTCTCGGACGAAAAGGCGGTGTCTCAGCGCGTGAAGCAGCTGGAGAAGCAGATGGCGGCCTATGCCCGTGATCTCGAATTTGAGAAGGCTGCGGCAGTCCGTGATCAGCTTGATGCGCTTAAGAAAAGGCTCTTCGGCGCATCGGTTCCGGACCTGCCTGAAAAGGCCTGAAACACGGAAAAGAACGGCGTTTGCAACAATCCGTATCATTCCTACTCTTGAATTCGTAAATAAAAGCGGTACGATAGAGCGGATAATTGCCCGCCTTGGCGGCGGACAGCTACTTTTTTACTCTCGGAATATATGATCAAAGTCCTTTTTGTCTGCATGGGCAACATCTGCCGGTCCCCCACTGCCGAAGCTGTTTTTCGCAAAATGGTGACAGACGCCGGCATAGGTTCCGAAGTCGCAGTGGATTCCGCTGGCACCCATGGTTATCACGTCGGCGAAGCGCCTGACGTCCGTTCTCAGCTGGCCGGACGCAAGCGCGGCTACGATCTGTCCGCTCACCGGGCGCGCCAGATCACGCTTGATGACTATTCCAGCGCGGACTTTATTCTGGCGATGGACTGGGAGAATCTCTCAGAGCTTCAGCGCGCTGGACCTGCTGGCCAAGTGGGACGACCTGACCGGGAAATACGACTGCACCATGGCCCAGCTGGTCATTGCCCTGACGGCCCGGATGATCCCCGGCCTGCATGTGCTGTGCGGTGCCCGCACTCCGCAGCAGGTGATGGACAACGCTGGTGCGCTGAACATCAAACTGGACGGTGCCGATGCCGTCCGCATGAAGTGGGACGTGGATGCCATTTCCTGATGGGTTGACCATCGGAACAGCCTCCGCTTCGCTCTGGCCGTATTTAGAGGAATTATTCTTTTATGTTTGGGTCCTGAAAAGCCTGCGGGCTTTTCAGGACCCTTTTTCACGCAAAAGATCGAAACCGGCAGATGATGCCGTTTTTCTTTATGACTCTTTCTGTGAAAATGCAATGCCGGACAGCCCGCAGGCCGTCCGGCATTGCTCTTATAAAAATAAAAATTCCGCTGTTTATGGCCAGAGCAAAGCGGAGGCCATTTAAAATCGTCAGCTCTTCTCCTTCCAGAACAAACCGCCGGAGGTCTGGAACAGCGGCCATGGGTTCACGCTCTTGCTGCCAAGCTTGAAGTCCATGGTCATACGAACTCGACACGCAGACCACCGTGTCTG
>OGZK01002674.1_pt1 | contig 14959 bp, 10 predicted proteins | sample 1576791 | NCBI WGS metagenome assembly OGZK01 (sample SAMEA3541556, study PRJEB24748) | human gut metagenome | biome: human gut; feature: human-associated habitat; material: faeces | place: China | collected 2012
ATAGTGAGGAGATACTTTCAGATTGAAATAGAAGATGGAGATAACCGTGAGGCAGGCTCCGAAAAAATATGCCATATCGAAAGAGGTAATCTGTGCGATATAACCTCCTGCTGTCAGACCTATACCAATGCCTACATCCCATGAAGTCAGGTAGGTAGAGGTGGCTGTTCCGCGCTGGTTGTTGGGGGCCAGGTTTACGAACAGCGTATTGAAGGCGGGGAACATCGTCCCGAAGCCTACTCCCAATAGGAGGGCAACCATAAAAAACAATATGTTTGTCAGTTCCGGGACGGTCTTCATCAGTAGTCCGCAAGCGGACAATATGAAGAAACAGCTACATACCAGATATAGTCCTAAAGTTATGACTTGGGTGATACGTCCTTTATCCACTTGTTTGCCGGAGAACATACGGGACACTGCCATGCCGACGGCCATAAAAGTAAAAAACAATCCGGAATTCAAGGTAATTCCTATTTCTTTGGCATACATGGCTACATAAGTGCTTGTCATGCCATATGGTATGGAGAGCAATAGCAGTGCGATTCCTGCCGGGATACCTTTCAGCAGCACAAAGCGGTCCAATGAGATAGGTTCTCGTTTGACTGGTTGTTTGGGTGGGGTCTTGACGAGGCATGCGGCAACAAAACCGATAGTTCCTGATATGAGCGAGCAGGCAAAAATCGTTTCAAAGGAATATATGTCATGCATGAAAAGACCAATCATCGGGCCGAAGCTCATGGCTGTATTGTTCATCAGTCCATAATATCCTACGGCTTCGCCGCGACGGGACGAAGGGGTAATGTCAATCACAATTGTATTTCCCGCTACGGTCACCATTCCAAATGCAAGGCCGTGGACAACCCGCAACATGATGAATAAAGATAGGACTCCCGCTAACATGTAACCTGCGAAAATGGTGATAAAGATGAAGTATGCCACCAGATAAAGAGGCTTGCGGGCTAGCGTGTCGAGCAGGTATCCCGAAAACGGGCGTATGCAGAGCGAGGCAATGGTGTAGCATGACAAGATGACACCTACTGCTGCATTTCCGGTATGGAATACCTCAGTCAGGTAGAATGGAAGAACCGGTAGTATCAGATAAAAGGCAAAATACAAAAGGAAATTGGCAGCCAGGATAAGGCAATAGCCGGAAGTTACAAGTTTGTCTTTTGCCATAGCGAAAAATAGTGGTTAGCGATGAGTGGTTAGCGATGAGTGATTAATGATATGCTGAAAATGCGCAACTTATTAATCACTAATCACTAGCCGTTATTCACTATATTTAGTAAGCGCTCTCGAATTCTTTCAGGAAGCGTGTGTCATTTTCAGAGAACATACGAAGGTCTTTCACCTGGTATTTCAAGTTGGTGATGCGTTCTATACCCATACCCAGGGCATACCCGCTATACACTTTACTGTCTATTCCGTTCAGCTCCAATACATTCGGATCTACCATACCGCATCCCAGAATTTCTACCCAACCCGTATGTTTGCAGAAAGGACAACCCTTGCCGCCGCAGATGTTACAGCTGATGTCCATTTCGGCACTCGGCTCGGTGAAGGGGAAGTAGGAAGGACGCAGACGAATCTTGGTGTCACTGCCGAACATCTCTTGAGCAAAGAGCAATAAGGCCTGCTTCAAGTCAGTGAAAGACACATTGCGGTCTACGTATAAGGCTTCTACCTGATGGAAGAATGCGTGTGCACGGTAGCTGATGGCTTCATTACGGTATACACGTCCCGGACAAAGCACGCGGATAGGAGGCTGTGTAGTCTCCATAACACGGCTTTGCACGCTGGATGTGTGTGTGCGAAGAATGATGCTGTGCGATACGTTTTCTGTATCATTTTCGATGAAGAATGTATCCTGCATGTCGCGTGCCGGATGGTCTTCGGCAAAATTCATGGAGGAGAATACGTGCCAGTCGTCTTCCATTTCCGGTCCATCGGCGATATTGAATCCCATACGGGCAAATATATCGATGATTTCGTTTCTCACGATGGAGAGCGGATGGCGGGTTCCTAATTCTATCGGGTAGGCTGAACGGGTCAAGTCAATATCGTCACAGCCGGTATCTTGGCTTTCGAACTGTTCTTTCAAAGCGGCAATCTTTTCTTGTGCTTTGTTTTTCAGTTCGTTCAAGCGCATACCCACCTCTTTTTTCTGTTCGGCGGCTACATTGCGGAAATCTGCCATCAAGTCATTGATGGCTCCTTTTTTACTGAGGTACTTGATGCTAATTCCTCGGCGTTAGCGGCTTTCAGCGCCTCTACTTCCTGCAGAAGCTGATTGATTTTAGCTATCATATCGTTGTTATCTTATTTATTTTCTAAGTTAAAAACGGTGCAAAGATACAATATTATCATTGTTTTGCCTCCACTTGGGGAAGATAATTTGGTATCAGTGGTACAAAATTTTATGTGAAGAAGAAATGATAGAGGATGGGAGAAAAAATGATATATATGTAAAAGTCTTCATATTGTTTATGGAAAAAACATAAATGAGCGTTGTTTAGTGACTTTTAAAATATACTTTTCGTATCTTTGCGCCCCGTTTACTGTTCTATGGAGGTAGAACAAACTGGCGGTTGGTATTTATTAACATACGTCAAAGAGAGAGAGTTAACGGAGTAATTGTTGCATTAAAGTTAGAGTTTGAATTGATGAAATTGAAGACAATCCTGCCAGTCGTGGCAGTTGCGGGAGTACTCATGTGTGAGCCTGCCGTATTGTTGCATGCCGGTACATCTGATTTTGCTTCTCCCGAAGCTATGGGATGGTTCCGTAAGAAAAAGAAGAGTGAAACCAAGGACAGCGTTCAATCCAAGAGCGACTACGAAAAATTGACTGGTTCCGATGCTATTGCCCGCAAGGGAATGTTCAATGTTTACCAGAAGAAGAGCGATTATTACTTTGAAGTGCCGGCAAGGCTGTTGGGACGTGATATGCTGGTAGTAAATAAATTACAACGTGTGCCTTCCGAACTGAATGAGGCGGGTGTGAACCGTGGTACGAATTACGAAAATCAGATGGTGCGTTTTGAATTGGACAAGGCTGCCAACAAGCTGTTGGTACGTCAGAGCCGTCCTCTTCCGTTGGCACCGGACGAGGATGCCATACGGCAGTCCGTACTGGATAATTATATTTCTCCGCTGATAGCCGGCTTCAAGATAGAGGCATTCAATAATGACTCTACCATGATAGTGGTCAAGGTCAACGATATTTATGATGGTACGGAGACGAGTATCAATAATGTCTTTACGAATATCAACCTGGGAACTTCGGCCATCAAGAATCTCTCCCGCATTTTATCTATCAAAGCTTTTGAGAACAATGTGGTAGCTACTTCCGAGCTGACAACTAAGGTGACTGAGGGAACAACGACTGTGTTTGTTACGGTCGAAGTCAGTTCCTCTCTGTTGCTGTTGCCGGAGAAACCGATGATGGGACGTCTGGATAGTCCGCGTGTAGGTTATTTTACTAATCCGTTATTAAATTACAGTGACGGTCAGCAGCGTGTAGACAAGAAACCGTTCATCACCCGCTGGCGTCTGGAACCGAAACCGGAAGACCGGGAGCGTTACCTTCGCGGTGAATTGGTGGAACCGGCCAAACCGATTGTGTTCTACATCGAGAACTCCACTCCCAGTCGTTGGCGGAAATATATCAAGCAGGGAATCGAGGATTGGCAGGCTGCTTTTGAACGTGCCGGATTCAAGAATGCCATCGTTGCAAGGGAGTTGACGGACAGCATGAATGTGGATAAGGATGACGTGAACTACTCCGTGCTGACCTATGCCGCCTCCACCAAAGCCAATGCCATGGGCCCCTCTATCCTCGACCCCCGTTCGGGTGAGATATTGGAAGCGGACATCATGTGGTGGCATAATGTGCTGGGCATGCTTCAGGAATGGATTACAGTGCAAACCGGTGTCGTACGTCCCGAAGCAAGAGGAGTAAGGCTGCCGGATGAACTGATGGGTGATGCCATGCGTTTTGTGGCATGCCATGAAGTGGGTCACTCGCTGGGCTTGCGTCACAATATGATTGCTTCCTGGACTTTTCCGACAGATTCCCTGCGTTCCAAAACATTTACGGACCGTATGAATACCACTTCCTCCTCTATTATGGACTATGCACGTTTCAATTATGTGGCACAGCCGGGTGACGGCGTTACGGCACTTTCTCCCCATATAGGCCCGTATGATATGTTTGCCATAGAATACGGTTATCGTTGGTATGGTAAAGAAACCCCAGAAGCAGAGAAGGACTTGCTTGCCGACTTTCTGAGCCGTCATGCAGACCGTTTATATAAATATAGTGAGGCGCAGGATGTACGTGATGCCGTAGACCCGCGTGCGCAGAATGAAGATTTGGGCGATGATGCTGTCCGCTCGTCTCTGCTGGGTATTGAGAACTTGAAGCGTATTGTTCCTCAAATCATCCAATGGACTACTACCGGCGAGAAAGGACAGACTTATGAAGAAGCTTCCCGCCTATACTATGCGGTTATCAACCAATGGAACAATTATCTTTATCATGTATTGGCAAATATCGGTGGTATCTATATAGAGAACACGGTTGTGGGAGACGGACAGAAAACCTATACCTTTGTGGAGAAAGAGAAGCAGCAAGCAGCCTTGAAGTTCCTGCTGGATGAAGTGCTGACCTATCCCAAATGGCTGTTCGACACAGAAGTGGGAGAGTACACCTACTTGCTGCACAACACTCCGCTGGGCGTAGTGGAAAATGCACCGACACAAGTGTTGAAGAATGCCCAATCCTATATCCTTTGGGATTTGCTGGGCAACAACCGCCTGATGCGTATGTTGGAGAACGAATCGGTGAACGGCAAAAAGGCTTTCACGGTGGTAGAGCTGATGGATGGCCTGCATCGCAACATCTTTGCCACTACGGAACGCGGTGCCTTGCCGGACGTCATGACACGCGCCTTGCAGAAGAACTTCGTAGATGCACTGATTACAGCAGCTGCCGAAAGCGAAGGAGTGAAAATAAACAAAAAACTGATGGACAACCACTTCTTGCTGGACCATCAGACTGCCCTTTGCAGCTGTGACGAGCATGCCGGTAAGACTTTGGATGCCGACCGTATGGGTGCACACCGCGAACTGAACTTCTACGGTTCGCAGATAAACCGCGTATCTGATGTCATCTCCGTGAAGCGTGGTGAGTTGCTTCGCATCAAAGAATTGCTCCAAAATCGTCTGGGTGCATCGGATATAGCCACTAAATATCATTATAAGGATTTGATTTTGCGTATCAATACTGCATTAGGAGTAAAGTGATTTTTCTTTTCAATAGAGTATTAATTAATTTTATATGTAACGCATGAAAAAACGTGTATTAATCGTTTTGCTATGCTTTGTAGGAGCTTTGTCATCTGCTTTTGCTGCAGAGAAAAAAGTCCAGGGCGTAGTAATATCTTCAGAGGATAACCTACCGCTTATCGGTGCTTCCGTTTATGTGACTGCGGAAGACTTGAAAAAGGCGGGGAGTGCTCAGACTACAATGGGGGTCATCACTGATGTGGATGGTCAGTTCTCTATCGCTATACCTGCGGGGATAACCCGTTTCTTTTGTAGCTACGTGGGATATGACGTATTGGAAGTGAAGCTTGTTCCGGGAAAGGAACATTATGAAATAACACTTCATGCATCTTCCCAAATGCTCGATGCCGTTGTTGTGACGGGTTACCAGACAGTGGAGCGCCGCAAGCTGACGGCAGCGGTATCCAAACTGGATATATCGGACGAGACCATCGGTGCAGTAAAAAGTATCGACCAGGCACTTGCCGGACAAATTGCCGGACTTTCTGTCAGCCCGACTTCCGGTGCTCCGGGTGCTCCGGCAAAGATACGCATTCGCGGTACTGCTTCATTGAATGGTACACAAGACCCTTTGTGGGTGCTGGACGGCATTCCTTTGGAGGGAACGGATGTTCCCGAACCGGATGAGCTGAATGACATCACCAACATGAAGCAATCTTCCATTGCAGGCCTGAATCCGGCAGATATTGAGAATATCACCATCCTGAAGGATGCGGCAGCCACTGCCATCTATGGTGCGAGGGCAGCCAATGGCGTCATTGTGATTACAACAAAGAAGGGTAAGGTCGGTAAACCGGTTATCAATTTCTCGTCCCGGTTTACCTATACTCCTACATTGAGCCTTGACCGGTTGAACTTGCTGAACTCAGCGGAGAAAGTAGGATTGGAAATGGATATGATCCGTAATAACTATTCTCCGGACAATCATAAAGGAGGCGTATATAATATTCTTTCCAATTACAATGAGTTGTCTGCTTTTCAGAATGGAGGATGGGATGCCTTGAGCAGTGATACACAAGCTGCCATCAACCGTTTGAAGAGTGTTAATACAAACTGGGGAGATATCCTTTTCCGCGATGCTTTCAGCCAGGAATATAACTTGAGCCTTTCCGGCGGTACGGAAAGGGTTACGTATTATACCTCTTTCGGCTATTATAAAGAGGATGGAAATGTGGACGGTGTGGGTATGGACCGTTTCAACTTGGTAGGAAAGACTTCCTATAAGGTGAACAGTATACTGAAAGTGGGTGCCTCCATGTTTGCCAACCGTCGCAAAAATACCAATTATCTGACAGATGCATACGGTATGTCGAATCCCGTGTTCTATTCACGCAAGGCTAATCCGTATTTTGAACTTTATGACAAGAATGGCAACTATAATTACGACTACGATATTCAGAACAACACTGATAAGGATTTAGGATTCAACATCTTTGAAGAACGGCAGAACACGTCTAATGAAAGCGTGGTGAATTCTTTTTCATCTATATTTGATGCGGAGCTACGGTTCAATGACAAGTGGAAGCTGACTTCCCAGTTTGGCTATCAGTTGGAAAAGACTTCCAGAGAAGAAATAGCGGACTGGGAAAGCTATGCCATGCGCTATTACTATAAGTTGAGCGAATACTCCCAGGGCGGAGAAACCAAACACTTCCTGCCCGAAGGAGGTATGCAGAAGTCTTATGAAAACTCCAATTCACAGATTACTTGGAAGGCGATGGGAGAATATCGCGACAGTTTCAATGATATTCATGAACTGGAAGTGATGGCGGGTACCGAGCTGCGCAAGACCTGGTATGAAACCTTGTTCTCGGCAGGGTATGGCTTCGACCGCAAGACGTTGACGACCAAACCGGTGATTTTCCCCAACGAAAGTTACGCCACGTCTTTCCCGCTCCATCAGACAACGTATAAGGAGAATGCTTATGTATCTTTCTACTCTACGGCCTCTTACTCTTTGTTGAACCGCTACACGGTGGGAGGAAGTATCCGCTTTGACGGTTCCGACCTTTTCGGTGTGGATAAGAAGTACCGCTATCTTCCTCTTTATTCTGTCAGTGCCTTGTGGCGTCTGTCACAAGAACCGTTTATGCAGCAGGCCAAGTGGGTGGATAACCTGGTGTTCCGTGCATCTTACGGTCTGCAGGGAAATATTGACAAGAATACTTCTCCGTTCCTGTTGGGTACATATCGGTCGGAAAGTATTTTGCCCGGAGTATCGGAAGATGTAATTATTATTAATTCCGCTCCCAACAAGAAGTTGCGTTGGGAAAAGACGCAGTCTGTCAATGCCGGCTTTGATTTTTCTGTATTGAACCAGGCTATCAATCTGAGCGTGGACTATTATTATCGTAAGGGTACCGATTTGATAGCTTTGCGCATGCTTCCTCTGGAGACGGGCTTTACTTCAATGAACGTCAACTGGGCAAGTATGGAGAACAAAGGTGTGGAAATCAGCTTGTCTACCCGTAACATAACGACAAAAAACTTCTCCTGGTACACAAATTTCAATTTTGCCTATAACGGTAATAAGGTATTGCAGGAAAACATACCGGAGCAGCAGACCACTCCGGGACGTGAAGGCTATCCCGTAGGGGCAATTTTCGCACTGAAGACTGCGGGAGTGAATAAGGAAACCGGTAATATGATGTTCTATAATCCGGAGGGAGAGAAAGTGACCTTGAAGGAGCTTTACCGCCTGAAGGACGAGTGGGGGATAGGTATTGCCTCTTCCGATGTAACTGCAGCCGAAGAGAGAACCTTTTATTCGTATATCGGGAGTAGCGATGCTCCTTATACGGGAGGTTTGATTAATACCTTCAGCTATAAAAACTGGGAGCTGAATGTCAATTTCTCTTTGACGTTTGGCGGGTACGTACGTACGCAGCCCTCTTATGACATCATTAATCCGGATTATGGCAAGAACTATAATGCGGATGTGCTGAACCGCTGGACTCCGGAAAACCCGAATGCGGAGCTTCCGGCATTTATGCTGAGTGCTTCCAACCCGGAAGAGTACTCCTGGTATGATTCTAAAACCATCTGGAGGGATTTGGATATCTGGGTGAAGAAGCTGAACTACGTACGTTTGCAGAATCTGCGTCTGGGTTACCGTATCCCTGAGCTCCTGACAAAGCGTTTGGGAATGAACTCGGCAACGGTATCTATTGAAGGACGCAATCTCTTCGTGTTTGGTTCGGGATATAATAACTACATGGATCCGGAGTCGATGTACAATCCTTATGCAACTCCCGTACCCAAGTCGGTTACATTCAGTTTGAACTTGAATTTCTAACTTCAAAAGCAGAAAGAAAATGAAGAAAACAATAAGTCTGATGATAATGGCCTGCATGCTTCTGCTTGCGGCATGCGACAACTATCTGGATATACAGCCTACCGGTAGTGTCATTCCCAATTCTTTGGCTGAGTATAGAGCGTTGCTTGCCCGTTCTTATAAGGACGTGAGTAAATTCAGTGACCGGGGAATGGCTTGTTTCCGTTCCGACGAGATGCAGGTTCGGGATAATGAATATGACCAAAATTATTATATGGATATAGAGCGCTGGAACGACCTTGCTCCCAATGCCTATACCTCATCGTTTGAATGGGCCAAGTATTACAATGTGCTTTTTATTGCCAATCACGTTATTGAGAGCAGAAGTGATATTAAGGAAGGCACTGAGGAAGAGATAAATCAGCTTGTAGGAGAAGCGTATATGCTCCGTGCTTATGTACATTTCTTATTGGTAAATCTTTATGGACAGCCCTATACTAAGGAGGGAGCTTTGGATACCAAATCGGTACCGCTGAAATTGGATACGGATTTAGAGAAAGTCCTGAAACGCAATACGGTGGAAGAAGTTTATACTTCCATCCAAGCAGATATTGACGAGGCACGCAAACTGGTCATGAAGGCAGAATGGGAACAGAGATATTCATATCGTTTCAATGCGGCTTCGGTAGAGGCGTTTCAATCACGCGTATCCCTTTATAAGGGCGAGTGGCAGGCGGCTTGGGATGCTGCTGAGGCAGTGCTTGCCGTGAAGTCTGTATTGGTAGATTTGAATGATGCCGCTGCAACTCTTCCTAACAGTTATAATTCCGTGGAAAATATTACTCCACTGGAGACACCTCTGAGCAGTACAATCAATGGGGCTGCTCTGGCTACTCCGGTTTTTCTCTCCCTTTATGCTGAGAACGACCTTCGGCTGGACAAATATTTTGCTGAAACGGATGAAAAAGGTTTCCGGAAGAATAAGAAGGCGGGAAGCAATAACTACTTGTGTACTTTCCGTGTGGGTGAAATATATCTGACGGCTGCTGAGGCTGCTGCCCGACTTGGAGAACTGTCTCAAGCACGTACTCGCCTGCTGGAACTGATGCGGAAACGTTATGCACCGGAGGCCTACGAAGCGAAATCCGTTGTTGTCAATGCCATGGATAAGGAAGCGTTGGTACAGGAAATATTAGATGAACGTGCCCGTGAACTTGCTTTTGAAGGACATCGCTGGTTTGACCTTCGTCGTTCCACCCGTCCGCGTTTGGAGAAAGTGCTTGATGGTACGCGTTATGTACTCGAAGAGAATGATGCCCGCTATACATTGGCCATTCCGAAAGAAGCCATAGAAGCCAATCCGGGATTGCTGAACTGATAAAGATAAAACTCCCCGATTCTGTATTGACGAGAATCGGGGAGTTTTGTCTTTATGTGGATTGGATATGTATTTTTTACGTACCTTTGCACCGTTTTTTGTAATAGACAGTATAAGATGATACAGAATCAGAGACCTCCTATCCGTAGAATTGCTTTTCCTATTCTTATAGCATTGAGTATTTCGCATTGTTTGAACGATATGCTGCAATCGGTTATTTCGGCAGTATACCCTTTGTTCAAGGAGGATTTATCCTTGAGTTTTGCCCAGATTGGTCTGATTACGTTAGTGTATCAGATGTCGGCGTCCGTGTTTCAGCCTCTAATGGGATTGTTCTTTGATAAGCGCCCCATTGCCTGGTCATTGCCGATAGGTATGGGCTTTACTTTGGTCGGTATCATGAATCTGGCTTTTGCTACTAATCTGTATTGGTTGCTGGCTTCGGTATTCATTGTGGGTATCGGTTCGTCTGTACTCCATCCGGAGGCGTCACGTATTACTTTTCTGGCTTCCGGCGGAAAACGCGGACTGGCGCAGTCTCTGTTTCAAGTGGGTGGGAATTTGGGAGGCTCGCTTGGACCGTTACTGGTGGCTTTGCTGGTAGCTCCTTACGGGAGGCATCACATTGCCTTGTTCACGGTTTTTGCCTTGATTGCCATCGTGGTGATGATTCCTATATGTCGTTGGTTCCGTTCCTACTTGAACCACATCAAGAAACGCCCGATGCTTGTGGCAGGAAAGATAGAACGCCCTCTTTCCTCAAAGATGACGGTGTTTGCCATAAGTATTCTGCTGATACTTATCTTCTCCAAATATATCTATATGGCAAGTTTGACGAGCTACTATACATTCTATCTGATCCATAAATTTGGTGTTACTGTTCAGGCTTCACAGCTTTTCTTGTTTGTCTTCCTGGTAGCCACTGCCATCGGAACATTGGTGGGAGGTCCCGTAGGTGACAGGGTAGGACGTAAATATGTCATCTGGGCTTCCATTCTTGGAACGGCTCCATTTAGTATGATGATGCCTCACGTAGGGCTTGCATGGACAGTAGTGCTGAGCTTCTGTGTCGGTCTGATGCTTTCTTCCGCTTTTCCTGCCATATTGCTGTACGCCCAGGAATTGCTACCCAATAAGCTGGGGTTGATTTCCGGGTTGTTCTTTGGTTTCGCTTTTGGAATTGCCGGTATTGCTTCGGCTGTATTGGGAGGCATGGCTGATAAATATGGTATAGAGGCTGTTTATAATGTATGTGCCTTTATGCCTTTGTTGGGGTTGGTGGCTTGCTTTCTGCCTAATTTGAAGAGGAGATAAAGTTTTTTTATTCCCATTGTCAGCCATACGGAAAGAACGAAAGGTGCGGTCAATGTAATAATTCCCCAACTCATTCCCACAATTTGCAATACAACAGAGAGTAAAACGGAACATACAGCCCATATAAGCTCATCCAGCTTTTACCTCCTAAAGCAATGGCACACAATACGCCATTATATCCCATCAGGCCTATATTCAAAGCTTCGGAATCTGCTCCCAATAATATGGCTAGGGGGAGGGGGAGAAGTACCCCCAATATGGTATATACTGCTGCATTCCGAGAATTCACGAGAATGCCTGCAAGGAAAAATAGTCCGGTCATTATGTTTCCTTGAAACATCACCTGGCCTATACTCATACTGAAACATTGTAAGTAATTTATGGAGGAAGAAGCAGGTGTTTCTGTATCAGAGACGAGTAGCATGTCAGGCATCAGCCAACTGCACAATCCCAGCAGCATCCATACAGAAAGGATAAAAAGGGTAGTGAATCCGGGCAACATGCGTTGCATGTTGAAAAACCGTGCAATGTAGGTAGATGCACACGAGGCAATAGCCATTAGTATCAAGGAATTTACAGTCAGATGCATAAAGACCCCTACGGCTATTCCTACCAGTGTACCGTTAAAACCATATAATCCATTTTTTATATCATCACGGTCATATCCTGAGATACGGCCTGTCGATGTACTTATTATGTTGCCACTTACAGCCAATAGGCCCATTTGCCATGAATTCAAAAAGATTCCAATCAGCATCAATAATCCGGACAATGCATTGTTTTGGAACATGACTTGCCCTATGCCACGTCCTAAAATAAGTAATGACTTGTGTGTAAAAGCTTCTTTCATGAGTTGTCGAATGAAAATGGACTATATGTAAATTTATAGCTCGTTAATACGTACAAAAAAAACGATTAGACTAATCTAACCGTTTTAATTTTTGTGGAGCGTATGAGACTCGAACTCATCACCTCGACACTGCCAGTGTCGCGCTCTAGCCAGATGAGCTAACGCCCCGTTGCTAACGTTTGCGGAACCCTCCGCATTTTGATGGTGCAAATATAATGCATTATTCTGAAATAATTGCTATGTTTGCGAAAGAATTTGAAAAAATAAGTTATGCTGATATATAATACCACTTATCATGTAGAGGAAGGAGAAGACAAAAACTTCCTGATATGGATGCAGGAACACTATCTTCCCGAGGTAGAAAAGAACGGAACATTGTATGCTCCACGTATAGCCCGTATCTTGAGTCATATTGAAGAAGGAAGCATCTGCTATTCTGTTCAGTTTGAGGTGGAAAACTCTGCCAAACTGCATCGTTGGCATCAAGAGCAAGGAGTGAAACTGAACGAGGAATTACTGAATATCTTTAAAGATAAAGTGATTGGCTTTCCTACATTGATGGAGGTAATAGTGTGATACAACCGGTCAAAGAGAAAATAATATTGGGTATAGACCCTGGTACCACCATTATGGGGTATGGAGTATTGCGTGTGGCAGGTGTCAAGCCGGAAATGATAGCCATGGGAATTATCGACCTCCGCAAATTTGGAGACCACTATCTGAAGTTACGCCATATTCATGAACGGGTACTGAGTATCATAGAGAGTTATTTGCCTGACGAGCTCGCTATTGAGGCCCCTTTCTTCGGAAAGAATGTACAGTCCATGTTGAAGTTGGGGCGTGCGCAAGGCGTAGCAATGGCAGCTGCTTTGAGCAGGGATATTCCCATTACGGAATATGCTCCTTTAAAAATAAAGATGGCTATCACCGGAAACGGACAAGCATCCAAGGAACAGGTGGCGGACATGTTGCAGCGTATGCTGCATTTTCCTAAAGAGGATATGCCTACTTTTATGGATGCAACGGACGGGCTTGCTGCTGCCTATTGTCACTTTCTGCAGATGGGGCGTCCCACGGTGGAGAAAGGCTATCATGGCTGGAAAGACTTTATTGCCAAAAATCCGGATAAGGTGAAGAAGTGATAAGAATTGAAATGTAGAATCTAAAAATAATATCATGAAATTGAATGAACTTGCTATCATTGGAGTGGCTGCAACGACGATTGTAAGCTGCACTCCCGCGAAGACGGAGTATGCTTCGTACGAACTTTACCCTGTCCGTTCGGGTAGTCTGACAGAGATGGAATATACACCTGCTGCCACGCAATTCACATTGTGGGCACCTACGGCAGATGAAGTTCGCCTGATGTTGTTCGAAGCAGGAGATGGAGGGCATGCCTATGAAACTATTTCAATGGAACCCTCTGAAGAAGGAACTTGGAAAACTAAAGTTGAAAAGGACTTGATGGGTAAATTCTACACATTCAATGTGAAAATCAATGATAAGTGGCTGGGGGATACTCCGGGTATCAATGCCAAAGCTGTAGGGGTGAATGGAAAACGTGCCGCCATCATCGACATGAAATCCACGGACCCCGAAGGATGGGCAGATGATAAACGTCCGGCATTGGCCTCTCCTGCCGATGTGATTCTTTATGAAATGCACCATCGTGATATGTCCATCGAACCGTCGTCGGGCATTGAGCATAAAGGAAAGTTCCTGGCACTGACAGAACAAGGAACGGTAAGTCCCGACAAGCTGGCAACCGGCATTGACCATCTGAAAGAATTGGGGGTGACACATGTACATCTCCTTCCGTCTTATGACTATGCCTCCGTTGATGAGACAAAGCTGGACGAGAACAAGTATAATTGGGGATATGATCCGCAGAATTACAATGTGCCTGATGGCTCTTATTCTACCGACCCCTACAAACCGGATGTTCGTATCCGGGAATTCAAGCAGATGGTGCAGGCTTTGCACAAAGCAGGTATCCGTGTTGTTCTGGATGTGGTGTATAACCATACTTTCAATACATCCGACAGTAATTTTGAACGTACAGTGCCGGGATACTTTTACCGTCAGCGACCAGACGGAACGTATGCAGACGGTTCGGCTTGTGGCAATGAAACTGCCAGCAACCGTCCGATGATGCGTAAATACATGATAGAGTCTGTATTACATTGGATTAATGAATATCACATTGACGGATTCCGTTTTGACCTGATGGGTATTCATGACATCGAGACAATGAACGAAATCCGTAAGGCGGCAACGTCTGTAGATCCGACTATATTTATATATGGTGAAGGATGGGCGGCATCGGCTCCACAGATGGCGGAAGATTCTCTGGCAATGAAAGCCAATACTTATAAGATGCCGGGTGTTGCTGCTTTCTCTGACGAAATGCGTGATGCTTTACGCGGTCCGTTTAATGACAATCATCAAGGTGCTTTCCTTGCTGGATTGCCGGGAGGAGAGGAGAGCATAAAGTTTGGTATTGTAGGAGCCATCAGGCATCCGCAAGTAAATAATGACTCTGTGAATTATAGTAAGGCTCCGTGGGCGGAACAACCTACACAGATGATCAGCTATGTTTCCTGCCATGATGATATGTGCTTGGTGGATAGGCTGAAAGCAAGTATCCCGGGTATTACTCCCGTAGAATTGGCAAAGCTTGACAAACTGGCGCAAACAGCCGTATTCACTTCCCAAGGTGTACCGTTTATTTATGCCGGTGTGCAAGTGAAATCGAGAATCTGTCAGAACAAGTGAAAGTTCATTGTGTGAGTGCC
>OGZK01002677.1_pt1 | contig 14944 bp, 10 predicted proteins | sample 1576791 | NCBI WGS metagenome assembly OGZK01 (sample SAMEA3541556, study PRJEB24748) | human gut metagenome | biome: human gut; feature: human-associated habitat; material: faeces | place: China | collected 2012
CTCATGGGCGATTCGGTGTCAGATTCGGTGCGGGATCGGCGGCGGCCGGGCCGGAAGCACAGCTTGCGGCGCGGGCGCATAGTTTGCTGTAATTATGCCACGGAAAGGCAGGCGTGTCAAGCATTTGCGCCGAAATTTCCAAAAGCTGCACACGGGCGAAAAAGTGTGCGGATTTGTGAAAAAATCTCGCAGTTTGTCGTTATCAAAACGACGGGACTGGGCATTGAAAATTTTTCATAGATATTGTATGATGGGAAGCAGGGAATCCTGCGTCCGGCCGGAATAGGAGCCGGCCGGTGCAAATTTGTTGGAAAGGGAACTGAAAAAATGGAACAGATCGATTACAAATTCATTGACCAGGTCCTCGCAGATCACGCCTGTGACGCCTCGCAGATCATTGCGATCATGCAGGACGTGCAGGGAAAATACCGTTATCTGCCGAAAGACGCGCTGCGCTACATTGCGGACAAGGTGGGCATCAGCGAGTCGAAGATCTACGGCGTGGCAACGTTTTATGAGAACTTCTCGCTCGACGTGAAGGGCAAGTACGTGCTCAAGGTCTGCCGCGGCACGGCGTGCCACGTGCGCAAGTCCGGCAACGTCCTGCAGGCGCTCTACGACGCGACCGGCCTGAGCGAGAGCAAGCCGACCACGGACGACGGCCTGTTCACCATCGAGATCGTGTCGTGCCTCGGCGCATGCGGCCTGAGCCCGGTTGTCATGGTCAACGACACGGTGCACCCGGCCATGACCCCCGACAAGGCCGTGGATCTCATCGAGGAGCTGCGTGCAAAGGAGGGTGCGTAATGCGTCAGAGAATCGAATCCTTGGAGCAGTTCCGCGCCCTGCAGGCCGAGTACATGGCCGCGCGCGACGCGGAAAAGCGTAAGATCCTCGTCTGCTGCGGCACGGGCTGTGTCGCCGGCGGCAACCTGAACGTCTACCACGAGCTCAAAAAGCGCATGGACGAGCTCGGCATCCCGTGCGAGGTGTCCCTGACCGAGCACCACGCCGACACCATCGGCCTGAAAAAGTCCGGCTGCCACGGCTTTTGCGAGATGGGCCCGCTGGTGCGCATCGAGCCGGAGGGCTGGCTGTACACGAAGTGCCAGGTCAGCGACGTGGAGGAGATCATCCAGAAGACCATCCTCGGCGGCGAATTCATCGAGCGCCTGGGCTACAACAAGGGCGGCGAGCTCTATGAGCGCCAGGAGGACATCCCGTTTTACAAAAAGCAGACCCGCCGTGTGCTTGAGCACTGCGGCCACATCGACGCGGAATCCATCGAGGAGTATCTGTCCATCGGCGGCTACGGCGCGCTGGCCAAGGCGCTGTTTGAGATGCAGCCGGACGAGATCGTGCAGGCCGTGAGCGATTCCGGTCTGCGCGGCCGCGGCGGCGCAGGCTTCCCGACGGGCAAAAAGTGGGCGCAGGTCGCTGCGCACACCGAAGAGCCCGTGAAATACATCGTCTGCAACGGCGACGAGGGCGACCCCGGCGCCTTCATGGACCGCTCCTGCATGGAGGGCGACCCGCACAAGGTCATCGAGGGCATGATCGTCGCGGGCGTGGCCACGGGCTCGACCGAGGGCTACATCTATGTCCGCGCCGAGTATCCCATGGCCGTGCACCGGCTGACCGTCGCCATCGAACAGGCGAAGGAGCTGGGGCTGCTGGGTGACAACATCCTCGGCAGCGGCTTCAGCTTCCATATGCACATCAACTGCGGCGCGGGCGCGTTCGTCTGCGGCGAGGGCTCGGCCATGACCGCGTCCATCGAGGGCAACCGCGGTATGCCGCGCACGAAGCCCCCGCGCTCCGTCGACAAGGGTCTGTACGGCAAGCCCACCTGCCTGAACAACGTCGAGACGTTTGCCAACGTCCCCGACATCATCAAAAAGGGCGCGGAGTGGTTCAAATCCGTCGGCACGGAGGGCAGCTCCGGCACGAAGGCCTTCGCCCTGACGGGCAACGTCGTCAACACCGGCCTGATCGAGGTGCCCATGGGCACGACGATGCGCGAGGTCGTGTATGAGATCGGCGGCGGCATCAAAAACGGCAAAGCGTTCAAGGCTGTGCAGATCGGCGGCCCGTCCGGCGGCTGCCTGACGGAGGCGCACATGGATCTGCCCATGGACTTTGACTCGCTGAAAAAGGCCGGCGCGATCATCGGCTCCGGCGGTCTGGTCGTCATGGACGAGGATACGTGCATGGTGTCCATCGCGCAGTTTTTCATGAACTTCATCTGCAACGAGTCGTGCGGCAAGTGCACCCCGTGCCGCGAGGGCACGACCCGTATGCTCGACATCCTCACCCGGATCACGAAGGGCAACGGCCGCCCCGGCGACATCGAGGAGCTGCGCTCCCTTGCCAAGATGATCCAGAATTCCTCCCTGTGCGGTCTCGGCAAGACTGCGCCGAACCCCGTGCTGTCCACGCTCGCAAACTTTGAGGATGAATACCGCGAGCATATCTTCGACAAGAAGTGCCGCACCGGCAGCTGCCGCAGCCTGACGACGTATGTCATCGACCCGGCAGTGTGCAAGGGCTGCACGAAGTGCGCGCGCAACTGCCCGGCCGGCGCCATCACCGGCGAGCTGAAAAAGCCGCACCACATCGACACAGACAAATGCATCAAGTGCGGCGCCTGCAAGGCCGGCTGCCCGTTCGGTGCGATCAAGGAGGCGTGAACCATGGCTGAAAAGAAAATGATCATCGACGGCGTGTCCTGCCCGTTCACGACCGAGCGCAATGTGCTCGAGGTCGCCCGCAACAACGGCATCGACATCCCCTCGCTTTGCTACTGTGAAAACCTGTCCATCTACGGCGGCTGCCGTCTGTGCCTTGTCGAGAATGACCGCGGCAAGATGGATGCGGCCTGCTCCATGCAGCCGCGCGACGGCATGGTCGTCAACACCCACACCAAGCAGGTGCTCGACAGCCGCCGCACGACGCTGCAGCTGCTCATGAGCAGCCACCGCGCCGACTGCCTGACCTGCGATCAGAGCGGCCGCTGCAAGCTGCAGGAGTATGCCCGCCGCTACCATGTGGATGAGCACCGCTTCGAGCCCAACACCTACTGCACCGAGCCCATGGATCTCTCGTCGCCGAGCATCGTGCGCGATCCGAGCAAGTGCATCCTGTGCGGACTGTGCGTGCGCACCTGCGCTGAAATTCAAAACATCGGCGCGGTCGATTTCAGCGGCCGCGGCAAGAAGGCGCACATCTCCGCCGACTTCGGCAAGACCCTCAAGGATACCGACTGTGTCGGCTGCGGCCAGTGCGCCGCCGTGTGCCCGACCGGCGCGATCACGATCCGCAACGAGACCGAAAAGTTCTGGTCGATGCTGCAGGATCAGACCCGCAAGGTCGTCGTGCAGTACGCGCCGAGCGTGCGCGTCGGCATGGCCGAGCGCTTCGGCCTGCCCGCCAATGAGCCCTGCACCGGCAAGCTCGTCGCCGCGCTGCGCCGCCTCGGCGTCGACGTGGTGTACGACACGAACCTCACGGCCGACCTGACGATCATGGAGGAGTCGGCAGAGTTTCTCGAGAAGGTCAAGACCGGCGCGAAGCTGCCGATGTTTACCTCCTGCTGCCCCGGCTGGATTCAGCACGTGGAGCACCGCCACCCGCACCTCATGCCCCAGGTGAGCACCTGCGGCAGCCCGATGGCGATGTTCGGCTCGCTCATCCGCAAGCAGTTTGCGGGCGAGAACGTCTACTCCGTGGCCATCATGCCCTGCACCGGCAAGAAGTTCGAGGCCGCGCGCCCCGAGCTGGAAAAGGACGGCGAGCGGCTCATCGACCTCGTCATCACGACGAGCGAGCTGTGCGACATGATCGAGGAGGCCGGCATCGACTTTGCCCACCTCCCGGACGAGGAGCCCGACGCCCCGCTCGGCGACTACACCGGCGCCGGCGTTATCTTCGGCGTGACCGGCGGCGTGACCGAGGCCGTCATCCGCCGCGTGCTCGACGATGCCAGCCCCAACACCCTGCAGACCATTGCCGAGTGCGGCGTGCGCGGGCTCGAGGGCATCAAGGCCTTCACCGTCACGGCCGGCGACCTGACCATCCGCATCGCGGTGGCCAACGGCCTGGCGAATGCCGACAAGCTCATCGCCAAGGTCGAGTCCGGCGAGGAGCAGTTCGACTTCATCGAGGTCATGGCCTGCCCGAACGGCTGCATCGGCGGCGGCGGCCAGCCCCCCGCCTGCAACAAGCGCAAGGCTGAGCGCGCCGAGGCCATCTTCAAGGCAGACGAAGCCTGCGCCCTGCGCATCCCGCAGCAGAACCCCGACCTGGGCTATGTCTACGACACCCTGCTCCAGGGCCGCGCCCACGAGCTGCTGCACATCCACTACCCGGCCCACGGCCAGCACAGCTGACCCGCCGCAAGGCCAAGCCGGGGAAACCCCATCTGACCCGAAACGTGCATGGAAGGACCCTTCCATGCACGTTTTTTCGTTTTGCTGTCACGCGGCGCAGCACCGGCAGCGCTGATGACGCTTTTCCCTGTGCGGGACTGTGTGCCCTGGCCGTTCCCTCGAGGGGACGGCTGGAAAAAGCACCGTCTCCCGACTGGAGACGGTGCTTTTGCGTTCTTTGCACACAATTTTTTGCGTTCTTTGCGCGCGTTTTACTTCTTTTTCGCCGCGGCGGCTGTCCGTCGTCGTCTCGTCGCCCTCGAGCGAGATGGCCGGGATAAAGTTTTTCACGCGCAGCATCTCGTCGGCGAACGCCTCGTCGATGAGCTGCCGGAAATACGCCTCGGACGAGATGGCGCGGCGCTGGCCCTCAAACTTTCCGGCGCAGAACGTGTCCGCTCAGTCGAGGAGCTTCGGCAGATTCTTGACCGGGTTACGGTTGAGGTAGTCAATGGCCTGCTCGACGCTGAATTTTTTGATCTTGTCTGACAGCTGCATGAAAATTTCCTCCTTTGTGACACTGAAAGACACACCATTTGCCTTGTTTTGTCTCTATCTTAGCATGCATTTTTTGCCGAAAAACGGTCAAAATGTGCCATGTGGGCGGTTTGGATGCAGGCTGTGACAAGTGTCACAAAACGGCGGTCATGCCGCCGAGCAGGATGCCGAGGTTATCCGACCAGATATCGGGAAACTGACTGAGCGGCAGGGGATTTTCCCCGCTGCCCGCCTCGATCGTGAAGCCGGGGCGGCGGTAGTCCTGAATGAACCAGTCCTTATACCCCGCGTGGCCGGCGGCGTAGGGCGTGGCCGCGACGTCGTAGCCGCTCACGGCGGCAAACTGCCGGGCGATCGCTTCGCTTCCCGGTACGTCGTAGCCGTCATACTGCCAGTAGATGACGCGGCCCTGCGTGTGGTACGACAGGGTGAGCAGCGGGTCGAGCGCGCGGGTGAAGCCGTACATCGCCAGACTCTCGGGCGCGACGAGCGGCGCCGGGCCAACATAGTCGCGCGGGCCGGGGCGAGTGTAGCCCGCGGCGAATTTGATCTCACGCGCGGTGCTCCACCCGGCGGGGTACTGGAGGTTGAGGTCGATGCCGCGGATGTTCGCCTTCCAGCCGGAGGGGAAGGGAATGTCGGGGTAGTTTTCAGCGAGCGCCTTTGCCGCGGCGGTGGTCTCGGCATCGAGCGCGCCGGTCACGAGGTCGATGCCGTCCGGGTCGACGGCCGGGGCGAGCACGAGCGTGACCTGCCGCAGCAGCGCGCGGATGTCCTGTCCGCCAAGCTCGCCGCCGTCGCCAAGCCGGGCGCAGAGCTGCTCGCAGAACGTGAGCAGCAGCGGCGTCGTGATCCACTCGTTGGCGTGGTGCGCGGCGTTGTAAAACACGAGCTTCGGCCCGCTGCCGAGCGTCAGATACCACAGCGGGCGGCCGAGCACGCTGCGGCCGAACTCCCCGACCGCGAGCATGGGATAGCGCGCGGCCAGCCCGCGCACGACGTACCCGATGAGCGCCGAGGAATAGGGAATGTCCGCCGGCGTGACGGAAAACGGCAGCGGGATCGTCAGCGCCCGGCCGAGCGGCAGGCGCTCGGGGTCGAGGTAGGGATTGGCGAGCGCGATGGCGTCCACGCTCGTGCCGTACTGCCGCGCGAGGGCGGAAAACGTGTCGCCCGCGCGGATGGTGCGCGTGACGAAGCCGGTGTAGTACGGCAGCAGTGCGCGGTGCGTCCGCGCGCCCGCGATGCCGTCCGGCGTGAGGGCGTTCGCCGCCTGAAACGCGCGCACGGCCGCTGCCGTCTGTGCGCCGAAGATGCCGTCGAGCGCGCCCGGCGTCTGTCCCGCGCGCTGCAGGCCCAGCTGCAGCAGCGACACGAGCGCGCCGCGGTCGCCCTGTTTTAAGGTTTGCGTCATGAAAATGCCTCCGATGCATCGAATTACCAAAACTGGCTCCGTACATCGTATGCACGCCGCCGCAGGCATTTGCGCCCCGGCAGGCAATCGAGCAAGAATGTTCCGCCGCTATTTTGTCCGAAACCCGGCATACTGATACTGCACGCGCAAAGGGGGGATTTTTTGCGGAAACAACCACATTTTTTGCGCCGATTTGCCGTCACGGCGGCGGTCGCGCTCGCGCTGTGCGTGGGCGTGTCGGCGCAGGCGGCGTCGCTCGTGCCGCTCGGCCGGGCCGTCGGCATTCAGATGACGACGGCGGGCATGCTCGTGGCGGATCTCGCCGAGGTGGACACGCCCGGCGGCAAGGCCACGCCTGCCAAGGACGCGGGGCTGCTGCCCGGTGACGTGATCTGCCGCATCGACGGCCGGGACATCGCGTCCTCGGCGGACTTTCTCGCCGCCATGGACGCGGCGGGGGACACCATGTCCGTGACCGTGCTGCGCAGGGGCGCGGAGGTCACGGCGACGGTCACGCCCGCCGTCACGGCCGACGGCACGCGGCAGCTTGGCCTCTGGCTGCGCGACGGGGTGACGGGCGTCGGCACGCTCACGTACTATGACCCGGCCACGGGGCGCTACGGCGCGCTCGGCCACGGCATCTCGGACGAGGCGAGCGGCGTGCTCATGCCGCTGCGCGACGGCAGCGTGCTCTCGGCCGTCATCGCGGACGCGCGCCCCGGCGGCCACGGCACGGCCGGCGAGCTCGTCGGCAGCTTCGATCCCGGCGACCGCATCGGCGGCATCGAGCGCAACTGCCTGTTTGGCATTTTCGGCACGCTGGACGCGCCGCCGGCCGGGGACGCGGTCGAGACGGCATCCGCCGACGCGGTGAAAACCGGCGGCGCGACCATCCTGTCCACGGTTGCGGGCGAGGACGTGCGGGCGTACACGGTGGACATCAGCCGGGTGTATCATGACGGCGGGTGCACGCGCTTTCTCATCACCGTCACCGACCCGGACCTGCTGGCCGCGACCGGCGGCATCGTGCAGGGCATGAGCGGCAGCCCCATTTTGCAGGACGGCAGGCTCATCGGCGCGGTGACGCACGTGCTGCTCGCAGACCCCGCCAAGGGCTACGGCGTGAGCATCGACGACATGCTCGAGGCGTCGGCGGCGCAGGACAAGGCAGCGTAAGACAACACATTCTGGATGCGTGCGGGCGCGCCGGGCACTGCCCGGCGCGCTTTGCTGCGCGGGGCGTGACCGGCGGCGCGGCGCTTTGTGCTGCGACGGAGGGGGTGCAGATACGAAGCCAGTGCAAGAATCAACATGTCAATCCCTCAGTCTGCCTGACGGCTGCCAGCTCCCTTTACACAAGGGAGCCAGGGGGTGCGGGACGGACGTGCCGCACGGCTTGACATATTTGCCAAATGTGATATTCTGTTTTTATTCATTTTGCCCGGTGCGGCCGGGCCGCGGAAAGAGAGGCGCAACATGAAATACGCATTTGACAACGCAAACCTTCTCGACGGCACGAAGGATATGCGCGTACAGCCCGGCCTGTGCGTGCTCACGGACGGCGAGACGATCACGGACATCGTGCCGGCCGGCACTGCCCCGGCGGGGTACACACGCATCGACCTGCGCGGGCGCTATCTGCTGCCCGGACTCATCAACATGCACGTGCATCTGGCCGGCAGCGGCAAGATCCAGAAAAAGCAGCGCGACAACGAAAAGCTCGTGCGCCGCATCCTCGGAAACCCCGTCGCGCGCGGCCGGGTCATCGACCGGCCGAAGGCGAAACGCAACGCCCGGCTCGACGCCGGGCTTGACCCCCTGCTCGCCTGAGCGGGACACTCTATATATTAAAACCAGGTGATACTATGAAAGCGCTTTCTCAGCCGCTGTTCGCCTCCCTGCGTGGGTACGACCGGGCGCAGCTCGGGCCGGATCTGTTCTCCGGCGCGCTCATCGCGCTGCTGTCCATCCCGATCTCGATGGGCTATGCTCAGCTGGCCGGCCTGCCGCCGGTCTACGGGCTGTACGGGTCGCTGGTGCCGATTCTGCTGTTTGCGATGCTCAGCACGACGCGGGAGTTCATCTTCGGCGTCGACGCCGCGCCGGCCGCCATGATCGGCGCGGTGCTCACGTCGCTCGGCGTCGCGCCCGGCGGCGCGGAGGCCATGCGCATCGTGCCGGTGCTGACGCTGTACGTCGCGCTGTGGCTGGCCGTGTTCGCGCTCGTGCACGCGGACAAGGCCGTCGATTACATCTCCGAGCCCGTTATGGGCGGGTTCATCAGCGGCGTCTGCTGCGAGATTATCCTCATGCAGGTGCCAAAATTGCTCGGCTCCGCGACCGGCACGGGTGAGCTGTTCGAGCTGCTGGGGCACGTTTTTGACGCAGCGAAAGTCATCAACTGGCCCACCGCCGCGCTCGGCTTCGGGACGCTGGCAATTTTGCTCATCGCGCCGCGCAAGTGGCCGAAGGTGCCGTGGGTGCTCGTGATGATGGTGCTCGGCGGGCTGCTCGGCGCGTTCGCCCCGCTGGCCGACTGGGGCGTGGCGCTGCTGGCCGCCGTGCCGCGCGGCCTACCGAAGGTCGTGCTGCCGGATCTGGGCGCGCTGCCGTTTACGCAGGCGCTCGTGGCGACGCTGCCGGTCGCGGCCGTCATTCTGGCCGAGACGCTGCTGGCCTCGTCCGGCACGGCGCAGAAAAACGGCTACCGCCTCAACGGCCGCCGCGAGATCGTGACGTATGCCGTGGGCAACGTCGCCGCCGGGCTCGTCGGCTGCTGCGTCGTGTCGGGCAGCGTGTCGCGCACGGCCGTCAACGAGCGCAACGGCGGCAGGACGCAGCTCGTGTCCGTCATGGCGAGCGTGACCATGCTCGTCGTGCTGCTCGTCGCCACGCCGCTCATCCGCTTTCTGCCCGTGCCGGTGCTGACGGCCATCGTCGTCAACGCGCTCATCGGGGCGACGGAGTTCGGCATCGCGCGGCGGCTCTGGCGCGTCAACCGCGTGGAGCTCGGCATCTTCACCGGGGCGTTTTTCGGCGTGCTGCTGCTCGGCGCGATCAAGGGCGTGCTCGTGGGCATGGTGCTGTCGTTCATCGACGTGCTCATGCGCGCGGCAGCGCCCCAGCGCACCTTCCTCGGCACGCTGCCGGGCAAGGCCGGGTTTTTCCCGATCGACCGCGTCAGCGGCGTGCAGGCGCTGCCGCACATCGTGCTCTACCGCTTCAGCGGCAGCCTGTTTTTCGCCAACATCCGCCGCTTCCAGGAGGACATCGAGGGCGCGGTGCAGCCTGATACGCAGGCCGTCATCGTCGACGGCAGCGCCATCGTGAGCGTGGACATCACGGCGTGCGACCGGCTCGTCGTGCTCAACCGCAAGCTGCGCGCGCAGGGCGTGCGCTTTTACCTGACCGAGCACATCGGCGAGGTCAACGACCAGCTGCGGCACTTCGAGGCCGGGGAGCTGATCGAATCCGGCGCGGTGCGCCGCACGATCCAGGGCGCGCTGCGCGATGCCGACGCGGCCGTCGACATCGGCGGGGCGCAGCAGCGTATCCCCGACAACATGGACGATATCCGCCAGCTGCAGGAGCTCGAGTGGCTCTACGGCGCGGACGCCGAGGTGCAGATCGAGCGCAACGTGCAGCTCCTGCTCGCGCGCATGCGCACAACAGAGGACAAGGACGCGCGCCGCACGATGCTCGAGCATTTCCTCAACGAGGACTTTCACTTCGGCAGCATCGACACCGACGAGGTGCTGCTGCACCTCGAGGGCCACACGGACGAGCTGGCCGCGCTGCTCGGCAACTCCGAGGACGATGTGTTTACCGACCTCGAGGCCGAGCGCGACAGCCTCATCGACCGCGTCGAGCAGGAGCACCCCGAGTTCGTCGAGCACGTGCGCGAGCGGCGCGACCACCTCGACCACGATTTCCGCGCAAATCATCCCACGAGCGCGGCGCGCATCGAGGCCCGCCGGACGCAGCTGCACGCGCGCATCGAGCACGAGCGCGCCGAACGCAGCGCTCGCCGCGCCCAGCATCAGGCGGAGCTGTCCGAGCGGCACGCCGAGCACATGGCCGCGTATCAGGAGCGGCACGAGCAGCACGCCACCGAGCAGCAGCTGCGCCATGAGCAGCAGCTCGAGGCGCGCCTGCGCCGTCAGGCGGAGAAGCAGGTGGCGCGCGAGCAGCGGCAGGCGGCGGAGCTGGCCCGCAAGGCGCAGAACGCGGCCGAGAAGGCCCAGCGCCACGCGCAGCACGCGGCGGAGCGCGCGCAGCGGCAGGCCGATCATCTGGCAGAAAAAGCGCAGCGCCATGCCGACCATGCGGACGAGCGTGCGCAGCGCCATACCGAGCGCGCGGATGCCCGCGGCCACCGCGAGGACGACCGGGACTGAGCGCACGGCAGCGGAATACGGAAGGAAACCGGAAGGGGCGGATGCTCCTTCCGGTTTTTGCTGTGTGTGCGGATCGCAGGGTGGGGTGTTTCGGTGTAAGGGGAAGGCGGCACGGCGCTTTGCGCCGCGACGGAGGGGGTGCAGATGCGCGGCTGGTACAAAACTGAGCGTGTCAATCCCTCAGTCAGCCTGACGGCTGCCGGCTCCCTTTACACAAGGGAGCCAAGGGCGCATACAGGCGGCGGTTTTCGGGCTTTGCCGTGCGCAGCGGGTCGGCCGCTGTCGCGGTGACAAGACACGTGTCGGAATATCGGTTTACATAACACATATATGCATTCGACACATTCTGTCTGTCGAACGCAGGCGAGATATTGCGGTTTGCTTCGAAAAAATGTACCTTTCGACGGTTATGATCGGATTATGTCAACAGAAAACTAGAGCAATTCGCCAAAAATCACATTGTTCTTCCATTCCAGATATGGTAAAATATCCTCGCAAGACAGGGGAAACGAGCGATTTGGCAGAGAGCTGACCGCAAGCCTGAATTTTTGCGGAGGAGAATGTTATGGAAACGAAAATCAGTGTTCTGCTGGCTGATCCCGGCGAACAGTACCGCGCGGCCTATTCCAAGGCCATCGGCCAGGAGACGGACATGGAACTGGTCGCCCAGACGGACAATGGGCTGCGCGCGGAAGAACTCATCACCAAATTTCAGCCCGACGTCGTGGTGCTCGACCTCGTGCTGCCGAATCTGGACGGCCTGTCCCTGCTGACGCATCTGCGGGCGAAAAATGCATCGTCGCGCGTGATCGTCACCTCCGCGATCTGCAACGATCAGGTGCTGATGGAGTGTGCGGAGCTCGGCACGACGTACTTTATGCAAAAGCCGTTTGACCCGCCGCTGCTCGTGCAGCGCATCCGCCAGACGGCCCGGCCGCGCCAGCGCACCGGCGGTGCGGGCACGCAGCTCGCCGCGGCAGAGCCCGAGCCCTCGCTCGAGAGCGTCGTCACCGACGTCATCCACGAGATCGGCGTGCCCGCGCACATCAAGGGCTACCAGTACCTGCGCGAGGCAATCTTGCTGACCATCGACGACATGGACATCATCAACTCCGTGACGAAGGTGCTCTATCCCGAGGTCGCGCGCAAGTTCAACACGACGCCCTCGCGCGTCGAGCGCGCCATCCGGCACGCGATCGAGGTCGCGTGGGATCGCGGCGATATCGAGACGCTGCAGAAGTTTTTCGGCTACACGGTCTCGAACATCAAGGGCAAGCCGACGAATTCGGAGTTCATCGCCATGATCGCCGACTGCCTGAGCCTGCGGCAGAAGCAGGCGAGCGTGCACTGAATGCGCAGCAGGAGAAAAAGAGGATGCAGAAAGCCCCCGGACGACTGTCCGAGGGCTTTCTGTATGGATCTCATTCGAGGCGGGCCTTGCCCCCTCGAGCTCCCCTGCGGCTGTGCGTGACCTGCCGCGCGGCGGGTTTTGGATGAAGCGCAGGGGAAGCCCCCGGACGGCTGTCCGAGGGCTTTCTGTATCGATCTCATTCGAGGCGGGCCTTCCCCCTGCGGCTTCGGCGGCGGGCTGTGCCGCCTGACTACAGAAAAGCCCCCGGACGAAATGTCCGGGGGCTTGCTGTGCGATTGGGGGAAAACTTTGCGGGGGAGACTTGCGGGGGCAAAGCTTTATGCGCTGCGCCTGCTCAGCCGAACAGGGCGAGGAAATCATCGAGATTGCGGTAGCTGCCGCCCTGCGGCGTCAGATCCGGCGCGGAGGCGTAGGCGCTGCCCGGCGTGGCCGTGACGGCGAGGGTGGCCGAATCGACCTGCGTGCGCAGCGTGATCTGGCTCGGCGTGAGCGAGATATACAGCGGCGACGCCGCGATGTTTGCCGTGATGTTCAGCGCCCCGTCGGCATAGCCGAACGCGGAGATCGCACCGACGACATTCGCAAACGACAGGTGCTCGAAGAAGTAGGTATAGGCCTCGATGGCATTCTGCACGGTCTGGCGGTCAACGCCCGGCGTGATGGTGAGCACGGCGTAGAGCGCCCGCTCAAGCGAGTTCATGGACGCCTCGACATGGTGCCAGCCGTAGTCGATATAGACGCGGTCGTTCCAGAACGTGACGGTCAGGTCGCGGCCGAGGATCTGCGACACGGCGCGCGCTGCGACGGGCTTGCCGAGCGAGAGCACGACGTCGGTATCGAGGCTGTAGCCGTTGACGGACACGGTCGCGTCCATGCCCATGGCCTGCGCGCCGACATAGCGCTCGAGCACGGGGGCGAAGGGCTGCAGCTGCGAGAGGGTGACATAATTGCCGTTCGTGGGATGCAGCGTGGTGGCGGAGCCGGACGTGCCGGTGATCGTCACGCGCACCGTCCAGCCAGAGGCCGTGACGGTCACGCTGTTGGCCGAGAGCGCGGCGGAGACGGCGTTGCCCGCGATGTTGAGCTGCGCGTGCAGCGCGTTATTCGACCACGCGAGGTCCTGGATGCTGTTCACGGCGGACTGCGGCGTGAGCTCGCGGAAAAACTGCGCGTAGGCATTGCCGGCGGCAGCGGCGTCGCCCGCGCCGGCGAGCTTTCCCGCCCAGGCGACGAGGTCTTTGATCTCGCTGCCCGTGCCGCTGACGTGGATGTTCCCGGCCGAGACGTACACCGTGCTGCCGATGTACTCGGCCGTGACGGTCACGCCGTCGACCGTGGTGGTGAGCGCGGCGTCATAGCCGCCGGAGGTGCGGGTCACGGTGGCCGTGCCCGAGAGGCTCAGCGGCCCGCTGAGTGCGACGTTGAAGGTTGCGGTTTTGGCGGTCGCCGCGTCCATGAGGGGGCTCACGAGGCTCAGCGCGCCGGTCAGGTCGGTGTAGCCGCTGAGCGACTGCACCTGGAAGCCGCCGTAGTACGGCGTGGCGGTGACGTGCATGCGCGCGCCGCCGAAGTTGAGCGCCACATCCGCGCGCGTCAGGCGCAGGGCGTCCGGGTCGGTGAGCAGGACAGTGCCGGAGATCATCGGGTCGTTGAGCCGGATGGTCATACCGGTGTCAGTCTGCTGCATGGCGACGTTTTTCGTCAGCGCGGTCATGCCGGCCGCGTCGAGCGAGATATTCGGGATCTGCACGCCGAGGTAGCCCGCGACCGTGCGCGCCGCGTCGATCGTGTCGGACGCGCGCAGGACGATCTTCTGGCTGCCGAAGGCGACGTACACGCGCTCGTTGCTGTAGGCGGCGAAGAGGTCGACGCCCGCGACGTTGCCGCGCACCTGGAAGGTGGTCTGGTCAATGTCCACGTGCGCCGTCAGGCCGTAGGACTGGCCGTTGGCCGTGACGGTGAGGCTGTAGTTCGGCGTGCGGCGGAAGAAGTCGCGCACGATGGCCTGCGTGTCCTGTCCGCCGTCGGAGAGCTTGCCGAGGTTGTTGGGGTCATATTCCGTCTCGAGGTAGTGCTGGAACTCGGTCTGGTCGTCGGTCACGGCGCCGAAGTCCGAGAACACCTCGGTGAGCGTGCTCGTGCAGTTGAGGCTGCCGAGGCCGGACATGGACACGGCGTAGCTCTCCACGGTGTCCATCTGCAGCAGATCCCAGTTGGCGTCAATGGTCCAGACCATGTGCACGGCCGAAAATTCGGGGTTTTTCGACGCGCCGCTGTAGGTGCGCACCTGGTGGCGGTAATACGCGCTCGCGCCGGACGGCTCGAGGTCGAAGGTGAGGGTGTAGGTGCCGTCGTCGTTGGCGGTCATGGTGGGGTTGAGCACCGTGTCGCGGCTGATGACGTAGTTGCTGAGGTTGCGCGGGTCCTGCCCGTAGGCGTCCTCATAGTCCTTCTGCGAGATGGCCACGATCTGGTCGCTCCAGGTGGCGGTGTCGCCGCTGATGGAATCGGCCTTGCGCACGAGGATCGCCCCGTCCTTGAAGTACTTCTGCTCGCCGAGCTTGACGAACATGCTCGTGCTGATGGCCTCAGTAAAGACGCTGTCGCTCGTGACGACGCGCACGTTGTGCACGGCCTGGTTGTAGTCGATGAAGCCGACCTTTGCCTTCGTCTGGCCGGTCGTCTCGGAGCGGTAGGTCTCCTGATCCATGACGCCGGTCGTAATGTAGATATTGTCCTCCGCGGTCTGGCCGGAGGGGTCGCCGTCCGGGCGGGTGAGCGTCGTGCTCGCGCCGCCGGCGCCGTCATCGTCGCCGCCGCCGGCCGCGCCGGGAAT
>OGZK01002681.1_pt1 | contig 14936 bp, 7 predicted proteins | sample 1576791 | NCBI WGS metagenome assembly OGZK01 (sample SAMEA3541556, study PRJEB24748) | human gut metagenome | biome: human gut; feature: human-associated habitat; material: faeces | place: China | collected 2012
GGATCGATTGAACCGATTCATTTTTCACTATGTTACTTGACTTTGCATGCGAATACCCCGGCGGGCCGCACACAGCGGTATGTGAGCGGGCGGGAACAGCTGGGGCAGGACATTTTGAACCTGAACCGGCGGCAGGATGCCGAACAGGCGCTTGGCAGCCGCGTGATGAGCGACACGGCGCGCACCGACACGCTGGAACAGGCGGCGCGGGACACCGTGATCGATGCCATGGTGCGGCAGGCGCAGGCGGGCGGGCAGACGCAGGCGGACAAGGCCCGCGCTTTTGACCAGGTGAACGCCTGGCTGGACGAAAACCCGGAAGCCAAGACGCTGTGGGACGCCGAGCGCGGCGCGGGGCGCGGCAACCCGGCGGCACAGCGCGCGGCGCAGAGGATACGCGCCGGGATGAGCGAGGAGGAGGAGCGCGCCTACGAGCAGGCCGGGGAGCTGTACGACAGTTACGGCAGCGCGTGGAGCGCGGCGCACCGGCTGGGCAGCGACGTGAAGGGCCTGGCACAGCAGGCGGCGGGCAGCTGGGCGACGCTGGCGGAAAGCATTGCCCCCGCCACCCGCGACGAGGCAGCCAACAACAGCGCCGAGCGGCATGCGCTGGCCGAACTGCGACGCCTGACCGACGAGGGCAAAGTGTTTGAAACCGACGAGAACGGGCAGATCCGCACCAGCGACGAGTACGAGGCGGCGCTGGCGCGCTACAACGCGGCGAAGGAGGCCGGGCCGCAGGACAACCAGAAAACCGTTTTGACCGATGAGAACAGCGCCGGGATGCGGCTGTACCACGAGGGCGGCGAGAACCTGGCCAAAGCGCAGGCAGGCCTTGGCAGCGCGGCGCGGTTTGGAGCGGACACAGCCAACGCCATTGCAGGCAATTTGCCCAACATGGCACTGGCGCTGATCCCCGGCGTGGGGCCGGCGGTGAGCCTGGGCGCGCTGGGGGCGCAGGCGGCCGGCGGGCGCATGGCCGAGCTGTACGACGAGGACACCGGCGCGGACGAAGCGCTGTGGCGCGGCCTGGTGAGCGGCGGCATTGAGGTGGGCACCGAGGTTTTGCCGGTGGGCAGCTGGGTGGAGATTGTGAACCGCGGCGGCAAGGGCCTGGTGCGCAACCTGCTGCAGCAGATGGGCGAGGAAGGCACCGAGGAAGCCGTGGGGTATGTGGTGAACTACCTGGCCGACGTGGCCGCCAAAGACCCGAACGCCGAGTTCAGCTGGGCGGAGCTTGCGCAGAATGCCGGGATGGGGGCCATCAGCGGCGGGTTCTACGGTGCGGCAGGCACAGGGCTGAACCTTGCTTTGAACCGCGCCAACACCCGAATGGCGGAGAACCTGGCAGGCGGCGAGAACCAAGTGCAGCAGGCGAACACCCGCACGGCGCAGGCTGTGCGGGAGGCGGCGCTGACGCAGGCGCAGGATATGCAGCAGGCCGTCGCCGACCCGCTGGGAGCCGCCGCGCGGCTGGAGGAGGAAACCCGCCCCGGCAGCACGGCGGCAGAGGAAAAGTATGCCCCGCAGGCGGCCCAGAGCGCGCAGGAGAGCGCGCAAAACGCTGACGGGGAACTTGCCGCCCGGCAGGCGGAAAACGCCGCACAGGCCGCCGCTGACGCGCTGGCGCAGGAGAAAGCGGCACAGGACGCCGACACCCTGACCGGGGAGGAAGCGGCACAGCGCGCCGATGCGCAGGCGGTGAGCGAGGCGGCGCTTGCGCAGGCCGCCGCCGAGCGGTACGCGCAGGAAAGCGCGCCGCAGGCGGACACGGTGGCACTGGAGCGGGGCACGGTGCGCCGGGAAACCGTGGAAGGAATACAGGCGTTTGCCGACGCGGAGGAAAGCTATACCCCTTACATGAAAAAGGCGCTGGTGGAGCGGTACAAGGGGCAAAGCCCGGCGGTGTATGTGCAGGAGATGCACAGCATGTATAACGCCGGGCGCGAGGGCGTTTTGAGCTTTGAGCAGGCGAAAAGCGCCAGCGCAGCGCGCGCCGCCGTGGTGCAGGACGACGCGGCGCTGTACACCGCGTACAGCCTGGGGCGCAACGCCGCCAGCGCCCTGACGGTGCAGCAGCCTGCCGCCGCCGTGACGGAACCGGAGGTGCGCTATGACGGCGTGCCGGCCGGCAGCGCGCAGGTGCCGGATGCCGTTTTGCAGGGCGTGGCGGAAAAGTTTGGCATGAATGTGGACGTGGTACGCCAGCTGACCGCCGACAACGGCGGGGAGGTGAACGGGTACTGGGCCGCCGGTGCGGCAGCCCTGACCGTGGGCGAAAACAGCGCCAACGCCTACCAGACGGTGCAGCACGAGCTGACCCACTGGATGGAGGGCGAGAACCCGGAGGGCTGGGCCAGGCTGCGCGCGCGGACGATGGCGTTTGCGGCAAGCGAATACGGGCTGGGCGGCGTGCAGCAGCACATTGGCCGGTACGAGAGCAGCTACGGCGACAGGACGCAGGCGGCGGACGAGTATGCCCGCGACCTGTTTGCCGGCATTATGAGCAGCGAGGAGAACACCCGCGCGTTTGTGGAATATGTGAGCGAGGACAGCGAAACGACGCGGGAGGAGAAGCGCAGCGTTTTGCAGGCTTTGCGCGAGATGCTGGACAAGATCGTGGGCAGCATCCGCAGCCTTTTGCGCGGCGGCGACGCGACGCTGGGCGCCGCAGACGGGCGGCGGCTTGCCGAGCGCGCCGAGAACGCCGAGAAAGCGCGCGCCGTGTGCGACGAGGCCCTGGCCGAGCTGGAAACCGCGCGCCGGAACGCCCGCGCGCGCCTGGAGGCCGCCGGACAGGCGGACAGCGATACAAAAAACGCCCCCGCGGCAAGCGAGGGCGTGAAGCTGAGCAAAAACGAACAGAGCGGGAAGAAAGACTTCCGCGAGGACAAATATTACCGCCGACAGGTGGAGCAGTGGCAGAGCCTGAAACCCGGCAGCCGCGTGAAGGTGGGCACGGTGCAGGAGGGCAGCGCGCTGAACCAGGTGGGATTTGCGGCGGCGGACGTGTACTTTGACGCGAGCAAGCTGCAAAAGGAGCTGACGAACCACGGCGACCATTTGACGGCGGAGCTGGTGCAGAGAATACCGGAGCTGCTGAACGACCCGATTGCCATTACGCAGGCCATGACGCTGAAGAACACAGTGAACGTGTTTGGCGACCTGCAAACAGCAGACGGCACGCCGGTTCTGGTGGGTGTTATGGTGGCCAAAGATGTGGCCGGGCGAAACGCCGTAACAAAAATCCGCACGATCCACGCCCGCAGCGACTTTGCAAAGCTGATTACAGATGAAAGCATTTTGTATTTGAATGAAAACAAAAAGAAGACCAAAGAGTGGTTCCAAGTCCGCGGCAACCGCGTGCCTTTGGACGGAACCAGTTTTGGTCTTATTCGCAGTATACAGCTTGGGGACGCGGATGTCAAGTACAGTGAGAAGATCAGCGGCGCGGTGACACAGGAAGAACTGGAAAAAGCGCGGGCGGAGTACCGCGAAGCGGAACGCGCCCTGAAGGACAGCTGGGCGAGGGAAAAAGCGTGGCGGCAGCAGGACGAGGCCGAACATGGGCGGTTTTTGGCCCGCCTGATGCAGCACAAGCGCGCCGGGGACGCGGTGCAGTGGAAACAGAGCCAGGAATACCTGGAATACAAGGCGGCGGAAAACCGGTTTAAGGCCGAGCAGGACGCGCTGCTGGAACAGCGCGACCTGGCACAGGAAGTGATCAAACAGGCCCGCGAGCAGGAGCAGGACAAGGCATGGCAGAAAAAGCAGGCCCAGCAGGCCGAGTACGACGCCGAGGTGCTGGAAAGCGGCATGAGCCGGGAGGATTACCACCGGGAACAGGCAGCGGACACCTACGGCACCACAAAGTGGTTTGAGAGCGCCGGGTACATTTTGCCGGACGGGCGAATGCTGGATTTCAGCGGAGGGAGCGACAAGAGCGTACGCGACCTTGACCACCGCGACATCCAAAGCGTTTACGGCCCGGCGGAGCTTGCGCGCGGGGCAGAACAGACGGATTACCTGAATGCCTTTATTGCCGAAGGCAATGTGCGGGTGATGGCGGAAAGCCCCGGCGTGGACGTGAGCGCCGAAACCGAGGTGAGCGACGCGCAGAAGGCGGCCATTGCCGAGATGGCCGACACGCTGGGCGCGGCAAAGCATGGGTTTAACCTGGACATCAGCCGCAAAGACGGCAGCACTGCCGCAACGCGCTGGTACGAAGGCCGGGTGCGCGGCAGCGAAGTGGTGCGCGACCTGGAAACATATTACCGCACAGGCAGCCTGCCGGAGCAAAGCGAACTGAACCGGTTCCGGTACAGCAAGAAGGTAGACGCCGAGAAACACCCGCAGAGAAGGAAAACGGGCGAAGAACAGGTGAGCTTTGAAACCCTGCGGGAACTGCCGGATATGGAGATCACCGAGGTGGAGGAAAACGACCTGGCCGACAAGCCCGTAAAGGAAATTTTGGATGCGGGCCTGGCGAGCACGCAGCGCATACCGGGCAAAAACAGCGGGAGCGTGGTAAACCGATACACGGGAGATACCATTGTTGTGACGAGGGCTGGGCTGCGGCACGGGCTTTTGAACGCGGCCCAGATACAAAAAAATGCCCCGTATGTGGGGCAGATCGGGCCGATTTTGGAGAACGCCGTAAAGGTGAACGAGCTGGAAGCGCGCGGCAAGGAGGTGCGAAGTGATTTGTACCTTGGGGCGGCACGCATGAGCGACGGCAGCCTGATGGGGATCCGCTTTGTTGTAAATATGTACGAGGACGGCCAGAAGGTGCTGGATGCCGACAGCATGGAACCCTTGCGGGGAAGCCTGTACGCCCATACAGGCAGACAAATTAAAAATGGAACCGAATCCCTCAAGGGGCGAGAGGTCAGCACGAATGCCGTTGCTCTGTACGGTTCCAACATCAGTATAGAAGATTTTTTGGGCAGCGTCAAGGAGGAACTGGGCGAAAATTTATCTGCGAATGTAAAATATGCCTTTGGCATGGACACGGAAACAACGGCTGGCTTTGGCGAAGGACTGCGGTACAGCGCCCCGACGGAGGCGGACTATGACGACCTGCGGGCGCAGAACCGGGAGCTGGCGCAGAAAAACCTGTACATGGAACAGCAGATGGAGGTGCTGCGGCAGGAGTTTAAGGCATCGGGCGGGCACAGCGTAAGCCGGGCGAGCGCGCGGGGCATTGCCCAGCGCATTTTGAAGCTGACGGGCAGCAAGTACGGCGTGGACAGGCTGAGCGGCGATTTGTGGCGGGTGTTTAACGTGGAAGGCAACGGCGAGCCGACGCTGAACGCCGACGCGATGGACGCCCTGACCGACGTGATGCGCGGGGTGCTGAACGAGAGCGAGCAGAAAAACACCGAGCTGCGGGAATACTATAAACCGCTGCGCGAAACCCTGCGCGGCACGACGCTGGAGGTGCGCCAGGGCAGCGCGGAGTTTGCCGAGCTGATGAACGCCTACGGCGACGGCAAAAACGGGCGGCAGTGGGGCAACGTGCGCAAGGCGCTGTTTGGCCGGCTGAACGTGCGGCTGACCGACGGGGCCGGAAACTGGGACACGATGCAGGCCGAGCTGGCCGAGAGCTGGCCGGGAACCTTTGACGCGGAGAACACCGACATTACCGCATTTACCGACGCGGTGCTGGGGGTGTATGAGGCAAGCGTGCCGGTGGTGGAGAACCCGTATGGCATGGACATGGAAACACTGGCGCTTGACCTGGCCAACGAGGCGGTGGAGGGATACCTGAACAGCCCGACACGCCGCACCATGGCAGACCGCGCGGCGCAGGACGCGCAGAAGGCCGCGCGCGCCGAGTACCGCAAGGGGCGGCGGGACGCGCAGGCCGAGATGAAGGCCCTGTACGACCAGGCATACGCCAACCGGAAAGAGCGGTTTGACGCCATGCTGGAGGTTTACAAGCAGAAGGCACAGAACGCCAAGGACGACGCCGTGATGCGGGAGCGGATGCAAAAGCTGAAATGGGTGCAGACGCGGGACAAAAAGCTGGTGCGCCAGCAGGCGGAGTTTGCCACGCGGATGCAACGGCGCAACGACGGGCTTTTGTACCGCAAAAGCCGGGACAGTGCCCAGAAGCAGGTGCGCACCCTGGCGGCCTGGCTGCGGGAGCCGACGGACACCAAACATGTGCCCAAGAAGATGCGCACCGCCGTGCTGAACGTGCTGAACCTGTTTGACTGGAACACCAGCAACGCGGGCACGGCGACGGCGCAGCGGTGGCAGGAAACCATGAAGGACATTGCCCTGATGGCCAAGGACGCCGAGGCGCTGGAACACATGGGCGCAGGCGCGGGCGACTATGCCGATTTTGACCCCAGCCTGCCGGGATACATTGACACGCTGTTGCAGCAGACCGGCGGAAAGACGGGGATTGGGCAGTTCAGCGGCGAGCAGATGCGGCAGCTGGATGTGATTTTGAAAAGCATGACCAAGAGCATCACGCAGGCCAACAAGCTGCTGGCCGAGGGCAGCAGGGAAACCATTGCCGCCGCGGGCGACGCGAGTGTGGCCGAGATGGCCGCGCGGGAAAAGCAACAGGTAAAGAACAAAAACAACCTGTTGGGCAAGGCGGTGAAGGCCGCCGCCGACACCACGGCGGGCGACGCCCTGGGGCAGCTGCTTGGCGTGGATATGATGGACGCAGGGCGGTATTTTGCCGCCCTGGGCGACACGGCAGAGCAGATGTACCGGCCCATACGCGAAGGGTTTGACAAGCGGGCGTGGAAGCTGCGCGAAACGGTGGAGTGGACGCAGGCCCTGCTGAAAGACAAAACGGACGTGGACAAGTGGACGGGGCGCAAGGCCGAAAAGCGCAAATTTACCGTGACCGACGCGGCCAGCATGGCGGACACCGTGCTGGAGCTGACACCGGGGCAGGCCATGGAGCTGTACTGCCTGAGCCAGCGCGCGGCGGCGAAGGAGCATTTGATGATCGGCGGCATCCAGCTGAAGGACGCCAAGGGCAAGCCGGGGCGGCGGGTGAAGCTGACGCCGGGGCAGCTGGCGGAGATTACCGGCAGCCTGACGACCGAGCAGGTGAAGACGGCACGCGCCATGCAGGAATACCTGAGCACGACCGCGGCGGCGTGGGGCAACGAGGTGAGCAACACGCTGTACGGGTACGACAAATTTACCGAAACGCACTACTGGCCGATGAGCAGCAGCAACGACTTTACCGCCACAACGGCAGCCAGCAGCAGGCAGGCCGGGCTGAACGGCATTAAAAACGCCGGCATGACCAAGGCGCTGGTGAAGGGCGCCAACAACCCGCTGGTGGTGGGCGACGCCTTTGACACGTTTTTTGGGCACACGACGGAGATGGCGACCTATTACGGGTGGTGCATCCCGTTAAGCGACATGATGAAGTGGTACAACTGGCGCGCACCGGAAAGCGCCGTGAGTGTGAAGGAGGGCATTGACAACCTGCTGGGGCGCAAGGGCAAGGACTATTTTGAAACGCTGATGCGGGACATTAACGGCCAGGGCCGCGCCGAAACCGCCAGCGGCGGCGAGCGCCTGATGAACACCGTGACGCGCAACTGGAAGGTTGCCAAGGTGGGCGCGAACCTGCGCGTGGCGGTGCAGCAGCCGACGGCGTACTTCCGCGCGGGGGCGGAGATCGCGCCCAAATACCTGCGGGGCGCTTTGGGGCGCGGCGCGGCCAACCTGGGCAAAGGGCTGGCGGCCAGGGCCAAGGGCCAGACCTTTGAGGGCGGCATGGCGAAAGCCGAAAAATACTGCGCCATTGCCTGGTGGAAAAGCCAGGGATATTTTGAAACCAACCTGGGCAAGGACGTGCGCGCCATGGCGCTGGACGAGGAAACGGCGCTTGAGCGGGTGCGGAGCGCCAGCACCGCGATGGCGGAGTGGGGCGACAAAACCACCTGGGGCGCTTTGTGGAACGCCTGCGAGCTGGAAACGCTGGACAAGCACCCGGAGCTTGAATATGACAGCGAAGAATTTAACCGGCAGTGCGCCGCGCGGCTGAGCGAGATTGTGGACAAGACGCAGGTGGTGGACAGCGTGCTGCACCGCAGCCAGATCATGCGGAGCACAGCGACGTTTACCAAGATGGTGACAAACTTTATGGCGGAACCCATTAAAAGCTATGCCATGGTGGCCCAGGCGGCGGTGAACCTGGCGCAGAACCCGAAGGACAAGGCCGCGCGGGCAAGGTTTGCCCGTGTGGGCGTTACCTATGTGGCAACGGCGATGGCGACCGCCGCGGCCGCGGCCACCGTGGACACCCTGCGGCACCCGCGCGGCGACGACGAGGACGACGACGAACGGCTGACTGCGGCAAGCCTGGCCAAGGTATATGCCCAGAACGTGCTGGAAAACTTTGCGGACGGGGTGAATTTGCCGGGGAACCTGCCGCTTTTGCAGGACATCATCGGGTTTATCACCGAGCGCGCGGACGGGAACGCGACCTATACCATAAAGCGCAACGACGTGGAGTGGATCGGCGACGTGATGGACGCGGTGAGTGTGTGGAACAAGTACCTGACGGGCAAAACAACGAGCCTGTACCAGGTGCTGTACCGCACGGCCAACGCGGTGAGCAATGTTACCGGCGTGGCGGTGAGCGCAGCCCTGCGCGACGTGAAGGGCGTATACGACACGCTGACCGGCCTTGCCGGCGCCGACGACCCGCTGGGGATGGACAAGGACCTGAACCGCATTGCCCTGGCGCTGGACGGCGGCGACGCTGACAAGGCGAGCCGGCTGTTTGCCGGGCAGGTGGACGCCAAGGTAAAGAGCGGCACCGACCCCGCCGACGCCGTGACCGCCGCCCGCAGCACCGTGACGAAGCTGTACAGCAAGGCGTACCAGCAGGCGGACAGCGAGGAACGCGCCGAGATGCTGGACGCCCTGATGGGGCTGGAATACGGCGGGGAGCGGGTGTACGATTTGGACACCGTGACCGGCTGGGGCGTGACGGTGGGCAGCGCCGACATTACGGCGGCGCTGGACACGGCGGACGCAGACGCGGTGCAGGAGATGATCGACGAGAGGGTGCGGCAGCTGGAGCGGGCCGACGAGGAAGCGGCGGCGCAGGCAAGCCGGATGATGGAGGCCGGTACCCTGACCCGCGAGGAATATGACAGCGTGCTGGACAGCGCCAGGGACGCCAAGGAACTGCGCACAGCGATCCGCAGCGCCATAACAAAAGAGATGAAGCCGAGATACCAGGCGGCGGACACGGCCGGGCGGCAGGAGATTGCCGAGATGCTGTGCAGGCTGAAGGTGGACGGGCTGACGGTGTACGAGGCGGACGATTTTAAGAAATGGGAATGAAGCTCCTGAACCAATAACGCATAAAGATGCCCCCGGCGGGCCGTGTGAGAGCGGCAACCGGGGGCGTTTTGAATTTTACGGGACAAGTGGGGGCGCGCCCGGATACGGCGGCATGGCAAAATAAAGGCAGAAGCGGGCGCACCGGCGCAAAAGCCGGAAAAACAGCCCGGCAAGGAGGGTATGGTATGACCCAGGGAACGACCCCGACGCTGGTGTTTGAGCTGGACATAGAGCCGGGAACGCTGGTAAGCCTGTATTTGACGTTCCGGCAGGGATACGGGAGGGAAGTGACCCGGCGGGAGGACAGCATTACCGCCGACAATGACGCCAAGACCCTGACGGTGACGCTGACACAGGAAGAAACCTTAAAATTTGAGGAGGGCGGCAACGTGGAAATACAGCTGCGCGCCGTGACAACGACCGGCGCGGTGCTGGCCAGCAATATCGTGGCACTGCCGGTGGAGCGGATACTGCTGGGCGGGGTGATCACATGAAGCTGAGATTGCTGAACAGCAGCGAAACCGTGCAGATGAGCCTGAGCGGCGGCGAGGCGGTGAGCCTGAGTTTGAAAACCGGCGCCGTGCAGACCGGCGGAAGCCTGAGCATTGGCCACGGCCTGAAATGGGAGAGCGGCGCTTTGTGTGTGGACTGCGCCGACGCTGTGGAAACCGACAACACCCTGCCCGTGACCAGCGCCGCCGTGGCGGTGGAGGTGGGCAACATCGCGGTGCTTCTGGGCACCATTTGAGGAGGATAGAACATGCCAGACACGACACAGACCAACATTGCGACCGAGATCACCCGCATCCAGAACGACCGCAACACCATACGCACCAAGCTGGTGGAGCTGGGCATGGCGGAGAGCACGGCCAACCTGGACGCGCTGGCCACCGCCATCAGCGGAATCACCAACCAGGGCGCAGTGAGCGCGACGGTGCAGGAGGGCGACACCTACACCATTCCAAAGGGCTACCACAACGGCAGCGGCACGGTTTCCGGCGTTTCCGGCGGCGGCAATTACAACCTGCAAAGCAAGAAGGTGACGCCGACCAAGAGCCAGCAGAGCGTGACGCCGGACAGCGGCTATTATGGCCTGTCCGATGTGACGGTGGCGGCGATCCCGTCCAACTACCAGGACGTTTCGAGCGTGACGGCGACGGCGGCGGATGTGCTGTCCGGCAAGATCGTGGTGGACAGCACCGGCAAGACCCTGACTGGCACGATGGCCAACAACGGCGCTGTGACCAAGACGCTGGACACCACGACCACCAGCTACACCATCGCCAAGGGCTACCACAGCGGCAGCGGCAAGGTGAGCATTACCAAAGAGAGCAAGAGCGTGACGCCCACCAAGAGCGCCCAGACCGTGACCCCGACCAGCGGCAAGGTGCTTTCCAGCGTGAGCGTGGCGGCCATTCCCGCGCTGTATGTGGACACGACGGAGAGCACGACCGACGCGGCGAGCGCAGCCAACATCCTGAGCGGCAAAAAAGCCTGGGTGAACGGCAGCCAGGTGACGGGCACCATGGCCAACAACGGGGCCACCAGCCTGACCATTGACGGCCTGACGACCCTGAGCGTGGCTGTGCCCGCGGGGTACACGAGCGGCGGCACCGTGAGCCTGACGGATGATATATACGACGCGCTGGCGGCGATCTGATGCTGCTGAAAGGAGAAACGCATGGCGGACACGAACATTAGAACGCAGATCAGCCGCTTAAGCGGGGCGAAAAGCGACCTTGCCACGGCGATCACCGCCAAGGGCGTAACGGTGCCGGATGACACAACGCTGGACGGGTACGCCGCGCTGGTGGAGCAGATCGACACGGGGGTGGATACCAGCGATGCTACGGCGACAGCGAAAGATATTGCCAAGGGCAAAACTGCTTATGTGCAGGGCCAAAAAATCACGGGCAAGCTGTACGAGTATACTAAAGGGAAAACAAAAAACTACTTTACTACGGGCTCTGAAAATGTCACGTTTGAACGTGACAGCAATAGAGATTTAATCAACATAACAATCCCCTGGATGGGCAACGACGAGATCATGCGGATTGATAGCTATATAAAGCTTGGAGCCGATGCTACTCTTTTTGGCGACGCTACCGCTGCGGACGTGATTTCCGGCAAAACATTTACCAGCAAAGCCGGGCTGAAGCTCACCGGTACCAACACCAACGATGCCGATACCAGTGATGCCACTGCAACGGCGGATGACATTGCCAAGGGCAAAACTGCTTATGTGCAGGGCCAAAAAATCACGGGCACTGTGGAGCCTGCCGAAAGCAATAACAACGTTGAGGCTTATGCCATTACGAACACCAACCCCAGCGTTAGTTTTAAGCGCACTGACGGGGCAATCAAAATTTGGGGCTACGGCACCATGACCAGTTCCGGCGGCTGGGGCCAGCAGACTACGAGCCTGGTCGCGTTTGAGGGCGACAAGTACCACAAGGGCGCTATATATGGCAGCCCAAGCAGTACCAGTTTGAGCCTAAGCATCAGCAACGGAAAACTGACTGGCCTGCCGAGTGGACTGACGGCGATCAACGCGATTGTAACAAGAGGTATATGATATGGCAACACAAGCAGACGGATTGACCAGCAGTGTGCCGGACCCGCTGAGCGAGGTTTTGGGCTGCGGGCTGGACAGCGGCGACGACAGGCGGCAGGCACAGGCCTATGCCGTGCAGGCTGCCAAGAGTGCCGTGCAGGCAGACGCGGACGCAAAAAGCGCGGGGAACGCAGCAGTACGCGCCGAAAGCTGGGCGGCGGGCGGAACAGGGACCCGAACCGGAGAGGATGCGGACAACGCCGAATACTATGCCGGGCAGGCCAAAACCAGCGCGACAGCCGCAGCGGCAGACAGGGCCGCCGCGGAAACAGCCAGCCAAACCGCCGTAAGCAAGGCGGAGGCGGCGGCAGCCAGCGCAGAAGCGGCAGCCAAAAGTGCCATTGAAGCAAAGCCGAGCGATGTGGCAACGCAAAGCACAAACGGCCTGATGAGCGCGGCGGACAAAACGAAGCTGGACGGCATTGCCGAAAACGCCAACAACTACACCCACCCCAGCTACACGGCAAGGGCCAGCGGGCTGTACAAGGTGACGGTGGACGGCACCGGCCATGTGAGCGCGGCGACCGCGGCGACCAAGAGTGACATTACGGCGCTTGGGATACCGGAAAGCGATACCACATACAGCGCCGCCACAACAAGCGCAGAGGGCCTGATGAGCGCGGCGGATAAAACGAAGCTGGACGGGGTGACGGCCGGGGCAAACAAGTACACCCACCCCAGATACACGGCAAGGGCCAGCGGGCTGTACAAGGTGACGGTGGACGGCACCGGCCATGTGAGCGCGGCGACCGCGGCGACCAAGAGTGACATTACGGCGCTTGGGATACCGGAAAGCGATACCACATACAGCGCCGCCACAACAAGCGCAGAGGGCCTGATGAGCGCGGCGGATAAAACAAAGCTGGACGGGGTGACGGCCGGGGCAAACAAGTACACCCACCCCAGCTACACGGCAAGGGCCAGCAGGCTGTACAAGGTGACGGTGGACAGCACCGGCCATGTGAGCGCGGCGACGGCTGTGACCAAGAGCGACATTACGGCGCTGGGAATACCGATTGGAGAAGATCACGAAATAACCTTTTCAAACCTTGCAACAGGCATAACTGTACCGAACGGCGGCGGCAAGGACAAGTGCTATTGCTATACAGTAGGAAAACTGGGATTTTTAAGTATAACATTTGAGAGCGAATATAATACCAGCGGCACAGCTATTGCAGCAGGCAAAACACTTTTTTATGTGGAAGGGGTGCCAAAATCAATTCACACCAGATACTTGAGCAAGAATGCCGACGATGGGGATTTCATCGCCATCAGAAGCAGCGACGGGGAACAATATATACTTGAAGCAACTCATACCTCAACCGACGCACTAGGGATAAAAGCAAAAGAAGCTATCCCTGCCGGATACAGGTACAAAATCAATGTGGTGTTTGTTGAAGTATAAAATGTCTGAACGACAACGGAGGTGTAACCCCAATGAGATTACAAAACGGCGATGTCCTGTTTGCCTGGCCGCTGGCACAGCACGTCATCACGGCCGGCTGGACGTACACCAGCGGCGCGGCACACAATGCCATTGACCTGCGCACCCAGAGCGGCACCAGTTGCGTGCGGCCGGTGTATGCCGCCGAGGACGGCACGGTAGACCAGGCGCAGACCTGGGACGGCAAGACCTGCACGGGGATGCAGAGTTACGGCAACATGGTGCGGCTGCGCCATGCCGATTACAACGGGAAAAAGCTGCAAACGCGGTACGCGCACCTGCTGAAGTGCGTTGTGGAGCTGGGCGACGCGGTAACGGAGGGCCAGCTGATCGGGTACAGCGGCGCAAGCGGCAACTGCTACGGCGCGCACCTGCATTTTGAGGTGCTGTACAAGGGCAGGCGGGTGAACCCGCTGAACTGGCTGGACGCTGACTTTACGCCCGCCAGCGCGGCGGTGCGCAGGCACCTGGGCAGCTATACCAGCGTTGCCCGCCCGGCGGATGCCGAACCCGCCGCGAATGCCCTGCAAACGGTGCAGGCCAACGGCCTGACGAACGCTGAGGCCATGAGCGTGTACAGCCTGGCGCTGGCGCTGGGCCTGGTGGGGCTGGGCCTGTACAGCGCCGAGTACGCCGACGCGGCGCACACAAAGCAGAACCTGCGCATTGGCCCGGTGAGCGCCGGGGACGCCAAGGCGCTGATGGACAAGCTGACCGAGCTGGGGGCCGCGGACAAGGCCGCCAGTACGGCAGCATAAGAAGGAGGGAACAGGCATGACAAAGCTGTTTATCAGCCAGCCGATGCGCGGGCGCAGGATGGCCGACATTGTGCGGGAGCGCAAAACGCTGGTGGCCGACGCGGCGGTGGCGCTGCAGGAGGACGAGATCGCGGTGCTGGACACCCTGTTTGACGACACCGATGCCACGCCGCTGGCCCTGTTGGCGCGGGCGCTGGGGAAGCTGGCCGAAGCGGACGCGGTGATTTTTGCGCCCGGCTGGGAAACGGCGCGCGGGTGCCGCATGGAGCACCTGGCGGCGGAAGAATACGGGATCAGGATCGTGGAGGGGTAGAAAAAATGGAAGAGCAAAATATGTTTTTGTGGATCAAGGCGGCGGTGACGGCGCTGTGCGCGGCGTTTTCGGCGGCCTTTGGCTGGCTGGGGTGGCTGGTGCTGGCCTGGGCTGTGTGCATGGTGATCGACTGGATCAGTGGCAGCGCGGCTGCGGCGTCCAAAGGCGAGTGGTCAAGCGCTGTGGCGCGCGCAGGCATCTGGCACAAGGCCGGGATGGTGGTTGTAGTGATTGTAGCCGCCATGGCCGACGGCGTGCTGGGCGTGGCGGTGGAAAACCTGCCCGTATTGGGCATACAATACACCGTGCTGATTTTGCCGGTGGTGCTGGTATGGTACATTTTTACCGAGCTTGGCAGTATTGCCGAGAATGCCGCAGCCATGGGCGCACCTGTGCCGGAGGGCCTTATAAAACTTTTGGCCGCAGGAAAACGCGCGGCGGAAAAGTGCGTGCCGGATACCGATACTG
>OGZK01002688.1_pt1 | contig 14904 bp, 12 predicted proteins | sample 1576791 | NCBI WGS metagenome assembly OGZK01 (sample SAMEA3541556, study PRJEB24748) | human gut metagenome | biome: human gut; feature: human-associated habitat; material: faeces | place: China | collected 2012
TCATCCCGAACATTTTGTTCACTATCTGGGCTTGACAGAGTCGCCGCACCCTACAGGAACATTGAGAAACAAAGCAGTCTATGCAAAGAGGTAAATCCGTGCAATAACCCCTCAGTCTCGGCTTCGTAATCTTACCCCCTGCGTAAAACCGCTGTCGCGGCAACGGTGCGTCGAGTCGCCGCACCCTACAAACTGAGCATCAGCAAACAGCAAAAATACCGCAGGGCTTTTGCTCTGCGGTACTTTGATTTCAGGCTTTATTTATGCTCGGCGAGGTATCTGTCCACGACGGACTCGACATAATCGGGGCGGTCGGTGATGATACCGTCAACGCCGTTTTCGAGCATCTGGATAACATCCTTTTCCTCGTCAACCGTCCATGCGTTGACCTTAATGCCGGCGGCATGGGCGCGGCGGACGAGCGCTTTTGTCGCAAACGCCTTATGCGGATGCAGTGCGTCGCAGCCGATTTTCTGCGCGAGGTGCAGAGGCTGGAAGAACCATCTTCTGACTACCTGCCCGTAAATCGGATAGAGATACGCCGTCTTGCACTTGGGATCGTACTTCTTCGCCTCAACAAGCATCTTATAGTCGAAGCTCGAAATGAGAAGCTCATCGAAAAGTCCGTAGTCCTTGACTGCCTCTATCGTCTTGCGCACTATGTCTTCGCGCTCGGACTTGTTGGGCTTTATCTCGATATTCATAACGCTCAGCTTGTCGCTCTTCTTCATGCACTCGAGGTACTCCTCGACGGTGGGCAGAGTGACGCCGGCGAAGTCCTTTGAGAACTTGCTGCCGAAATCGAGCTTGCGGATATCGTCAAACATATAGTCGCCGATAGCGCCGGTGCCGTTGGACATCTCGTCAACGGTGTCGTTATGGCAGATGACTATATGCCCGTCCTTGGTGATATGGACGTCGGTCTCGGTTCCGTCGGCTCCGAGCTCGACTGCTTTTTCAAATGCGGGGATCGTGTTCTGGGGAGCATAGCGGTTAGCACCGCGGTGTGCGATTATCTTTGGCTTATTCAACACTGTTCACCTCTGAAAAATTTCTGAGGACATTATAGCACTTCGCCGCTGAAAATTCAACAGGAATGTGATAACGCTGAAATAATTATTAAATTTCTGCTTTTATTGTACTTAAGTCCAAAACGCTGTTGCAAGCTATTAATATTTTTGCTATAATGATAAGAGCTTTTATGCAAATTGTCGATGCTTCCCGATTGAATTTTTTCATATCGGGGGGCTAAAACAACTGTCTGCGGGCGTATTTTCCCTGCTTCGCCGCGGACCTGAAGGAGTGTTGAAATGGGAAAGAGTAATCTCAAGGAAAAGGTCAGCACGACATGGAACAATGTCGTACTGCACTGGAAAACACCCGCCTTGGGCAAATATGTCTCCTACAAAGAGATAATTGCCTACGGCGTCGGAGGAATGGGCGTTCAGTTCGTCATGTTCTTCTGCTCGCTCATCGCGCTTTCCGCAACGAGCTTCCTTGTCGGAAACACGATAGGCATCAAGCCGATGCACTTGCAGTATATGGCGGTCGCATCGACTATTATCGGCTTCGGAATCACTATCGGACGCTCTTACATAATCGACAGCGCCCGCTTCAAATCCGGAAAATTCCGTCCCTGGCTTGCGATAACCGGTATTCCCACCGTTATTATAGCGGTCGTGTTCGTCTGGCTGCCATATGAGACGATGTCGTATATGCAGAAAGTCATTGCGGTTTTCCTCTGCTATAACCTTCTGCAGTGCTTCTATCCTTTCTTCCAGCAGGCATACACAGACCTTGCAAACGTCATATCGCCCAACTCCCATGAGCGTACCGATATCGTTTCGGTCTCGTCGATCATCTACTCCATGGCGCCGTCCCTCACGGGTCTTTTCGTGCCGATGCTCTCGACACTCACGGGCGGTCTGAACTCCATCACCACATACCGTATAATCCATCCCCTCGTCGCCGTTGTCGGACTTCTTCTGTCCTATGTGGCATACGCGGGAACGAGAGAGAGAATAATCGTGGCAGAGAGCCACGTTACCCAGTTCAAATTCTCCGACGCATTCCGCGCCGTTGCAAAGAACAAATATTTCTGGATAACTTCCCTTGCAGGCTGGCTCGGCTTCCTTGAGGGCGCAGTCGACGTTATCGTCGGCTGGACATTTATATATGCCTACCCCGACAGAATGGGTCTTTACGGAGTCGCAACAACGCTCATCGGCAACGCGGCGCTCTGGGCAATGCTCATCTGTCCGATAGCGATAAGAGTTATCGGCAAGAGAAACCTGCTTATCTGGTGCAATGTTACAAACGTCGTGCTCATCGGACTGCTCTATCCCCTTTACAACAACATCCCCGCTCTGATAATTCTCTATTATCTCAACAGATTCGTCAATTCTTTCGCCATAGTCTACACCCCGGGAATCAACGCTGATATGCGTGACTATCAGCAGTATTTCACCGGCGAGCGCATCGACGGAATGTTCGGCGCCGTCGGCATAATCGGCTCGTTCATCGGAATGTTCACCGGCATGGTGCTCCCGACCATCTATCAGATGCTCGGCCTTGAGGACAACTACGACGTGCTCGAAGTCGCTTCGTTCAGGGAGGATATGTTCGACGTACTCATCATCGCCGCAGCTATCGGCGCGGCGCTCAACTTCGTCCCCTACCTCTTCTACGATCTGACCGAGACCAAGCAGCGCGGCATAGTCAAGGTGCTCAAGATACGCGCGATGTTCGAGGACTACGGCAACGGTATTCTCCGCGACGAAAGCATCGTTGAAGCCATAGACATAATCGACGAAGCAAATCTCCTCTACAAAGACAGAACCCTCATGACCACAAAGGACGACATCAAGAAGGCAGAGAGACTGCCCGCGAGAACGCCCGAGGAAAAAGAGTTCAAGAAGAACGAAATCAAGCGACTGAAAGCCGCTTACAAAGAATTCAACACTCAGAACCGCGGCATAAAGAAAGACCGCATAAATCAGGCAAAGGCCATGCCCAAGAGCACCGACGCCGAGAAGGCGTCGAGAAAAGCCGCGAAGGCGGCGAGAAAAGCTGCAATAAAGGCCGCGAAGGCTATGCCAAAGGACACCGACGCCGAGAAGGCGGCGAGAAAAGCCGCGATAAATACAGCGAAGGCTATGCCCAAGGGCATCGACGCCGCGAAGGCGGCGAGAAAAGCTGCGATAAAGGCCGCGAAGAAAGAGAACAGAGAGCTCAACAAGCTCAATGCGGACATCTCCGTGTGCGATTTCATCATCGACGAGATGAACAAATACGACACTCTGCGCATCAAGAAGCAGGTCGAGCGTTCCCGAGCGCTTGAGGCTGCCGGATACAACGGAATCTTTGATTACAACAAAGAGATCATGATCGAGGCAAAGGCTCTGCCGAAGTCCACTCACGAGGAGCGCGAGATTCGCAGCGACGCCATAACCCACGCCCGCGCGCTCAAGAACGCCAGAAAGGCAATGATAAAGTTCTACGGCTCGCCCGAAAATATCGTCGAGCCTTCAGACGATGCGTTCAAGGCCGCAGAGGCTCTGCCGGACGACACCTTCGCGCATCAGCTCGAGAAGAAGAGAACCGTCAAGAAGCTCGTCAACGAGAAGTCGAAGTACATCAGAAGCGTCAAGCCTCTTCTCGACGCAAGACGCCAGCTGACGGAAAAAGAAAACTACGCGCATCTTGACGATATTCGCGCAAGATACGCTGACGCAAAAGCGAACACCGACGCCGAGTACGAGGCGCGCAGAGTCGAGATCGAGAGACTCGAAGAAGAGCGCAAGGCAGACCTCGAGCGCAGGAAGCAGGAGCGCCTGGCAAAGAAGAACGGAAAGTGAGGAACAGACGATGAAAAAATTCAGTAAAATAGCAGCCGTTGTTGCGCTGATGCTCGTTGTCTGCCTCTCTTTCACAGGCTGCGGCAATCTCGGCAACGCGATAATCTCCGCCCTCTCCCTCGATGTCACGGTCGACGACCCGGCGCTCATCAAGGTTGAGGATATACTCGACAAGACCGTCAAGACGGAATCCGTCAAGAGCGGCGACTTCACCTATACATTATATACCGACAACACCGCCTGCATCACGGGATACACAGGGAGCAACCCCGTTGTTTCCATTCCCGCGGAGATAGACGGCGCAAAGGTAATCGGTCTCGAGAACAAGGCTCTCAAAAGCAGCAGCACGCTCAAGGAGCTCATACTCCCCGACTCTGTCGAGGCAATCGGCAACTATGCCGCGATGTACTGCGACAATCTTGAAAAAGTAACTATCGGCAAGAACATCAAGCACATCGGCATCAGCGCGTTCGAGGGCTCGCAGGAGAACGCCTACACCGGAAAGAGCAAGCTTACGACCGTTGTTTTCAACGGCGCGCCCAAGACCATATCCGAAAAGGCTTTCTACTTCTGCTCCGCGCTGACCGAAATAGTCCTGCCCGAGGGCGTTGAGACCATCGGCGACTGGGCGTTCGCGAAGTGCTTCAGCGCAAAGAAGATAATTATCCCCGAGGGCGTCACTCAAATTGACGACCACGCGTTCCTCAAGTGCACCGGAGCGGTCGAGATATCGATTCCCGGCACGGTTGAGAGCATTGCGGTGAGCACATTCTACCGCTGCTCCTCTCTCGAAAAGCTCACTCTCGGCGAGGGAGTCAAAAAGCTCGAAAAGGGCGCGTTTGAAGAGTGCAAATCGCTCAAGACAGTCGTCCTGCCCGAGAGCATGGAAGAGCTCGGCAAATATGCGTTCTACAACTGCACCGGACTCGACGAGATAACCATTCACTCCGGAGTCACCGTGTTCGGCGGCGAGATATTCAAGGATGTCGGCAAGCTCACGATTTCGACCGAGAGCGGAAGCAGCGCCGAGAAATACGCGCAGGACAACGGCTTTGATGTTGCCGTTATCGGCTGACGGAGGATGAATGGGAACGATAATCGCACTCGGCGGCGGCCGTTATGACGACGGCGAGGTCATGCCGATATTTGAAAGAATAGTCCGCGAATCGGGCAAAGAAAATCCTCACGTTGTGTTCCTGCCGACTGCCGGGCACGACGACACCGAGGGCGACGAGCCCATATGGGAGAGCTTCGAAAAGCTCGGATGCACGGTTGAGACACTCAAGCTCACCGACCCCGCGAACACCCGCGAGCACATATATGATACGCTCGTAAACACGGACATTGTCTACGCCGGCGGCGGAAACCTCGAGTTCATGATGAACACATTCAAGGCGACCGGCGCGGACGAGGCGCTCAGAGAAGCGTACAAACGCGGAAAAGTCCTTTCGGGGCTCAGCTCCGGCGCGATGTGCTGGTTCGACATGGGATATGACGACTGCGGCGAAAACGGCAGCTTCATGTTCATCGACTGCATCGGACTTCTCCCCTACTGCTACTGCCCGCACTTCATCAGCGAACGCTGGCAGAGCTTCGGAACAGCCGTAATAGGCTGCCGAGTCTCGGGCATCGGAGCCGAGGACGGCGCGGCGCTCATATTCAAAGACGGTCATTTCTCCGCCATGTGCGGAAACGACGGCGGAAGCGTGTTCTATTTTGACAAGGACAACGGCTTTACAAAGAGCGACATAACCGAGGATGCGTCTGCGCTGGATATATAAAAATCATGCAGGGAAAACGGATAATATCTGTTTCCCCTGTTTTTTATTGGGGTATTTATAAGCCTGTAATTCCGGCACACGGTTTAATAACAAACTTGCCTAAATCTGCTGAATATGATATGATTTTGTATCGGCTATGCCGATAGCGGACAGCCGCAAGGGCTGTCCCTACGGGATATACGAGCTATAGTCATTGCTGAATATTCGATTTAGTTGCAATATGGAGGACAATTATGTGGTGCTTGCCCAAAGACGACTCAAAAGCAGTTATTACTGCACAAGATCAAATACATAGCGCTCATCGCGAGTGTCACTTGCAACTACCCGAAACGGCAATTTTATTCTTTATGGGCAAAGCGACGGATTACCTCATATCGCAATATAATGCAACAGAACTGTCTGAACCGCTTCCGCGATTTCTTAATTCCTGCCCAATTTGGGAGATTGGGAAATTCCAGCTATGCTTTGCGGACGGAGGACGCGGTGCTCCGCAAGCAGTAGATACAATCGAAACTCTCGCCGCATTAGGAGTAAGAAATATTATTTCCGTCGGAATGTGCGGAGCATATGATGGAGTCGTCCATGTCGGTGAAATTATCGCTCCGCAAAAGGCTTTTGTGGAAGAAGGAACATCACTTCATTATTACGAGGACATCGAATATTCAAAGCCGGACGGTAACCTTCAAAAAGCCGTCACCTCTTTGCTTGGCATACGCAGCTATTCTATTGTCTCGACAGATGCCGTATATCGTCAGACATTGTGCAAAGAACAGTTATGGCGAGATAAAGGTGCTGTCGGAGTAGATATGGAAACATCGGCAATCTTCAGCGTTTCCAAATATCTCGGATTAAAGGCTGTCGCTATGCTAATGGTTTCTGATATACACCCAATTGATTCAAATTCTGCAAAATGGGAATGGAAAATGACAAATGAAATGAGATATAATCTCGTCGATCAAGCCGTTGCATTTGCAAAAACGATCAATAACACAAAATAATATCTCGCCTATGCCGGATTGAGCCTATTCGAGTTTGTGCCACTCGCGCGGCAGCTATATTTAGATTAATAACCATCGAGAAACAAATCAGCAAAATAAAACGGAGAAATAAAATGAAAAACGACCATACATTTGTCTATAAATTCTTTTTGTTTTCTTTAGCCATGCCCGAACGAATGGCGAAATATTTGGAGAAAATGCGCAAAAAGGGTTACAAGCTTGTTGAAATAAGGTATAGTTGTATATTCGTTTTCAAAAAGCAGGAAATCAGAGAAGATTTAAAATATGTGATTCTGACAGAACATTATAGATACAATTTGGAATACAAGAAACGGAAATGGGATGATGTCGCATTTTTAGAAAGAAGAAATCCGCAGTTTCATGAGGGCAACGGAGAGCAATGCGATTATCTTGCCGTTGATGTTTGGTATCATGTTTACTTAACTCGCTTTTTGACGGATGAAGATCTTTCAGCTTTGCATGAATATAGAAAGCGTTACATGATCAGAGGACAAATACATATAATTATTTTTCTGCTTTCCGCGATCTTTGTTTTAATATATTTGATTTTTCTTAGATAAATAATCGGCAAACCGAGCCATTAATCAACAGTACCGCACAGCAATTTGGTGGGATTTATTGTATTACGATAAGTTTGTTAGAGCTTTTGTGCCGCTCGCGCGGCAACGGTGCGTCGAGGTCGCCGCACCCTACAAAATCAGACTTTATTATTGGGCACAAGCGAGGCAATTAACCAACAACACTCCCTCCGCATATTCTTATAGTAAATGAATATACGGAGGTATTTTTATGCCCGATGTCTATCTCAGTCCTTCAACTCAGGACTATAACCCCTACATAATCGGCGGGAGCGAGAAATACTACATGAATCTCCTCGCCGACGCGATGGAGCCGTATCTCGCCTCAAGCGGGATAAGCTACGGCAGGAACGACCCGAACGGCAACGCCGCGGCGGCTGTCGCGCGCGGAAACAGAGGAAACTATCAGCTCTATCTCGCCCTGCACTCAAACGCCGCGCCCGCCATATATGAGGGCACTCTGCGCGGACCCGATGTCTACTACTATCCGACGAGCGCGCAGGGAAAGCGAGCGGCGGAGATAATCGCGAACGGACTGCGCGAGATTTACCCCGAGCCCGAGCTTGTGAACACGCGCACCTCAACAACACTGCTCGAGCTAAAACGTTCGAAGGCTCCCGCGGTTTACCTTGAGCTCGCCTACCACGACAACGAGCAGGACGCGCGGTGGATAGCCGACAACATCGACGCGATAGCCGAAAATCTTGTCATAAGCATTGCGGATTTTCTCGGCGTGCCGTTTCATCCGCCGGTATTCCCCGACGAGGGCACCGTCCGCACGCAGGGCGGAGTGCTCAATGTCCGGCGCGCGCCGAATACGACCTCCGCCGTTATCGGCACTCTCCCCAACGGACGCGCCGTAAAAATAACCGGCGCACTCAACGGGTGGTATGCCATCGACTTCGGAAACACAACAGGTTACGTTTTTGCAGGAAACATCAAGAGAAACTGACACAGTTTGTACACAAAATTGACATATTTATACACTTATACGCTTTTTTACGACGGCGTTTGTATAAAATGCAGATTTTTAAACTTTTCCTTGCTTTTACCCCCAAAAAGCCCTATACTATTATTGTATTTTCACCGAACTTTTCTTTAGGGGGAACGAGGATTTGAAGCTGCTTGAGGAGCGCATAATTGCTGACGGCAAAGTGATCGGGGACGATATTCTCAAGGTGGATATGTTTCTCAATCACCAGATCGACGTGCACCTTCTTCAGGAGATCGGCAAGGAGTTCAAGCGCCGTTTTGACGGGTGTAATATAAATAAAATTCTGACTATCGAGGCATCGGGCATAGGGATCGCGTGCATAACTGCGCAATATTTCTCTGTGCCTGTTGTTTTTGCCAAAAAGGGCGCGCATAAAAACGTGGGTAGCAATGTCTACTCCTCCGTTGTCCACTCCTTCACAAAAGGCACGGACAGCAACGTTACAGTGTCGAAAGACTACATAAACAAGGGCGACAAGATACTCATCATCGACGATTTCCTTGCAAACGGCGCCGCCGTTTCAGGACTTATCGATATAATCAACCAGGCGGGCGCCGAGCTTGAGGGCGTCGGCATCGCCATTGAAAAAGGCTTCCAGCCCGGCAGAAAGGTTCTCGAAGAGAAGGGCGCGAGAGTCGAATCCCTCGCCATCATCGAGAAGATGGGCAACGGAACAATAACATTCAAAGAACAGGACGACTGAGTTATTTTTTCCCGTGCAGGACTGCGGGATAAATATAAAAAATTTTTTGGAGGTAAGTCAAAAAATGAAGAAATTCACAAGAATCCTCGCGATCGTTCTTGCGCTCGCCACCATTTTCAGCTTTGCAGCTTGCAGCAGCAAGGACGGCGGCGAGAAGAAGATGAAGGTTGGTTTTATCTTCCTTCACGACGAGAACTCGACTTATGACAAGAACTTCATCACCGCAGCTGAGGAAGCTTGCAAGGAGCTTGGCGTTGAGATAGTCAAGAAGACCGGCATCGGCGAAACTCAGGCTTGCTACGATGCAGCGGCTGACCTTGCTGATCAGGGCTGCTCAATCGTTTTCGCTGACAGCTTCGGCCATGAGAGCTTCATGATCCAGGCTGCCGAGAAGTATCCGGACGTTCAGTTCTGCCACGCTACCGGCACCCAGGCTCACACCAAGGGTCTCAAGAACTTCCACAACGCTTTCGCTTCCATCTACGAGGGCCGTTACCTTGCAGGTATTGCCGCAGGTATGAAGCTCAACGCTATGATCAAGGAAGGCAAGTTCGAAGCTAAGGACGCTAAGATCGGCTATGTCGGCGCATTCCCCTATGCAGAGGTTAAGTCCGGCTACACCGCATTCTTCCTCGGCGTAAGATCCGTCTGCAAAGAGGCTACCATGGAAGTCCAGTTCACCGGTTCCTGGTACGATGAGGCCAAGGAGAAGGAAGCTGCTACCCTGCTTATCGGCAGAGGCTGCAAGCTCATCAGCCAGCACGCTGACTCCATGGGCGCTCCCACCGCTTGCGAGAACGCAGGTGTCCCCAACGTTTCTTACAACGGCTCCACTCTTGACGCTTGCCCGAACACCTTCATTGTTTCGTCCAGAATCAACTGGGTTCCCTACATGAAGTACATGATCGAGTGCGTCAGAGACGGCAAAGAGATCGACACCGACTGGTGCAAGGGCATCAACGAGGGCGCTGTTGAGCTGACCGCTATCAACGATAAGGTCGCAGCTCCCGGCACCGCCGAGGCTATCAAGGCTGCCGAAGAGCAGTTCAAGGCCGGCACTCTTCATGTTTTTGACACCTCCACTTTCACTGTTGGCGGCAAGGTTCTCACCAGCTACAAGGCTGATGTTGACACCGACGAGAACTACACCCCCGACACCGAGGTTGTTTCCAACGGTTACTTCCACGAGTCTGAGAAGCGTTCCGCTCCTTACTTCGATGTTGACATCGACGGCATCACTCTTCTCAACAAATAATTAAGTTATAACTTTCATTCAGACGGGGCGACGAAAGCCGCTCCGTCTGAAGCAGTTCAAAAAACAAGATTTTTAAGTTTGAAAAGCCGATTATCCTTCCTGTTTTAATCGGCTTTTGAGATTTAAAATAGGAGGATAAGTGGGCTTGAACGCAGCAATTGAACTGAAAAATATTTCAAAAAGCTTCGGAAGCATCATCGCCAACAAGGATGTATGTCTGACCGTCAACCGCGGTGAGATACTCTCCATTCTCGGCGAGAACGGCTCCGGAAAAACAACGCTGATGAACATGATCGCCGGAATCTACTATCCGGATCACGGTCAGATTTTCATCGACGGCAAAGAGGTAGTCATCCGCTCCCCCAAGGACGCGCTCGACTACAAAATAGGCATGGTCCATCAGCATTTCAAGCTCGTGGACGTGTTCTCTGCAACGGAGAACATCATTCTCGGACTTGACGAGGGCAAATTCAACGTCAAGAAGTCCGCCGAGCGCATCAAAAAGATAAGCGAGCAGTACGGCTTCGACATTGACCCGAACAAGAAGATATACGAAATGTCCGTCTCGGAGAAGCAGACCGTTGAGATAATCAAGGTGCTTTACAGAGGCGCGGACATCCTTATTCTTGACGAGCCCACCGCCGTTCTCACCCCGCAGGAGACGCTCAAACTCTTTGATATCCTGCGCCGCATGCGCGACGACGGCAAGGCTATCATAATCATCACCCATAAGCTCCACGAGGTGCTCTCCCTCTCCGACCGCGTATCGGTTCTCAGAAAGGGCGAATACATCGGCACGGTCAACACCGCAGAGACGAACGAATCAGAGCTTACAGAGATGATGGTCGGCAAGAAGATAAGCCTCAACATCGACCGCAGCGATCCGGTTGACCCTGTGGACAGGCTCGTTGTCAAGGACATCAGCTGCATCAACCGCGACGGAGTCAAGCTTCTTGACGACATCTCGTTCACCGCGCGTTCGGGCGAGATTCTTGGCATCGCGGGCATCGCCGGAAGCGGTCAGCGCGAGCTGCTTGAATCCATCGCAGGACTTCAGCATCTCAACAGCGGCGAGATTATGTACAACAACCCCAAGACCGGCGGCCAGGACAACCTGCGCGACAAGACGCCCATGCAGATCCGCGAGCTCGGCGTGCGCCTGTCGTTCGTCCCCGAGGACAGACTCGGCATGGGACTCGTCGGCAACATGGATATAATCGACAACATGATGCTGCGAAGCTACCGCAAGGGCAAGGGCGCGTTTCTCGAGCGCAAGAAGCCCAAGACGCTCGCAGAAAAGGTTATAAACGACCTCGAAGTTGTAACTCCGAGCGCGAATACGCCCGTCCGCCGTCTCTCCGGCGGCAACGTGCAGAAGGTGCTCGTCGGCCGTGAGATTGCTTCCTCCCCCACGGTCTTTATGGCGGCTTACCCCGTGCGCGGACTTGACATCAACTCATCCTATCTCATATATAACCTGCTCAATCAGCAGAAAGAAAAGGGCGTCGCCGTTATCTTCGTCGGCGAGGATCTTGACGTTCTGCTCGAGCTGTGCGACCGAATCCTTGTCATAAACTCCGGCAAGATAACCGGACTCGTTGACGCGAGGACTTCCACAAAGGAAGAGCTCGGTCTGCTTATGACCAAAACCGACGGAGGTGAAACCCATGAGTAAGTCAAACGGACAGAAGCGCGAGCCTCTTTTCCACATAGTCAAGCGCAGCACCGTTCCCTCATGGGCGGCATGGCTTATCAGAATCGGCGCGGTCATTCTGGCGCTGCTCGTCTGCGCGGTCGTGACCGTCGTCATCACCGGACAGAATCCCGCGGAGGTCTATTCCGCGATAATCTTCGGCGCGGTCGGCTCGCCGAGGCGTATATGGAGCCTGCTCCAGAATCTTGCAATGCTCCTGTGCGTTTCGCTCGCAGTCACCCCCGCATTCAAGATGAAATTCTGGAACATCGGCGCTGAGGGACAGGCTCTCATGGGCGGCTTCGCAACAGCGGCATGCATGATCCTCTTCGGCGACAAGCTCCCGTCCTATCTTCTCTTCCCCGTTATGATTATAACGAGCATTGTTGCGGGCGCGATATGGGCTTTCATCCCCGCGTTCTTCAAGGCGAAGTGGAACACCAACGAGACGCTCTTCACGCTTATGATGAACTACATCGCAACGCAGATCGTCGCTTACTTCTGCTACAAGTGGTCGAACCCCAAGGGCTCGGGTCACATCGGAGTCATCAACAGCGTAAGCCACAACGGCTGGCTTCCGAGCCTCGGCGGTCAGGACTACCTGCTCAACATACTTATCGTTGCGGCACTGACCGTTTTCATGTACATCTATCTCAAATACAGCAAGCACGGCTATGAGCTCTCCGTCGTCGGCGAGAGCGAAAACACCGCGCGCTACATAGGCATCAACGTCAAGAAGGTTATCATGCGCACAATGCTCCTCTCCGGCGCGCTCTGCGGCGTCACCGGACTTCTGCTCGTCAGCGGCACCGACCACACCATCGCGACAAACACAGTCGGCGGACGCGGATTCACCGCGATAATGGTATCGTGGCTCGCGAAGTTCAACCCCGCTTACATGATCCTCACCTCACTGCTCATCGTCTTCTTCCAGAAGGGCGCAATTCAGATATCGACGAGCCTCGGACTCAACGACTCGTTTGCCGATATCATCACAGGAATCATAATCTTCTTCATCATCGGCAGTGAGTTCTTCATCAACTACTCTGTCAAGTTCCGCAGCAAGGAGGCGAAGGCATAATGATAATCACATTCATTCAGCGTGCTATAATGCAGAGCATTCCTCTGCTCTTCGGCTCAACGGGTGAGACGATAACCGAAAAGGGCGGCAACCTGAACCTCGGTATCCCCGGCATCATGTATGTCGGCGGCATCTCCGGCGTTATCGGCGCGTTCTTCTATGAGAAGAGCGTCGGGACGGTGAACCCGTTCCTCGCAGTGCTCATTCCCCTGCTCTCGAGCATTTTGGGCTCGGCGCTCATGGGTCTGCTCTACTGCTTCCTGACCGTCACTCTGCGTGCAAACCAGAACGTCACTGGTCTTGCGATGACAACTTTCGGCGTCGGCTTCGGCAACTTCTTCGGCGGCTCGCTGATAAAGATAACCGGCAGCGACATTCCCTCGATAGCGCTGAGCGCAACAAGCAACTGCTTCAAAACTACGCTCCCGTTCGCCGCTAAGCTCGGAAAGGTCGGAGATATATTCTTCTCCTACAGCTTCCTCGCTTACGCCGCGATAATCATCGCGCTCATCACCGCCTATTTCTTCAAGCACACGCGCACAGGACTTCAGCTGCGCGCGGTCGGCGAGAATCCCGCAACAAGTGACGCGGCGGGCATCAACGTCGGCAGATACAAATATGTCTCGACAATCGTCGGCAGCGTTATAGCGGGTCTCGGCGGTCTCTACTACGTCATGGACTACGCAAACGGCGTCTGGTCGAACAACGGCTTCGGCGACCGCGGCTGGCTTGCAATCGCACTCGTTATCTTCGCCGTCTGGAAGCCCGATCTCGGCATCCTCGGCTCGTTCCTCTTCGGCGGTCTCATGGTCGTTCACAACTACATCCCGAACCTCAGCTTCGGCGCGCAGGAGCTGTTCATGATGACTCCCTATGTTGTTACGATAATCGTCCTTGTCGCGGTCAGTATGCGCCGCAAGCGCGAGAATCTGCCTCCCGCGAGCCTCGGACTTTCTTACTTCCGCGAGGATCGATAATATTGATTTTTTGAAACTCATGGTGTATAATAAAGCCATAAAACTTAGGAGGTTTTTACTATGTTAGTTTCCGCAGCAAAAATGCTCAAAGATGCAAAGGCCGGCAAATATGCGGTCGGTCACTTCAATATCAACAACCTTGAGTGGACAAAGGCAATCCTTCTCACCGCTCAGGAGCTCAACTCCCCCGTTATCCTCGGCGTGTCCGAAGGCGCAGGCAAATATATGTGCGGTTTCAAGACCGTCACCGCCATGGTTGACGCTATGGTCGACGAGCTCGGAATTACCGTTCCCGTTGCGCTTCACCTTGATCACGGCTCCTATGAGGGCGCGCTCAAGTGCATCGAGGCGGGCTTCTCCTCCGTCATGTTCGACGGCTCTCACTACGGCATTGAGGAAAATATCGAGAAGACCAAGGAGATAATCGCTCTCGCTCACTCGAAGGGCATTTCCGTTGAGGCTGAAGTCGGCGCCATCGGCGGCGAAGAGGACGGCGTTATCGGCGGCGGCGAAGTTGCTGACCCCAACGAATGCAAGATGATCGCTGATCTCGGCGTCGATATGCTCGCAGCGGGCATCGGCAATATCCACGGCAAGTATCCCGCGAACTGGAAGGGTCTGAGATTCGACGTTCTCGCCAACATCCAGGAGCTCACCGGCGAGATGCCCCTCGTTCTCCACGGCGGCACGGGTATCCCCGCAGACATGATAAAGGAAGCTATCTCCCTCGGCGTTTCCAAGATCAACGTCAACACCGAGTGCCAGCTCGCTTTCGCTGACGCTACCAGAAAGTACATCGAGGCAGGCAAGGATCTCGAGGGCAAGGGCTTCGATCCCAGAAAGCTTCTCGCACCCGGCTTCGAGGCTATCAAGGCTACCGTCAAAGAGAAGATGGAGCTGTTTGGATCGGTCAACAAGGCATAAGAAAAGCTTCAAAAAAACAATTTACCGGCAGAGTAAAATCTG
>OGZK01002704.1_pt1 | contig 14843 bp, 10 predicted proteins | sample 1576791 | NCBI WGS metagenome assembly OGZK01 (sample SAMEA3541556, study PRJEB24748) | human gut metagenome | biome: human gut; feature: human-associated habitat; material: faeces | place: China | collected 2012
GTGTAATACTAAATAGTGCTATAACTTACTTTTATGTTTCTATAATATTATTTTTCCTTTCGTGTTTTTTTGCGTTTGAGTTCACTGTTTTTAATGCGATATATGCTATATTTAAGATTGCAATATATGTTCTTTGTTATTTTATCTATGTAAAGTATTTGTTTGAAAAAAAGTTGCCAAAAATTGAGGAGATAGTTCACAATGGAAGATCATTTCCTGCAGGAATGATAGCAGGTGCTCTTACCATTGCTATAAAGCCTGTTATTAGCCTCTTAGGTCAAAATGGTGTTATAAGTTCTGTGATATTTAATGATTTGATTGCACTAACTGAATATATTGGTGCTGTCTGCTTAATCATTAATATAATAGACGCTTTAGTTAAGGCATATTATGCAAAAATATATAACATCAATTAACTTACTAAGACACTTTTTACAATAAGGTAGGGTAGAACATTTGCGGTAAGGAGGCTCGAAAGAGCCTCCTTTTTTTTGCCTAAAATTCCTGTAAACTTATTTTTCGTGTTACAAGAATGACTGATGAGGACGGCAGAATAGAGAGGGGGAGTGATGATGGATTACTTGTATCATCTTTAAATGCTCCATTTATTATAAAGTTCATAACTCACCCCTTTTATAATGAGCAATCGTAATAGAATAAATTATCAAAATGTTTTGCGGTTATAATCGCAGATAATTTACTAATGACAGGAATTGCGGTATATTATCTATAGATGGATGCAGTCATAATGATTTATAAACACATATATATATGCAGAACTGAAAGAACACATATCGCTTGATGGAAAGACCTATCTGTTTCTCAACGAGATTCAGGAAATCAAGGGTTTGGAAAAGATCGTCAATTTGCTGGCATAGGACTTTGATGTATGATGAGCCACAATTTCCGTATGATGTTCTCTGAGCTCTCAACATACCTGACGGGATGTTATGTGTCTTTCCGTATCTTTACATTATTCTTCGGCGAATTTGACAACGCTAAGAACCATCTAAACTTAAATTATATCAAGGTTTAGAAGACTTTTTAGCAAAATGCATAAAATAATATGTGAAAAATTAGAACAGTTTTTAATTGAGCAAATCTTAAAAATATGATAGAATAATGTAGAAGATAAGTAAAGAAGGTATTTTATGTTGTTAAAATATAACCGAAATTTATATAGTAAAGATGCTTTGTTAAAGGCTGCATTTAACTTTACCGACAAGGCATATATACATCTTAGTCAAACTGAAAATGAATATATCGTTGATTTTGTCGTGAAAGAGGGAAATATCGTGTCAGAAAAAGAATTTGACAACGAAATGATCTTTCAAACAATGCGACATAAGGTGTATTTGGAAACTGCTGATATCCGAAAAATTATGGTTGCACGAGCTATGGCATCTACAATAATTGATGATGAAGAACCTAAGCCGCAAACAACCGATTTTAATGCTGATGAAATCCTTACAGATTGGTTTGAAAACAATGAAAACAATTGAATTTGACTTAAATTTATATGATCAAAAGTGCATAAAAAAAGCCATCGATGACTTTTATGACATTTCAGAAATTATTTCTGAAAAATGCGACAACAAAATAATTTGCAAAATGTTAGCCTCAAAAGCGGACATAAATTTAACTGCCTGTGAATTTTCAAACTATATTATTGATCTAATAAATGTGATATAAATGAACATTTTGAGCGTATTAAAAGTTGTTTTCATTATTATTTTATGTATAGGCTCGTCGTATACTGATATAAAATTCGGATATGTGAAAAATCTTTATCTGTTGCCGTTTTCTTTGCTCGGAATTGTCTTGCTCGTTTTGCAGTTTCTGCTTTTTGGAGCTGAAACACTACTTGATTCTGTGATTAGTATTTTAACCTCTCTGATAATATCTGTTATCTTATACATTGCACATATTTGGGCAGCAGGCGATTGTAAATTTCTGATTGTACTTTCACTTTTAACACCGGTAGAATTATACTCTAAATTTAATTTTTTGAATTTTTCTATAATTTTTGCAATTGCACTTGCATTTGTATTCAGTTACATATTCCTTATTTTTGACTCTATATATTGCGGTATTAAACAGAAAAAAATCCCTGATAAAGCGAAAATTAAATCCGGTATGAAGTCGTTTGCATTAAATTATATAACATCCGTTTGTTGCATAATAGCAATTGACAACATACTTTTATACTTTTTTGCTGAGTTCTTCATACATTACATATTTGTACTGTTAGCAATAAATATATCTCTTGTTATTTTGCTGAATTCATTAAAGCATCTTGATAAAAGAATAATTTTGCCGATAGCATTGGTGTTGGCAATCATATTTATGTGCCTTAGACAATCGTCTGAAATTATGTATCTTGTTAATTTCGGACTTGTATTTATAGTTATGCTTATGAAACTTTTTATCAGTGAGTACAACTATGAATATATAAATACTTCTGATGTTAAAGCGGGTATGATTATTTCTACGGAAACTTCAATGCTGTTTTTGAATTCAAGAGTGAAAGGTCTGCCTGATATGTCACATGAAAACGTAAGCGATAGAATATCCGAAAGCGAATGTGAAAGTATTCACCGATGGGAAAAGTCAAAGTATGGAAGAAAAACGGTTAAAATAGTACGAAAAATTCCGTTTGCTATATTTATTTCTCTTGGAATAGTAACATATATCATTGTAGGAGTAATGTTAAATTGATTATAAAAATTAAAGACTATGACGGAAAGCCAAGAATATTTTCATTTGCTAAGAGTGAGAGAGTAAAAGATTATTTGTTGGAAAAAGAATTGAATACGGGACTTTTGAGCAATAGAAGTATTATCATTTACCCTGAAAACATTACTCTAAATCTGTCTGAAGAAGAAACACAAAGATTTAGTTTGTGTGCCGATTATGATGTTTTTCAGGTTGACAGCAGAGGTAATGCCTATAAATACTTTAATAATGCTTCACTTGATAATGCAATACTTGTAACAAACAGATGTAATTCAAATTGCGTTATGTGTCCGACTGCTGAATCTATACGAAGAAACGGCGAGAATTATTACGGTGATGAACTGATAAGAATAGCAAAATATTTTCCGAATGATGTGTGTCACATAACAATTACAGGCGGAGAACCGTTTTTGATAGGTAAAAGTATTTTTGATTTACTTTCTTTTCTTAAAGATAATTTGCCGAATACTTCGTATTTGTTACTCACAAATGGCAGAATTTTTAGCAATAAAGAATACTTGAATTTATTCAAACAAACTTGTCCTCATGCTCTTAAATTAGGCATACCTATCCATGGGTATAACAGTGAAACTCACGACAGCATTACTCAGGCTAAAGGAAGTTTTATTCAAACATTTAACGGTTTGTTGAGTTTGCTGTCAATCAGGGCGAAAATTGAACTTCGTATAGTTGTAAGCAGATTGAACGCAGACTTCATAACCGATATAGCTAAACTCATTACCGATAACTTCTTAGGCATTGAGTGCGTAAAATTTATCGGACTTGAAATGACAGGCAATGCGGCAAAAAATAAAAACAGAGTATGGATAAGCTACCCCGATGCTTTCAGAGCATCAAAAAAAGCAATTGATTTACTGATTGGTGCAGGCATTGATGTAGGATTATACAATTTCCCTCTCTGTGCTGTTGATAAAATGTACAGAAGTCTTTGCGAAAAAAGCATTAGTGATTATAAAATCAGATATACAGAACGATGCGAAAAATGCTGTCAAAAAGACGCATGCGGAGGAATGTTCGCAGGTACTGTAAGACTTTCAAAAGACGATATTATACCATTAGGAAAATAAAAATATGATTAACTATTTTAATTTTAAAAAATTAAATAATGAATATCTTATTACAAATGATTTAGGACGATATTTGTTTGCTGATAAAAAAGAACTCTTCTTTCTGATAAATAACCAAGTCGATATGAATTCAGACTTTGGAAAATCCGCAGAGGAAAATATGTTTTGCTACGATGGTTCTCCGAGAGGATTTGCCGAAAAAGTAAAACCTTATTTTCGTGACAGTAAAAATTATCTTTTCTCGTCAACCGGATTGCACATTTTTGTTGTCACTAACAGCTGTAATTTAAAATGTGTGTATTGTCAAGCTCAAAACGGTAATGAAATACCTAACGGATTTATGACAGAAGAGATTGCAGAAAGAGCCGTGGATGTAGCATTAACTTCACCGAATGATAATCTTTCATTTGAATTTCAAGGTGGTGAACCCCTTGCTAATTTTTCTGTTATTAAACATATCGTGGAATATACAGAGTTAAAGAAAAAATCAAAAACTATCACGTACAACATTGTGACAAACCTCACGCTTATAACTCAGGAAATTATAGATTTTATTAAGAAATACAATGTAGGCATATCAACTTCAATTGACGGTAATGAACTTGTGCATAATATGAACAGATGTTATCGCAATGGCAAAGGTTCATATTCTGATGTAAAACAATCTATTGAACAATTAAAACTTAATGATATAAAGTTTGGTGCAATTCAAACTACGACCTCCAACAGTCTGCCGTTTTATAAAGAAATAGTTGATGAGTATATTTCAATGGGCTTAAAAAGCATTTTTATCCGACCGCTTACTCCTCTTGGTTGTGCAAATAAAGATTGGAACATTGTCGGATATTCTGCCGAAGAATTTATAGAATTTTACAACAAAGCTTTTGATTATATTTTGCAACTCAACATGAATGGTACAGAAATCAGTGAAGGCCATGCAACAATTTTTTTGTCTAAGATCCTGCACGGTTATCCCGTGAATTATATGGAGCTGCGTTCTCCATGCGGAGCAGGTATCGGTCAGATTGCTTATTATTATGACGGTAATATATATACTTGTGATGAGGGAAGAATGCTTGCTGAAATGGGAGACGATTCCTTTAAACTCGGTAATGTATATGACAATACATATGATGAACTTATAAATTGCAATAATTGTAAAGCTGCTTGTATTTCAAGTGTACTCGAATCACTTCCGACTTGCCACGATTGCGTTTACAGCCCCTATTGCGGAACTTGCCCTGTAACAAATTTGGCATTAAATAAAAATATATTTAACAGAGAACCGAATTCTTACAGATGTAAAATATATAGAGGGATTCTTGATAGAATTTTCTCCGCACTCCAAAACGAAAAAGAAAAATCAATAATAGAGAAATGGTAGGTGTAAATTTATGGAAAATGATATGTTCCCAAAGGTTAAGAAAGAGATAATCAATTTTATCAATGATGAAGAGGGCAATATAACAAGAAACAAGATACTCGCAGTCGGTTCAATGGTTATTTTGTTAAGCATAATTGCAGGAATAAATGCTCAGGCCGCACATTCTTCTCACAGTTCACATTCTTCGCATTCATCAACTTCTTATCATCGTTCTCATGTGTCACACACATCTGCTAAAAGCCATTCGTCACATGATTCGCACAGCAGTCACAGTTCACATTCAAATGTTGCTACTGAGCATAATTCTCACGCTTCACATGCCTCACATTCTAACATAGCAACTGAACATAGTTCTCACGCATCACACAGTAATGTAGTAACCGATCCTCCGACTACACACAAACCGACAATACCGCCTACTACACACAAAGTGACTGTTCCGTCGACCACTAAGCCGTTACCTACAACCGCTCCTACAACTGTACCCGACACAACAATTGAAAATAGCACAGCTGTTCAGGCAACTACCGAAGCTGTTCAAAGTGCCGCCAATTCAGATAATTCAGTTGTTTCTGCCGGTGCCGGAGCAGTAGCAGGTGCCGCCGCAACAGGTGCAGTTGCATATGCAATTCATAAATATAAAAAGAAGTAGTTATGTCCTTAGGCAAAATATTTGTAAATCATAATCACCTCTATATATAATATGTATAGCGTGATGTATGTTAAACTCCTCTATGTATTGACATATAAAAACAAATAGATTATTCTGTTTACAGAGACAGTATCAGACTTGAAAAAACAAAAAAGAAAAGGTATGTACTTTATAGGTTTGGATGAAGTTGCAAAAACAAATCAAAAGTCTAAAAAGTAATATAATTTGTTGAAAAACTATCTTAAGATATATTCCGACAAAATATCAGTCAGAATGGGGCAGAACATTTGCGGTAAGGAGGCTCGAAAGGGCCTCTTTAGAATACAAGCAAAATTTAAAACATAATGGAGTGAATCAAAACGATACCTTCTTCTAAATCTTAAAAAGTAAGTGTATATCGAAGAATTGAGAATAATCAATAACAATTACTTATTTAATATTTTTAACATCTGAGCCATTGGGCTCTTTTTTTATGCCTAAAATTCCCGTGAACTTATTTTTTCGTGTTGCATCAATTCAACAAAAAGTAGTTCGACTTGCTTACGATCTTATAAAAAATTAAGCCTGAGTTGATTGAAACAAACGCATAGTTACGCATTCTATATTTGTTTTTCACACGCTTAACAATATTGAGTTTGAGTACATACAACAAGATTTATCGGATAAAATATTGAAAATTGCAGATGAAAGTTTAGAGCTTTAAGATTTACTGCATTTAATCATTATTACACCGAACCTAAAAAAATCATTCTTATGTGATGACTCTTTTTATTATTCTTAAAGGTTGTTGTGAATTTTATTGTGGGAGGATAGGCAAGGCTCATCAAATTATATGTACTGCCCTTTTATACAAAAAGTTTAGTAGTATGATTTTAGAGTTGCTATGAGTTGAAAGACTTGTAGCGAGTCTTTTTGTGTACAAAGCAGAAAAAATGTACATAAAAATATTTATCAGGTTATTTACTTACTGACAAAAGTGATATATAATAACAATCGCTGCTATTCTTAATCTAAAATATTTGATTATATATGTTAATAGCTTACAAAATACACGAAAGGAGTAATGACTATGGTTGAAAAGAAGGTGGAAAACATTAAAATTTAATTTAAAACCATATTTTAGGAGGAAAACTATGAATCAAACAATGAAAAAACTATTTTCGGTAGTATCAATAACTTTGTGTGCAACAATTGGGTTATCGCTACCGGTTGAAGTATATGCTTCAACTCTACCGGAAAAAGAGAATAACTACTCATCATTTAACAATATTGTCGGAGAAAATCCCGAAGAGAGCAAAATTGTCAAAGAGCTAACAGGCGAAAGAACGGAAAATTCAAAAGAATTTTTGCTTGAAGACGGAACAAAGATGATTGCTCAGTACAACGAACCTGTCCACTACAAAGACAGCAAGGGCAAATGGGTTGAATATAACAATACTTTATCGGAGGATAAGACTGCATCTCCCGATGAGGCAGGTGATTCTTCATATACAAACAAAAGCAGTGATATTTCGGTCAATCTTTCAAATAAAGCTAAGTCAAAAAATATGATTTCACTGCAATCAAACGGATATAAAATCAGCTGGGGTTATGACAATGCAGGCAAAAGCAAAGCTGATGTAAAGAAAAATAACGAAAAAACAAGCGGTAATGATAAATTTACTACGCTTAAAAATATAACAACAGAAACTTTGTATAAGGGTGTTTTCAACGATGTTGACTTACAGTATTTTGTCACTACAACAGGCATTAAAGAAAATATAATTTTAAAGAGTTCAAAGGCTCAGAATGAATTTACATTGAATTACAAAATTCCGAACCTTACAGCAAAGCAGAAGGATGATAAAACAATCACGCTTTCAGACAAGGACGGAAAGGAAATATATACAATCTCAGCACCGTATATGTACGATGCAAAGGACAGTACAAGTACACAAATGAAGATTGAGATTGTAAAGCAAAAAGGCTCAAATATTCAGGTCAAGCTGACCGCCGACTACGCTTTCATTCATACAATCGGCAGAGCATTTCCTGTTACGATTGATCCTGAGATTACAACTACTCTCAAAAGTGAGCTTACATTTTATGAGAATGCTAACGGCTCAGTAAATAGTTACGGACCGTACTATACATCTAAAAATTCATATGCGATTTGCACTGTAAATAATCTTCCGAAACTTGAAAACGGAGAAGAAGTTATAAGTGCCAAATATAGTTTTGAAACAGAAAACGGCAGTAATTTGTTTGCTGATGAGGGCGAAAACCCTATCATTGTGAATGCTCATAAGCTTACATCTGCTTCAAATGGGAATGTAAAATACGATTCAAAAGTGCTTGATTATGATTCTCTTACATATGAAGATAATCGGTATTTGACATTTGACCTTACAAGCACCTTCAAAGGCTGGTATAGCGATACCAATACCAAAGGTTTTGTCATAGAGGCACTTGATACAGTCGGTTCAAAAAAAGTCGTATTTAAGTCTTATACAAAAACATCTACAACACCTGCCTTAACGCTTATCTACAAAGATTTCACCGGCACAGAGAGCAATCTTTCATACCACACAATCAATGTCGGCACTAACGCACAGGCGGCTGTATCGGATTACCTCGGCAACCTTGTGATTAACCAAACTTTGTATGAGGGAACAGGCTCAAGAATGCCGTTGAGCATTACTGCAACATACAACAGCATTAACAAGGACACAGCATTTGAAAACAGTCCTGCAAGCGGTTATGGCTGGCAGTTCTCATTTAATCAGTATGTAAGAGAAGTAACCGACAAAAATCTTACCAAAGCAGGCTACAACTATATCTATACCGATGCAGACGGCACGGATCATTATTTCAAACTTGTTGAGGGCGAAACTGCTAAATGGGAAGATGAAGACGGTTTAGGTCTTACACTAACCAAAGACGAAAATAACATTTTCATTGATAACGGTTCAACAACACAAACTTACGAATCAACCGCAAACGGCGGCAAACTCCTCTCTGAAAAAGACGAACACAAGAATACTATTACATATACCTACACCGACGGTGACTTAACCAAAATTACAGACGGTTCGGGCAGAGAAGTTCAGTTAAAATACAAGAGCAGTACTAACGGCAAAAAGGTTGTATCAAGAATTACAAAGCCCTACGGCACAAAAATTGATATTGGTTATTCAACGGGCAGAGATAAGGTTTCGTCAATTTCATTCAATGACGGTCACACTTCACAATTTGAATATGACAGCAACTATAACCTCATTTCTGTTTCGGGTGTATCGGACAACTATATGAAATCCCTGCCGACATATAAGTTCACTTACACAAACGGCAAAGTAACAAACATCACAGAATACGGTACTGACGGCACAGAGGGAAATCACCTTAACATAAGCTACAATGCCGACAATACAACCGTGTTTACGGATAAGCAGGGACACAGCGAAACCCATATTTTCGATAACAGCGGTTCAACTGTTTCTGTCCTCAATTCAAACGGCTATGCAACTTCGTCCGAGAACACAGGACTTGTAATTAACAACAGTGCAAACGCATATACTAAAAACTATATTACAGAGTCCTCACAGCAGACAGAAGTAGGTGGCGGCAAATATTACTTCGTGTCAAACGGCACAAAGGGCAGTACCGCAAGTAAAGGCGGTAAGGTGACGGTTGACAGTTCTGCCGCAACAGAAGAGGACGGTTATTATCAGTATCTTGGAACAACTTCACTCAAGGTTGAAAATCCGACAAGTGAGAATAACTCCGCATTCTTTACAGGCTTTGCCCATCAGTTCAAAGAAACAACCTTCAACGGCAAAGATGTAACTTTCTCCGCATATGTAAAGACAAAGAATGTAAAGCAAATTTATAGTGGTGGCTCAGTCGGAGCAATCCTCAAAGTTAAGTGTCTTGATTCATCAGGCAAGACTGTAAAAGAAATCAACAGTATCGGACTTACAGGCACACTTGATTGGCAGAGAATCAGCGTAACAGCAAATGTGCCGAGTACAACAGCGTCAATCCGTGTTTATGGATTGATAAGATATGCATCGGGTACAGCATGGTTTGACTGTATCCAGTTTGAAGAGGGCAATTGTGCGAACAACTTCAACGCTCTTCAAAACAGCGATTTCAGCTCAAATGATAGCTGGCTTACGGAAGAAAACAAGAGCATTACAGCCAATAACGGTACTGTAACAATAGGCGGTACAGCAGGTGCATTTGATGATGCTGAAAATGCCGATTCATCGAGCGATGACTCGACAGACGAAACACAGCCGTCAACATACACCAAAACAGTTACAGAAACTGAACCTAATGACAGCATCACCACATATGATGATTACGGCAATGCAGTTAAAACCGAACAGGGATATGTTACAAGAACTGTAAAGAAAACCTATGAGGTTGAAGAAAGTGAAACAACGGAAGAAGTTACAAGTCCGAGTGATTCTGATAATTCAGCCGATAATGACGATTCAGACACTTCTTCTGATGATAACTCATTAGGTAACAAATATATCTATCAGAATATCAAAGTAGGCAGAGCGGGAGTATCGTTTAAAATTAACGGTACAGCAAAGTCAAATTCAGTTCCGCTTTCAAACGAAAACAGAACATTCGGTATTGCACTTAATATTTATTACAATAACAGCAGTACACCTGAGTTCCATTATCAGAACTTTAGTGCAAACACGGACGGATACCAGCAGGTATCACTTTCTGTAACTCCTGAAAAAACAAATGAAGTTGTAAATTATATTGCATTTGCGTTTGTTTACGGTTATAATGAGAACGAAATGACGGTTGATAATGCGGAAGTAAACATTTCACCGTTAATTCAAAGCTCCGAAGATTCTAAGAATGAAACTTCTGAAAAAGAGGCTGTTGACGAAGAAGTCTTATCTGAAAGTATTGATAAGTCAAAGCCGTATATGCAGACAAGCTCTGAATATGACAGCACAGGCAACTATGTAACTTCCGAAACAAATGAGCAGGGAAGTACAACAAAGTATGCTTATGATGCAAACGGTAACAAAACTGCTGTCACAGACGGAAACGGTAATGTAACTAATTATACCTATGATACGAACGGAAATGTATTGTCAATAAAGAACGGTACTTCCGGAAATGATTATTCCTATACAGGCTCAGGCTCTGTATCGAAAATCACTCATAACGGTTTTAGCTATTCGTTTAATTACGATGTTTTCTATAACCTTGTTTCAACTAAAATAGGCAATGTTGCAATTACAAGTAATACCTATGACAGTAACGGCAATCTCGCAAAAACAACCTACGCAAACGGTGATTATTTTGAATACACTTACGATGATTACGGTAATATTTCTTTAATCACAGGCGAAACAGGCAAAATTGCCGAGATGATTTACAACAAGCAAGGTCTTGTTACAAAGGCAGTTGATTATTCAAGCGGTGAAACCTCATATTACTACTACACATTTGACGGTTCGCTTGAAAGCGAATATCGTACATCATCTGACGGCAGTCTTACTCACTACATCATAACCGATTCAAACGGCAATACAGTTGAAAAGACATCTGTAAACGGTCAGACAAAGACTATTACAACAGGCACAGATAAAGACGGAAAGTCGTTTGTCAGCAATGACGGTGTAACTAACGAAACATCAACCGATGATTTCGGTAGAACTACACAGGTCAGAACTGTCCGCAGTGACGGTACTCTTGTATTTAATACAGACTATGAGTACGCAAACGGTAAGGCTGAAAATTCAACAACTAACCTTGTCAGCAAGTACAGTCAGTCATACGGCAGTGACAGCGTTTTGTCATATGATTATTCTTATGATGCAAACGGTAATATTACCGAGATTAAGCAAAACGGTAAGCTTACGAACAAGTATGTTTATGATAGCCTTAACGAGCTTAAAGAAGAATACGACTATGTAAATAAATTTTACATTAACTATTCTTATGACGGAGCAGGAAACCTGCAAAATAAATATGAACAGGTTCTTGATCCGACCTACGGTTATCCGACAGGAACACAGCATGGTAATACATACGAGTACACCGATACAAGCTGGAAGGATAAGCTGACAAAGGTTAACGGCAGTAATATTTCATACGATGCGAACGGCAACCCGCTTTCATACCGTGACGGAATGAGTTTTGAATGGGAGAACGGAAGAATTCTCAAAAAGATCAACACTTCCGACAAATCCGTTCAAATGAGCTATGACTCAAATGGTATGAGAACACAGAAGTCTGTTGACGGAGTTAAGACCAACTATTACTATGACAGTAACAAAAATTTAATTGCTCTTGTAAAAGGCAATGATACTCTGTTGTTCTACTATGACAGTGACGGAAGTGCAACCTCATTCTCATATAACGGTACAATGTACTTTTATGTGAAGAATCTGCAGGGTGATGTAATCAGAATTATTGACCTCGCAGGTACAGAAGTTGCAAGCTATGTTTATGACGCTTGGGGCAACATAAAAGATACCAAAGGCGATCCGACAGTCTGTGAACTGAACCCGATTCGCTACCGTGGCTATGTTTATGATACTGAAACAGGCTTGTACTATCTCCAGTCTCGTTATTACGACCCACTCGCAGGCAGATTTTTGAATGCGGATGACTTTACTTACACTAGCCTTACTGGTAGTGTACTGAGTTCAAATTTATACTCTTATTGTGAGAATAATTCTGTAAACAATATTGATAATAGTGGTTATAGTACACTTTCTATTATTCTTAATATTGCGGGAATGATTTTGAGCTATGCATCTTTATTTTCTCCATGGAAGTGGTTCAAAATTATAGCTAGCATTGCCATTGGTATGGCAAGTGCAGCTATAACCATTAGAGATTATAATAATCAAATCAAAAAATTGAACAAACAATATAATCGTCACAAATTAAGTAAAAAAAATTATAAAAAGCAGGTGAACATTGCAAAATTCTGGAAGTATTTAGGATTGGTCGCTGCTGGTATAACTGTTGTTTGCGGAGTTTTGTCTATTCCGGCTAAGTTTTTGATGCGTAGTGTAGGAGTTACAGTTATAAATGCACTAGGCTTTGCTAAAGGAATGGTTTTATCTCGTGCATCCTTAATTTATGATCTGACTTCTGCTTTTTATCATAAAAGAAGATAATTGTTTATGTAAGTGTTTTTTTTACTATGAATAAATACTATTATATTATCAACTTGTTCAACCAAATAGATGAATTGTTTTTACCGACTTATTGTAAAACTGCTTACTATTTATTTGCAATCGCTTTTATTATAGTTGCGATAGCAACTGTAATTTGTGTACCTGTTTTCAGCAAAAAGAAAATCAATAAAAACATTTTGATTTATTTAATTATCGGAACTTTTTCCGCATTTATGTCCGTAGCTGTTGTATGCTTTATATCAATTCCTTTTATTATCTTTACAGCACACTCTGCTTTAATTGTACCTGACTTTCCGAATTTGAACAAAAAGACGGTTGCCTTAATAACTGTTATTTCTGTTGCTCTTTCGATTATTTTTACCGTGTGTGCAGTAAGTGGGTGGCTGATATGAAATATGTTGACTTTAAAAAGCACAAATTGTTTTTGCTTGAAACGATTGTTATTATGGCGTTGTTGGTTTTGTTTTTGATTGGTGGGATTTATTCGATTATCTTTCCTGTAATAGATGATATAAGACGGGGGCATTATGACTCTGAATACCTTTCGCAAATTTATTCAGCCGATAAAGATAACTTTGCAAAAATAGCAAGTCTTATTACAGAGTATAATATAGAAAGTATATCTCATGACAAGCCCTTAACGGATGATTCAGAAAAATATTTTTACAAAGATACTCTGTACTATCAGACAAATTTAGACTTAAATTCTTCCGAAAAGGATAATATAACAGCTTTGGCATATGAAATTTTCGATAAATATGACTTTGATTACATTGAATGCGTTGATGATGAAATATCTTTTTCGTATCTTAATCAGGATTTGTCCTTGATTTATTCTAAGGACAATGTTCAAAATCAAAATTTCGATTCAAAAAATTGCAGAAATATAGCTTCGAATTGGTACGCTGTTGAATATTGAACAGAAATTGGTACAAATAAGCCGTGAGAAAATTAAAGGGTGATATTACTTTTTTATTAGTTTATATTCTGACAAACAGTAGCTAAATTATAGACTGTGGTACATTTACATTTGTGTTGAAATGTTGGCATAACTAACGAAACCACTTGACTGAAATCAAATAAAACACAATGTTAGTAATAGTAATACTATATAATAAAAGACAAAGAGCAGACAGAAAATAGAAGGGCTCCTTATCTTTATTTTAAAAGTTTAGTGAAAAGTACAAAGTCATCAAAACAAGAGGCATACCGAGCGGTATGCCTCTTGTTGCGTGAATTAGTTATAACATTTTAAAGATGAGAGATTTATGTTTATTTTTGAAATTTCGCCTTTGTGTATGAAGCGTAGGGGAACTTCAAACCAAAATTCTCTTTCAGCATAATATAACCGCATAGGCTGTTTATTATCAACGGTAATTGCTTTTAAAGGAAAAGTTTCTTTCTGAATATCTTTTTTATCAGATAGAAAGTAAAATGTTATTTCATCGTAAGCCAATCTGATATTGTAATTTAGCCTGCGTTTGTATATGGTTATTATAAAAAAGAAATGCCAGTGTAACAAATCAAACATAATGATTTCGGCAGAACTACATAGGTCAGGACTGTCCGCAAGTGATGATGTCCTTGTATTTAGTTCCGATTACGAGTATGCGGATTGTAAGATTATTAACAAAAACCACCTTATGGTAATTTGCTTATTATCATAGGAGGCGATTTTATTGTACATTTTGGGAGATTAGTTAAATGAATTTATCTGACAGAGAATGCATAAAATAGCAATAAAATAGTTTGACTAATGTATAATATTGTGTTAAAATTATGCGAAAAGGAGGGTGACAGCTCTATGGAGCAAT
>OGZK01002711.1_pt1 | contig 14797 bp, 13 predicted proteins | sample 1576791 | NCBI WGS metagenome assembly OGZK01 (sample SAMEA3541556, study PRJEB24748) | human gut metagenome | biome: human gut; feature: human-associated habitat; material: faeces | place: China | collected 2012
AAAGAAAGTACATTATCCTGAAAGGAAGGAAGTTTTGTGCAGAATTCCTGATACCATGCATCATAATCACGCAGCTTGTTTAATGTTCCTTTTTTGTGAAAATATTCGAGATCTTCCGTAGAAAATTCCCGTCGTCTCCAACGGAATATATTCCACATCAAAAAGATCTTGCAAGATCAGTTCCTTTTTGGGATAATCTTTCGATACGTCCACCACGATAAGATCCTCTTTCTCTTGGGTAGAAGAGGTACCGCAACCAACCATACCTCCCGTTAATAAAAACATTCCCGCCGCTATCAAGCTCTGTCTCATAATAGTCTTTTCTTTTAGTTTAAATATGCGGAAAAATCAAAACCCGTCGATCAGCCGCTCGGCAATGGGGGAGATGAACAGCACAAAAAACAGTACGCCAAGCCCCGTGATAAGGCTGGCTGCGTCGCCGCCGATGTACCACCCCAGCGGGAAGGTGAGCAGCAGAAGCCCGGGCACGGCAAAGCAGTTCAGCAAAAACGCGGCAAACTCCCCGCGGCTGAACATCCACCAGACCTCAATGGGCTTGTAAGGATTGCGCTCCGGCGGCGGATGGTGCCAGCGGCGGCGGTCCACGCCGACAAGGCGCAGATGCTGCGTGTACAGCTGGACAAGGCCGCACACAAAGACCCCGATGAAATAAATGCTGATCCAAATGACCATCCCGGCACCCCCGTCGCTCCCGTTGGAAACACTTCACAGTATCGTCTCTGCCTGTATCATAGCACGTTAAAAACACACCTGCAACGATAAATTTTCAAAAACCCCTTGCAATTTGCGCCGGGGTATGGTACTATACTAAGGCAATACACACGCATTGCGCTGTTTTTTTGTGCCTTTTTTGCGGTAACACGCCAAAAGGGTTAGAAAACAGAAACCCCGCAGTGCGGAGGGTACAAACTAAATTTTTTGGAGGAAACAAACAATGGCAGTCGTATCTATGAAACAGCTTCTCGAGGCCGGTGTCCACTTCGGCCACCAGACCCGCCGCTGGAACCCCAAGATGGCTAAGTACATCTTCACCGAGCGCAATGGTATCTACATCATTGACCTGCAGAAGACCGTGAAGAAGCTCGATGAGGCTTACAACTTCGTCCGCGACACCGCTGCACAGGGCGGCGAGATCCTGTTCGTCGGCACCAAGAAGCAGGCTCAGGAGTCCATCCGTGACGAGGCTACCCGCTGCGGCATGCACTATGTCAACGCTCGTTGGCTGGGCGGCATGATGACCAACTTCCGCACCATCCGTAAGCGCATCGACCGTATGGAGCAGCTCAAGACCATGCAGGAGGACGGCACGTTTGATCTGCTGCCCAAGAAGGAAGTCGTCAAGCTCGAGCTCGAGATGGCCAAGCTGGACAAGTACCTGGGCGGCGTCAAGAACATGAAGGCTCTGCCGAAGGCTATGTTCATCGTTGACCCCCACAAGGAGCGCATCGCTGTCTCCGAGGCCCGCAAGCTGAACATCCCCATTGTTGCTATCGTTGATACCAACTGCGATCCCGATGAGATCGATTACGTCATCCCCGGCAACGACGACGCTATCCGCGCTGTCAAGCTGATCTCCGGTGCCATGGCCAGCGCTGTGCTGGAGGGCAAGCAGGGCGTTCAGGACGCTCCCGCCGCCGAGACCAAAGAGGATTGATTTACTCCCTACAATTCAGAAAGGACATTGAGCACTATGGCTATTTCTGCAAAAGACGTTATGGAGCTGCGTAAGCAGACCGACTGCGGCATGATGGAGTGCAAGAAGGCACTGACTCAGGCTGACGGCGACTTCGAGAAGGCTATCGAGATCCTGCGCGAGCAGGGCCTGGCTGCAGCCAACAAGAAGGCTGGCCGTATCGCCGCCGAGGGCATGGTCTATGCCGTTTCCTTCGACAACTGCGCTGTTGTCGTTGAGGTCAACGCCGAGACCGACTTCGTCGCCAAGAACGACAAGTTTGTTGACTTCACCAAGAACCTGGCCAAGGTCGTTGCTGACGAGAACCCCGCCGATGTTGAGGCCCTGATGGCCTGCAAGATGGGCGACGGCACGGTTGACGATGCCCTGAAGGCTCTGATCCTCGTCATCAAGGAGAACATCAAGGTTCGCCGCTTTGCCCGCTATGAGGGCCACTGCGCTGCCTATGTCCATGGCGGCGGCACCCACGGCGTCATCGTCAAGTTCGAGACCTCTGATGACGTCGCTGCCAAGCCCGAGTTCGCTGCCTTCGGCAAGGACATCGCCATGCAGGTCGCTGCTGCTAACCCCAGCTACCTGAACGAGTCCGACGTGCCCGAGGACGTTCTGGCCAAGGAGAAGGAGATCGTTCTGGCTCAAATGGCCAACGATCCCAAGACTGCCAACAAGCCCGACGCTATCAAGGAGAAGATGGCCATCGGCAAGCTGGGCAAGTTCTACAAGGAAGCCTGCCTGGTCGACCAGGCCTTCATCAAGGACGGCGGCATGGACGTCAAGAAGTACGTTGCCGACACCGCGAAGGCTCTGGGCGGCGACATCAAGATCGCTTCCTTCACCCACTTCACCAAGGGCGAGGGCCTGGAGAAGCGCAACGAGGACTTCGCTGCTGAAGTTGCTGCTGCCATCAAGGGCTAATCTAACCGCATAATTCCGGCCGCCTGCGCGTTTGCGCGGGCGGTTTTTTGATTGGCGAGTGCCATGGAAAAGCGGAAAAATGCTTCACCACTGCCCATATTGCCTGATTTGGTGAAGGGTAAAGCATAAAAAATCCCCGGACCGTGATTACAGCGGTTCGGGGATTCTTTATACATAATAAAAAGGGACAGGCAGCGAGTTACTGCTCGCGGAAGGTCAGCTGATCATCGGTCATGCTGTCGACGATCGCAAGGCTGGCCAGCTTGTAACCGGCGGCACGCAGCTCGGCACCACCCGGCTGGAAGCCCTTCTCGATGCAGATGCCGATACCGGCCACCGAGCAGCCCGCCTGGTTGCAGACATCCAGCAGGCCCTTCATGGCCTTGCCGTTTGCCAAAAAGTCGTCCAAAATCAGCACACGGTCGCCGGAGTTCAGAAACTTTTTGGCCAGGGTGATGTCATACTCGCGGCCATAGGTAAAGGACTGTACCTTGGAGGTATAGACCTCACCGTCAATGTTCTTGCTCTTGGCCTTTTTGGCGAACACGACCGGCACGTTGAAATACCGAGCGGTCATGCAGGCGATGGCAATGCCGGAAGCCTCGATGGTCAGGATCTTGTTGACGCCGGCATCCGAGAAACGGCGGTAAAACTCTTTGCCGATTTCTTCAAACAGGTGGATATCCATCTGATGATTCAGGAAGCGGTCTACTTTGAGGACATTTCCTTCTTTAATGATTCCGTCTTTGCGAATTCTTTCTTCCAAAAGCTGCATAGTTTTTTACTCCTTATTTAAATTTCTGATAATAGCCCATAATAAAAATGAACAGGACGATCAGCGGCAGAATATAGGAAACGTAAACGCGCGCCCAGGCGGGGAATTTTATGCCCTTGCCGGTGTCGGCTTCTGCCAGGAAGTTTTTCCAGCCCCAGCCGTATCTGCTGGTACAGAACAGCAGATAGACCATGCTGCCCAGGGGCAGGAGGTTGTTGGAAACAATGAAGTCCTCGAGATCCTGAATCGTGGAGCCAGCGCCCATCGGCTGGAAGTCGGACCAGATGTTAAAGCCGAATACGCAGGGCAGGGACAGGAGGATAATCGCAATTCCATTGATCAGGACGGTTTTTTTACGGGATGTGCCGAACAGATCCATGGAAAAGCTGATGATATTTTCAAATACGGCAATAATCGTAGACTGGGCGGCAAACGTCATGAAGACGAAGAACAAAACACCGAAAATCCGCCCGCCGACCATCTGGTTGAAGATGTTGGGCAGAGTGATGAACACCAGTCCGGGTCCCTGTCCGGGATCGACGCCGAATGCAAAGCAGGACGGGAAAATAATCAGTCCTGCGAGAAAAGCAACCAGTGTGTCCAGAAGGCAGATACTGATTGTTTCCCCTGTCAGGGTGCGGTCTTTACCGATGTAGCTGCCGAAAATCGCCATCGCACCGATGCCGAGGCTCAGAGTAAAGAATGCCTGTCCCATTGCGGCGAAAATCGTGTTGCCGACGCCGTTTTCTGTAAATCTGGTAAAATCGGGAATCAGATAAAAGCGCAGTCCCTCGGAAGCGCCGGGCAGTGTCACACTGCGGATACACAGAATGAGCAGGATGAGGAAAAGACAGCTCATCATTGCCTTGGTAATACGCTCCACACCTTTTTGCAGACCGAGACTGCAGATAAAAAAGCTCAGCAGAACCACAAGGACCATCCAGAATGTCATGTAACCGGGGCGGGCGAGCATGTCATTAAAAACTGCTGCAACGCCGTCAGAATCCAGACCTTTGAATTCGCCGGTCAGCGTCTTGAAGATATAGGCTGCCATCCAGCCGCCGACTGTGGTGTAAAACATCATCAGAAGATAGTTGCCTGCCATACAGGCATAGCCCTGCAGATGCCATTTTGTACCGGCAGGCTCAAGCACATGGAAAGAGCGCGCCGCGGATTTCTGGCTGGCGCGGCCCACCGCAAATTCCATGACCATGATCGGAAGACCGAGCAGGACAAGGAAAATAAGGTAAACAAGGACAAACGCGGCGCCGCCGTATTGTCCCGTAATATAAGGAAAACGCCAGACATTACCCAATCCTACCGCACAGCCGGCAGAAATCAGGATAAATCCAAGCCTGGAGGAAAAACGTTCTCTATTGTTCATTTGCAGCTCTCCCGGAATCTTAAAAAATACGATTGAACGGTATCGGACAATCTGTAGAAAAGCATAGCATAAAACGGTATTTTACGCAACGAACGGAGCGAGAAATTATAAAAACTAAATGAAATTTTCGGCGGCAGGATTGTAAAGAGGTGGAGAATATTGTACCCTTAAAGAGAAGAACTGTAGTTCGTTTTAGCAGGAGGGCTGCAGTCAGAAACCGGAGGAAATGAAAGAGCATGTTGGATTGGAAGCTGCTTGCCGGTGCAGCAGGCATTGTGGCGGCGGTTGTTTTTGTCATATGGCTGATTTTTTTCTGCGCACGCCGGATACGGGAGCATTTAAAGGGACGTGAGCTGGATGCAATGGAGGGACACGATTTCGAATATTTCTGTGCGGACCTTCTGGAAGACCATGGTTTTAAAAGTGTAGAAGTGACCCGCGGGAGCGGTGATTACGGTGTTGATGTCCTGGCGGAAAAGGAGGGCGTGACCTATGCGGTACAGTGTAAACGCTATGATGGGCCTGTTGGCGTCAAGGCGGTTCAGGAAGCCTATGCGGGGCGGGATTATTACGACCGGATGGTGGGCGCTGTGATGACGAACCAGTATTTTACGGAGCCTGCGGTCAAGGCGGCAAAGAAGCTGAAGATTCTCCTGTGGGACAGGGGATATCTGGAAAGCATGATGGAAGAAGAGGAATAAGAAAGTATGAGTTTTGTGGAATTTCATGACGTGAAAAAAACATATCACATGGGCGAGGTGGAGATCCCGGCACTGCAGGGCGTCAATTTTGAAATCGAAAAAGGCGAATTCTGCGTGATCGTCGGAGCCAGCGGCGCTGGCAAGACAACGATCCTGAATATCCTTGGCGGAATGGATACGCTGACGGAGGGAAAGGTCCTGCTGGATGGAAAAGAAATTTCCTCTTACGGAAAGAAGCAGCTGACAGACTACCGCAGATATGATATTGGCTTTGTGTTCCAGTTTTATAATCTGGTCGGAAACCTGACAGCGCTGGAAAATGTGGAGCTGGCATCCCAGATCTGCAGCGATCCGCTGGATGCAGGACAGGTGCTTGCAGACGTGGGGCTTGCAGACCGGGCATCGAACTTCCCTGCGCAGCTTTCCGGCGGGGAACAGCAGCGTGTGGCGATCGCCCGTGCCCTTGCCAAAAATCCAAAGCTTTTGCTGTGCGATGAACCAACCGGCGCGCTGGATTACAATACAGGTAAGGCAGTGCTGAAGCTGCTGCAGGATACCTGCCGCAAAAAGGGCGTTACCGTCGTTGTCATCACACACAACCAGGCGATTACGGCGATGGCGGATCGGATTATTACCGTAAAGAATGGAACGGTCACAGATATGTGTAAAAACGAACATATTGTTCCGGTAGAGCAGATCGAGTGGTAAAGGATAGAAGGTGCGCTCTGCAAACATTCTATTGTCAGAAATAAGGGCTTGTGCCGCGGCGCGGCAGAAGGTGAGGAGACGTGAAAAGAAGAAAATCGGCGATGTGGAAAACAACATATCGGGAAATTCGGCAGAGCTTCGGCAGATATGCTGCAATTTTGGCGATTGTAGCGCTGGGCGTGGGATTTTTCGTCGGGCTGATGGTGGTGACACCTGCAATGGTGCGAAACGGCGGGCGGTATTTGAACAGCCATGACCTGTATGATCTGCGGCTGTTATCGACGCTCGGCTTTGAAAAGGATTCGGTGGACGCTTTTACAGGCCGGGAGGACATCAAAGCAGTGGAGGGCGCGGTTTCTTCGGATTTCCTGGCGGTGGATGAGAGCGGCAAAAGCCGGGTGCTTGTGGCGCAGACACTTTTGGAAGTACAGAATCAGGTCGAATTAAAAGCGGGACGGCTGCCGGAGGCGGCGGATGAAATCGTCGTGGATTCCAGTCTGTTTTCGAAAGACGATATCGGCAAAACGATTCAGGTTTCGGATGAAAATTCCGAAGAGACGGCAGACTTGTTCGCATATGACGTGTATACAATCGTCGGCATAGCAGATGCTTCCTATTATATTAACTATCAGCGCGGCTCGACCACGCTTGGAACGGGGCGGGTTTCCGGCTTTGTATACATGCTTCCGGATGGATTTGATACGGATTATTATACGGAACTTTTTGTCCGGCTCGATCAGAATGACCGGATTTACAGCGACGCTTACAAGGCAAAAATCGAAGACCTCAAGACCTGGGCGGAACCGATTGCAGAGCAGGAGGCGCAGAAGCGCTACGACAGCCTGAAAGCGGACGCACAGCAGAAGGTGGACGATGCGCAGAAGGAGCTGAGGGATCAGACGGCGGATGCGCGTACCGATCTGGAAGAGGCGAAGCAGAAGCTGACAGACGGGCAAAAAGAGCTTGCAGACGGCAAAGAGCAGATCGCGGACGCAAGAAAGCAGCTGCAGCAGGCAAAACAGACGCTTGCGCAGAAGCAGACGGAACTTAACAACGGACGCGCGCAGCTTGTGGATGGACGCAGCCAGCTGGAAGCCGGGCAGGTGCAGCTTGACAGCGCGCGGGCACAGTTGAATGCAGCGATTGCGGCTGCGCAGAGTGCTGGAAGCCAGGCGGGCGCAGAATCCGGCATGTCCGGCAGTGCCGCTGCCAGCCCTGCGCAGCTTTGGCAGCAGCTGGCCCAGCTCGATGCGCAGCAGGCAGCTCTGGATGCGCAGCGCAATCAGCTGGAAAGCAGCGAGGCAGAGCTTACAGCCGGAGAAAAGCAGCTTGCGGCTGCAAAGCGGGAGCTTTCCTCGCAGGAAGAACAGCTAAACGAGCAGGAACAGAAGTTGGCGGATGCAGAGAAGGAGCTTGCCGACGGTCAGAAAGAATATGAAGACGGCTTACAGACACTGGATGAAAAGACCGCAGATGCGAAGGAAGAGATTGCGGATGCGCAGAAGCAGATCGACGAGATCCAGGAGCCGGATGTCTATGTGCTGGGCAGGGATACCAATATCGGTTACGCCAGTTATGAAAATGATTCTATGATCGTCGCCGGAATTGCAAAGGTATTGCCGTTTTTCTTTTTCCTGGTAGCGGCGCTGGTATGTATGACGACAATGAACCGGATGGTAGAGGAGCAGCGGACGCAGATCGGTGTACTCAAGGCACTGGGGTATTCGGAAGCCCGTATTATGGGGAAATATCTGTTTTATGCGGGAAGTGCGGCAGGGATCGGTTCTGTCATCGGTTTTCTGATCGGTTCGACGATTTTCCCGACCGTCATCTGGAATGCATATAAGATCATGTACCATATGGGGGATTATGAGCTGATGTTTGACCCGGGGCTGGCGGCTGCCTCGCTTGCAGTGGCACTTTTATGCTCGGTTGGCGTAACGTGGCTGACCTGTCGGTACGAGCTGATGAGCACGGCTGCAAATCTGATCCGTCCCAAGTCGCCAAAGAGCGGCAGAAGGGTATGGCTGGAGCACATCCCGTTGCTCTGGAACCATATGAGCTTTCTGGCAAAGGTTTCCGTGCGGAATGTTTTCCGGTATAAGCAGAGATTTTTTATGATGGTAATCGGTATCGGCGGTTGTACAGCCCTTCTTGTAACCGGCTATGGTATAAAGGATACGATTGCGGACATTGCGGATATGCAGTATGAGGAAGTGCAGCTGTATGATATGAGCGCGACACTGAAAGAGGGGTATCCGGCCGCGGATACGGCAGACTTTTCTGAACTTACCGAGGTGCTTTCCGAATCCTCTGAGGATTGGATGCCCTTTTGTGAGATTGCAATGGATCTGACGGGGCGCAGTGGTGTCAAGACCGCCAACGTCGTCATTCCGCAGGATACCGGGGCAGCGCAGGAGTATATCCGGCTGCGGACAGAAGAGGGTGAGGATATTCCATGGCCTGGTGAGGAAGAGGCTGTTATCAGTGCAAAGCTTGCGCGAAAATGCGGGATCCGCGTTGGGGATACCGTTACACTGCGGACAGAGGATGGCGAAAAGCTCAAAGTGAAGGTGACTGCTCTATCTCGAAATTATATTTATAATTACGTTTATATTTCACCGGAAACATGGGAACTCGATAACGGAAGCGGTCCGGTTTACAAGAGCATTTATATCCATGCATCGGAGGGTGCGCAGGAGAACCGGGAACTGTCGGAAAAGCTGCTGGCATGCGACGTCGTTTCTGCGGTTGCGGTCAATGCGGATATGCTCAGCCAGATCAACAAAATGATGGGCAGTCTGGATGCAGTGGTGCTTCTGGTCATTCTTTGCGCCGGTGCGTTGGCATTTATCGTAATTTATAACCTGACGAACATCAACATCACCGAGCGAATCCGGGAGATTGCAACGATCAAGGTACTTGGTTTCCGACCAAAGGAGACAGCAGCCTATGTGTTCCGGGAAAATGTCGTGCTGACAGCGCTCGGAACAATTGTCGGGCTGGGAGCCGGAATTTGCCTGCACCGGTTTGTTATTGCAAATATTGATGTCGATATGGTTACATTTCAGCCGCGGGTGCTTCCCTTTAGTTTTGTAAAGAGTATCCTGCTGACCTTTGTATTTATGGTCATTGTAGATGTTGTGATGTATCTGAAGCTGGAACGGATCAATATGGCGGAATCGCTGAAAAGCGTGGAATAAAACAATAAAATGCATGCTCTGTGAGCGATCTATGAGCATGAACCAAACGGGCTGGCGCGTGGTCAGCCCGTTTTTGCTGCAGTCTGTTTCAGCCGTTTTGTAAGGTTTTCGAAATCAGACGGACCAGCTTCCAGGACAAAACGATGGAAGCGCAGCAGGGAAAAGTTGTCGCTCCACTGAAGTTCGGCTCTTTTTTTGAGGGCATTCATTTCGAGATATCCAACGTAATACTTCAAATAGACCGCAGGGGCAGTGCGCAGATAATCGTAAACACGTTCCGACTGCTCTTCCGAAAGACCGAAGGATTCGAGAGAGCGCAGAAGCTCTGACTCTTCCGTGCCGTAATAGTGCAGAGAAAGGTCGAGTAAGCAAAACAGGTTGATTTGCAGATCGCGCTGCTGTGCCAGAAGCGTACAGAGCAGCGCAGCGGGATAGGAGCTGCCCAAGCTGCCTTCCGCTTCCGCAAGGACCTGTGCGGCATATTCATAGGAAATCCGTTCGGTATAGTACGCCCAGCCCTCCACATATCCGCCGTAGGAGAACAGCTTGCGAATTGGCAGCGTCTGCGTATCGCAGACAAGGGAGGAATAGACGGTCTGGTAGAGATGCCCCGGATAACCCTCGTGGGCGAGTGTGGTGTAAAGCTCAATTCCGTCTGCGGTCGAGGAACGGTTGATGCGGATCGTATTCTGCATCAGGGCATCGATTGGCGGGAGCATATAAAAGGCGGGACTGGAATATGTCTCAAGCCCGGCGTCCACATCCTGAATGTCGCATTGAACCGTCTGGGCGGTTAGATCGGCCAGAGCCGGAAAGTCCTGCTGCATCCGGTTTTGCAGATCTTCCAGAATGGCGGTTGGATCAGAAAGTGGAAATCCATCGTTAACCGGGGCAAGGTCAGGCGTACCGCCGGTCAGCTCCTGATAAGTGGTCAGCGTCTGTTTCATCTCTTTGTAAGTTTTCTGAAACTGTTTTTGAAGGAGCAAATAGAGCTGATCCATGGAAAGGGAGGAACCGGTGGATTCCTTGACGAGCCAGGCATAATATTGCCGCCCGTCGGGCTTCTGGGAAAGTCCTCCCCTCGTGCGTCCGGTGTCGGAAAGCTGTTCCAGCCCGTCTGCGAGGGACTGCCAGGCGGGCAGGACGGATTTTGACAAAAGCGACTGGTTTTGGGCTTCGTATTGTGACTGCTGCTTGGCGGTCAGAAGTCCTTTTTGTAAAAGAGATGCAAGTCTGGAAGAAAACGTCGTCTGTAAAAAATGCGTGCCGGAGGAAAGCGCCTCCTTTGTGAGGATTTCGCGGCACTGCTGTGCACTTTTTTTAGCGTCCTCTTTTTCCATAAAAAGCCCGGCTGCACTTTTTTCGGATTCATAAGAAAGCAGACCCTGCACGTAATCGGGAACGGACTGCAGGAGGGAAAGATAGGTTTCCACGTCGTCAGCGGTATAAAACGGATATTCTGCAAATAATAAAAGCAGCTCGCTCTGCATGCCGGAGGTCGGAGAAAGGGGTTCCTCATAATAGGAAAAATCAGATTCTTCGAGGTCGAGAGCCAGCCTGTCGCAGAGCAGATCGTAGGTATAACGTTCCTCCTCATTTAATTTTTTCGAATCGAGAAAGGAGAGCACGGATAAAAATTTCTGCCGGGAGGCGGCAGAAGCCTCGGAAGCTTCCTTAGAATAAACCGGAAGCGCAGCGTCTTTTAGATGAATCCCTTGCAGATTCGGATACGCCATGACAAAGTGCAGGCTGAGGGCATCGTGTTCAAGGCTGGACTGCACATATGCACTTGTTATTTTATGGAAAAGAGCCCGGTCAAAGCAGTGGGAACACAGCAAAATTGCGGGCAGAAAAATACACAGAAAAAGCGTGCATAGAAACAGAGGAGTCCGTTTGCGGAAAATATTTTTCAAAAAGCGCCACCAGCTTTTTTCATATTTATATGTGTTTTTGGGGAAAGATATGAGAAAACCCCCTGTAAATGGGTTGACTGTCTATAGTAAAATGTGATACAAAGTAAAGTAAGTGGTTAATTTTTGGGCCGTTTTCGCGGCGGAATGAGAGGAATTATGGATAATTTGGAACTTGCCAAAGTGGCGAATGAAGTCCGCAAGGGCGTTTTGACTGCTGTACATGGCGCAAAATCCGGTCATCCGGGAGGATCGCTTTCTGCAGCAGATATCTTTACCTACCTGTATTTTGAAGAAATGAATATTGATCCGGCAGATCCGAAGAAGGAAGACCGGGATCGTTTTGTTCTTTCCAAGGGACATACGGCACCCGGTCTGTATTCTGCCCTGGCACATAGAGGCTTTTTCCCGGTAGAGGATCTGGAGACACTGCGTCATCTCGGTTCTTATTTGCAGGGACATCCCTGCCTGGATAAGATTCCGGGCGTAGATATGTCCACAGGCTCCCTTGGACAGGGTGTTTCTGCCGCTGTCGGCATGGCACTGGGCGGAAAAATGACAGACGAAAAGTTCCGCGTATATTCGCTTCTGGGCGATGGCGAGATTCAGGAAGGTCAGGTTTGGGAAGCTGCGATGTTTGCTGGCTTCCATAAGCTGGATAATCTCGTGCTTATTGTAGATAACAACGGTCTGCAGATCGATGGAAAGATCGAGGACGTATGCTCCCCGTATCCGATCGACGAGAAGTTCCGCGCTTTCAATTTCCATGTAATTGACGTTGCAGACGGCAACGATATGGAACAGCTGCGTCAGGCGTTTGCAGAAGCGCGCAGCACAAAGGGCATGCCGACTGCAATTATTGCCCATACGGTAAAGGGCAAGGGTGTTTCCTTTATGGAAGATCAGGCTGGCTGGCATGGTAAGGCGCCCAACGATGAAGAGTATCAGATCGCAATGGCGGATCTGGAAAGGATCGGTGAAGCATTATGTCAGAAGTAAAGAAGATTGCGACCAGAGAAGCCTTCGGGGAAACTCTGGTAGAGTTGGGAAAGAAACATCCTGAGCTGGTAGTGCTGGACGCAGATCTGGCCGCAGCGACAAAGACCGCTGTATTTAAAAAGAGCTTTCCTGACCGTCATTTTGACTGCGGTATCGCAGAGGCAAATATGATGGGCGTGGCAGCAGGACTTTCCCTCGTTGGGAAAATTCCGGTGGCGAGCTCCTTTGCCATGTTTGCAACAGGCCGTGCTTACGAACAGATCCGTAACTCTATCGGCTATCCTCATTTGAACGTAAAAATCGGCGCAAGCCATGCCGGCATCACCGTCGGCGAGGATGGTGCGAGCCATCAGTGTAACGAAGATATCGCTCTGATGCGCTCCATTCCGGGTATGGTTGTCATGAACCCCTCCGATGCGGTTGAGGCGGCAGAGTGTGTCCGTGCTGCAATCGAATATGTTGGCCCTGTATATATGCGTTTCGGACGTTCTGCAGTGCCGGTAATCAATGACCGTCCCGGTTATCATTTCGAGATGGGAAAAGGTATCGTGCTGCGTGAGGGTACGGATGTGACGATCGTTGCAACCGGTATTTTGGTAAGCTCCGCGCTGGAAGCGGCTGAAAAGCTGGCAGCAGAGGGCATCAGCGCAGAGGTTATCAATATTCACACGATCAAGCCTCTGGACAAAGAGCTGATCATCAACAGCGCAAAGAAGACCGGAAAAGTCGTGACGGCGGAAGAGCATTCCGTGATCGGCGGCCTTGGTTCTGCCGTTTGCGAGGCATTGTCTGAAGAGTGCCCGACAAAGGTATGCAGAATCGGCATTCAGGATGTATTCGGCGAGTCCGGTTCTGCGGGCGAGCTTCTTGTAAAATATGGTCTTGACGGGAACGGTGTATACAATACCGTAAAGAACTTTGTGACCCGTTAAGTGGAGGAAAGTATGGAAAAAATTCTGGCTCCGTCAATTTTGGCAGCCGATATTATGCGGCTTGGGGAGCAGATTGAAGCGGTAAAAAATGCTGGCGCGAAATATCTCCATATCGATGTGATGGACGGTATGTTCGTTCCGGCGCTGTCCTATGGCATGTGTGTTGTGGAGTCGATCCGCAAGTCCTGCGATATGGTTCTGGACGTGCACCTGATGATCGTAGAACCAGGACGGCATGTGGAAGCGTTTGCAAAAGCAGGCGCAGATATTATTACGATCCATCTGGAAGCCTGTGCAGACGCGCATGAGGTCATCCGACAGATTCACAGCTGCGGCTGTAAGGCTGGTGTCAGCATCAAGCCCGGTACGCCGATAGAGGTGCTGGAGGAATATCTGGATGAGGTCGAGCTGATTCTGATTATGAGTGTTGAGCCTGGCTTTGGCGGTCAGAAATATATTCCGGAGTCAACGGAACGCATCCGCCAGACCGCAGAGCTGATCCGGAAAAGCGGTCGCGAGATTGAGCTGGAGGTAGACGGCGGCGTTGGTACAGGAAATGTCGAGCTGGTGCTGGAGGCCGGTGCGAATGTGATTGTGGCAGGCTCCGCTGTTTTTAAGGATCCGGCAAAAAATGCAGCAGAAATGATGTCGATCCTCAAAAAGTGGGATTGAATCCGTTACACAGAAGCGCTCCGCAGGAAAACCTGTGGGGCGTTTTTTAGGGCTTAAAGGACACCATACGGCGGTCATCCGATCGTGCAGCGTGCACGGAAATCAGAGGAAAATTGAAAAATAAAATTTTTCAATCGCGAGATTTGTGTCTGCGCGCACTTGACACAAACTCGGTATGCGCAAAAAGCGTGCGCGGAAATCAGAGGAAACATGGAATTTTCAGAACAATTAAAAATATATGCGGAAACACACTTTGAAAACAGAAAAAAATATTTTGCGCCGATTTTATCCGAAATTGAGGCAGGCTTGTCTTTGTGCAGCGAGGAAGAGGCCCTGCTGATAAAATTTTTTTACGGGACGATGCCGCTGCGGGATGCCGGGGAATATCCGTTTGAAATATTTCTGAGTTATGTGCGCCATGCCCTCTGGCTGCGGAAAACGATAGACTGGTGCAAGAAGCTGCCGGAGGATCTGTTTGTCCACGACGTACTGTATTATCGAATCAACTCGGAGGACATCAGCGATTGCCGCAGTTTTTTTTACGAGCAGTTAAAAGACCGAATTGTAGGACTGGACGAATATCAGGCAGCGGTAGAGATCAACTACTGGTGCGCAGAGCATGCAACGTATGAAATGGCGGATGACCGAACGTTCCGGCTGCTGTGGTGCTGTCGGCTGTTCTTCAAATGCAGATGCTTCCATCTTGCCTTGCATCAGCTTTTCAAAGTCTTCCCGTTCAATCTTTTCGTGTAGAATCAAGTACTTTGATAACAAGTGCAGCTGATCCATATGTGCCTGCAACAGAGCAGTTGCCTGCTGATAAGCAGTTTCTACAATGTTGCGAGCTTTCAGCCATGAACGCCGCCGTGATGGGGACGGACAGG
>OGZK01002719.1_pt1 | contig 14766 bp, 16 predicted proteins | sample 1576791 | NCBI WGS metagenome assembly OGZK01 (sample SAMEA3541556, study PRJEB24748) | human gut metagenome | biome: human gut; feature: human-associated habitat; material: faeces | place: China | collected 2012
ATGGTAGAAAGCTGATAGATGTTCTTGTCATGAATACGGAAATGAAGAGCCCACTAATGCTATAAACATTAATGAATCGAATTCCTCTTTTATGCAGTAGTCATCCTCATACCTTTTCTTTCCAATTCTATTTATAATTGTTCTTACTTTATCTTTTATTTTTTCATTGTGTACTTCTTGTATTTGTAAATCATTTTTATTTTTTATAAATTTATAAGAATAATATTTTCTGCTATCTAGTATAAAACCATTCAAAACAAAAAGTGCTTGTAATTTTTCATTTTTTAAATTAAAAATAAACTTAGCTTCGATATCTTTTTCTTTGTCATTTGCTATTTTTTTTACAAATTCAATAACTCTTTTTCCTATATTTCTACCTTCGACTTTACATGATATAGCAAAATATTGTATTTCAATTGTTGTTTCGTTTTCCTTTATTATTGTTGTTCCAACAATTCCATAATCTGCAAAAATATCTTTCATTCTTACCGTAAAAATATTATATTCATTTTTATTGTGAATCTTTTTTAGTTCAGCTACTGTCAATGTTTTATTATTCAAATTCATTTGATTTGTTCTTGATAGTAACTCTTCTATTCTATAAAAATCCTCTTCTCTTGCTAGTTTTATGTCTATATTTATATTACAATATTCTAAGAATTCTTCTTTAGACATTTGTTCTTCTTTTTTCTTTCTTTGCTCTAATATCTTATATATTTTGTTTCTATTTTTCGTTTCTTCTGTTATTATTGTAATATCATTTATATATTTTGTTAATAAAGCTATATTTCTAACATTCAATATTTGTAGATTTGGTATATAGTATATTGCTTCTGCTAATTCAAGTTCAGAATCATCAACAAATAAAATATGTTCTTCAGAAATATTTAAATCCTTAGCTAAGTCTTTTATGGATTTATACTTATCATCCCAGGATATATAAAATTTATAAAAATATTTTTCAATTCCTAATTCTACTATTTTTTTATACGCCTGCTCATAATTGTTTTTACTTACTATTGCAAGTACTATTCCTTTTTCAAGAGCATTTTCTAAATAATTAATAACCCAATTATTTAACGTTACGTTATCATTGGCATCTAAAGTTCCATTCCAGATAGTATTATCTAAATCAAAAGCAATACACTTTACCATTTTATCTCACCAAGCTCCTTCTTAATTTTTAATTCTTTTTCAATAATACTTTGAGTTATATCATTTATTGTTTTCTTATTTAGTACTTTCTTCAAAAAATAAGTTTGAACTAAAATACTTCGTAACTTTGTCCACTCCATGGAAATTATAAAAATATATTCTGCAAGTTCTCTAATCTTGTTATTTTTTGTTATTTCACTTATATAATATAAATAATAAGCAAATCTTTGTCTATTCATTATGACTTTTCTTAATCCCTTATCAATAGGTGCTTTAAATACCATTTCAAAATCTAACCCTAAATATTCTTGTTTTAAGTCAATTTCATCTAAACTAGAAAAAAACTCTTTCATTTCATTAATTGATTTTTCATCTAATAATGCTTCACTTAATTCATTGTTTTTTAATTCCTTTTCTTTTATATTTGAAATATCTAAAACAATTATTCTTGTAATAGCCTTTAATAATTTTTTGTATTCAATCTCTTTATTATACAACTTATACCATACGTCTATAATTTGGGCTGTTTCTTTGTTTATTTCTGTTATAACACATGAATGTGTACCAATATATTTTTGAAAACCTTTATCATATTCATAATCAAATGTGTTTACTTCTAAAACAATTATATTTTCACTATTGCATTTTGTTCTAATAATCTCATCTATTTGACTTTGCTCAATACTTTTGCTTTTTCCGAAATTTTTTAAAACCACACTCTTGTTTCTATTCTTGTTTTCGTAAATCTCATAGTTTATATTAAAGCATTCTTTTAATTCTTCGTATTTATTATCATTAGTACACATTAACCCTTTTCCAATACTGTCTAAATTTTTGTTAAATCTAAAATACCATAATTTGTTAAATATTCTTCTTATATCTATTTGATTATCTTTTAGTACTATTCTCAAATTATCATCAATACAATCATATCCTTCTATGTGATTTGCTTCCATAACAATCTCCTTTTATATTATAGTATTGTTAAATACATTATTAATTGTAATTATTTTACAATATTTTTATGTTTTAATCAATATATTTGACTTTAAATAATTCAAACCTTCTTTAAAAAATATTTAACTCTACTATAATAATTCTATAATTCTTTGCATCAATTGAAAGAATAGACTAAAACATACTAAAAATGAGCAGTTTGATATAATCTCTCTGCTCATTTTTAGTTTAAGGCTTAATAGTTTCCTTAATTTTTTTCAGGTATTCAATATCTTTGACAGGAAACTGTCCGAGTTTACTCATAAACTCTTTATTTTTTCGGAGAACGGAATTTCTTTTCACTTTTTCAACAGTTTGTGAAAGAAGTTCTGCCTCATCATTGCTTATGTAGGTAATCAGTTCTATCACCAAAACCCAAGCCATAAGACGGTCACCTTCTCTTCGGGCGTGCTTTCTAAATTCTTTCACATCCCGTTCGGTTATATATCCATTTCTCTTTTCACTCGGTACATTTTTCATAAATGTATACCTCCTACTTATAATATAATTATATTATACCACTTTTTTTATTATTTGGCAAATTTGTTGCCACCAGGACACAATTGCAATTGATAATGCCATAACAATTATTGCAGGCATTCCTGCTCCAACCCAAATAATAATTACAGGACCAAGAGCTATTTTAGGCAAACTATTCAAAATAACTAAAAATGGTTCTGATACTTTAGAAATAAATGGTGACCACCAAAGTATTATAGCTATTATTACTCCCGCAATACTACCTAATCCAAAACCAATTAGTGTTTCTTCACATGTAATTTTTAAATGTTCTAGTAAATTGTTTGAAGATAAATTCATAAATGTTTTTACTATTCTGGATGGTTGACTTGCTATAAAGCTATCTATAATTCCTCTTCTTGCAAGTATTTCCCACACTGCTATAAAAGCTATTACTATAAATATCTGGGTTGTTAAAATTTCAACTTTTCTTATTTTTATTTTTCTTAGATATTTTTTTCGTTCACAAGAGATTATTTCTTTATTTTTCATAATTTATCACATCACTTTCAGTTTTACATTTGTATTACTGATATATTTTATGTGAATTTTATTATTGATGTGATACTCAGGTAGTATTTATTCAGCGTTCGATTTCTTTTTTTTGACTCTTATAAGATTTCAAATCAGTTACAGGTTCAGGCGAAAATCTATATCTTTCCATAAAAGATTCTTTACTTCTATGGTCATCTAAAAGAACTTGTCCTAAATCATAAATATTAAATCTAGTATATGTTTCCGCTTCTTTATCACTCTTTTCATACAATTCAAAAATTTGTTCTCCAATTTCATGAATAACTACTATAGGATATTTTAAAAAATCCATATTTAGATTAGACGACTTTTTTAAAATTCTAGGAGATTTACTCAAAAATTCATAATCTAGAATTAAACTTGCTTCCCAATCTCTTGGTCTTTTACCTTTGTCTATTGAATTAACTAGTTCTTTTGTAACTTCTTGTAATTCAATTTTTATGCTAGGTCTATCCCCTTTATTGTATACAGCTAAAGTTCCTACAAAAGGAGCTGCAAAATATTCAGGTGATACTCTATGTATTACAAACTCCATATTTTTATCTTTTTGTTTTTGTTCTTTCATAAACTGTTTTAATTCTTTTTTATCAGAAAAAGTCCCTTGTGGTAAATTTAATTCAGAACCAATTGTTCGTCCACCTCTTACCCTCCACAAATTACTTTTTTCTAATTCTTGTTCATCCAGATTTTCAACTTTATCAACAAATAAGCAATCAACCGTTAAATCTGGAAAATTCTTTTGTAAAAATTTCAATCCATCTATTTTTCTCATATTACACTCCCTCTATTACATCAAAAAAATCATTTTCATTTGTTTCTGATAATACATTCATTCCATTCCAACAAAATGAACCTTCTACATAATATCTTCCTATTGGTGAAGTTGCATTTATATAGTAATTATCATATTCATTTAATTCTGACTTACCTTCTATTTGTTCTATCCTGTTTAAATTAAATTCATCGATTTCTCCATTTGGCATTATTACTTTATATTTAATTTGACCATTAATAACTTCATCTGAATTATTGTAAATTTTCATATGAAATGTTGTAAAATTATCTTTGCCTTTTATTAATTTTTTAGGAAATATGCTCATTTCTAATCCTCCCTTATCTCAATATGTACAAAAAAAGTGACAATCTTTTAGGACTGCCACCATTTCTAAATATTTTATCCGCACATTCTGCATGTAAGTATTTTCTTTTTATCATCTTTTACATTTTTTACTTCATTTACTGGTTTGTTTTTTACCTCTTTGTTCATAACTTCTTTTTTCATTTTAAGCTCCTTTCTAGGTAATAAACCTATTAAATTTATATGTATTGCAAAAAATTGCAACATTAAAAACTATAATAAACATAATGGATCTTCTTCCAGTAACGATTTCTTTAGTGCTAATGCTGTAGCTCTACATCCACCACATATCATTTTATATGTACATTCTTGGCATTTTCCTTTTAAACTTTCTTTATATTCTTTTAGTGTAACAAAAAGTTTGTTTTTTTCTAAAATTTCATCTAAAGATTTCTCTTTAATATTATCTGCAAACATAGGTATATATGAACAAGCTCCTACATTTCCTTTAAAGTCTATATATATAATTTCATCTCCTGCTTCACATCCTGCATAATATTGACTAGCTTCTTTTAAATCTATTCCAAAAACTTCTGGAAATATTGGAATCAATAATGGATCACCCGTCCTGAATTTTATGTTTAGTCTCTTGCACTCTTGTATCAATTCCTTAATTATAATTTTGTATTCTTCATTAGATATCATTAGATCTTCACTCGCATTTCCTGTCAATATAACTCTTCTTGTATTAAATTCTTCTGCTCCATTTTTGCTGGCTAATTTTAATACTTCTTTCGCATCTTTAATTGTGTCTTTTGTAAGAGTATATCTAATTGAAAATTTAATTCCATTTTCTTTTAATATTGGTAATGTATTAATTATTTTCTGAAATGTTCCTTTTCTTCCTCTAAATTTATCATGTATTTCTTCCATTCCATCTATACTTATTGATAATCTAACATTAGGATATTGAGCTAATTTTTGAGCTATTTTATCATTTATCAATGTACAGTTTGTTGTTATTACTATATCGTCAAATTTTGTGGTATAATCTAATATTTCAAATAAGTCTTTTCTTAAAAATGGCTCTCCTCCTGAAAGGTTTAATTTGGTTGTACCACAATAATAATCTTTTGGCTTGTTCTAGTGTTAATTCTTTTTCTTGTGTATTTTTGTTCAAAACTCTGCAATGTTTGCAATTGAGATTACAGTCATCATTTATATCCCATTGAGCAACCATAGGCATATTTTTCGCCCTCCTTTATTCCAGTTTTTACCATTTTATACCTATATTTTATATTTGTCAATATTTTCCAGAAAGTTTTTCTAATAAAATTTTAAATGCTTCTATATGGCTTGTTTTAAAGGTTCCATTATCACATAATTCATTGACTTTTTCTTCTGGGAACCAATAAATATTTTCAACTTCTTCTTTTTGAAGTTTCATTTCGTTTTCGTCATAGTCTTTTTTTAAATAATATAAATCATAAAAACATCTATTAACATCATCTCTTTCTGAATACATTAATTTCAGTTCTTGTGGCTTAGCCTCCACTCCTAATTCTTCTTTTATCTCAGTTATTATTCCACTTAAGCTAGTTTCTCCTGATTTTGGATGTCCAGAAGTTAGACCAAATTCTCCGCCTTTTTGTTTACTTCTTTTCTGAACCAAGATTTCATTTTTGGAATTTTGAATTAATGCTAAAACTACTAATGTATAAAAATTTTCTGGTGGTCTTTCTTCTTTAAATATTGTTTTTCTTGTATTAATTTTTTCTATATTATATAAATCTCTTTTTTCCATTGTGACACCTCGCTCACTAATATATTATAATATATTAATTTTTTCAATATATATTTCAAAAATGTTTCTTGCTTTTCCAGATTTTTCTAATTTTATTGACTTTTATTTCCATTTTTTGTATAATATAAGCGAATATTTTCATATAGTTATTATAAATTAATAGTAACTATCTAAATATACTTTCGATGGTTACGCCACTTATTAAAAGGAGGACAAAAAGATGAAGCAAAATATTTTCATAGGAGGCGCATGGCCTTACGCAAACGGACTACTTCATGTAGGCCATCTTGCAGCACTTCTACCAGGAGATGTTATTGCAAGGTACTATCGCAAATGTGGTGCAAATGTATTATATGTTTCTGGAACAGACTCACATGGCACTCCAATCACAACTAGAGCACGCAAAGAAAATTGCAAGCCTATCGAGATTGTTGAACATTATCACACAGATTTTTGCTATTGTTTTAACAAATTACAGTTTTCTTATGATAATTACACTTTAACATGTAATCCATATCACAAGAACTTTGTGCAGGATTGTATTAAAACAATCTACAATAATGGCTATATTTATGAAAAGGATGGTCACCTTTGTTGGAAACTCAGTTTTTTTCAAAAAGAAATTGAAGCTTTTGTTTCTTCTCATAAAAACACCTGGCGTTTTAATGCAATAAATGAATCGCACAAATATTTACAAGCTGGTTTGCGTGACCGTGATATTACTCGTCAACTTGATTGGGGAATTGATATTCCTATCGAAGGATATACAGATAAAAAAGTTTATGTATGGATTGAAGCAGTTCTTGGCTATATATCAGCAGGAAAAAACTATTGTGAACAACATGGATTAGATTGGAATGAATTTTACAAAGGCACAAATGTAAAATCTTATTTTGTTCATGGTAAAGACAATATCCCATTCCATACAATTATCTATCCTGCATTATTACTTTCATTAAATGATGGATATCATCTTCCTGATTACATGATTTCAAGTGAATATCTTAATGTGAATGACAAAAAGATTTCAAAAAGTCAAGCAAATGGTGTAACTGCTAGAGAACTTATTGACAAATACAGTTCTGATACTATCAGATATTGTATGATTGTTCAAGCTCCTGAGCAAAAAGATTCCAATTTCAATTATGAATTGGTAACACAACTTCACAATAAGAAATTGGTAGGTGAATACGGTAATTTTGTTAATCGTAACTTAGCGTTTTTGACGAAGAAATTCAATGGCGTTATACCAAATGGGACTGTAGATGAACCTGTAAAAACTTGCATCATGAAAACTTATAATGCAGTTGGCACTTTGATTACAAATGGCGAACTTAAAACTGCTATGACTAAAATTCAGGACTTAGTTCAATTTGCAAATAAGTATTATGATGATAATAAACCTTGGATTTCTGTAAAGAATGATATTGCTAGCTTTAACAATATTACTCTTACTTGCCTTGAGCTTATCGTCAATATTGCTAATTTATATGAACCTTTTATTCCTGAGTCTTCTAAAAAAGTATTTAGCTTTTTTGATAAAGCAAACTGCAATTGGGAGTATATTTCTGTTCAGCCTTTAACTGTTCTTCAAAATGTTTCTGTTCTTTTTGACAGAGTATAAAGTATATTTTCCCCTCTGGCGCTTCCAGAGGGGTTAAGTTATATTTTTTTCTCCAAGCTCTTTCCACATTAAATTAAAGTATTTACTAAATTTAGGATTTTCTCTACAATTTAAAGGTGTTCTATTTTCCATTTCAAAGTCTATTTTGTGTATTGTTTTTACAGTTGCAGGTCTTTCTGATAATACTATTACTCTATCTGACATACTTATTGCTTCTGATATATCATGAGTCACCATTAAAGCAGTAATATTCTCAGCTTTTAGAATCTTAAAAATATCTTCTGTAACCATTAATCTTGTTTGATAATCTAAAGCAGAAAATGCTTCATCTAATAATAAAATTTTAGGACGAATTGCAAGAGTTCTAATAAGTGCAACTCTTTGTCTCATTCCTCCTGATAATTGAGCTGGATATTTTTCTTTAAACTCATATAGTCCATATTTTTTTAATAATTTTTCTACATATTCTCTATTTTCTGATGTATTTTCTTTTTGAATTTCCAGTCCTAGTAACACATTTTTATATATTGTTCTCCATTCCAGAAGATTGTCTTTTTGCAACATATATCCTATCTTACCATCTATATAAATTTCTCCTGAACTTTTATTTTCAAGTCCTGAAATTATTGATAATAACGTAGATTTTCCACATCCACTTGGGCCTATTATGCTTATGTATTCTCCTTCTTTTATGTCAAAGCTTATATTCTTCAAAGCTTCTATTTCTCCATTTTTGGCTTGATATGTTTTACAAATGTTTTTTACTTCTAATATTTTTTTCATATTCAATACCTCCCCTTTATATATCTTATGAAAAAAATAAGAATACGCCACATGTGACGCATTCTTCCAAATTATTTTGATATTAAATTACAAACTAAATTACTAATTTCTGTTGGATTTTCAATAGGTAAGCCTTCAATTAATCTAGCTTGAGCATATAGAACTTTAGTATATTCTTTAAGTTCATCTTTATTATTTCCATATAAATCTTTGATTTTTTGAGCAATTGGATGGTTCTCATTAATCTCTAAGATAGTTTGAGCCTTAATTTTTTCTTCATTATTAGGCATAGAATTTATGACTTTTTCCATTTTAACTGAAATTGCTCCTTCGCTTGTCAAACATACTGGATGATTTTTTAATTTGTGTGTATATCTTACTTTATCAACTTCTTCTCCTACCGCTTCTTTCATAAGTTCAAACATATCTTTATTTTCATCATTTACTTTTTGAAGTTCTTCTTTTTCTTCTTTTGTTTCCAAATCAATATCATCTGCACATACATTTGCAAATTTCTTTTCTTTATATTCTTGTAATACTTGTATTACAAATTCATCAACATTTTCAGTTAAATACAATATTTCATATCCTTTGTCTTTTACACCTTCAACTTGTGGTAACATATCAATTTTGTCAATAGATTCACCTGAAGCATAATAGATAGTTGCTTGTCCTTCTTTCATTCTAGAAACATATTCATCTAAAGTCACTAGTTTCTTTTCTGATGAAGAATAGAACATTAATAAATCTTTTAATTTGTCTTTGTTCATTCCATAATTATCATAAGTTCCATATTTTAACTGCATACCAAATGTATTAAAGAATTTTTCATATTCCTCTCTTTCAGTTTTTAACATATTTTGTAATTCTGATTTTATCTTATTTTCAAGATTTTTAGCTATGATTCTTAATTGTCTATCATGTTGTAACATTTCTCTTGAAATATTTAAAGATAAATCTGGGCTATCTACTAATCCTTTTACAAATCCAAAATAGTCTGGTAATAATTCACTGCATCTATCCATTATAAGTACACCATTTGAATATAGTTGAAGTCCTTTTTCGTATTCTTGTGAATAATAATCATATGGTAAATGTGATGGTATATATAATAATGCATTATATGTGAATTGCCCTTCTACTGATGAATGTATTACTTTTAATGGTGGCATAAAATCATTGAACTTTTCTGTATAAAAACTGTTGTATTCTTCTTTAGTTACTTTGCTTTTTTCTTTTTTCCAAATTGGAATCATACTATTTATAGTTTCTGTTTCTATCTCTGTTTCATATTCATTTTCTGTTCCTTCTTTTTTGTGTTGATGTTCTATGTCCATTTTTATTGGATATCTAATATAGTCTGAATATCTTTTAATTAATCCTTGTATTTTGTATTGTTCTAAGAATTCACTATATTTTTCATCTTCATTATCTTCTTTTATGTGCAATGTTATTGTTGTACCAATATCTTCTTTTTCACATGGTTCTATTGTATATCCTTCTGCCCCTGTTGATTCCCATTTATGTGCTTGTGCTTCATCTACTGACTTACTTTCTACAGTTACTTTATCACTTACCATAAATGCTGAATAGAATCCAACGCCAAATTGACCTATTATATCAATATCTTCTTTTTTCTCATTTGATTCTTTAAATGCTAATGATCCGCTTTGTGCAATTGTTCCTAAATTGTTTTCAAGTTCTTGTTCTGTCATTCCACATCCATTATCTTTTATGATAATTTGTCTTTTATCTTTGTCTACTTCTATTTTGATTTCTAGTTTTGATGTATCAATATCTAAATTTTGATCTGTTAATGAACGATATGCTAATTTATCTATTGCATCACTTGCATTTGAAATCAACTCCCTTAAAAAAATCTCTTTATTTGTATAAATTGAATTTATCATTAAATCTAGTAGTCTTTTTGACTCTGCTTTAAATTGTTTTGTTTCCATATTAAAACACTCTCCTTTGATATTGCTATTATATATCTATATTTTAGCAATGTCAATAAAAGAGTGCTAATTTTCACAAATTTTTCACATTTATAATCCCATAATAGCTGTCGCGATATTAAAATACACTAATACTGAAAGAATATCAACAATAGTAGTAATTAAAGGTGCTGCCATTATTGCAGGATCTAATTTTAGTTTTTTAGCAAGTAATGGTAATAAGCATCCAATTGACTTAGACAATATAACTGTAACAGTTATACTTAATCCAACTGTACAAGCAAGTTGCAAATTTTTATATTGTACAAAAATTCTTAATCCGTTAATTAATGCTAATGATACTCCAACTATTACTGCTATTCTTATTTCTTTCCATAAAATTTTAAATACATCTTTTACTTCAAGTTCATCTGTTGCAAGCCCTCTTATTATTAATGTTGAACTTTGTGAACCACAATTTCCTCCTGTATCCATCAACATTGGTATAAATGCTACTAATAATGGTACGGCAGCAAATGCATTTTCATAATTTGTTATAATTGTTCCTGTTATTGCTGATGAAAGCATTAAAATTAATAACCATACAATTCTATTTTTAGCATGCTTAAATACTGATGTTTCAAAATAACTTTCTTCTGTTGGTGCCATAGCAGCCATTTTTTCGAAATCTTCTTCTGCTTCATCTTGTAATACATTAATTGCATCATCAACTGTTACGATGCCTACTAATCTATTTTCATTATCTACTACTGGTAGTGCATATAAATCATATTTATCAAATTTCTTTGCTACTTCTTCTTTATCTTCTAATGTATTTACAGATATTATATTTGTTTCCATATTATCTGCTATTAAGCTTTCTTCTTTTGCTAATATCAACTCTTTAATACTTATAATTCCTTGAAGTTTTCTGTTTTGGTCTAGTACATAACATGTATATATTGTTTCAGAGTCTGTACCTATTTGACGTATTCTATCAAGAGCTTGCTCTATTGTCATGTTTTCTTTTAAATCTATAAATTCTGTTGTCATTATACTTCCAGCACTGTCTTCTGGATATTTTAATAATTCATTTATAACTTTTCTATCATTTTTATCAACGTTTCGCAAAATTCTTGTTACTACATTTGATGGCATTTCTTCTATTAAGTCGACCGTATCATCCATGAATAATTCATCAAGCACATTTTTTAATTCTGTGTCTGTTAAATCTTTAATTAGTTTTTCTCTCATATCTGTTTCCATGTATGAAAATGTCATACCTGCTTTTTCTTTTGATAATAACCTAAATATTATAACTGCTTGTTCTTTATCAAGTTCATCTAATATCGTCGATATATCTGCACTTTTCATTTCTTTAAGTTCTTCTTTTAGTTTCGTAAATTGTTTTTTTTCAATTAATTCTTTTATTTCTTCAATATTCATTTTACCATTCCCCCCTTTACTACAGTCCCATAATATGTGTTGCAACTTGGAAATACACCAATATTGAGCACACATCAACAACCGTTGTAATTAACGGAGCTGCCATTATTGCAGGGTCTAATTTTAGTCTTTTAGCTAGTAAAGGTAAAGTACAGCCTATTATTTTAGATACAACTACAGTTGCTATTAATGTTATTCCTAAAACAATTGCAAGCTGGATATTTTGATATTGAATCATTATTCTTACTGTATCTACAATTGCAAGAGCAATGCCAACTAGAATAGCTACTCTGATTTCTTTCCAAAGTACTTTAAATACATCTTTTAGTTTTATTTCATCTGTTGCAAGTCCACGAATTATTAGTGTTGAACTTTGTGAACCACAATTTCCTCCTGTTCCCATTATCATTGGAATAAATGCAACTAATATTGGAACTGCTGCAAATGCATTTTCGTATTGTGTTAATATATTACCTGTAAATGCTGCTGATAACATTAATATTAACAACCATAAGATTCTACTTTTAGCATGTTTAAGTACTGACATTTGAAAATATCCTTCTTCTGTTGGTGTTATAGCAGCCATTTTCTCAAAATCTTCTTCAACTTCATCTTGTATTACGTTTATAGCATCATCAACTGTAACTATTCCAACTAACCTATTTTCATAGTCAACAACAGGTAATGCATAGAAATCATATTTATCAAATTTTTTTGCAACCTCTTCTTGATCTTCCACTGTATTTACAGATATTATGTTTGTTTCCATTAGACTTCCAATTTGTGTCTCTTTTTTACTTAATAAAATGTCTTTGATATTTATAATTCCTTTTAAGATTCTTTGCTCATCTAGAACATAACATGTATATATTGTTTCTGAATCTGTTGCTATTTTTCTTATTCTTTTTAATGCTTCTTCAGCAGTCATATTTTCTTTTAAGTCTATAAATTCAGTAGTCATTATACTTCCAGCACTATCTTCTGGATATTTTAATAATTCATTTACTATTTTTCTATCTTCCTTCGAAATTGCTTTCAATATCTTTGGAACAATATTTGATGGCATTTCTTCTATTAAATCAACTGTGTCGTCCATAAATAATTCATCTAGTACACCTTTTAATTCAGCGTCTGTTAAATCTTGAATTAGTTTTTGTCTCATGTCTGATTCCATATGTGAAAATGTCATTCCTGCTTTTTCTTTTGGTAATAATCTAAATACAATTATTACACTTTCTTTGTCTTCTAGCTCATCTAATATTTCTGAAATGTCTGCACTGTTCATTCCTTGAAGTTTATTTTTCAATACTGTGAATTTTTTTGTTTCTACTAATCTTTTTATTTCTTCTATTTCCATTTCTTTCCCCCTCTTAATTTTTTAGAAATGGATTAAAAGATAACATATTAAAAAATGAGCAAAGAACTTTTCCTCACCTTTTGGTATGTTATATTTTTATCCATTTTCAGCTTTGGATTTTCTTTCGGTCCTTCACTCATTTTTCTCACACTCCTTATATATTTTTATTTTCTACCTATATAATAATTCTTCTTACCTCTTTTGATTATTATGTATGTGTTATCTATAAACATATTATCATTTATCATTGTTGCTACATCTGTAATTTTTTCTCCATTAATTGAAACAGCCCCACTTTGTGTAAATTCTCTTGCCTCTCTTTTACTAGAAGCTGCTCCAACTTTTACTAGCATATCAACTAAGCTTATATTGCTTTCTACATCTTTTATATCTTGCTCATCAAACAAGTCTGAAATATCTTGTTTTGTCAAGTTTTTAAACTCATTATTGAATAAACTTTGAGCTAGTTTTTCTGCTCTTTCATATTCTTCTTTTCCATGTAAAAATGTTATAATTTCTCTTGCTAATGCTTTGTGTGCTTCTCTTAATTCTGGATGTTCTACATTTTTCTTTGCATATTCTTCAATTTCTTCTTTTGATAAAAATGTATATATTTTTAAGTAGTCAATTACCATACTGTCTTCTACATTTACAAAAAACTGATATAACTTATAACTTGATGTTTTATTTTTGTCTAACCATAATGCATTTCCTTCACTTTTTCCAAATTTCTTTCCTTGTGAATCTGTAACTAATGGCATTGTAAATCCATATACTTCATCACCTGTTGATTTTCTTATTAAATCAATTCCAGCAGTTATATTTCCCCATTGGTCAGAACCTGCACATTGTAAATCTACACCATTAAATTCGTGCAAATGTTTAAAGTCTAGTGCTTGTAATATCATATATGAAAATTCTGTATATGTAATTCCAGATTCAAGTCTTCTTCTTATTATATCTTTATCTAACATATAATTTACATTAAAATATTTTCCGTAATCTCTTAGAAAATCAATTACATTTATATCTTCGTACCAATCATTATTATTTACAACTTCAAACCCAAATATTTTTTCTACTTGTGCTTTTAAACATTCAAAATTATGCCTTACTTGTTCTTTACTTATCATAGCTCTTTCTGTTGTTGGCCTCGGATCTCCTATCATTCCTGTTCCACCACCAACTAAAAGTATTGGGTGATGCCCTGCCTCTTTTAATCTTTTTGATATTAAAAAACTTGATAAGTGCCCAACATGTAAACTATCTGCTGTTGGGTCTGTTCCTATATAAAATGTTAATTCACCTTTATTTAATTTTTCTTCTAATTCTGGACTTGATATATCTTTTATTAGTCCTCTCCATTTTAATTCTTCTACTAGTGTCATATTAGCTCCTTTCAAACTCGTAAAATCTTTACATATTATAACATATTCACTTTATTTTTACAATTATTTTTTTCTTTTTTGACAAACAATTATGAAAGAAATGTGATAATGTCTTAAGTAAAGAAATGAGAAAATGTCCCAACTT
>OGZK01002727.1_pt1 | contig 14753 bp, 10 predicted proteins | sample 1576791 | NCBI WGS metagenome assembly OGZK01 (sample SAMEA3541556, study PRJEB24748) | human gut metagenome | biome: human gut; feature: human-associated habitat; material: faeces | place: China | collected 2012
TTCGTGTAGGTGGAACCTACGTCGCATCCGCCAAAGTATTTCATAGTATTACTTCCTCCTGAATGTTTTTAATGTCCGATATACGTTTATACGTTCAAATGCTCCGAATTACCAGGTGACCTCGTCATCGATGTCGATGAGGGTGGCGTCGACCGGCTCCGCGTGCATGACGTTGACCATGTAGTTGTTCACACGGCCGCGCATGTCCTTACGGGAAACGGTACGCGGATCCATCAGGTCGTGCTCGACCCAGATCAGGTGGATACCAAGCTCACGAGCCTGATCGTCGAACAGGCCCTGCAGGCCGGCCATCGTCTTGCAGCAGACGTGCTGATACATGATGACGACGTTCGCGTTGAAGTTCTCGCACTGTCTCCACAGCTCGCCCAGAACGTGATCGTGGCCGCCGTTGGTGTGGCGACGCATGACCATGCGCTCGTACAGACGGCAGAGGTCGTTGATAGCCTCGTCCTTGTCGGTGGTGTTGAGCATCTTGGTCATGTTCAGCGCTTCCATCTCGGTCAGCGCGTAAATGCCCCAGCAGTTGGCCAGCCAGTTGGAGAAGTTGGCATAGAAGTGGGCCGGGCAGCTCCAGATGAGCGCACGGTACTTCTCATAGCCGCCGACGTAAGCGGGCAGCTTCTTCTCGTAGGTCTCCATCATGGTCTTGCAGATCTTGCGCTGCGTCTTCAGACCTTCGGGGAACAGGCCGCCGTCCATCTCGTAGTTCCACTTGCGGAACAGCTCGAAGGAAGAACCGACCAGCTGCGGATAGTGGGTCTTGTTGATCTCCCACTTCTCCATCTCGAGCCGGGTGCACTCGTTCATCTTCTCCATGGTGGCGAAGTAAGTGTCCCAGTTCCAGGTCTCGCCGGTGAGGCCCTCGACCCAGTGGATGCAGTCCTTCATGTCGGCAGCCGCCATCTCGGTGGTGTCCTCGTCGTCGTAACGGACGGGCATGCACAGCGGGTAGCTCGGCATGAACTTGCTGAAGCGGCGATCCTGGAAGGACGTCGCCATGACGGAACCGTCGCACGGCATGGAGGAGGCGATGAAGCCCTGGCCGCACATCGGGTACTCGTCCTTGACCGCGCAGCCGCACTCAGCTGTCGGCAGCGGGCAGGTATCGGACGGGAGGCCGTAGCTCTCGATGGCGTCGATGTACGGGATGAGGGTCAGCTGGTCCATCTCGGAGACCATGAAGACTGGGATCATCTGGTACGGGATGCCGAGCAGGTTCGGGAAGCCGGCCATCATCTGCGCCATCGTCATTTCGTCGAACATGATGATGCGCTTGTTGATCTTCTGGTTGCCGCCGATCTTCGCGTCCGCCATGATGAGGTTGGCGATCAGATCCTCGGCCCAGTGGGTAATGGCGACCCACATATCAAAGTCAGCCTGCAGCAGCTTGCCGCGGCGGCCGAACACGCTGCGGTCGACCACAGCCGGGGTGGCCAGGTAGGAAGCGAACCAGTGATACTCGAACACGGCCAGCATAATGGACACGGGGTCCTTCATAACCATGTTGAGCATGCCGCCCCAGATCTTCAGCCAGCCGACGAAGTCGTAGCCGACGCTCTTGAGGCCCTTCCACTCACGGCGGGCAAACGCGATGGCGTCTTTCTTATACAGATAACCGAGGTGACGGTCGCCGTTCATGAGCCAATCGATCTTGGCGCTGGTGTCCATGGCGGCGAATTCCTTGAACTCGGCCGTGATGCGGTCCTTATCGCGCTGGAGGCTCAGCTTGGTCTTCGCTGCGACCTGGGACCAGTCGATATCCTGGATCATGCCCTTCCAGACCTTCAGGTCGGAGGGGACATTTTTCTTCATCCATGCAATGTTACTTTTCAGCATTTATTTGTCCTCCTTCGCAGCCTTATGAATCTGCTTGATCTCAAGGCTCTCGACAAAGGCCTGCAGTCTCGTGCGGAGCTGACCGGAGGAGCGAGCCATGTACGGGCGGTCGATGGACAGGACCGGCCAGCCATACTCTTCGTTCATGATGTGGCTTGCCAGCGCGCGCTCGAATGCCCAGAAATCGCAGAACTTCATGGATTCGTAGATGATGCCTTCGGCACCGTTCTCGGTGGCGAGACGGTTGATCGTGTCGCGGCGCTCCTGGATCTTCTCCTGGCTCATGTAGCGCGGGCACTGCGTGGTCTTCAGGTAGTGGGCGCAGATCTGCGTGAGGACGTCGTCCGTGTCGTTGAGCTCGATGACTTCACGGCCCGGCGTGCTGCCGAAGCAGAAACGGTCGGCAACGATCATCGCGCCGGCGTCTTCGACCATGCGGGTCATGTCGAGGTCGTCAATCTCGGAGCCGATGAGGGCCACGCGGCAGCGGTACCACGGCTTGGCGTCGACTTTTCTCTTCTTGATCTCTGCCAGCGTCTCCTTCAGGTACGGAAGGATCTTGCTCTTCGGGCAGCAGTAAGTAACTAGGTTGAGGACGTGGAATTCATAACCGGTGATGGGCGGGTTCTCCAGCTTGCGCATATCGCCGATCTCGGTGATGATCTTGCAGACCTCGTTGTGCTCCTTGACGGCCTTGCGCAGCGCCTTGTCGGACGTATCCACGCCGTAGGTCTCGGCCAGCACGTTCAGGAAGCGGTTGCGGATCTGCTTGACGTAGTGCTTGAGGGTGTAGTCCTTGACTTTGTACGGGATGTCGCAGTGGGTAACGAACATCTTCTTGTTGGGCATGTCGGGGGCAGCGACCAGCTCGATGTTCTCCATGCAGCGGTTCATCTCCGCGCAGGCGTCCACACCAGCGATGGCGTCGAGGAAGTTATAGCCGCCCTCGATCGCACGCTCCACGAGTGCTCTGCAGTACTCGCAGGTGTAGTTGGACATGTAGTAGGATGCGATGTCGAATGAACCCGTTTTCGGCGCACGAAGTCTGACCGAGAAACAGTTGTCTACGTTGAGGACCACTTCGGGCATGTGATAGCAAGTGTAAGCGATGGGGTGCATACCCTCATCCTTGGCCTGCTGCACGAGCTCGTTGTTGGCGCTGTCAAGAAGGTTCTCAAAGTAGATCAGATGCTTTAAATCCTTCAAATGTTACACCTCTTCTTCCCTTTTTTATGGTTTTCGTTTGATTGGGCTCGCCGGGGGCGTTCCCCCATGGTGGTCACGGACATGGAAACCGTCGCTGTGTCTCCGGACGAAACGTGCGGTTCTTCAAAGCGTACCACCCTTATGTAACACTTCAAAGCATTCCGTCCAAAAACGCAAGGATAGCTTCCGTTATCACGTCAACAGATTAACATATTCGCGCATAATTTACAAGTCTTTTATCACATATGGGGGCAAAAAATTGTTGATTCTTACAAGAGAATATGATAAACTTTTGTTAATCCATTCAGAGCAGGGTGTTTTTTCCGCACGGCGGCCCTGCCCCACTTAGAAAGGAGTGTTCCCCATGCACGAACACGAACACGATCACGATCATGCACATCACTGCCACCCGCACAGCCACGAGCACACCGGCGACAAGCCGATGAGCCCTGAGGAAGTGCTGGCGCTGCTGAACTATATGCTCGACCACAACCGCCACCACGCCGACGAGCTGCACGACATCTGCCACGCGCTGGAAGATGAGGGCAAGGCCGAGGCGGCCGCGGCTCTGGCCGAGGCACTGCATGCATTTGACCACGGCAACGACAAGCTCGAAAAAGCCCTCGAGCTTGCCAAACAGGCATAACGGGTAAAAAGGAGCGAACGACCATGTGTCTTTCTGATGCATATGAGATCAAGGACGGCAAACAGAACCTTGTCTGCTCGCGCGTGTGCAACGTGTCCGCCGACGGCGAGAACGTCACGCTGACCGACCTGATGGGGATCCGCAAGATCGTCCCCGGCAAACTCAAAAAAGTGGACCTGATGAGCAACGTCATCCTCATCGAGCCCTGCTGAAACGAAGCTGCCAGCCGGCGCCCGGAAGATCCGGGCGCCGGTTTTTTCTATGCGCGGGAAGCAAGTTTTCCTTGCATTTTCCTGTCCTTTCCTTTATAGTATGGGGAATCTGCGGAAAAAGGGACGTGAAGATATGGGGTTTTGGGAACTGGTCGTGCTGGCCGTCGGCCTGTCGATGGATGCGTTCGCCGTGTCCATCTGCAAGGGGCTGGCATTGCAGCGCGTATCATGGAAGGAATGCTGCATCGCCGGGGCGTGGTTCGGCGGTTTTCAGGCGCTCATGCCGCTGCTGGGCTATCTGCTCGGCACGCAGTTTGAGCGGCTTGTCACCTCCGTCGATCACTGGATCACGTTCGTGCTGCTGGGCATCATCGGCGGCAACATGATCCGCGAGGCGCTGTCAAAGGACGAGGATAAGCTCGACGGCTCGCTGGCGTTCAAGGCCATGCTCCTGCTGGCGATCGCAACGAGCATCGACGCGCTCGCCGTCGGCATCACGTTCGCGTTCCTGCCCGGCACGCACATCGTGCCCGCCGTGGCACTCATCGGCTCGATCACCTTCGTCTTTTCCGCGGCCGGCATCCGGCTCGGCAACGTGTTCGGCCTGCGCTACAAGAGCAAGGCCGAGTTTGCCGGCGGCGTGATCCTCATCCTGCTCGGCACGAAGATCCTGCTCGAGCACCTCGGTGTTTTGTAAAAAAGGCCCTTTTTACTCCACGATCCTGCCCGGATTGTGGAGTTTTTTCACGCTTTGTGCGTTTGGAGACAAGTTTTCACACCCACGCGAATATGTTGAATCAGCAGCAAAAATCCTCCAATTCAGGGAAGTAGAAAACGGAAAATCTGCACAACAATTCCTTTCACATTTGTTGAAAAAGGCAATTTTTTTACGCCGGAAAAAGATTTGGCCGGTTTCTCTTGCGATTTTGTGAAATTTAAGATATAGTTTAGGTCAAGCGTTCGGTATTAGACTGAAAAATGCTTAAATGAGTGGAGGAACGACATGAAAAAAGTATTACTCACGATCATCAGCGTCTGTCTGATCGCTGCGAGTATCTTCGGCCTGTTCGCCGGAGTGACCAGCATCAGTGACATCATGAATGTCAAAGAGTACAAAGAAAAAGATGCAGAAGAGGGCCTGGAGTCCATCGACACGCTCGATGCCGGCCTTGACCAGCTGCAGGAGAACGAGGGCACTTACCTTGCCGGCGTGGACACCTACACCGCCGGCCTGATTTCCTACTCCGAAGGCAAGACTCAGCTCTCCGCAGGCTACGCCGCCTACTACGCCGGCAAGAAGCAGCTCGAGGAAGGCAAAGCTGCCTACGCCGCCGGCAAGAAGCAGATCGAGGACAACACCGCAGCCTACAATGAAGGCAAAGCGACCCTCGCCAAGATCGAGCCGCTCATGCCCTACGTCGACCAGTACGTGAAGTTCCGCAACGGTACGATCTCCAACCTCGCCGGCTTCTCGAGCGCCCAGGCGTGGTTCGTCTCCGTCGTGCGTCCGATCGCGGCCAGCAAGGGTCTGGTCATTCCGGACGATGTCACCGACCTGCCGGCTTACGTCCAGCAGATGGTCGCGGACGGCAAGGCCCAGCTCAAGCAGTATGAAGACGGTCTGGTCCAGCTGGCCGAGGCCGAAAAGGCCATCGCCGCAGGCGAGGCGCAGCTCAGAGACGCTGAGAAGCAGCTCGCGCAGGGCGAAAACGCACTCGCGGACGGCGGCAACCAGCTCGCCGACGGCAAGAAGCAGCTCAACACCTATGAGGAAGGATGCGCGCAGGTCGCCGCCGGCTGTGAGCTCCTGATGACTCAGCCCGCTTACATGAACAACGAAGGCAACGGCGACAAGAAAATGTGCCCGAGTGTTGCCGACATCCTCAAAGAGCGCTACGGCGACAACTTCTCCATCTGGGAGCTCGACGACAACGGTGAGATCCGCGTCGTCAACGGCTGCCAGTACCTGAACCTCGAAAACTGCCGCGCCGTTGGTCAGGCCGGTAAGGACTACATCGAGGTCTACCAGACCGCTGCCGTCACGAAGGAAGTCATGAGCAGACTCGGCGTCGTCGCCACAATGATCCTCGCCTCCGTGCTCGGCCTCATCGCCGGCCTGTTCGGCATCCTGTCCGTGATCCGCATCAGCAAGGGCAAGATCGTGACCGCCTCCGTCTGCGGCATCATCTCCGCCGTCATCGCCGCTGCCGGCAACATCATCGGCATGCTCACCGGCTACACCGGCTACACGTTCGCCTGCCGCTACGGCAAGGCTCCCGACCCTGTCACCTACGAGTTCACGGGTCACACCCAGTTCGTCGCGATCGTCATTCTGGCCATCGTTGCGATCCTGTTTGCGATCATCGCGTGTGTCGTCTCCGGCGCCTACAAGCGCTCTCAGAAGGCTGTCACCGCTCAGGCTGCCGCCGCTGCCGCTCCCGTGGCCGCTCCGGTCGCTGAGCCGGTCGCCGCTCCCGCCGAGAACGACAAGACCGCTGAGTAAACCACAGCATCAACAAAAAATCTCCGGAGTCAGACTCCGGAGATTTTTTTATTTGCGGCCGCGCCGGTGTTCCCGGTGCGGCCGCTTCGCCTGAAAGCCTTGAAGAGCAAGCCTTTCGGCGGCGGACGATTGGATTCGAGGCGGGCCTTGCCCCCTCGAGCTCCCCCGCTGCTCTGTCCCTTTGCACTTGCGCACAGGTTTTCATCGTCTCGCACAGCCGGTCCTGTTCTCTGCTGCTCACTGCCAGAGCTCCGCCGTGACGAACTGCCGCCCCTTGCGCGACATGCCGCCCACTTCCGTGACGCTGCCCTTGCCCGCGCCGCGCAGCGACAGCACGTCGCCGGGCGCGACCGGCGCATCCGGCCGCAGGCACTCGGTATAATTCAGGTGCACCGCGCCCGCGCGAATCTGCGCCGCGGCGCTCGTGCGCGAAAGACGGAACATCCCGCTCACGACGGCGTCCAGCCGCGCCGACTGCACCGTGAACGTCACGGGACGCACCTTCCGCTCCGGCACCGGCACGGCGGCCAGCTCCACAGCCGCCGCCTTCACGCCCGTGCGGCCCACCTGTTCCAGCTCCAGCAGCGCCGGCGCGACGCTCGGCAGGCAGAACACATACGCGCCGTGCTCCTGCACGAGAATGTCGCCGACCCACTCGCGCCGGATGCCGAGACCGAGGATCGCGCCGAGATAGTCCCGGTGGCCGGGTGCGCCGAACGGCGCCGAAAAGTGCACGGCGCACAGGTGCTCTGCGGGGTCAAAGTCCTCGGCCGCGAGGTAAAACGGCAGGAAAAACGCCGCCCGCCGCTCACAGCCCGCGCCGCCGCCGTGCAGCACGAGCGTGCAGTCACGGTGACGAGCCCAGTTCGTGAGCGCGTACTGCTCCGCCGGCGTCAGAAACGCCGTGGACGTGACCGTCGCCGTGCGCTCGCAGCGCTCGGCCAGATCGGCCGCGCGGCGCAGAAGATCTTCCTCCATTGCCCTCACCTCCCGTTGATGTCGCGGATGGCGGCCTCGAGCTGCTGCGCCACCTGCGCCAGCTCCTGCCGGAACTCGCGCGCGCTCATGCGCAGCACGCCCGCGCGCAGTGCCGTGAGCTGGATGAGCGCGTCGGACGTGACGACGCGCACGGACTCGTTTTTGCCGATCTCGTCGGCGAGCTTTTCCATGTAGGCGTCCGCCGTCTCACCCTGGCGCGTGAAGACCACGTGCAGGCCGCTGCGGTCGAACTTCTCCCCCTGTCCGCCGGGCACGCGGTAGCCGTCGAACACGACCACGACCTCGCGGCGCGTGAAGGCAGCGTAGTTGCTCAGCGCGTCCATGAGCCGCTCGCGCGCGGCGTCGATGTGGCCGCTGTCGGCCAGGGCGCGCAGCTCGTCCCAGGCGAAGATGACGTTGTAGCCGTCCACGATCACGCGCTCGCGCCGGGGATGGAACAGCTCCGCGCGCTCGGTCTCGTCCGCGCCGGGCGCGGCGTTGCGCACGGGGACGGCATACTGCGCGCGGCGGATCGGGCCGAACTCGCGCTGCAGGATCTCCTCCAGCTCCCGGTCGTCGAGATCGAAGCGCCGGCGGAACATGCGCGGCGCGGGCGGGGGCGTCTGCGTCTCCGCCTTGCCGAAGCCGGTGTCGATGTGCATATAATCGCGCACGCGATCCCACGGGATGACCGTGCCCGCACCGTGCGCGCAGAACACGCTGTCCGGCGTGTTGTCAAGGTCGCGCGTGGGGTCGTAACCGCTCTCGGCGATGACCTCCTGCGCGTTGTGGCAGGTGTCGTAGCCCGCGACGCTGCACGAGATGCGCCCGCGCCCGCGGGTGTAGGCCGCGACCTCGGCGGGATAATCGCGCATCGTGGCCACCGGCGCGCGGCCGGTAAGCACGGCCATGTCGCCGTGCGTCTCGGGCGAGGAAAACGTGCCGGACATGAGGCGCACGTCGCTGATCGCGCGGCCGATCTGCTCGGCCGGGACCTCGATGCGAAAGGCGTAGTACGGCTCGAGCAGGACGCTTTCCGCCTGCATGAGCCCCTGCCGCACGGCGCGCCACGTCGCCTGCCGGAAGTCGCCGCCCTCGGTGTGCTTGACGTGCGCGCGTCCGGCCAGCAATGTGATCTTCACATCCGTCAGCGGCGCGCCGGTAAGCACGCCGCGGTGGCACTTCTCGGCCAAGTGTGTGAGGATCAGGCGCTGCCAGTTGCGGTCGAGCACGTCCTCGCTGCAGGCGGTGTCAAACGTCAGACCCGTGCCGCGCTCGGCAGGCTCGAGCAGCAGGTGCACCTCGGCATAGTGACGCAGGGGCTCAAAATGGCCCACGCCCTCGACCGGCGCCGCGATCGTCTCCTGATAGAGGATGCGGCCGGAATCGACCTGCACGTCCACGTCGAACCGCTCGCGGATGAGGCTTTTGAGCACCTCGATCTGCACCGTGCCCATGAGCTGGACATGGATCTCGCGCAGCGTCTCGTCCCAGACGATGTGCAGCTGCGGGTCCTCCTCCTCGAGCTGGCGCAGGCGTGGCAGAAACGCGCGCGCGTCCACGTCCGGCGGCAGTCCGATGCGGTAGGTCAGCACCGGCTCGAGCGACGGCGGCATGGACGCCGCCGCGCTGCCGAGCCCCTGCCCCGGATACGTCTGCGTGAGCCCCTGCACGGCGCACACGCCCCCGGCCGGGACGGTCTCCGCCGCGTCAAATTTCTCGCCGGAGTAGAGCCGGATGGCGTTCACCTTCTCCTGCACGGGCGCGTCCGCACCGCGGGGGAAATACGTCAGCGGCGCGCGCACACGCAGCTGCCCGCCCGTGACCTTCAGACACGTGAGGCGATTGCCCTGCGCATCGCGCATGATCTTGAACACCCGCGCGCCGAATTCCGCCGGATACTCCGGCGGCGCTGCGTAACGTTCAAGCGCCGCGAGAAAGGCGTCCACGCCCGTGAGCTTCAGCCCCGAGCCGAACAGGCACGGGAAGAGCTTACGGCTGCGGATGAGCGCGCGCACGGTCTCGTCCGGCAGCGCGCCGGTGTCAAGATACTGCTCGAGCGCCGCCTCGTCGCACAGGGCGATCTGCTCCGGGTCGGGGTCGGTGAAGTCCACACACGCGCCGCTCAGGTGCGCGCGCAGGTCGGCCATGAGCGCCGCACGGTCCGCGCCCGGCAGGTCCATCTTCGTCACGAACACAAACACCGGCACGCGGTAGCGCCGCAGCAGCTGCCAGAGCGTTTCCGTGTGCGCCTGCACGCCGTCCGTGCCGCTGATGACGAGCACGGCATAGTCGAGCACCTGCAGCGTGCGCTCCATCTCGGCAGAAAAGTCCACGTGGCCCGGCGTGTCGAGCAGCGTGACCGCCGTGTCGCCCAGCGGCAGACGCGCCTGCCGCGAAAAGATCGTGATGCCGCGCGCACGCTCGAGCGCGTGCGTGTCCAGGTGCGCGTTTTTGTGGTCCACGCGCCCGAGGTCGCGGATCGCGCCCGTGCGGTAGAGCAGCGCCTCGGACAGCGTCGTCTTCCCGGCGTCCACGTGCGCCAGGATGCCCAAAACCAGTTGCTTCATAAGCACCTCGTGAAAATGCAAGAATAAAAACAGTATACCACAAAAACGCGCCCGCGGGGAAGTCCCCCGCGGGCGTGTCTGCGAGAACCCGGCGAAGCGGTTCTCGTTGGGCGGCGCTCACCAGATGTTGTCCGGGTACTTGCCCGCGTCGCGCAGCGCGCGCAGCGCCGCGACCACATCCGGCAAGTCGTCGTGATACGTCACGCCGTGCCAGGCGTCGTCCGTGTGCAGCATGGTGACGTCCGCCGTGCCGGCGCGCAGCTGCGCGTCCACGATCGACGGGACGAAATACTCGCACTTGAGCGGGTTGCGCGGCAGGTTCTCGTCCAGAAACGCCGGAAACCGGCGCGCAAGCTCGCGCAGGTACAGCGGCGAAAAGCCCCAGAAGTTCATGGACACCGTCGTATCGCCCGGCAGGTCGATGAAGTGCTCACCATCCTCGGTGTAGGCGGCGTCCGCGCCGCGCTGCTCGATGTGCGTGCGCTCCGTGATGCTCTCGAGCATGCCATTGCGCTCCGTGCAGACGCCGCGCGACACGCTGCCGTTTGCCGTGACAGTGTTGCGCAGGCGGAAGCCCACCATGGCATACGACCGCTCGGGGCGCGGCACGGCGAGAAAATCATACAGCAGGCGGTAGGCCTCGATGCCGTAATAATCATCGGAATTGATAACGGCGAACGGCCCATCGATCTCAGGCGCAGCGCACAGCACGGCATGGGCCGTGCCCCACGGCTTCGTACGGCCCGCCGGCACGGCATAGCCCGCCGGCAGCGTGTCGAGCTTCTGATAGGCATAGCGCACGTCGAACGCCGCGGCCACGGCCGGGCCGACGCTCTCACGAAACTCCTCGGCCGTGTCCTCCTTGACGACGAACACGACCTTGCGGAAGCCCGCGCGGTAAGCGTCAAAGAGCGAATAGTGCAGCAGAAAATGGCCGTACTCGTCCACGGGCGTCGTCTGCTTCGGCCCTCCGAAGCGGCTGCCCATGCCGGCGGCCATGATGACCAGACAGGGTTGATTCATCGTTTTTCCCTCCATATTTCCAAACGGGTCTGTGCCATTATAGGCCGCGGGTCACAATTTGTCAATTTGCCGCGCGGTCATCTTGGCTTCCCGCGCAGAATATGGTATACTGCTTGCTATCTTGGCAGTTTGGACGGGAGGAGATCATCATGTCCCAGAAGATCGGCACGCTGCGGCTGGCACTGACGTTTGCCGGGTGCTTTCTCGGCGCGGGGTACGTGTCCGGGCAGGAGCTGTGGCAGTATTTCGGCGCGTTCGGTGCGCGGGGGCTTTTGGGGCTCGTGCTCGCGGTCGCGCTGCTCGGCGGCACCGGAGTGCTGCTCCTGCGGCTGAGCGCGCGCACCGGCATCGAGACGATGGACGCGCTGATCGTGCGTGCGGACATCCCATGGCTGCGTACGGTCGTCGGCGTGCTGACGGCGGCGCTGCTGTTCGGCGTCGTGTGCATCATGGCCGCCGGCATCGGCGCGCTCGGCGAGCAGATGCTCGGCCTGCCGGTGTGGCTGGGCGCGGCCATCGCGTGCGTGCTCATCGCGGCGGCGGCGTATTTCGGCCTCGGCGGCATGGTGTCGGTGTTCACGGTCGCCGTGCCATGCATGATCGTGGCCGCGCTCGTCATCGCGGGCATCCGGCTGCACCGCACGGGGCTGACCGCCGCGGCCTTTGCCGCCGGGGATACGAACCCCATGCTCGGCAACTGGGCCACGAGCGCCGTGAACTACGCGGCCTACAACTTTTTCGCCACCGTGGGCATCCTCGCCCCGCTGACGCGCCACCTGAAGAAACCCGGCACCGCCGTCTGGGGCACGGTGCTCGGCTGCGTGCTGCTGCTGGCGGTCGCGCTCGGCGTGCTCGCCGCGCTGGCCGTGAGTCCGGAGAGCGTCGGGGCACAGCTGCCCATGCTCGACCTCGCCTGCCGGCTGGGCACAGCCGGCGTTGTGTACGCCGTGCTGCTGTTTCTCGGCATGTTCGGCACGAGCGTGTCCTCGCTCGTGGCCGTGCTGACCTACGCCGGGCAGAAGTCCGCGCGGCTGGCCGGGCACCGTACGGCCCTGCTGCTCGTGCTCACGGCCGCCGCCTTCGCCGGAAGTCTGTTCGGCTTCGGCGACCTGATCGGCATCGTCTACCCGGTCTACGGCTATCTGGGCATGGCCGCCATGCTGCTTGTGGCCGAGCACGCCGTGCACGCGCGGCGCGCGGGAAACCACTGCACCGCAACTGGAGATTGACCCGCAGCGGCAGACCTGATACAATGAAGGCAATGACAAATACCGCGTTTTCTGGAATTTTTACAGGAGGAACCGCAATGAAACATCTCAAAAAGGCGTTTTGCCTGCTGCTGGCGGCCGTGATGCTGCTGGCGCTGGGCGTGCCGGTCATGGCAGCGGGCGAGATCCCGGTCGATGCCGAGCACTTCCCAGATGCGGCGCTGCGCACGTACGTGACCGATTACTGCGACACGAACAAGGACAACAAGCTCTCCGCGGCCGAGTGTGCGGCCGTACAGTGCATTGACCTGTTTGAAATGCAGATCACGAAGGTCGCCGACATGACCGGTATCGAGCACTTCACGAACCTGCGCGAGCTGCTCGCGTGCAACAACCAGATCACGACGCTCGACCTGAGCGGCATGACCAAGCTCGAAAAGCTCGACGTGTCCGGCTGCGACAAGCTGCAGAGCCTGAAGCTCGCCGGCTGCACCGCGCTCACGTCGCTCGACGCCTCGAGCTGCGCGCTCACGGCGCTCGATCTCACGGGCTGCACCGCGCTGAAAACCGTCGCGTGCTCGTATAACGACCTGACCGCGCTCGACGTGTCCGCCGCCGAAAAGCTGACCACGCTCGAGTGCAGCGCCAACCGCCTGACCGCGCTCGATCTGAGCGGGCACAAGGCGCTCAAGGTGCTCACGTGCAGTCTCAACGATCTGGCTGCGCTTGAACTGACAGGCTGCACCGCGCTCGAGTCGCTCGACTGCAGCGACAACGCGCTCGCCGCGCTCGACCTGAGCGGCTGCACCGCACTCAATGCCACCGCGCAGGGCGACGGCAAGACCGCAAACCCGATCCTCAGCCCGCAGTACCTGCCGGAGCAGACCGGCGCCGTCACGGACGGGCAGCAGTGCACCGTGTACCTGGACGCCATCGTCGGCAAGAACAACATCGGCAGCGTTGCGCGCGTGCCGGACGCAAACTACGACAAGCAGACCGGCGCCGCCGTGTATGCCAAGACGCCGGACTATTTCACCTATCAGTACGACACCGGGCGCAAGGGCCTGCCGTCCATGGCCGTGTATTTTGAGATGCAGAACATGACGACCGGCGTCGCGCTCGATGAAGCCACGTTCCCGGATGCGGCCTTCCGCACCCTGCTCGCCGAGACCGCCGACGTCAACGGCGACAGCCGGCTCTCGGCGCTCGAGCTGCGCCACGTGTCGGAGCTCAACTGCAGCAACCTCGGCATCGCCGACCTGACCGGCATCGAATACTTCACGGCGCTCGTGGCGCTCAACTGCGAGAACAACAAGCTCACCGCGCTCGACGTGTCGAAAAACACGCACCTGAGTGAGATCTACTGCGGCGGCAACCAACTCGCCACGCTCGACCTGACCGGTCTGCCCATCAAGGACGCCGAGACCGACACCGGTCATGTGCAGACCCTGCCCGGCAGCTACGCGCTCACCGGCACGGAAAACGGCGTGGGCCTGTTTGACCTCAGCCAGATCGTCGGCAAGAACAACATCGGCAGCATCACCGCCGTCAAGGGTGCCAGCTACGACAAAGAGACCGGCATCGCGCGCTACAGCGCCGCCGTCGAAAAGCCGAGCTACACCTACGCCACCGGCAGCAGCGCCGTGTCGCTCACCGTCTCGTTCTCGCTCGATATGAGCACCCTGCCCAAGTCTCCGTTTACGGATGTCGTCGCCGGCAGCTGGTACTTCGACGCAGCGCTCTATGCCAGCAGCCACAACCTGATGCTCGGCACGTCCCCCACCGAGTTCAGCCCGAACATCACCATGACGCGCGGTATGCTCGTGACCGTGCTCTACCGCATGAACCGCAGCCCGAGCGTCAGCGGCAAGACGCCGTTCACGGACGTGAGGACCGACGAGTGGTACTCCGCCGCCGTCCTCTGGGCCTATCAGAACGGCATCGTCACCGGCACGTCCGACACCACGTTCGACCCGATAGACAACGTCACGCGCGAGCAGATGGCCACGATCCTCTTCCGCTATACGAAAACGGCCGCCCCGGACAAGGCCAAAGCCTCCGCAGACCTGAGCGGTTTTGCCGACGCGGGCAGCGTGAATGACTGGGCCGTGGACGCCATGCGCTGGGCCGTCGGGCAAAAGCTCATTGCCGGCATCACCCTGGAGCAGTCCGTCTATCTGCAGCCGCGCGGCAATGCCACCCGCGCGCAGGCCGCCACCGTCCTCACCCGGTACTGCGCACAGTAAGCGTACCGGAAATCCAACCGGAGAAGGAGTTTTCACCATGTCCAGAACGAAGTTCATGGGTATTTTCCTCATCATTCTCGGCGTCATCAGCGTGGTCGTGGGCATCGTCCGCGGCGACATGACCAGCAGCGCCGCGATGTTCATCGGCTATCTCGTGCCGGCGCTGCTCGGCGCCATGATCCTGATCGTCGACCACATCGGCGGCGGCGAGAGCAAGACCGAGACCGGCCCGTCCGATGCGACGCTCGCCGGGCAGAAAAACAAAAAGAAGAAAAAATGAGAAAAAGCCGCTGCCCGGCCGGGC
>OGZK01002739.1_pt1 | contig 14732 bp, 6 predicted proteins | sample 1576791 | NCBI WGS metagenome assembly OGZK01 (sample SAMEA3541556, study PRJEB24748) | human gut metagenome | biome: human gut; feature: human-associated habitat; material: faeces | place: China | collected 2012
CAGGAACGTTTGTGTCTTGTAAAGACTATGACGATGACATCGACGAAATCAACAAGGAGTTGACCGATATCAAGTCAAAGCTTTCAGACCTTGAATCGAAAGTCACCACCGGTGGCGCTTATGTAACCAAGATTGAATCTGTAGAGGGCGGTTTGAAAGTATCTGTCAGCGACGGTACTTCTTACAACCTGACTATTGCCGGCACACCTGCAGGCAGCACGGTTGTCATCGACAAGACAACAGGTGAAATCAGCATCGACGGTACTCCTACAGGCTTCTTTGCCACTACAGGCACTACTCCCCAGGGAGAAAGCACTGCTCCTTATGTAAAGGACGGCTTCTGGTATTTCTATGATGATGCAACCAAGGCATTCGTGAAGTCTGAATATAAGGCGTCAGGTAACGCGTGGGCTGTACAGAAAGGTGATTCGGTGGTTCTGCACATCCCCAATGAAGCAGGCGTGATGCAGGAAATTACCCTGCCGACTTCTTCTTCGGCTCTGACAGCACTTAATGCAACTCCGAGCAATTGGACTTCAGGTAAAAATATCGCATGGTCAAAAGCCGGTGCCGATGTAACTTGGGCAGGTAAGAAAGGCAATGTGGCTGCAGGACAACTCTTGATTGGTCAATTGGGAAGTGAAACTGCCACTGTTACTCCTGCTTCTTATGATTTGGGTGCACAAGAATTGACTTTGGTGGACATTGATGGCAAAACAGCTCCTGTTACTGTTACAGCTACAGCTGCAGAAGGCGACTATGTAACCGATCGTGCCGCTTCACCTAGCGGAAAATGGAATTTGGCTATTGCAATGACCGATGAAGTTACCGCTGACAATATTGCCACTGCTTTCACCAAGAAAGTAAACGGTGTAGATAAAAACGTGAAATATGCTTTGGCTGTGAACGGTACTGTAATGACAGGATATGAATATGTTATTGACACTCAGACCGTAAACGAAAGCAAGACTAACACGGCTTACAATAAGGCCCAAATTGACTTGGCAAGTAAAAACGTGGCTTTAGGAACTTCTACTTTGTCACTTAATGCCGCTACTGCAGCTCAGGCTTATGATTCTTATTTAACATTCGAAGGCGCAAGTAAAACTTTAGCCGAAGCCAAGGGTATCACGGTAGACGGTATGAACATTACTGTTCCTGCTACTGCTGCTGCAACTTCCGGTTTAAGCGTTACTGTTAACATTCTTGATATCACAGGCAAGATAGCTAAAAAGGACATTATCCTTACGATTGCAGGTGCTTCTGTATCTGAGACAGAAACTGTTGCTCCGGTTAGCATCAAAATCAGCACAGTGAACTCGTTCTCTGTTGATTTGGGTACTATCTTTACCAACTTGGATGCAAACATCGCTCAGAATGCAGATGCAACTAAAACAACTGTAACTACTGCAGACGGTAACTTCTTTGCTCTGACTAGTGCAACTTCTATTGGTGATGGATTGTATAAAGTGGCTGAAAACACTGCTATTGCATTCAAGAAAGCAGATGGCGGTGCTGCAACAATTGCTGCACGCAATGCTACCAAAGCTGTTATTACTCTGAACTATGCTAGCAGCAAGTATACAACAGCAGCCAAAGACCTTGCAAACATCTACGGTACATTCAATTTGACTTTGACATTGAAAGATGCTCAGGGTAATGAATTGAAGAAGGTAATTGTTCCTGTAACAGTTTCTAAACCTGACTTCGATGACTATTATACTGCAAATCAATATGCAGGATGGAATGAAGGCATATTAAGTTCTGTAATTGATAACTCAACTCAGAATGCTCCTGCATTTACAATGCCAACTAACTTGTATACTATTAACAAAAAGGCTGATGGTACTACTGGTATGACTGATGCTCAGCCGGACTATACTTATACATACAAGAAAACAGATAATAGTGAGGCTAACAATGTAACTTCAATTACTTTCACAGACGTCGTTAAAGATGGCTTCCTTAAAACTACTGATTACAAAGTAAAAGCCAGCAACGAAGTTGTAACAGTTAATGCTTTGACAAATGACGGTAGTGCAGAAGACAATGGAATCTCAGTATCTAAAGAGTTTACCATGAAACTTGCTCCTGCTTTCAACAAAGCTAAGTTGGTTTACTATACGAACGGTGTTGCAGGTACAGTAGCTGCTGTTAATGCAGACGGTATTATTGCACCTCTCACAGGAGACGGAACCGCAAACAAACCGAAAAATGGTCTTGCATTGCAATATGGTGATGAAGAAATTGCAGTAAGTGCCACTGCTATCCCTGCATCTGCAAGCAATGATCATAAATTAGGTGGATACGAAGTTACTACAGGTTCTGCAGCTACAGGTGCAGTCGTAGTTGGCTTCGCTAAATCTGCAGAAAGTGCAGGTACGGGTGTTAATTTGGAAACAGGTGATACCGGTGTGAAAATTGCTGGTTTGAATGCAGGTCAGGGAGGTGAACTGGTGGTTACTTTCACAGACTACGCAGGAATCAAAACTCAGGCGACAATTGAATATAAGAAGTAACAGGCTTCTCATATGTATAAATAAAAAAGCACCCATAATTGTGGGTGCTTTTTCATTTATATGAGGTACTAAATTATTAGTTTTTCAGAATAGTTACTGAAACTTCTTCAGAAATAGTATAGCCCCAAGCATCTTTCACATTTACAATAATAGCTGTTTCTTGTTCATTAGGCAGAGGATCTGCTTTTACATTAATAGCACCTGCAACAGCTGCAGCATCGGCTGTTTTAGCTTTTTGACCTATCAAAGTTATATCCTTGATATAAGTATTATCGTCACCTTTCTTAGTTACGTATACATTTGCAATCTGCTCATTATCCCAAGCCTTCACAGTATTGTCTACTTGATTAGTCGGATCGGAAGTAACGTCCTTATCCGGTACTACATTATAAGGATTCTTATTGTAGTCTACACCGGTAATCATAGCCTTGGTAATGTCAAATCCCTTAGTACTATTGGCACTGATTTTGATTGTAGAACCTTCAACCGGTTTGACCGTACCTTCCATAATCGGGCTCATAATCTTGATAGTGAAGCTATAAGCTTTCTTGCTGTCTGTGCTATATGTCCATCCTGTATCAGAATATTTATCATTCGTTGCTTTAACAGTCAGAGTTTCGCCATAACCAAATTCTTTACCGGTAGTAGCATCTGGAGCGACAGCATTGCCACCGTCTTTGTCTGTAGCAGAAGCATTCAATGTTACATTTCCGGCCATAGTAGCTTCACTCAATGTTGCCAAACCGCCAGAACGATAAGAGTGATTGTCCTTAGCCTTAACTTCTTTTTCTGTATCAAGGGCAACAACTGCATTAGCGTCAGATTTTGCAAAATATCTGCTCAATGCAATGTTCTTCTTTGTATCCTCTGTAAGATCGTAATAGTAAGCATTGATAGTTCCATCTACAACGTAACCAGGCTTCAATTCAAATTGGCTTGCTACAGAAGGAGCTGTAAATGTCACAGGAACAACGATATTGTTGACTTCTGCAGTACCTACCTTATCTTTGAATGTAACCTTCAAGTAGTATTGCTTATCAAGTTTCAAGTCATCAGCATTCGCTTTATCTACTTTGACAACAATGTATTTTAAGTTATTAACCGTTGCTGGAGTTGTTTTATCTGAAGCGGTTAAAGTAATCTTCAGACCATTTACTCCAACTTGTTTAGGAGTATCGCTACAATCCGCCTTTGTATAAATAGCGCATGCTGTTTTATCAAGACCTACGGTGTTAGCCCATTGAGCCCACTTATCACCAAGAGCTGTCTTCATGATGTCCATATCGAGAGTAAATGCATCATTGGAAGCATCAGTATCTTTTAATTTGGCTACATCATAAGTAATAGCTTCATAAGTAGATGGTGTTTCGATAGCAGAACTCAACTTAACTGTATAAACAGCCTTTTTAACCTGGCCTTTAGTTGACAATGTATTGATAGTCAAGTCAAAGCCTGTTGCAGCAGTAGAAACGTCCGGGTTATTGGCAACTGTAAATGTATGAGTCAAATCATCATAAGTCACACCATAAGTCTTTTTGTCTACTTCTGCCAATGAGAAATACATATCGTACATTAATCCGGCTTCATCTGCAATTTCTTTAATAGTATATGTTTTACCAACAACAACGGTGATTTCTTTTTTAGTAGGATTTGACGCAGCTAACGTAGCCTCAGAAGAAGCCATATCTTTCACTTGAATCTTAGTCAAATCAGCAGCTACTTTAGTTCCAATAGGTAAATTGTAAGCAGAACGTGCCTTGTTGTTTGCATTGACAGCAAATGCTACACAATCATTAAAATCTGTAACACCTGTATTATCCATATCACGAGCCTTTGCATTATCTGTTAATTCTTTGTCAAATGCTTTAGCATCATCCTTTGATAAGATATATTGCTTCATGCTTAACGTAAACAGTCCATTACCGGTATTAGCTGCACGACCGTTGATACCACCAATCGTAATTGCATCGTCAGCACTTTCTGCTTCAGCATCTAAAGCAATATTACTCAAAGTTTGGTTCTTTGTATTAGTCAGATAATATTTTGCTTCCGTAGCAGGAGCATCTACCGGGTTGACACGAATATCAATAGTAGAAGAAGAATAGACAACTGATTTGTCAGCAGGCAATTCTTTTTTGCCGGCCCATTTGCTAGGTTTAGTAAATGTAGCTTTACTAATAACAAATCCGTTGGTAGATGCATCATTTTTTAAAACGATTGAAGTAATAAGTGAAGCTGCAGAAGGAACTTTTACTTCTGTTGACTTTCCGTCTTTATCCACAATGGTTAAAGTAAAGCCATCTGCTTGAGAACCAACCACAGTCACACCCGATACTGGTATACCGGTAGATTGGTATTCGCCATTGGCATTCAAAAATTCCCAAACTCCATCAACTGCCTTTACTGGAGCCTTTTCTGCATCTGCAGCAGGCTTTATACCGGTTGCTTTGCCATCAACGTAGATTTCGCCATTCTTTAATTCAAAGACCTGACCATGATCTTCTGCAGTGTCCAGTGTAATAGTTTTAGAACCACTCTTACTGAAAGTAAACACAATACCGGCATCTGTTTTCTCTACACCAGTCACATAATCACCGCCATTTACAAGTTCTTGCAAAGATTTAATAGCATCGGCATTTGCAGTAATTTGTCCCTGAAGATTATCGATGTCGTCATCGTAGTCTTTACAAGATACAAACGTTCCTGTTGAGGTAACCATTAAGGCTCCGAACAGGATTGCACTTAAAAATTTTTTGTTCATAATAGAAAAACTTTAAATTTATAAATTTAAAAACTCAATTGTTTATTATTAATCAAAGGACTCAATCGTATTTCAAAGGAATTTTGAATGATTTATCGGGGTACCGTGAAGGGACCATGCCAACTTCTTTAGTAAAAGCAGAATAGAAGACACTTCTGGATGTAAATCCACAGAGCTTGACAAGCTCTTCCGGGGTATACTTACCCTTGTCTAATAAGAGTTTTGCATATTTTACACGGTACTTATTCAATAGGTGCTTATAGTTGCATTTAAAGTAATGATTGACGACATTTGACAGGTAGGTAGTATTCGTGCCGAATACTATCTACCCTTTGTAATATTCAGTATATCAGAAGTATAGAAGGAAGGCTTAATATGGTGAGGTCCTGTAGAGGACCCTTTTATTATTTATAGTTGATAGTTAGATCCGGTAAACTATCGACAGCTTTTTGCTTCAGTTCATCTATTATATGTACATACTTTTCAGTGTGTCTGGTTGTTGAGTGGCTGGCAAGGGAAGCGGCGGTTTTAATGTTGGCTCCATTTGCCATGATATTTGTGATAAAAGAGTGGCGGGCACAGTGGAAGGTAATATGCTTTCGTATATTAGCGTCTATTACCCACTTACGAAGAATTCTGATTGTATATGAGTAGGAGGGAAGTGAGAAAACCAAGTCTTCTCTGTCTCCATTACATTTCTGTAAAAGTTTGAGAGCTGTGTGGTTTAAGTTTAAATGCAAAATGGCACTTTTGGAATGTGTTTGTACTTTCTGTTGTATGATGGTTAATCTTCTTGCCGGAAAGTCAACATCCTTATATCGTAATTGATAGACGTCGCACCAACGTAATCCGCAATAACATGAAAAAAGAAATGCTCGTTTTACCTCATTATTTGGGCAGGAAGTAACAGCTAATTTTTGTATCTCTTTTAATGTCAGTATCTCCTTTGTTACTTCGTCAAATTGCGATAACCGTATCCCATTTGTCGGATTATGAGAAATTAACTTCTTTTCAACACATTTATTGATGCACATTCTGAATTTCTTGAAATAGCCAATAGGGGTATTGCCACGGAGTTTAGATCTTAAATAGTCGAGAAAATCTACACAAAATTCTCTTGTAATTTTGTTGATTGGTAAGATTTTCTTTTTATTAAATGTGCGTAAATGGAGAATGGTTGATTTTACCATTTTCTTATCTTTCTTATAATAAGTGCTTAGGTATTCATTCATGATGCGGAAAAAGTCCGGTCCGTTACTTGGTGCTTCGGGCAGGATATCTTCAAATGTTTCTGCAGTTTTATTTAAGGCATATTCGACAGACAAGAATTCAAGCTCTTTTTTTGCTCGAATCTGTTTAGCAATCAATATTTTATTCTTGTTCTCCGCTCTGGCTTCCGGTGTGACAGGCGGTTCTAGAATAATGCCTAAATACTCTTTACGGCGCTTGCCGTTGTGACTGTAATTTAAATAAAGAGAAATTCTTCCTTTGTTTAATTGTTTCTTACCTAGTGTAACTCCCATAATAATTAATTATTTATACAATAATGAATTTATATAAAGGACGGATGAGGGACTGAAAATGAATTCCTCGATCTTTCTTTCTATTATAATAATATCTTTTGTACCTTTGTGCGAGAAACAAAAAGATGGAAGAGAATTTTGATATACGTGAGCATCAGCTCACAAGCAGAGAACGTGACTTTGAGAATGCCTTACGCCCATTAAATTTTTCTGACTTTAGTGGGCAAGATAAGGTAGTGGATAATTTACGTATATTTGTCAAAGCTGCTCGCTTGCGGGCCGAGGCGCTCGACCATGTTTTATTGCATGGGCCTCCGGGGTTAGGAAAGACAACATTAAGCAACATCATTGCCAATGAACTGGGAGTCGGTTTTAAGGTTACTTCCGGGCCGGTACTCGATAAACCCGGTGACTTGGCGGGAGTCCTGACCAGTTTGGAACCAAACGATGTCCTGTTTATTGATGAGATTCATCGGCTCAGTCCGGTGGTGGAAGAATATCTTTATTCGGCCATGGAGGATTATCGGATTGACATAATGATAGACAAGGGACCGTCTGCTCGAAGCATTCAGTTAGACTTGAATCCTTTTACTTTGGTGGGGGCGACTACCCGTAGCGGATTGCTTACGGCGCCTCTTCGTGCACGTTTCGGCATTAACCTGCATTTGGAATATTACGATGATGATGTGTTGACTGCTATTATCCGCCGTTCGGCAAAGATATTGAATGTGCCTTGCGATGTACAGGCGGCGGGTGAGATTGCTTCGCGCAGTCGTGGAACTCCACGTATTGCCAATGCACTTCTTCGGCGTGTGAGGGATTTTGCGCAAGTCAAAGGTTCCGGCAGGATTGATGTGGAGATAGCTCGGTTTGCGTTGGAGGCCTTGAACATAGACCGCTATGGTCTTGATGAGATAGATAACAAGATTTTGTGTACTATTATCGATAAATTCAAAGGAGGACCGGTGGGTTTGACCACCATTGCTACTGCTTTGGGAGAAGACCCCGGTACCATTGAGGAAGTTTATGAACCTTTCCTGATAAAGGAAGGTTTCTTGAAACGTACTCCTCGCGGACGAGAAGTGACAGAACTCGCTTACATCCATCTGGGACGGAGTATCTATAATAGTCAGAAGACATTATTTGATGATTAAATATGGCCGGATTAAAATCATTAGCCAAAGACACTGCAATATATGGACTAAGCAGCATTGTGGGGCGTTTCCTGAATTATTTGCTGGTGCCCATTTATGCAGCAGCTATGTCTGCGGCTTCGGGAGGTTATGGGGTGGTGACCGAAGTTTATGCTTGGACTGCGCTGCTGATGGTCATTCTGACCTATGGCATGGAAACTACTTTTTTCCGTTTTGTCAATAAGGAGACGGAAAACTCTGAGCGTGTGTATTCCACTGTTCTGTTTATGGTGGGAAGTACTTCTTTGATTTTTGCCGCTTTGTGTATGCTGTTTCTTCATCCGGTTGCCGGCATGATGGGCTATGGCGACCATCCTTGGTATATCGGCATGATGGCACTGGTAATTGCGATGGATGCGTTTCAGTGCATTCCGTTTGCTTATCTGCGTTATAAGAAACGTCCGATACGTTTTGCCGCTCTGAAACTTCTTTTCATTCTGCTCAATATCACTCTGAATTTAGTTTATTACGTAGTGATGAAGGGTAGTGATGTTTTTTATGCCTTTTTCTTTAATTTGATTTGCACCTCGGTCATCATGGTACTGATGGTTCCTTATCTCAAATTTAACGGAGGTTTTGACAAGCCATTGGCGAAGCGAATGCTGATATATTCCTATCCTATTCTGATATTGGGAGTGGCAGGTATTTTGAACCAAGTGGCAGATAAGATTATTTTTCGTCATATATATCCCGATAAGGTGGAGGCCAAGACGCAACTTGCCATCTATGGCGCTTGCAGCAAGATTGCCATGATTATGGCAATGCTCACTCAGGCATTCCGTTATGCTTATGAACCTTTTGTGTTTGGAAAGAGCCGGGACAAGGATAGCAAGATTATTTATGCACAGGCGATGAAGTACTTCATTATTTTCACATTATTGGCTTTTTTGGCTGTTATGTTTTATTTGGATATATTGAAATACATTCTTGCTCCCGACTATTGGATAGGATTGCGGGTGGTACCTATTGTGATGGCGGCTGAAATTTTTATGGGTATTTTCTTTAATCTTTCATTTTGGTACAAACTGATTGACGAGACCAAGTGGGGGGCCTATTTTTCATTTGCCGGTTGCATCGTTTTAATCTTGATTAATGTGATTTTTGTTCCCTTGTACAGTTATATGGCATGTGCCTGGGCGGGATTTGCCGGATATGCGGTAGCTATGTTGCTCTCTTACTTTGTGGGGCAGAAGAAGTACCCCATTCATTATGATTTGAAAGCGATAGGTAAATATGTTGCATTGGCACTTGTATTGTTTGGTATATCGGAATACCTTCCTTTTCAGAACATTTTTTTGTTACTGTCTGTTCGTACGGTGTTGCTGATGCTCTTTGTGGCATACATCATAAAGGTAGATTTTCCATTGCATCAGATTCCTGTTATTAATCGGTTTATAAAGAAATAATTATGGCTGACATTAAAGGTAAGTTAAAAAACGATTTGAAGAATATGCCTTATATCAGGCAGTTCCTTCATGAATATTTTGATTTGGGCAAAGATAAGGATAATGAAGCTGTGACTGTCGAGTCTATCCGTAATGGAGTGGAGTTTAAAGGTACTAACCTTTGGATTCTGATATTTGCCATTTTCATTGCTTCTTTGGGGCTGAATGTCAATTCTACGGCGGTAATCATCGGCGCCATGTTGATATCTCCTTTGATGGGTCCTATCATGGGAGTGGGATTGGCTATCGGGCAGAATGACTTTGAACTGCTGAAACGGTCGTTGAAGAGTTATCTGATAGCGACTGTTTTTAGTGTTATTACTGCCACTTTATATTTCTCACTGACTCCATTGGATGAAGTGCAATCGGAATTGCTGGCACGAACTTCGCCTACTATTTATGATGTTTTGATAGCTTTATGTGGCGGTTTGGCAGGTATTATTGCGCTTTCCACCAAGGAAAAGGGCAATGTGATTCCGGGGGTAGCCATTGCCACTGCATTGATGCCCCCCTTGTGTACCGCCGGCTTCGGGTTGGCAACGGGAAACCTGCTTTATTTCTTGGGCGCTTTCTATTTATATTTCATTAATTCGGTATTTATTAGTTTGGCAACTTTCATTGGAGTGCGCGTGATGCACTTCCAGCGGAAAGAGTTTGTGGACAAAGAGCGTGAGAAATTGGTTAAAAAGTACATTGTTATCATTACTTTGGCTACCATGTGTCCGGCAATATATCTGACATATGGTATTGTGAAGAATACCATCTATACGGCATCTGCCAATAATTTCATCAGCGAAGAACTGAATTTTCCCGATACACAGGTCATTGACCGTAAGATTTCGTATGAGAATAAGGAAATTCGTGTTGTGCTGATTGGTAATGAAGTTCCTGCAACAGAGATTGCTGCTGCTAAAGATAATTTGAAACATTATAATTTGGCCGGTACGAAATTGATTGTCATGCAGGGGATGAATAATGAGGCTATGGACATAGGAAGCTTGAAGGCCCAGGTCATGGAAGATTTCTATAAGAATAGTGAAAAGCGTTTGTTGGAGCAACAGAACAAGATACATGAGCTGGAAGAAGAATTGAAAGTTTATGCCGCTTATAATGCGGTAGACAAGAAAATCATTCCCGAACTGAAGGTGCTTTATCCGTCGGCCGAAACCATTGCAATGGCAAAAACAGTAGAACTTTCCGTTGATTCGACACGCATGGATACATTAACTTTGGTTTTGATGAAATTTGCGAAGCACCCCAGCGAGAAGGAACAGGAAAAGATAACCGAATGGCTGAAAGCCCGTGTCGGAGCAAAGAAACTGAAATTAGTGGTGGAATAAAGACAGGACACCAAGCAAAACACTCGTGCCATGAAAAAAATATTGATGTTGCTCGTCTTCTTACCTATATATATATGGGCTGATGAAGGTATGTGGTTGCCTTGCTGCCTGAGCAAGCAGACTAAACAAGTGATGAAAGATATGGGGTTGAATCTTACTCCCAGGCAATTATATAATCCCGGCGGTGCTGCACTTTCCAATGCTGTGGTCAGTTTTGGAGGTTTCTGTTCCGGAGTGGTTGTCTCTCCGGATGGTTTGGTGTTCACCAATCATCATTGTGGTTTCGATGCTATCCGGCAGCATAGCACGGTGAAGCATGACTACCTGCGTAATGGTTTTGTGGCCGATTCGTTATCGGACGAACTTCCCAATCCCGATTTATTTGTCAGTTTTCTTGTTCGTACCGAAGATGTGACAGAGCGCATTTTACAGGCCTTACCGCAAGATGTGACTGAAGATAATCGTTCTTTGATTGTAGACTCTCTTTCTACACTGATTGCTGACGAAGCAGTGAAGAATGACACTTTACTGCGGGCAGTTGTTTCGTCTTTCTATGCCGGCAATGAATATTATCTGTCTGTGTATAAGGATTATTATGATGTTCGCTTAGTCTATGCTCCTCCCTCTTCGGTTGGCAAGTTTGGGGGAGATACCGATAACTGGGTTTGGCCGAGGCATACCGGAGACTTTTCCGTTTTTCGTATCTATGCGGATACTCATAACGAACCGGCAGCTTATTCTAAAGATAATGTTCCTTATCATCCTGATTATTATGCTCCTATTTCCTTGGCAGGTTATAAGGAAGGTTCTTTTTGTATGACGATGGGTTATCCCGGGACTACCAGCCGTTATTTGTCTTCTTATGGTGTGGAAGAACGTATGAATGCCGATAATATGGCAAGAATAGATGTTCGTGCTATCAAACAGGCTATTTGGAAAGATGCAATGGAGAAAAGTGATGCTGTTCGTATAAAATATGCTTCGAAGTATGCTCAAAGTGCCAACTATTGGAAGAATAGCATTGGTATGAATCAGTCTATTAAAAAGCTGAATATTATCGGGAAAAAACGTCGGTTGGAACATCAACTGACGGAATGGATTCATCGGAAGCCGGAAGAACGAAACAAGTATGCCGGGATATTGACGGAGTTGGAAGACAGTTATCGCAATCGTTATAAGAATGCCCGTGCAATGGCTTATTTTGGTGAATGTTTTGCCAATGGTCCCGAGTTGGTTACTGCTGCATGGTCTGTCCTGAACTTTGATTTTGAAGCGGAAAAATCGGTTTTGGAAGAGAGGGTTCGTCAATTGTTGGAACTTTATGCCAATATTGATTTGGACATTGATAAGAAAGTTTTTGTGGCTATGCTTAAAGAATATGCGGCAGTAGTAGAGCCGGAGAGCCTTTCGGAAACTTATGCTACTATAGAAAAGAAGTTCAAAGGTGATTATCAGGCGTATGTGGACGATTTATACAGCCACACAGAATTGGATACTCCCCGAGGATTTGAACGTGTAGTGAAAAAGGACAGTACTTATGTTCTTTTTGAAGACCCGGCTATTTCGTTTGTCATTGATATGTTGGTGAAATCTTACGAACTCAGTGCGGCTGCAGATGATGATAATATGAAAATAGAAAAGAATGAGCGTTTACTTAATGAGGCTGTGCGTGAGATGGAATCAGATAAGGATTTTTACCCGGATGCTAACTCTACCATGCGTTTCAGCTTCGGAATGATTGGCGGATACTCGCCAAAAGATGCATTAGAATATACTTATTATACAACGATCAAGGGTATCTTCGATAAGATACGTGAATACAAAGGCGATAGCGATTTCGAAGTCATTCCCTCCGTCATTGATTTGCTGGAGAACAGAGATTTTGGTCGTTATGCGGCAGAAGATGGAAATATGAATGTTTGTTTTATTTCCGATAATGATATTACAGGAGGAAATTCCGGCAGCGGTATGTTTAATGGAAATGGAGAGCTGATAGGATTAGCTTTTGATGGGAATTGGGAAGCGATGAGCAGTGATATTATTTATGAACCCAATTTACAGCGTTGTATTGGGGTGGATATTCGCTATGTACTTTATATGATTGAGAAATATGGAAAGTCTACGCGTTTGATTAATGAATTGAAATTAGTGGAGTAAGCATTTTGGGGTGAGGAATGCTTATTGTTTTTCCCGCATGTTTTGGTGATAAAAAAAGGGAGTACCATCAGTTTTTGACACTCCCTTTTTTCTCTTATAAACGGTTTTATTTTTGTTTTTTTCTGCGTGCCCAGCCTTCTTCGTTAAAGTCGGGTTTTTCCCCTTTCAGTTTGCTGCTTTTTTTCTTGCTGTTGTCGCTGTTGAAAAACTGTTTCCAGTCATCTTGCTTCTTCGGACCGCGCTCTTCGGTATATCCGCGTTCGGCACGGCTAAGCTTTCTTTCCTTTGCTGCCTTGGGAGAAGCGGACTTGGCGGTTTTCTCCTTAGTAGAAGCCGATTTTCGAGAACTGCTGTTTTTGCGTCCTCCGTTATCGCTTTTTCCACTGTTTTCACCTGCTACTTCCACTACTACTTTGCGTCCGTTCAGGTTGACTTTATTAAGGGCGCTGATAACATCATTTGCCTGCTTCTCCGCCACTTCAAAGAAAGAGAAGTTTTGCATCAGGTCTATTCTTCCGATAGTGGTGCGCTGCTTCTTCATGTTGCGGTTAATCAGCTCAATAATTTGGTTGGCATAGAAGCCGTCTGTCTTGCCTAAATTCAGGAAAAGGCGTGTATATCCCTTTTCTGCTTTGCGTTCTGTCTTTTCGCGACTGCTGCCGTGTTCCTTGCGTTCTCTGGGTTCGCGTTCACCGCGGCGGTCGGTTACGGTCGGCGTTTCAATTTCGGGTGCATTACTGTAATACTCTAAAAAGCGGTTGAATTCCATAGACACTACGCGCTTTATCAAATCTTCTTTCGAGAGCCATTCCAGTTTGCGGTAAATACCCGGTAGGAAAGATTCGATTTCTTCCTCGTTTACTTTTACCTTTTCTATGTCATCAATCAGCTTGATGAGCTGCTGTTCACAGATTTGCTTGCCGGTTGGCATTTCGCCCACAATGAACTTTTTGTTGATGATACGTTCTATTTCGCGCATCTTTCCCCTTTCGCGTAAGTTGATGATAGCGATAGAGATACCTGTCTTTCCGGCGCGTCCGGTACGTCCGCTTCGGTGGGTATAGCTTTCGGTATCATCGGGCAGACCGTAGTTGATGACGTGTGTCAGGTCATTTACGTCCAGTCCGCGGGCAGCCACATCGGTGGCAACCAGCAGTTGCAGGTGACGTTGACGGAATTTCTGCATCACCAGGTCGCGCTGTGCCTGGCTCAGCTCGCCGTGTAACGAGTCGGCATTATAACCGTCCTGTATCAATTTGTCGGCAATTTCCTGTGTCTCCTTGCGGGTACGGCAGAATATAATACCGTAAATTTGCGGATAATAATCGGCAATGCGTTTCAGCGCTGCATATTTATCTTTCGCGTGTACCACGTATGCAATGTGGTTTACGTTTTTGCTTCCTTCATTTTTGGTTCCGATGGTAATCTCTTTTGCATTACGTAAGTATTGTTTGGAGATGCGTGAGATTTCGGGACTCATGGTAGCCGAGAACATCAGTGTATTTCGGTCTTCGGGTACTTTTTCAAGAATAGAGTTGATGCTGTCGGTAAATCCCATGTTCAGCATTTCGTCTGCTTCGTCCATTACTACATTACCGATGGTATCTAGTTTGGCTACTTTTCGTTCCATCAGGTCAATAAGTCGTCCGGGAGTTGCGACAATAATGTGCACTCCGCTTTTGAGCATGCGTATTTGGCTTTCGATGGATGAACCGCCGTATACGGGAAGGACTTTCAGTCCGTCAATATACTTGGAGTAATCATTCAGATCACCTGCGATTTGCAAGCACAGTT
>OGZK01002741.1_pt1 | contig 14721 bp, 10 predicted proteins | sample 1576791 | NCBI WGS metagenome assembly OGZK01 (sample SAMEA3541556, study PRJEB24748) | human gut metagenome | biome: human gut; feature: human-associated habitat; material: faeces | place: China | collected 2012
GTCAAGCTCTTCCTTGAGGATAAGATCGGCTTCCTCGACATCGGCCGTCTGGTGGAGGCTGTCGTGGACAGCGACAGCTTCGGCGGCGACTACAGCCTCGCGGATGTGTATGAGTGTGACCGTATGGCCCGTGCATTCGTGAGAGCACACCTGTAATATAGGAGAAATAATGTCAGTTTTCATCACCTTTGCTGCTGCGCTGCTCATCTTCGGCGCAGTCATCGCCATCCACGAGTTCGGCCATTTTGCAGTGGCAAAGCTCTGCGGGGTCCAGGTCAACGAGTTTTCCATTGGCATGGGTCCGACCCTCATCAAGACCTATCGCAAAGGCACGCAGTATACCCTGCGGCTCCTGCCCGTAGGCGGCTTTGTGGCGCTGGAAGGGGAGGAAAGCCCTGAGAGCGAACAGGCCGAGGGTGGAAGCGGGGACGATGACGGCCCGAACATCCCGCCGGAGGTGCTGGCGCAGCGGACAGGCAAGCCGCTGAACGAGGCGGCTGTCTGGCAGCGGATGCTGGTGATGGCGGCAGGCGCGGTGATGAACTTCGTACTGGGCTTTGTGGTGCTGCTGCTCCTCATCTCACTGCGCAGTGAGCCGATCACCAGCAAGGTCATCTATGCCGTGGAGGACAACGCCCTCTGTGGCCAGACCGGCCTGCAGGCCGGCGACGAGATCGTGGCCGTCAACGGGCGGCACTGCTTCGTGGCCAACGATATGCTCTACGAGCTTATGCGCACCGAGAGCTACCGCGCAGACTTCACCGTCCGCCGGGACGGCAAGCTCGTGGAGCTGCCGGACGTCCAGTTCGACACTTGGCAGGATGAGCAGGGCCAGACCCACATGACACTGGGCTTCACAGTCTACGGCCTCAAAAAAACACCGCAGAACGTCCTGAAAGAGTCGGCCAACAGCGTCATCTACTATGGACGCATCATCTATACTTCGCTGGCCGACCTTCTGCGGGGCCGCGAGAGCATCAACGACCTGTCCGGCCCAGTGGGCATCGTGACCGCTATCGGTCAGGCCGCAAGCTACGGCTGGGAGGATGTGGCTGAGCTGCTGGTGCTTATCACCATCAACCTCGGCGTATTCAATCTGCTGCCGTTCCCGGCGCTGGACGGCGGCAAGATCGTATTCCTGCTCATCGAGGCAGTCACCGGCCATGCAGTGCCGGAAAAAATCCAGAGCAGTCTGACCGTCGCAGCCTTTGCGCTGCTGTTCGGCCTGATGCTCTTTGCAACGTACAATGACATCGTCCGGCTCGTGACCGGAGCAGTTTGAAAGGGGTAAAACCATGCGGCAGCTGAAACGTGAAGTGAAGATCGGAAATGTGACCATCGGCGGCAAGAATCCCATTGCCGTGCAGACCATGCTGAACGTCCCGGTGGAGGACATCGAGGGGAACGTGGCGCAGGCAAAGCGCTGTGAAGCGGCAGGCTGTCAGATTTTGCGCGTGACCTGTCCCAGCGCGGCAGACGCCAAGTGCATCGAGGCCGTCAAGAACGCCGTGAATATCCCCATCGTGGCAGACATCCACTTCGACTACAAGGCTGCCATTGCCTGCGCCGATGTGGGCGTGGATAAGATCCGCATCAACCCGGGCAACATCGGCGACGATGACCGCGTGAAGGCGGTCGTGGATGTCTGCCAGCAGAAAAATATCCCCATCCGCATCGGCGTCAACGGCGGCAGTCTGGAAAAGCACATCCTCGCCAAGTACGGCGCACCTGTGCCGGAAGCGATGGTGGAGAGCGCTCTGTACCATGTCCACCTGCTGGAAAAGTTCGACTTCAACAACATCGTCATCTCCATCAAGAACTCCAACGTCCCCCGCATGATGGAGGCATACCGCCAGCTCAGCGCTGTGACCGACTACCCGCTCCATGTGGGCGTCACTGAGGCCGGCACTTACCAGATGGGCCTGCTCAAGAGCGGCATGGGCATCGGCGGGATGCTGCTGGAGGGTATCGGCGACACCATTCGTGTCTCGCTGGCTGCTGACCCTGAGAAGGAAGTGGAAGCAGGCTACAATATCCTGCGCGCTGTCGGCTTCCCGGTGGCCGGCCCGGAGGTCATCACCTGCCCGACCTGCGGCCGCACCCAGTACCCCTGCACTGAAATCGCAAATGAGGTGGAGCGGCGGCTTCAGGGCTGCAAAAAGTCCATCAAGGTGGCTGTCATGGGCTGTGTCGTCAACGGCCCCGGCGAGGCCCGTGAGGCTGACATCGGCATTGCCGGCGGAAAGGGCGAGGCAGTGCTGTTCGTCCACGGCAACCCCGTCAAGAAGCTGACGGGGGATAATATCCTCGACCAGTTCATGGAGGAGATCTATAAGCTGTAAGCTCAAAAACAACCTGCTGCCACGCCCTTTTCCAGGGCGCGGCAGTTTGTGCTGTTATCTGATAGAAAAGGAGTACCACTGTGACACCACTTGTTTCCCAGCTATGGCCGCAGTTTATGGCGGACCCGGACTTTGCGGCCTGTTTTGGCCGCGTGGTCGTCGAGCACGCCCAGATGCTGCGGCAGGAGCGGCAGGTCATCTTTACGCTGCGCAGTTCTGCCCCGCTGGACAAGGGGCTGTGCGCCCGGCTGCTGGCCTCGCTGGCACCGGATTACGAGGGCTTCGAGCTCCGCATCAACAATCTTTTCGGCTATGCGACGCTGGATGAAGCCGGTCTGCGGGAAATGATGGAGGAGATGAAACGGGACGGTGTCCCCATCAACGGTTTCCTCGACCGCTGCCGCATCACCATCACCGGCCAGAACATCACCATCGGCGTCTGCCACGGCACGAAGTTTTTGCAGGAGATGCAGTTCGAGCGCCTGCTGGCGGAGCGCATCGCTGCCCACACCGGCGTAAAGCCCAAAGTGACGCTGGAAAGCAGCGTGGGCGAAGCCGAACAGCGCCAGATGGAAGAAAAGCTCGAGCGGAAAATTGCGCCGCCTGTCGTCAAGTTCGAGAAAAAGAACACTGCCCCCTCCATCAAGGTGGAGGGCCTCGACCTCACGGACAAGCCCGTCACCATCTTCCACGGCAAGATGTTCACCCCGAAAAACCTCACCCCCCTCAAGGATCTGGGCGGCGAGGGCGGCAAGTGCATGATTTGGGGCGACGTCTTCTTCACCGAGGTGAAGGGCAACTTCCGCAAGATATACACTGTCTCCATCACCGATTACACCGGATCCATCAACCTGAAGATCCGTGCGCAGGAAGGGGAGGACTGCTCCAAGTGGGAGTCCATCCCCAAGGGTACGACGGTCGTGGTGCGCGGCGACTGCTCCTACGATAAGTACGAGCACGACTATATCGTCTGGCCCTACGACGTCCTCTTTGTCGAGCGCAAAAAGCGGGAGGACAACGCCCCCGTCAAGCGGGTGGAGCTGCATCTGCATACCAAGCTGTCCAGCATGGACGCCTTCTGCGATCCCGGCGGCATCGTCAAGCTGGCCCACCGGATGGGACACCCGGCCATTGCCATCACCGACCATGGCGTCTGTCAGGGCTACCCCGAGGCTATGCTGGCTGCAGACGCCATCCACAAGACAGACCCGGATTTCAAGCTCATCTACGGCTGTGAGGCCTACTTTGTCGATGACATGATACCCTGTGTCTACGGCGTGAAAGACGAGCCGCTGAACGGTGAGTTCTGCGTCTTCGACACTGAGACGACGGGCCTCGACCCCGGCGTGGAGTACCTGACAGAGATCGGCGCGGTCATCGTGCGGAACGGGGAAGTGGTGGAAGAATTCGACACCTTCGTAAAACCCGGAAAGGCCATCACCTCCAAGATCACCGAACTGACCGGCATCACCAACGAGATGGTGGCTGACGCCCCCGGCGAGGCCGAGGCACTGAAAGCCTTTCTCGACTTTGTAGATGGCCGTATCCTTGTGGGCCACAATGCCCACTCCTTCGACATCCGGTTCCTTCGCGCCGCCGCCAAGCGGAGCGGCATCGAGTTTGAGCCGACCTATATCGACACCCTGACCATGGCTCAGGCCATGTACCCCGGCCTCCACAACTACAAGCAGGGGACCATCAACAAGCATCTGGAGCTGCCCGCCTACGAGGCCCATCGCGCCTGCGAGGACTCTGCCGCGCTGGGCCGCATCTTCTGCGTCATGCTGAAAGATTTGGAGGAAAAGCAGGTGACTGCCGTCAGCGGCATCAACACCGGCCTCGGCGGAAACCGCGAGGTACTGAAAAAGAAGTATTATCACCTCATCATCCTCGTGCGCAACCAGATGGGCCTGAAAAACCTCTATAAAATCGTCAGCGAGGCCCATGTCAACTACTTCTTCAAGAAGCCCCGCGTCCCCCGCAGCCTTCTGAACAAGTATCGGGACGGCCTTATCCTCACTTCTGCCTGTGAAGCAGGAGAACTTTACAGGGCTGTCGTAGAGGGCCGCTCTTACGAAGAATTGAAGAAAATTGCATCGTACTACGATGTTTTAGAGGTCCAGCCCCTGGGCAACAACGCCTATATGGTGCGGGAGGGCAAGGTGGAGAGCGAAGAGGTCATCAAGGACTTCAACCGCACCGTCATCAAGCTGGGCGAAGACCTGCACAAGCCCGTCATTGCCACCGGCGACGTCCATTTCACCGAGCCGGAGGACGCCATCTACCGCTCTGTCCTGCAGGCGGGCAACGGCTTCAAGGACGCGGACAACCAGCCGCCCCTGTTCTACCGCACCACCGAGGATATGCTGAACCAGTTCAGCTACCTGCCCAAGGAAAAGGCCTACGAGATCGTCGTGACCAATCCCCGCAAGATAGCGGCCAGCATCGACGGCAATGTCCGTGCTATCCCGCGCGGCACCTACCCGCCCAGCATCGAGGGTGCAGAACAGCAGCTCCGGGATGCGACCTGGGAACACGCCAAGCGGGACTATGGCGACCCTCTGCCCGAGATCGTGGAGAAGCGCCTGCAAAAAGAGTTGGACTCCATCTGCGGCCACGGCTACGCCGTCCTGTACGTCATCGCGGTCAAACTGGTGGCCTATTCCAACGCGGGCGGCTATCAGGTGGGCAGTCGTGGTTCGGTCGGCTCGTCAGCTGTGGCCCACTTCTCCGGAATCTCGGAGGTCAACAGTCTGCCGCCCCACTACCGCTGCCCCAAGTGCAAGTACAGCGAGTTTATCACCGATGGCAGCGTGGACGACGGTTTCGACCTGCCCGACAAGAACTGCCCCCACTGCGGCACCCGGATGCTGGTGGACGGCCACGACATCCCTTTCGAGACCTTCCTTGGTTTCTACGGCGACAAGGAGCCTGATATTGACCTGAACTTCTCGGGCGAATACCAGTCCAACGTCCACCGCTACACGGAAGAGCTGTTCGGCAAGGCCAACGTGTTCAAGGCCGGCACCGTCTCCGGTATTCAGGACAAGACGGCCTACGGTTACGTCAAAAAGTATCTGGATGAGCGGGGGAGAACGGTCAACCACGCGGAAGAGAACCGCCTGACGCTGGGCTGCACCGGCGTCAAGCGTACCACCGGCCAGCATCCCGGCGGCATGGTCGTCGTGCCGGATACCTACGAGATCTACGATTTCTGCCCCATCCAGCATCCGGCGGACGATGTGGCGGGCGGTCTGCTGACCACCCACTTCGAGTTCAAGTACCTCCACGACACCCTGCTCAAGCTGGACGAGCTGGGCCACGATATGCCCACCTTCTACAAGTATTTCGAGGAGTACACCGGCATCCCCGTGGACAGCATCCCCATGAATGACCCCAAGGTCTACAGCCTGCTCACCAGCCCGGAAGAGCTGGGTGTGACGCCGGAGCAGATCGACAGCCAGACCGGCACCTTCGGCATCCCTGAGATGGGCACCAACTTCGTGCGCGGAATGCTGGTGGAGGCCCGTCCCAAGAATTTCTCCGAGCTTATCCAGATCTCGGGCCTGTCCCACGGCACCGACGTCTGGACCGGCAACGCCGACGAGCTCATCCGCAGCGGCACCTGTACCATCGCGGAGGTCATCGGCTGCCGTGACAGTATCATGCTCTATCTGCTGCGCAAGGGCCTCGAGCCGAAGATGGCCTTCGATATTATGGAGGCCGTCCGTAAGGGCAAGGTGGCCAAGGGCGGCTTTGCGCCCGGCTGGGAAGAGGCCATGCGGGAGCACGATGTGCCGGACTGGTACATCGAGAGCTGCCGCAAGATAAAATATATGTTCCCGAAAGCCCATGCGGTGGCCTACCTGATGTCGGCCATCCGCCTCATGTGGTTTAAGCTCTACCACCCGCAGGCGTTCTATGCGGTGTACTTCACCGTCCGCGGCGATGACATCGACTATGAAGCCGCTGTGGGCGGTGCGGCGGTGGCCCGCGCCCACATGAACGAGGTGAAGCGCCGCCTCAAGGAAGAGAAGAACGCCAAGGATGAAGATGTGCTCGTCTCGCTCCAGCTGGTCAACGAGATGCTGGTGCGCGGCTACGAGTTCCTGCCCATCGAGCTGGGCAAGAGCCGGGGCTCCAAGTATGTGGTGGAGGACGGCAAGGTACGCCTGCCCTTCTGCTCCTTGAAGGGTCTGGGCGGTGCCGCCGCCGATGCGCTGGAAAATGTGACCATCCACGGCGAAGAGTATCTCTCCATCGAGGAACTGCAGCAGGCCTCCGGCGTTGGCAGCAGCATCATCGACCGCCTGCGTCAGGTGGGCGCTCTGGGTGAACTGCCGGAAAGCAGTCAGGTGAGCTTCTTCTAAAATTGCAGCAAAAAACGACCTCTGCTTCCGGTTCATCCGGCTGCAGAGGTCGTTTTGTTATACGATCAAGTTTTTGAACAGGGAAGAGGCTTACTCCACGCTGATCATATAGTAGTAGACCGGCTGACCGCCCCGGATGTGGCTGACCTCAACATGGTTGGGGCATTTTGCCTTGACGATCTCGGTCACCTTCTCGGCATCCTCGTCGGAGACGTCGCAGCCGGAGATGATGGTGACGAAGTTGGAATCCTTCTTGCACATACCGCGGGCCAGACGATAGGTGGCCTTGGTGATGTCGTTGGAGGTGGAGACGATCTTGCCGTTCTCCAGGGCCATGATCTCGCCTTTCCTGATGCGCTTGCCGTCGTACTCGCTGTCGCGGGCGGCGTAGGTGATGAGGCCGGTGGAGACCTTATCGGCGGCAGACATCATGTTGATGGTGTTGGCCTCGACGGTAGCGGAGGGGTCGAAGTTCAGCAGAGCGGTGATGCCCATGGGGACGGTACGGGTGGGCAGGACGACCACCTGACGGTCAGCCAGCTTCTGGGCCTGCTCAGCAGCCATGATGATGTTCTTGTTGTTGGGCAGAACGAAGACGGTCTTGGCCGGGACGCTCTGGATGGCGGCAAGGATGTCCTCGGTGGCGGGGTTCATGGTCTGACCGCCGGAGACGACAGCGTCAGCGGCCAGGTCGGTGAAGACAGCCTTCAGGCCCTCACCGGCGGCGACAGCAACGAAGCCATAGTCGCGGCTGGGGTCAACGGCAGCGTAGATGAACTCGCTGGCGGGGTCGGGCTTCTTCTCAGCGGAAGCCTGCTTCTCGAGGCTCTTGCCCTGCTTCTGGCGGGCCAGGAACTGCTCGTGCATATTCTCGATCTTGAAATTGGTGAGGTAGCCGTACTTGATGGCCTCGCTCAGGATCTTGCCGGGGTCGGCGGTGTGGACATGGAGGTTGATGACGTCATCGTCCTCGATGCAGACGACACTGTCGCCGTTGGACTCGGCGAAGGCGCGCATCTTTGCGGCGCTTGCACCCTCGTTCTTATTGATGAGGAACTGGGTGCAGTAGCCGTTCTTGATGTCCTCGACCTTCATCAGGTCGTCGGTGAAGACGCCCTTGCCGGCGTTTTCGGTGGAGAGCTTGGCCTTGTTGGGGACAGCCTCGCCGCCGGCCACGATGGCCTCGCCGTGGAAGACCTTGCCCATACCCTCAAAGATGATCATGATGCCCTGGCCGCCGGCGTCCACGACGCCGGCCTTCTTCAGGACGGGCAGCAGGTTGGGGGTGTCCTCCAGAGCCTTCTGACCAGCGGTCATCACGACGTCCCACAGCTCGGCCACGTCCTCTTTGCCGCAGGCAGCAGCTTCCTCGGAAGCGATGCGGGCAACGGTCAGGATGGTGCCTTCGGTGGGCTTCATGACAGCCTTGTAAGCGCCCTCGACGCCCTTCTTCAGCGCAGCCACGATGTCGGAAGCGTCAGCCTCTTTTTTGCCCTCCAGAGCCTTGGAAAAGCCGCGGAACAGCAGGCTGGTGATGACGCCGGAGTTGCCGCGGGCGCCGCGCAGCATGGCGGAGGCAGCGGTCTTTGCGGCCTCGCCCACGGTGCAGCTGTCGTCCATGGCCTGCAGCTCACGGACGGCTGCGCCGACGGTCATGCCCATGTTGGTGCCGGTGTCGCCGTCGGGGACGGGGAACACGTTCAGCTCGTCCACGCGGGAGCGCTGGTTGTTGATGTTGTTTGCGCCGGAAATAATGGCGTCGCGCAGGATCTTACCAGAAATCATTGCTTTTTACTCCTTATATCTTCCCGGTACCCCCGGGCGGGCTTTGTCTCATCAGGCAACCACGTCATCGACCGATACGACCACGCGGGCGACTTTCAGGCCGGTGGCCTGCTCCACCTCGTCCTTCACGCGGTGCGAGATGGAACGCGCGGCGGTGGAGATGTTCAGCCCGTAGCTGACGGCAATGTGCAGCTCGATCACGAGACGGCCCTCTTCCTGTGTGACACGGACGCCCTTGGCCGAGTCGTCCACGCCGCGCACGGCGCTGCGGACACGGTCGGTCAGATCACGGGGGGCCATTGCGGCCACGCCGTAGCATTGTTTGGTTGCTTCGCCCACGAGCGTGGAAAAATACTCGGCTGAGAAGCTGACATCTCCCAGCGGAAAACGGGAAGTGATCATAGTCGCTCTGCTCCTTTTATTCATTATGATACCCCGGTCCGCACGGCGGCGGGGCGGTGCGCGGGCCTGAGAAGGCGGCGTACCACTTTTATTATACAACTTTATGAGGAAGCTGTACAGCACATAATTGCTGACAGAAAGAAAAAAGTCAGGCACGGCTTACCCGTCTCGGTCTGTTTCGACACCGCAATGCCGGTATACTGAAAGACAGACAGAGCCGCAAAGGGCCGCGTTCCTGTTGTTAGTATAGCACAAAATCCTTCGCAGTGCATCCATTTCGTGAATATTTATCCGACAAAGCAAAAAGTGATTGTGAATAAAATATAAAAGATGATGCGGACATCTTTATCTTACTATGAAAAAGTGCTAAAATCTAAGGTGGCAAGAGTAAGACTGTATCCGGCGCAGGATGCAGGGGCATTCGACTGCCAAGGTGCTGAAGACAGGAATTTGCTGCGGCTGCACAGGAGCTGCGGCCCAGCGGCGGAAAAGTTCACAATAGGAGTTGTTTTCATGAATATTCTGTTTTTCCTTTCCCCCAAGCAGGACCTGATGTATGTGTACGATGACTTCACCCTTCGCCAGACGCTGGAAAAATGGGAGAACAACCGCTACGCATCCATCCCGGTGCTCAACCGCAAGGGAGAGTATGTGGGGACCCTGACGGAAGGGGACATCCTCTGGGGGCTGAAAAAGTTCCACGGCCTCGACCTTGAGGCGGCAGAGGACATCCCCATCCGGGACTTTGCCCACAAGCGGGACTACAAGGCCGTCACGGTCACCACGAGCATGGACCAGCTCATCGAGGCGGCCATGAACCAGAACTTCGTCCCCGTCGTGGATGACCGGGGAATGTTCATCGGCATCGTCCGCCGTCAGGCCATCATCCGCTATTGCTACGACCGCTCCCGCGCTGCCGCCGCAGAGCAGCGCAGAAAGCCCGAAAAGCAGGAAAAACGAGTCCCGGTCTCTGCCGGGGTGCAGTAAAACAGGAAACGGCCCCGCCGCTCTGCATGAAATGTGCAGGGCAGCGGGGCCTTTCTATGCCTGTGGGAAGGGGAGAGTGGAGCTTCAGCCCACGGTGAGGCTGGAATCGGTGGACCGGTGGGTCAGGACAGCCTCGGCGTCCTCGCCGCCCATGGCCAGCAGCTCGTCCACCGAGAGGGTGGTGGAGCAGAGGATGGTCTGGAAGGTGATGGTCTCGATGCCCTCAGCCCGCAGCGGACGCAGGGCGGCCAGCGAGATGTGGAAGGAGGCTGTGAACCGCCCGACGCAGACGGTGAGGGTATTGCCGCTCTGGGTGCTGGTGTAGGAGATGACCGCGCCGCTCTTGTCGGTGACAGTCAGGCCGGGGAGGGAAGAGACGGGTGCGGACGGGGTGGCAGAGCCGCCGTCAGAAGAGGAAGAAGACTCCTCGGGGATAACAGGCTCTTCCGGCTCCACAGGGCGGGGGATAGAGACCTGATCGATGACCTTGCCGTTGGCATCAGTGGCAGTGACTTTTGCGCCCGGGCCCAGCTTGTCCTTGATGGTGTTGAGGTCAAGCTCATGGCCGTTCTGAGAGAGGGCCCTGCCGCTGGGACTGCCGGCCTTGGCGGTCAGCTCGAGGCTGCCCGACAGATCGATGTCGCTGCTGTAGATGCCGCTGCCGCCGCCGGTGCTGCCGTTACCGCCAGCGGCTTCGACCGTACCGCCGGAGATGGCGACACGGTCGAAGCTGCAGATGCCGTAGCCGCCGACTTTGCCGCCGTAGCCGCCAGCGGCGTTGACCGTATTGCCGGAGATGGTGACGACGCCGCCGCTGCGGATGCCGTCGCCGCCGTAGCCGTCTTTGCTGTCGCCGTTACCGCCCTTGGCGGTGACCGTACCGTCGGAGACGGTGAGGCCGCCGCCGCTGCGGATGCCGTCGCCGCCGACGAGGCTGCCGCCGTTACCGCCATTGGCAGTGACCGTACTACCGCCGGAGATGGTGACGCCGCCGCGGCTGTAGATACCGTGGCCGCCGTCGTCGCCGTTGGCAGTGACCGTACCGCCGGAGATGGTGAGGCTGCCGCTGCTGGAGATGCCGTTTGCGCCGCTGCCGCCTTGGGCCGTCAGGCTGTCATTTTCGCCGCCGGAGATGGTGAGGCTGCCGCTGCCGCTGCCGTAGATGCCGCTGCGGTAGGTGTCGCTCTTCAGCGCGTTGTCGCCATCCAGCTTGATATTGGTGTCGCCCTCGCCGGTCACGCTTACGGCGGCTTTGTTCCGGCTGCTGGTGTCGATGTTCACATCCTTGAGTGTGACCTCGACCTTATCGTTCTTACCGTTGGCGTCGATGGTCACGGTGTTGGAAGAAGCGATGTCCTTGTTCTCATTTGTGATGATGGTGTCAGGGTCATTTTCGGTGGTCACATTGTTCTGAGTGACGTCGTTGCCGGTCTTGCCTGCTTTCACGGTGATGTTACCATCCTCGATGTACCATGTCCCTGCAAAAGCCGGGGCGGTAAAGGTGGTGAGCATTGCGGCGGTCAGGATAAACGCCGCTGCCCGCTGAGAGGCCGGACGGGGTGAATCGATACCCTCCGTATGGAGGGGGCGACCCAGAACACGCATCGCAAGCTTACGATAAGACAACATACAAAAACCTCCTTTGAACGGTGAAAAACAGGGGGTGTCTAATTACCCTGCATGTACCACATCTGCGGGAAAAAATCAATAAAACCTGCGCGAATCGCCCTGTTCCCTGCGTGAATGGAGAAGTTCGGACAGAGTTTGGCTCTCCCCTTGGGAGAGCTGGCGCGGAGCGCCTGAGAGGGCAAGGACGCTGACAGAGAGCTTTTTTGCGCCTTTTTGCTCAAAAAACCGCCTGAAAATACATTTTATTGGACTTTTATTCTGCTATACTCCTGTCAGAACAAAAAGACACAGGAGGGAAGAGGAATGAAAGACGTTGAACTGCGGTATGTGGGCGGTCATGTAGAGGTGTATACGGGGGCGGGCGCGTTCCTGTTCTCAGCAGACACCCTGCGGGAGGCGATGGAAGAGCTGGATGCCGCCTGATGCATTCCCGGGAATGCCGGGAAACGTCGGAGCAGAGGTTAGAAAATACTAATGTAAAATGAATGTAAAATTCAAGAAAAGAACCGTCTAAGAAGGCCCGGAAATCTTAAAATTCCGGTCAAAAAAGTGATTTTCCTGTAAAATAATGCTTGTTGAGCCGGGGGGTTCGATGCTATAATAAAAAGGACGGCGTTTTGCGTATGGAGAGCTAAGCACAGCCGTCTTGTGCAATGGAGCAATAGGAAGATTTTAGGAGCATTGTTTTATGGACATTACACACATCACCTCTCTGCTGGGCGGTATTGCGCTGTTCCTGTATGGCATGTCGATCATGGGTGCCGGCCTCGAAAAGCTGGCCGGCGGCAAGATGCAGGGCGTATTGCAGAAACTGACTTCGTCCACCATCAAGGGCGTCATTTTCGGCACCCTCATCACCGGCGTCATCCAGTCGTCGGCCGGTACGGTCGTCATTTGCGTCGGCCTCGTCAACTCCGGCATCATGACCCTTACGCAGTCGGTAGGCGTTATCATGGGTGCAAACATTGGTACTACGGTCACCGGTCAGCTCATCCGCATGGCGGATATTTCGGGCGACAGCCTCATCCTGACCCTCATCCAGCCCAAGACGTTTGCGCCGGTGGTGGCGTTTATCGGCTGCATTTTTTATGTGTTCATCCGCAACGCGAAGAAAAAGAACATCGGCCAGATCATGCTGGGCTTCGGCATCCTGTTCACCGGCATGAGCCTGATGGACACCGGTGTGTCTCCCCTGCGTGAGAGCGCAGCGTTCCAGGAGCTGTTCGTCACCATGACCAACCCCATCCTCGGCGTTCTCGTGGGCGTGGTGGTCACGGTCATCATCCAGTCCTCTTCGGCCTCTGTGGGCATCCTGCAGGCGCTTTCCAGCACCGGCCTCGTCACCTTCAGTTCGGCCATCCCCATCGTGCTGGGTGCCCACATCGGCACGGCCTTCACCCCGCTGCTGACCATCGGCGGCTCTTCCAAGGACGGCAAGCGCGCCGCCCTCATCCACCTGTACTTCAACATCATCGGCAGCGTCATCCTGCTGGCGCTGGTCTATGCAGTCCAGTTCACCATCGGCATCCCCATGTGGGGCGATGTGATGAACAAGAGCAGCATTGCAAACATCCACACCATGACCAGCGTCATTGCGATGCTGTTCTTCCTGCCCTGCAGCGGCGTGCTGTCCAGGCTGGCCATGATGACTGTGCCGAACAGCGCGGAGGAGGCGCAGGAGCTGAGCATGCCTGTGCTGGATGAGCGTCTGTTCAAAAGCCCGGCTGTGGCTCTGCAGCAGGCTAAGAACGCGGTGGTCAAGATGTCCCGCCGCGCAGCCCGCAACGTCGGCCTCGCCACTCCGCTGCTGCTCAAGATGGACGAGGACGTCGTGAGTGCCATCGATGTCCGCGAGAACCTCATCGACCGGATGGAGGTGGACATCTCCAACTACCTCATCAAGCTGGCAGACCAGGAGCTGGGCGACGCGGAGAGCCATGAGGTGACCGAGCTGCTCAACTTTGTCACCGAGTGCGAGCGCATCGGCGACTATGCAGTCAACATCAAAGAAAAAGCGCAGGAGTTGACCGATAAGGAAGTCACCTTCAGCGAGAAGGCACAGCAGGAGCTGAAGCTTCTCGACAATGCGCTGGAAAAGATACTGACCCTCACCACGGACGCCTTCGAGTTCGACGACGCCCGGACCGCCAGCCAGGTGGAGCCGCTGGAACAGGTCATCGACATCCTCGTGGAGCGGCTTCGTGCGCAGCACATCAAGCGTCTGAAGGATGGTGCTTGCTCCATTGATACCGGTGTCGTCTATCTCGATGTGCTGAACAATGTAGAGCGTATCTCGGACCACTGCTCCAACATCGCCGCCCGTCTGGTGGGCATGGAGGCAGGCGAGGACTATGACTCCCATACCCTCAAGAACATGATGCACCACAACCCCACCAAGGAATATATGCTCAACTACGAGCAGTGCCGCAAGGACTACCTCGTCCCGCTGGAACAGCTCGAAGCCTGATTTTGATAAAGGATAAAAACAGTGCAGACCTCCCCGGGGATGTCTGCACTGTTTTTGTTTATTCACCCAGATCTTCCAGAAGCGCCCGGAGGGCCGTTTCGCCGGTGACGTAGAGGCCCTGCTTGAGCCGGAGGGCATCGGCCTCAGGGAGGAGATTGACATAGATGCCGGTGCGCAGGAGCCGCTTGTCGGGCAGTCCGTTGTCGGAGCAGGTGTAGACGACCACCCGCCCGCCCTCGTCGCAGAGGTAGAAATCGGTGCCGCTCTGCCCGGCGGAGCCCTGCGCAGCCAGACCCGGCTCGGAGGCCGGCGTCTCTTCGCCGGAGTCGGCAGGGAAGGGGAGACTGGGCAGGGCCATCCAGAACAGGCTGAACACGATGGTAAAAATGCACAGCGCATAAAAAATGCAGAGCCAGACCTTGCGCATGGCAGTGGACTCCTTTCGGCTGAAATGGTGTTTCAGACGGTAGTATGTGCAAAAGAAAACTGCCTCAGACAGGGATGCAGAATTTTCACACCCGGATGCTGTACTTTGGCGGGGCAGATGTGCTATACTAGCATCGTATCCGGTCGATTCCCCCTTGCGGAAGCGGGCGGTGCGGACTATAATGTATTATTATGGCTGCGGGCAGTCTGGCCGCAGCAGGAACAGCAAACGGCATCGTCAGAGGATGCTTTGAGATGCAGAACAGTGAAAATTGCGATAGGAGGCGATCCTTATCTCAAACAATGAAAGACG
>OGZK01002747.1_pt1 | contig 14706 bp, 9 predicted proteins | sample 1576791 | NCBI WGS metagenome assembly OGZK01 (sample SAMEA3541556, study PRJEB24748) | human gut metagenome | biome: human gut; feature: human-associated habitat; material: faeces | place: China | collected 2012
CCACGATCAAATTTTAGCCATTTTTATATTGTTATATCGTTCATTTTTGTTTTTCATTTTATTGTTCGTTCAACCGTGCAATTCTGTTTGTTTTATGGTTGGTTTTGCTTTTTCGCAGGTTTTTTTCTCTTTTATCATACAAACGTTTTTTCGTATTTTCAGTTCTGTATGTATTGTTTTATTTTCACTTTTTTCTTTCCGACCTGCACCTGTATTGCGCCGACCTCTGCCGTGGAATACCAGCGGATTCCCCGCTCTTCCAGGCGTTTCAGCGTTTCCGGCGCCGGATGCCCGTACCGGTTGTTTTTGCCGCAGGAAATCAGGACCAGCTCCGGCTGTGCCAAATCCAGCAGTGCTTCTCCCGTCGCATTGGACGCGCCGTGGTGCCCGGCGTCGAGGATGGTGCAGCGGAGGGGATTTTGCGTAGCGGGTCGCGCCTGCTCCATCAGCCAGTCTTCGCCGCTCTTTTCCAGATCTCCGGTCAGCAGCATCTGAAAATCGCCCTGTGACAGGCGCAGCACCAGCGACGCATCGTTGCGATCCTCCGGCACTTTTTTCGCATAGGGGTGCAGGCAGGAGATCTGCAGCGCGCCATCGGTCATGTGCTCTCCCGCAGAAAGGTATTCCACGGAGACGTTCGCCTCTTCGATCTGCTGCAGCAGCGTTTCCAGCACTTCATCCTTCAACGCCACATCCGGCAGAAAAATGCGCCGGATTTTGACCCGGCTGCTTTTCGACCACTCCAACAGTTCCCCTACCGCGCTGATGTGGTCTTCGTCCCAGTGCGTGATGAAAATTCCTTCCACGCTCCGCGTCCCGATATATTTCAGCCATGGAATAATCTGGTACTGTCCGGTCTTTTTCTTCGACGTACTTCCGGCATCCACCAGATATACATGATGCTCCCGGGTTTCGATTCCAACACATTCTCCCTGCCCGACGTCCAGCATCGTGACCTTCAGCTCCCCCGGCAGGCGGATCAGGAAAATCCCCATCAGACACACAGCTGCTGCAAGCCGGAGGTGCGGACGGAGTTTTTTGCCTGACACAGCCAAAGCGATCAGTCCGATTGTATACACGGCCAGTGCCCGCCAGGTCGGATATCCGGTGTGCAGGATACTGCCCGGAAGCGCCGTTGTGAACCGGCACAGCTGCTCATAGCAGGAAAAAATCGCTTCGATGGCGGTGCAAAGAAGATGCTGGGGAAGCTCCAGGCAGTGGGTAAACGCAGTCAGACGGGCGACCAGCTGCAGTCCGATCAGGCACGGCAGCAAGATTCCCATCAACGGAATGACTGCCAGATTCAGCAGCACCGACCACGGACTCCATTCATAAAAATGAATCAGCAGAAACGGCAGCATCGTCATGGTAATGCCCAGACCGGCAAGGATATTTTTGCGGAGGAGACGGCAGGCCCGGGCGATGGCAGCCCGGGCAATATTCCACCCGGCAACTCCATCGGTGACTCGATTGGCGACTCGCAGTGAGGGTGCTGCTTCCTCCCAACCATCCTGCAAAGCCGGAATCATTACCGCAATCCCGATCACTGCCGAAAACGAAAGCTGGAAGCCTGCATCCAGAATCCGCTGTGGCCTGGGCACAAGCAGAAGCAACGCCGCCACCGCAAGGGAGGTTGGCAGATCGGGCGTGCGCTTGAGCAGTCCCGCCGCCAAAAACAGCAAAAACATGACAAGGGCGCGCCGGGTAGAAATGCCCATTCCGGTCAGCTGCGCGTATACAATCAGAATCCATGTGGAAATTCCGGCGCTCAAAGCAACCGGAAGCCGTACTTTTTTCAAAAGTCCGAACAGTCCTGCGCCGATCAGGGACAGGTGCAGTCCGGAGATTGCCAGCAGATGGCTGATTCCTGCGCCCTGGTATAGTGCTTTTACTTCGCTGTCCATTCCTTTTTTCCGTCCGAGCACCATGGCGGATGCGGTCGCACCGTTCTTTTCCCCCAGCAGCTTCCGGAACAATACCTCCGATTCATAGCGCAGCTGTGAAAGAAATTCTTCCAACCGTCCATAGTTTTTTGTCTGAGCGGTAATTTTTGTTTTTCTCAGCGCAAACAGGCAGTCTTTTCTCCGATAATAGGCTGCTGCGTCGAATTCTCCAGGATTCGTTGCCTGCAAAAATGGCGACACTTCGCCGAAAACCCGAACATAGCTGCCTGCTCTTGGAAGCGTTGTGTCTTTCTCCAAATAGCACAACGCACTCGCGTTTTTCCCGAATATTTCCTGCATTTCATTGATTTGTGAGGTTGTTTTCTGAGACGAAATAAGAATTGACATCTGGTCCGCATCTGCCGAACCGGATATCTGTGACAGGTTATCGGTCGTTTCCACCGAATCCCCTGAAAAAACAAAAGATGAGGCATCTGCCTCAATAGAAAGGTCTTTTAAATAAAAGCTGGCGTTTTCCTGCGCTCCATCTACAGGCTGCCAGCAGTCTGTGACTTTGCCCGTCAGGCACAGGGTTTCGCCATCCATGGCTTCCAGCCAGGTGTCAAGCTGTGTAAGCGAGGTGCGCCCGCCAATGGGTGCTTTCTCTGACGTGTCTGTGCCAGCGTCCGTTCCCACCCACTCCGGCAGCAGGCACGCTGCCAGATAGAGGGTCAGGAAAATCAGGATTGCCGTACACAGCGGTCTTCTGCAGTTTTTTATGATTGTAAATCCTCCGTTTCGTAAACCAGATCAAGGTTCCGGTCAAACACGTTGGACAGTGAAATTTTTTCCCGGAAAATCATATCTGTATTCCCGTTTACCGCAATCTGCACCTTGTTGATGTTCGACAGTTCTACCAGAGAGTTGACGATGGAATAGATCTGAACTTCCGCGGAAACATTGTAGGTCTGTGTCAGGAAACCGTTATCCAGGTTTACATAACACGTTCCATCCTTTACCGTCACGCCAAGCACCTTTGTCGCAGGGTTGATGACCGGGTAAAGCTCTTCGTTTTCTGCATCCGGTCCGGCAATCAGCCGCTCTACCACCAGCTTTTCCATGGAAATGTTGCTGCTGTATACAACCGGTTTTGTCTGGACGCCGATCAGGCGCTCGCCGCTTTCATTGGTAAAATAAAGAAGCAGACGGGTTTTTTCGTATGCATTGATTTCATTTCCGGCGTTGTCGATAAACAGATCCGCCGTCATAGGGCCCACCACATTGCCGAGGCTGTCCGTCAGTGCTTCTCCGCCGACCGTCACCGAAACATAGGAAATTCCCTCCAGCTGCGTCATCGTGCGCACAATTGCAGCCCGAACCAGCACTTCTGAGGACGGAGACAGCTTTTTATATTCCACACTCATGTCCAGTACCAGCTGATCGTCTTTGACATTCCAGCTGTTGATCGCAAAACCGCTGATCGGTGAGCGCAAAGACAGCTCTACCGGATTTTCCTTCAGCTGGGAAATGCCCCATTCCGCCTGTTTGGAAAGGGTGTCGCCCTCCGGCTCTTTTTCCACTGCCGTAATTTTCGTTTCTTCTTTATTAATATAATAAACGCTGACCGTATTTGCAGGCGTCTCTTCTTTCTTCCCGCACCCGGCAAATATTCCGGTCAACAGCAGACAGCCCAAAAGCAGCGCAACCGCCCGCATTTTTCTGATCTCTGACATAATCTTCTCCAAATTTTCTGAAATCACTTGATGTAGGACAAGGGGATTTTCACCGTAAAGGTCGTGCCCTGTCCTTCCACGCTGCTCACTTTGATCGAACCGCGGTGCAGTAGGATCGCATTTCTGGTAATCGCAAGTCCAAGGCCGGTGCCGCCGATTTCACGGGAATGCGATTTATCTACTCTGTAAAAACGTTCATAAATATGCTCGTAATCCTCCTCCGGGATACCGATGCCGGAGTCGGAAACCTCTACCGTGAAAAACTGATGATCCGCATCCAGAAGCACCTTGACCCAGCCATGTTCTTTATTGTATTTAATCGCATTTTCCACAAGGTTCGTGAAAATCTGAGACATTTTGACCTCGTCCACCTCTGCCGTAACCGGGCGCAGGCTTTCCAGAACCACCTCGATGTCCCGTTTGCGGGCGATGGGACGCAGGCGCTTTAGCGTCGTTTCCAACAGCTCGTTGATATCCACTGCGGAAATGTCCATTGAGCCTTCGGTTTTGTCCATTTTTACAAGGGAAAGCAGATCGTTGATGATTTTATTTTCCCGCTCGATTTCCTCCGTAATGTCCTGCATAAACTCCTGATACAGCTCCACCGGCACGTCCGGCTGCTGATTCAAGGAATCCGCCAGCACCTTGATCGAGGTCATGGGCGTTTTCAGCTCGTGAGAGACATTCGATACGAATTCCTGCCTGGAATCGTTGATGACCTTCATTCTGCCCAGCAGCTGGTTGAAGGCATCCACGATATGCTCGGTTTCCAGATAATCCGGTACGGAAATCGGCTCGTCCGTGAAACCGTCCTTGACCTCACTGATCGCCTGGGTTACGCGCTTAAAGGGCATAATCAGGATGTGCGAGAAGAAAAAGACGATGCCGATAATGATAATTCCCATCACGATTTCCAGAATCAGGGCTTTCCGGCTCAGGATGTCCAGCGTCGTCGCAATGCTGTCTGTCGATGCACTGGCCAGAATCACGCCGCGTACGATGCTCGTCTGCCCTTTTTCCCCGTCTACCGTCTCCGTAATCGGAACCGTCATCTCGATATAGCCGTTCGTCTTGTCGTAGCGGGTCGTACTTTCCCCGCGGAAGCACTTGATCACCTCCTCGGAAATCATCGTCTTCCCCTCGCTCATGGCGTAGGTGTCTTTCACAATGCGGAAATTGCTGTTGATAATCAGCACACGGCCGTCATACAGGTTGGACATCTGCTCCAGCTCGGCATTGACGACATCGGAGGTTGGATTTTGCAGGTAGTTGTAATTGACCAGGTGGTTTGCGATAATCCGGTACTGGGACGCGACGTCCGAGCCGCGCAGATTCACCGCACGTTCTTCGTAATTATTCAGAATGCCCAGCCGCATGATGTCGCTGGGCACGATTCCGATGATCAGCATCAGGAGGAAAATGTAGGCCTTCAGGCTGCGGAAGATCGGAATTTTATAAGTGAGCCGCCGGAATAATCCGGGGGTTTTGCTGCTTGTGTTCATGGCTGCCTCCACCTATACGCGAAAAAAATATCCAACCCCCCATTTGGTGTGGACGTAGCGGGGTTCGCTGGGGTTGGTTTCAATTTTTTCGCGGAGGCGGCGGATGTGGACATCTACGGTGCGGACATCCCCGGGATAGTCTGCGCCCCAGACGAGGTTCAGCAGTTTTTCACGGCTGTAGACTTTACTCGGATTGCGGATCAAAAGCTCCAGCAGGTCGAATTCTTTTGCAGTGAGATTGACCTCTCTGCCGGAAATGCTGACGTGGCGGCTTTCGCAGTCTACGCGCATATCTCCGCTTTCCAGAATGCTTTCCGGCTTTGCGATCTGTCCTCTCGCAGAGGTACGGCGCATGATCGCCTTGATGCGCGCCTTTACCTCAAGGATGTTAAAGGGCTTGGTGATATAATCATCTGCACCATATTCCAGTCCCATGATTTTGTCCATGTCGTCGTTTTTGGCTGTGAGCATTACGATCGGAACATCCGAAAACTCCCGAATCTGCTGGCATACTTCGGTTCCGCTCAGTTTTGGCAGCATAATGTCGAGCAGAATCATATCAAATTTCTGCTCTTTCGCACACAGCAGCGCCTCTTCTCCGTCATATGCGCAGGTCACTTCCATTCCGTCCTGCTCCAGGCTGAACCGGATTCCTTTTACAATCAGCTTTTCATCGTCCACAACCAAAACTTTCTTTGCCATGTTTCTCCCTTTTCCCGACCGGACAATCCGTTTCTCGCTGTTTGTCCGGATTCTTTCTGTCTATGATTAAACTGTAATTTTGTCTTTGATTTTTGAAAATGCAGCCTGCTTGATTCCGCTGATTTTCATGATATCCTCAATCTTTGCAAACGCTCCATGCTGCTCCCGATAACTTATGATCGCCTTTGCCCGGCTTTCCCCGATTCCAGGCAGCGTCATGAGTGCAGCAACGTCCGCTGTGTTGAGGTTGACCAGACCGTTCTCCAAGGCCGGAGCGCTGTTGCTTCGCGCATTTCTGTCTGTCGTTTGCATATCGCTGTCCGGCGAAGTCTGGATTCCGGCTTTCTTTTCTGTCTGTCCGTCGGCGCAGCTTTCCGCTTTTGTCATGATATAAATCTGACAGCCGTCCACGATTTCCTCCGCCAGGTTGCAGCATGCTTCCTCTGCTTCCGGTAAAAAACCGCCTCCGGCCTCCACGGCGTCTATAATTCTGCTGCCTGCCGGAAGCTCATAGACCCCCGGAGCGGATACTGCTCCGCAGATGTGCACCACAAGGGTTTTTGCTTCCTCTGAGGAAGCATCGGAGAGCTCTGTCCGGTCTGTGCTTCCGGCACTTGGCTCAGCCTTGCGGTTTTGGTCTGTATTCCCGGCATTTGGTTCAGCCTCGCGGTTTTGGTCCGTGTCTTCGGTCTTTGATTCTACTTTGCGGTTTCCATCCCCATAGGCTATGCTTTCCTTTTCCGACAAAAAGAGCTCTTCCCGCTGTGCCCCACAGGCCCCTAGCGTCGGACATAGCATTGCCCACAGGATTCCCCATAAAACCACTCTCCAAAGCCGGTCTGTTCTTTTTTTCTGTTTCCAGGATCTTAACTTTTCTCCTGCGGCGCGGCATGCCGCAGCAACTGTTTGAAATATCGGCATTTTATCCTCCATCTTTTCCATGTTCGAAAAGACCCCATTTCCTGCCGCATATCAGTATTGTATGTCAGAACCCGGTATTTGACAAGCCGGAAAGCTTTCCAAAAATGCTTCCGTCACAGCCCTTATTTCCTGTATTTTGCCAATACGGAAAGCATTTTCCCGACGTCCAGCGGTTTGGGCAGATGCTCATTCATTCCTTCCCGCTTCACCCGTTCTGCATCCTCCAAAAAGGCGTTGGCCGTCAGGGCAATGATAGGGATGCTTTGAGCATCTGCACGACCGCTGCCGCGGATCGCCCGCGCCGCTTCGTAGCCGTCCATTACCGGCATCATCAGATCGGTCAGGATCGCATCAAAGGTACCTGCCGGCTGCTCCAGATAGCGCTCCACCTCTTCTTTTCCATTATATGCCTTTGTGATCTGTACACCTGCATCTGTCAGAAAGGTTTCCGCGATCTCCATATTCAGCTCATTGTCCTCTGCAAGAAGCACACGCATTCCGGTAATATCCGCACTCTGATCCCCTTCTTCGATCTTCTTACATTCCTGTTCTTTGGGTCCTTCAAACAGGAGCGTGACCGTAAATGTGGTTCCAGCTCCCTTCTCGCTCTCCACCATAATCGTTCCGCCCATCTTGTCGACCAGATGTCTGACGATGGACATTCCCAGTCCGGTTCCCTGGGTTACACTTTTTTCATCGGTATTTTCCCGGGAAAAGGGTTCAAACAGATGGGGAAGAAATGCTGTGCTCATGCCGATTCCGTTATCCGAAATCACAGTCCGGCAGGATATCAGGCTTTCCCCGATCGCCTTTATCGTCACCTGACACAGGACATGTCCGCCGGCATCCGTATATTTGATCGCATTCCCCAAAATATTGATAAAGATCTGTCTGACATGCAGAGGGCTTCCAAGGACACAGCCGGCTGCTGTACCTTCTGTCTGTTCTTCATACTTTAAAAGAACTCCCTTATCTACTGCCCGGGGTTCCACGATCGTGATAATTTCCTGCCAGAGCTTTTTTAAGCAAAAGGGCTCTTTTGTAAGCTGAAGGTTTTCTTCATCCAGCTTGTTAAATTCCAGTACATCGTTGATCAGCTCCAGCAGATGCTTTGCCGCAACCTTTTCCTTTACACGGTTTGCATCCACCAGCGCTCTGTCCTCCCTGTGTCGGTCGCTGATTTCAATCATTCCGATAATGCCGTTTAACGGTGTCCGGATATCATGTGACATCCGGGACAAAAATCCGGTTTTTGCTGCATTTGCACGCTCTGCTGCCTCCTTTGCCTGCTTTAACTCCTCTTCATTTTTTTCAATCGCAGCGATCGAGCGCTCCGTGATATAAAAAACGACCAAAAAAGAAAGCACCAGTACCAGAAACATGGTCGCAGCAACATAGATCAGATTTTGGGTCGCCTCAAAAATCCCGTAGGAAACTGCAAGATCATATTCCCCATATTTTTCATAGACCAGATACTGCTGTCTGCCTCTGATTTTCGCACTGGACCGATACCGCTTTCCTTCCTGTATTTTCCCTTCTCCCAGCCGGTCGGAATCCTGCAGCTCATAAAGCAATACATCCTGCCGCGTGGTTGCAAGCATTTTCCCTGTGGTGGCATTTAGCAGAAAGATATTCATTCCGGAGGTAATCGGCATCTGCCGAACCAGATTTTCCACGCTGGCACTGTTCATTTTTGCAAGCAGTCGGCTGGGGGTAATGCCAATCTGGATCATGGCCGTACCGGAAGAATTCCAGACGATGGCATACATCATCATTTTCCCTTCTGCAGTATTCGGCACCATATCCTGACACATGGAAAGCTTTTTATCTGCCAGCATGGGCTTAAAATATCCCATTTGCTCGCCGGAAGAAAAGCTGTAGCCAAAATACTCCTGATTTGTTCCTGCAACGATACAGCCGCCCGTATTGATAATGTGGATTTCGTCCACACGCAGCTGTTTTGCGATCTTCCGGTACTCCTCTGTGGTCTGGTATAGTCTTTCTTCCATTTCAAGGAGATTTGCCACAATCTCTGCCCGCAGCGTATAATCTTCCTTCAGGGTTTCCAGAAGGGTCTGATAGCTTTCTTTATTTTCTTCGATCACATCCTCCAGCTGCTGCAGGATCATCTCGCTGGCGATCCAGGCACTATGCCGATTGTTCAGCATCTGAAAAAAAGGCTTCCTATCCATATGATAACAAACGATATCAGAATGATTCCGTAAATCCGTCTGGTCCGATTTCCATGCTTGCTCATTTCCCCCCCTTCTCAGCTTCTGCTGATGCTTGCTTTTTACAGGTTTCCTTCTGCTTCCATACCCCGATATCTAAGTATAGCATTTTTTCGATGTTTTACATAGTATCTTGTGTTTCTTTACAGACAAGTCTATACTGACCTTGTGTAGTATTTTTAAACGGAGGGTTATTTTACTTTATGAGTAAGCAGGCAGCACAAAGCACAACAAATCAGATCACTGAAGGAGTCATCTGGAAGCAGCTTCTGATTTTCTTTTTCCCTATTTTATTTGGAACATTTTTTCAGCAGCTCTATAACACTGCGGATGCCATCATCGTCGGCAACTTTGTCGGCAAGGAAGCCCTTGCCTCCGTTGGAGGCTCTGCTTCCACCATTATCAACCTGCTCGTCGGCTTTTTCGTCGGGCTTTCTTCCGGTGCAACTGTTATCATTTCCCAGTATTACGGCGCAGACAACCGGCGCAGGGTCAGGGATTCCGTTCATACCGCAATTGCACTGGCCATTGCAGGGGGCGTTGTCATTATGCTGCTCGGTCTTGTTTCCGCACGCTTTGCTCTGACCGCCATGGGAACGCCGGACGACATCCTTTCCCTCTCTCTGACTTATATGAAAATTTATTATCTCGGCACGATTCCATCCATGATCTACAACATGGGCTCCGGTATCCTGCGGGCTGTGGGCGATTCCAAACGGCCGCTCTATTTCCTGATCGCTTCCTGTCTGGTCAACATTGTGCTCGACCTTTTATTTGTCGCCGTCCTCGACATGGGCGTTGCCGGAGCTGCCATTGCCACCATTGCGTCCCAGTTTTTCTCCGCAATCCTGACACTGATCGCCCTGCTGCGCACACAGGATTCCTATCGCCTGATCGTTTCCAAAATCCGGTTTCACCGCGATCTTTTATTTGATATCATCAAAATCGGTCTGCCTGCCGGTCTGCAGTCCGCAATGTATTCGATTTCCAACCTGTTGATCCAGTCCTCCATCAACTCCTTCGGAACCGACACGATCGCCGCCTGGACCGCTTACGGAAAAGTGGACAGTATTTTCTGGATGATTATGGGTGCTTACGGTGTTTCCATCACGACCTTCGCCGGGCAGAATTTCGGCGCCGGAAAATACGACCGTATCAAAAAAAGTGTCCGCATCTGTCTCGGTCTTGCTGCTGTGACCAGCCTTTTTCTCAGCTTTATCGTTTTGAATTTCGGCGGAACGATCCTGCTTTTGTTTACACGCGATGCCAATGTCATCAACATCTGCATCGGCATGATGCGTGTAGTTTCTCCCGCCTACATCACTTACATCTGTATCGAAATCCTTTCCGGTACCTGCCGCGGCTGCGGGGATTCCTTTTTCCCGATGCTGCTGACCTGCTTTGGGGTCTGTGTCCTGAGGATCCTCTGGATCACGATTGCCGTTCCCCTCAGGCACGAGGTCGCAACAGTGGCATTTTCCTATCCACTGACCTGGACCATTACATCGATCTTGTTTATCCTCTATTATAAGCGTGGAAAATGGATGCAGAAGGATACCCTGCGCAATGCGCCGCAGGGGCAGGGAAAGGACGCATAAGCGCTTCTGTAAAAAAGAATGTGTCGCGGCACTTTTGTCGCCTGGGATCGGACGTAAAAAACTCCCGGCAGAGCCTTTTTCAGGGGCTTTGCCGGGAGTTTCTGTTACAGAACTTTTAGCAATTGAATCAATTTTTCAATACAATCCAATCCGTTTACTCTGCGATTTCCGCCGATGCTTCTGCAGCAGTTTCCTGCTTCAACACCTCCGCTGCCTGCTTTGCTCCGTCTGCGTTGATCGTGATATTGCGGTTCACTTTTGCATCATAGGTTCCTGCTTTTACAACTTCCGCAAGGTCGATGCCCACGGTTTCTTTCATGGTTTCAAACAGCTTTGTCATCACTGCCGGTACGTTTCCTGCTACCTGATCCACGCCGTTTGATCCGTCCGAACCGCCGATGATCGTGATCTTGTCGATCTGGGTCAGAGGCTCTGCGATCTTGCCTGCGATGTCAGGCAGCACCTTGATGAGCATTTCCGCCATTGCCGCGTTGTTGTATTTCTGATAAGCCTGCGCACGTTTTTCCATCGCTTCCGCCTCCGCAACACCTTTGGCGCGAATTGCTTCTGCTTCGGCTTCGCCGACCATGCGGATACCTTTGGCTTCCTGTTCTTTAGAGAACAGATCTGCTTCCGCCTTCGCACGCTGCGCCTCTGCAGCCTTTTCCGTTTCAAATTTCTTTGCTTCCGCTTCTTTCTGGCGTTCAAACAGCTCTGCTTCCGCTTTCTGCTGACGTTCGAATTTCTCAGCTTCCGCTTTTTTCTTAACCTGTGCATCCAGCGATTTTTCCATCGTCTCTGCTTCACGCTGTTTTAAGAGTACCAGACGTTCCTCTTTTGCAATGTTGGCATTTGCCGCAGTTACTTCGATGGTCTTTCGCTGTTCCTCTTTCTGGATCTCATATGCCGCATCCGCTTCCGCCCGCTTGCTGTCCGCGTTTTTCTGAAGCTCTGCCTTCTGCATATCCAGCTCGTTGTTCTTGATGGCGATCTCTCTTTCGGAATTGATCCGCGCGTCGTTGGACTGACGATCCGCTTCCGCCTTTGCTACCGCGATTTCTTTTTCTGCCTCAGCCTTTGCAATCGCTGCCTTTTTCTTGATCTGGGAAATGTTGTCGATACCAAGGTCATCAATGACACCATTGGAATCCGTAAAGTTCTGCACATTGAAGCTGACAACGTCCAGACCCATGGCAGCCAGGTCAGGCTCGGCATTTTCCTTTACCAAGTCCGCGAATTTCTGACGGTCGCTGACCATTTCCTCCAGACGCATGCGGCCTACGATCTCACGCATGTTGCCTTCCAGAACCTCTCTCGCTACCTGCGCAATGTACTGGGTGTTCTGATTCAGGAAGTTTTCTGCTGCCTGCTTTAATTTTTCGGGCTCGCTGGAAACCTTGACGTTAACTGCTGCGTCCACCTGAATGTTGATGTAATCCGCCGTCGGCACCGCTGCTTCTGTCTTCACATCGATCGGGATCAGCTTTAAGCTCAGCTTGTCAAGACGTTCCAGAAACGGGATCTTGATACTCGATTTCCCGATAATGATCTTTTTGCGCAGGCCGGAAATGATATACGCCGTGTCCGGAGGTGCTTTCACATACCCGGAAGCGATAATTCCAAGCAGCGCGATCACTGCGATTATGGCAACAACAACTCCTAAACTAATTCCTGTAAACATACTCATTCTCCTTTTCTCCACCGGTCTGGTGGACTCGTAAAGTAAATAGCTTCGGTCGCTGTCAGGCGACTTTTCCGGAAAAGTGCTTTTCCCCCGGAGGGTTTTGTTTCCTATGGACACCCTTTCCAACGAAACAAAAAACGAGGCCTCTATTACAGCCTGACAGCTGCAATAAAAGTCTCGCGCGTTTCATTTAATACGGACATCTGCAGCAAATCGATTATCACCTGGCTGCTTGTCGGGGTGACGGTTTCAAACCACCTCTCGGTGCTGGCTACTCCCTTTTATTGTTGAAATAAATTATAGCACTTTTTTATATTTTGTCAACACCCTGTCGATATATCGTTTTGTCAAAGAAATGTTTGCGTCAGACCGAATACATGTTTTGCGGCACCGCATTTGGAGAATATCTGGGAATGATTTATGATTTCTATTGACATAAAAATCTGCTCTGCCTATAATAATAGTAGTAGGAAAAGCGTGCTTTTCCAGTGGGCTAACACTAAAATCTGATATGCTTGTCAATCCTGTGATTGACCGTTGGCGGACAACACTAAAATCCGATATTTTTACCGGTATTTTACCGGTCGTTGGCAGACAACATTAAAATTAGCCACAAAGAGGGAGTATATAGTACAATGGTGCTATTGCTCTCTCTTTCCATATCTATTATTTATGATCTTTCAGGAAAATCTATGTATATGTAGTCTAACCGTTATTCTTTATGGAGGATTTCCGAACTATTTATGAAGTTTACAAAAGAAGACGCACGTAAAAGAGTTCTGAATTGTGCGAAGCAATATCAGCAAAACCTTTTGCATAAGAAGTTGCTTATCATTTTCAGAGAAAGACAGGATAATTCCATTCGGTTTATAGAAGTCATATTTCATGAGAGAAATTACCAACACCTGACCGGATTGGAACTGACAAATACAGAGGGCAAAATACTGCAGCATCAATCCAAGAACTTTTACAGAAAATGTATCGAAAACAAGCTCGGCTTAAATGAATTTCAGTTCAAATCCGATGGGACTTCCCATCTGAAACTCGCTGCACTTCCCATATTGATGGATGTTTCAAAAATAACTAAAATCACCGGTGATTATAATAACCTCCGCCCTTATCTCTTCGTTGATAAAGTGATGGGCGGTGTAAATTTCTGCCTTGGTCTAAGCAGGGAAAATGACGTATTTATTCCCTCTTCTGCCCTTTTAGAAGATATCAAAAAGCTTACCTCCTCTCCTTCTCAGGTTCTCGCAATTTTCGAAAAAGATATCGACTCTGAGCTCTATTCCACCGTCAAACACGTTGCCAAAGGTCTTAATCTTCACCATTTAATTTTACCTCCGGAAATCAATTCTAAAATTTTGTTGCCAAAATAAAACTCCCGCTGCAAAGCTGCAATCCATCTGAAAACGTCAGCGTCAGGACTCCGTTCTCATACGTCTGCGTGCAGGCAGCCGCACCACCAACCGTCACCACTGCTTTTTCCATTTCGGTGCGGAGCGCAAGTTGTTTCAGGTTCAAACAACCGCCCAGGCACTCGATCCTGATTTTCTTTTCCGCAATGCTCAGTTTGCCATATGCGCCCGGCACAAACCACGGCGCGGTGAGTTCAGGCAGGGCGGGCGAAAAGCTGAGCTTTTCTCTGGGCATATCTGCCTTTAGACCAGTCAAAGACTGTAACATTGCCCAGGATGCCAGCGCACGATAGTAGTGTTCCCCACATTCCTCGTGGTTGAAGCGTCTGCCATTCTGTGTGTGCCGTCTTTCGACCGTTTCCACGATCCGAGTTGCTTCCTTGTATCTGCCGTTTTCCAGCAGGAATGATGCGAAGGAATATTCGATGCCGGACCAGTTGCTCTCCATCTGCACATTTTTCCAGGTATACAGTGTCGGAGTTGCCTGCGCCGGATAGGAGGCGTTGACCAGACCGGATTCTGGGCTGAAATTTTCCGAAAGAATGCAGTCTGTCGCAATGTCGATCTTATCCTGGGGCAGAAAATTGCCCAGCCCGAGCAGACGCGCATACCACTGTCCGTCTATCTGGTCCGTCATGCAGCAGTCGTCCCGCTTGTCGCCGTCCGCCCAGAGACTGAAATATCTGCCGTTCCAGAGCTTTTCCACAAAGGCCTTGCTGCCCTTTTCCAGCAACGCTTCCCACGCTGCTGCACGATCCTGCACCCCGAGATCCTGGGCCATGCGCACTGCCGCTTTTAACGCTGCCAGCCACAGGCTTGCGATATAAGCGGGCGTCCCCTGCATCGCCCATGCATCGTAGGTGTTGGCTCTCGTATCATGATCCGGCAGACCGTCCCCGTTGCCGTCCAGAAGCTGTGTGTTGTCCATCGCCTTTTCGATATGCGGCCACATCCGTGTAAGGTATTCCCGGTCGCCTGTCCAGAGATAATCTCTGCACACAAGCAGCACGAACTGCGGGTTCATGTCCACGCGG
>OGZK01002751.1_pt1 | contig 14693 bp, 9 predicted proteins | sample 1576791 | NCBI WGS metagenome assembly OGZK01 (sample SAMEA3541556, study PRJEB24748) | human gut metagenome | biome: human gut; feature: human-associated habitat; material: faeces | place: China | collected 2012
CGATTCTGCTCGTCAGCCACGACCTGAATGTTGTCCGCCAGTACGCTGACCATGTTATTGGATGTTACCTCCAGCCGATATCCCTCTTTTTGTTTTATAGCAGTATCAACAGACAGAATGATGGCATCACTCTCTTTATTCTCTGTCGTACATTGAACGGTAAGTCCCGTGGCTTCTTTTATATAAGAAGCCAAAAATTCAGCTGTCCGTTCCAGCTTTTCATTACCTGCCGGATAAACAATTTTTGTGCCCGAATGAATAACAAAAGGATTTTCCTGAAAATTTTGAACGACCTCTTGCGGTTGAGGAATAACATTCAGATTACCTACTTCTCTTTTTGTAGGGGTACATGCAGACAGGGTCAGTGCTACCCACATTCCAAGTCCTGCCCATTGCATAAATTGCTTTTTCATTGTTTAAAATATAATAATTTGTTGCAAGGGCAAAGATACAACAATCCGTTTTATCTGCTGTGTTTTACTCTAATCTTTCTTTTCTTCAGTAATGATTTTCCTCCAATGATCAGAGTTACTGCGGTAATCACCATCAAGATACCCAAAATAATGCGTGGAGTCAACTGTTCACCGAATACCAGTACCCCGAAAAATAAAGCGGTAACCGGCTCCAATGCACCCAAGATGGCAGTTGGAGTAGAACCTATATAATGAATAGCCTTAGTCATTGTCACCAGTGAGATGACAGTAGGAAAGACTGCCAGCGAAACAGCATTTATCCATAGCATCGGCGTTGGAATGACCTGCAATTCTGTACAGAACTGCAAACGCACTACATACACCGATAATCCGAACAACAAAACATAAAAGGTAAGTTTGGCAATCGGCATATCTTTGAGCGATGAGCGATTGACCCCCACTATATAAATAGCATAAGACAATGAAGAAAGGAAGACAAATGTGATTCCTACCAAGCTGAGTGTCTGTCCGCCCGGACTCTTGCACAACATGGATATACCTACAAAGGCAAGAGCAATGGAAAACATCGTAATGGGGGAAACCTTCTCTTTAAAGACCACCGCCATAATAATAGCCACTAATACCGGATAAACAAACAGAATGGTAGAAGCAATGCCTGCATCCATATAGTTGTAGCTCATGAAAAGGAACAAAGAAGAGAAAGCAAACAATAATCCCATTATGCAGAGTGGCAGCACATCTACCCTTTTTATGGCAAAAGATTGCTTTTGAAATTTCATCATAATGCCAAGAACGATAACAGCCAGCGAATAACGGTAAAATAATACCGTATCTACGCTCATTCCTGCACTGTAAAGGGGAAGAGTGAAAAGGGGGTTCATGCCGTAACTGGCTGCTGCAATCGCTCCAAGGATAAATCCTTTAGTCTTGTTGTTAGTCATTATAGTCTATCTTCTTAAAATCGCCGCGAAATTAGATATTTGTTCGCAATAAACAAAGGGAAAGAAATTTATTCTTTTGTCCTAACAACAATTTATCTATATTACACCTATACAACAACAATAATAAATCATTTCCGAATATGAAGAGTTGGATTTCTTCTTATCACTGTATTGTTTTAGAGGTGTATCAAGACTCCAAAGTTTCTTCTGATACACCTCTCCAAAAAATTAATTCAGTTTATGAATAATCAATCCCGAACGAAGTTTTGGTTCAAACCAAGTAGTCTTCGGCGGCATAATGTTGCCGGTATCGGCAATATCCATCAGCTGTTTCATTGAAACAGGATAGAGCGCTAAAGCAACTTTCATCTCGCCACTGTCTACACGCTTTTTCAGTTCTCCCAAGCCACGGATACCACCCACGAAATCGATTCGTTTATCAGAACGAAGATCTTTAATACCAAGGATTTCATCCAATATCAGATTAGAAGAAATAGTTACATCCAACACTCCGATAGGATCATTATCATCATAAGTTCCCTCCTTGGCAGTCAGGCTGTACCATTTGCCTTCCAGATAAAGGGAGAAATTATGGAGGCTTTGGGGTTTATAGATTTCCACGCCCTTTTCCTCGATGACAAAGTTCTTTCCGACAGCCGCTAAGAACTCTTCGGGAGTCAAGCCGTTCAAATCTTTCACCACACGATTATAATCGATGATAGTCAACTGATTAGCCGGGAAACAGACTGCCATGAAATAATTATATTCTTCATCACCTTTATGATTTGGATTCTGCTTTGCCTTTTCTGCTCCGACCAATGCTGCGGCAGCCGAGCGGTGATGGCCGTCAGCAATATATAATGCAGGCATTGCGGCAAAAGCCTTAGTAATGGCTTCAATATCATTTTCCCGGTCTATAACCCAAAATGAATGACCGAAGCCGTCACCCGGAGCTATAAAATCATATTCCGGTTTTTGAGAAGTGTATTTCTTAACAATAGCATCCAGTTCTGCATTATCGGGATAAGCGAAAAATACCGGTTCAATGTTGGCATTATTCACACGTACATGTTTCATCCGGTCTTCTTCCTTGTCACGGCGGGTCAATTCATGCTTCTTGATAATACCATTCATATAATCGGGAACATAGGCACCTACTACCAAACCATACTGAGTCTTACCATTCATGGTCTGTGCATACACATAATAGTTTTCCTTTTCGTCCTGCACCAGCCAACCTTTGTCCTGAAACATCCGGAAATTCTCAGCAGCCTTGTCATATACCTTCGCATCATGCTCGTCTGTACCTGCCGGAAAGTCTATTTCCGGTTTGATGATATGATAAAGTGATTTCTCATTACCCTTTGCTTCTTCACGGGCTTCTTCCGAATTAAGCACATCATAAGGACGGGAAGCGACTTGCTCCACCAGTTCTTTCGGAGGGCGAATGCCTTTGAAGGGTTTTATTATAGCCATAGAATATTAGATTTATAAGTTATAAATACTTATTTATTTACGCGAAACTTTTCGCAACCATCTTTCAGGAAACCCACAATCTGCCTGGCAGCTGCAATACCGGCATTTATATTCGCTTCGGCAGTTTGGGCGCCCATTTTCTTCGGTGTAGAGAAATAACGACCCGGAAAATGGTCAGCAAATTCGGCATGATGTACAGGCATAATGTCAGTAACATATTCCAAATCAGGACGGTCATTCATCAGACGCAGCAAGTCGGCTTCATTAATAACTTCCTTGCGTGCGGTATTAACCAGCAGACCGTTTTTAGGCATTTTGTCTACCAAATCATAATTGATAGAATTCTTTGTTTCAGGAGTAGCAGGAATATGCAGAGATACAATATTACAAGTAGCATACAATTCTTCGGTAGATGCAACCGCCTTCACACCGTCTGCTTCAATGACCTCTTTCGGACAATAAGCATCGTATGCATAGATGTCCATACCAAAGCCTTTGGCAATACGAGCTACATTACGTCCCACATTACCGTATGCATGAATACCCAGTTTCTTACCTTTCAATTCAGTACCCGAAGCACCGTTATACATATTGCGGACAGCCATCACCATCAACCCGAAAGCTAGTTCGGCCACAGCATTGGAGTTTTGTCCCGGAGTATTCATGACACATACATTGTGAGCCGTAGCAGCCTCCAAATCCACATTGTCATACCCTGCTCCGGCACGCACTACAATTTTTAACTCTTTAGCAGCGTCCAATACTTCAGCATCAATTACATCACTACGGATAATAATGGCATCGGCATCTTTAACCGCTTCCAGCAATTTTGCCTTTTCTCCATATTTCTCCAATAATGCCAGTTCATAACCTGCTGCTTCTATCTCTTTGCGAATACCGTCTACTGCAATTTTAGCAAACGGTTTATCTGTTGCTACTAATACTTTCATGGTCTTATTTGTATTAATAAATAAGGACGTACTCACAGCACGCCCTTATTCTTATAAATCAATTAATGAAGTTTCTCGAATTCTTGCATGCAATCTATCAAAGCCTGAACACTTTCTTTCGGCATGGCATTATAACAAGATGCACGGAAGCCACCCACAGAGCGATGACCTTTAATACCTACCATACCTTTTTCGGTTGCAAACTTCAGGAAGTCTGCTTCCAAATCTTTGTATTCATCATTCATAACGAAACAGATATTCATATAAGAACGGTCCGCCTTATCCGTTACTGTACCACGGAACAACTTGTTACGGTCAATTTCCGCATACAGCATTTCGGCTTTCTCTTTGGCACGCTTCTGCATTTCCGCCACTCCACCATTAGCCTTAATCCAGCGCAAAGTCTGCAACGCTGCATAGATAGGAAGAACAGGAGGTGTATTGAACATAGAACCTCCGTCCACATGGGTCTGATAGTTCAGCATAGTAGGAATATAGCGTGATACCTTGCCCAAAGCATCATTCTTCACAATAACAAAAGTAACACCGGCAGGAGCCAGATTCTTTTGTGCACCGCCGTAAATGCAGATATATTTAGAAACATCAATCGGACGAGAGAAAATATCAGATGACATATCGGCAATCATAGGAACCGGAGAGTCCAAATCCTCATGAAGCTCCGTACCATAAATTGTATTATTGGTGGTGACATGGAAGTAATCCGCATCGGCAGGAACAGTATAATCTTTCGGGATATACGTATACGTTGCTTCCGCAGAAGATGCCACTTCTACGACTTCGCCAAACGCTTTCGCTTCCTTTATTGCTTTCTTCGCCCAAACACCGGTATTAAGATAAGCAGCTTTCTTTTCAAGGAAGTTGAAAGGCACCATACAGAATTCCAAGCTGGCGCCACCACCCAAGAACAGTACCGAATACCCTTCAGGAATGTTTAACAATTCCTTGAACAAAGCGACTGCTTCGTCTACCACAGGCTGAAAATCTTTAGCACGATGACTGATTTCCATCAAAGAAAGCCCGGAGCCATTAAAATCCAAAATAGCCTGAGCTGTTTTCTCTATAACCTCGCGAGGCAAGATAGATGGTCCCGCATTGAAATTATGCTTTTTCATTTGAAGTTAGTTTTGGTTATACAATTTGTTTATGTCTTACATTTGCGAATTTACACATTATTTTCAGCTTTCCAAAAAAAACGCTAATAAAATTACGATTTTCCACATAATTTTCTTTCAAATTAGTTAAATCTATTTTTTAATGCTTTCATTTTGTAAGCTATACTCCAACAAACAATGATTTAAAGCATATAAAAATAATCTTTTAGAATTATTCGTTCATTATTAGGAGTTGTAAAATGACATAATGACATTATTTTGCTTCTTCTATCAGCGTTTTCACCCCTTTTATTTTCTCATTCTGTATCAAATTAAGTGTTTGCTTTATCTTTTTGCGAGATACTGCGGCAAACGAATAATGGTCTTTCACATCAATCCGCCCAATTTCATCTTTATTCAGGTTACCTTTTTTAAAGAGAAACCCTACAATATCTATCTTATTGATTTTATCTTTTTTGCCCTTTCCTATATATAAGGTCACAAATTCGGGTAATGACGGCTTGGGAATCACTTCGGGTAAGAGGAATTCTTCAGGGACTTCCGTCAAGTATTCAGGGAGCATTTCTTCCTGATGGAGTAGAATATAAGAATTTCCTTCAGCTTCCCAACGGGCTGTCCGGCCGTTACGATGGATGTATCCGTCTTCATTGACCGGGAGATGGTAATGAACCACATTTTCTATCTCGGGGATATCCAGTCCGCGGGCGGCAAGGTCTGTGGATATCAGCACGGCGCAACTGCCATTACGGAACTTGTAAAGCGCACGTTCGCGGTCGGGCTGCTCCATACCTCCATGAAACATGTCGCAAGGGAACTTCCTGGCTTTCAGGTACCCGGCAACACGCTCCACGCTTTCACGATAATTGCAGAATACCAAGGTGGAATGACAACCGAGGGTACAAAGCAGGTTATAGAGGGTTTCCAGTTTGTCCTTCTCCGGAGAAACAACCTTGTGCAGCCGCAGACGCGGAGCAAGAGCTTCCGGAGTAAGAAAATCAAGCTTCATGAGCCGGGAGCCGGAAGACGGGGAATCACCTCCTACTCCGGCAAATTGCGGTATTTCCTCTGCATCGGTGGCCGAGAGAAGCACACGCTTTTTCAGTGAGGGAAGCTGCCCGATAACCTCTGCCATCTCGTCATGGAAGCCGAACTCAAGACACTTGTCGAATTCATCTATCACCAGAGTGACGACAGTGGCGGCATTGAAATTTTCTTTCCTCAAATGGTCGCTCATACGTCCCGGAGTACCGATAATGACGGTGGGATGAATGCCTTTCATTGTCCGGTGTTCTTCCATGGCAGGGCGTCCGCCATAGCAGCTCATAGCTTTGAAAGGAGTTCCCATGGACTTGAACACAGTTTCTATCTGCAAAGCCAATTCGCGTGAAGGTACTAGTACAAGAGCCTGCACACCTTGTATATCCGCTTTCAAGGTCTGTACCAGCGGAAGGAGAAAAGCCAGTGTCTTACCCGAACCGGTAGGCGAAAGAAGCACTAAATCTTGGGCTGATTGATAGGCTTCCTTAGCAGCCTCCTGCATCGGAGTAAGTTCTTGTATCTTCAAATTATGAAGTATATCCGAAAGTTCCATGAATATCTCTTTTTTTAATCAATATGCAAAGATACGGATAAGAAGTCAGTTTCCATCAAAACGAAAACAGCTTTTAAGAAAGCTACCTAAATCATGACATGCCCGTCATACTAAAAGGGGAGACTCTCCTTATAGTTTCTGAAGCTTTTACCAAGCCCAATCGTCAGCACTATAAGTAGCTTCTACAGTCTTCTCTATCTCATTAGGCAGGTTACAGAAGAAGTCGATACCAGTTTCTTGCTCCAGCTTGTCGATGCTTACGGCATATACCAGGAAGTCGTCGGCTGTAGGTTTCTGTGGCAACGTTTCTGCATGAGGCACATAAAAGCCAATCGTTTTATACACTCCATTTTTTTCAGATAAAATAGCCATATAATAATAAGCAGGTACAATCAGACCTCTCACAGTTTTTCCATCAGCATCTGTTGTAGGATAAAGTTGGTCATTGGCTTTCAGTGTACCGGTGAAGTTGGTCAGCAATTTATTTATCGTACCGCCTTTGGTCACATAGACCTTGTCGTAGACAGACTGCTGAGTAGAACGTCCCCATGTCTGCACTTGTTTCTCCAATGCAGCCCAGTATTTTTGATTGAACACTCCTATTTGCGGAGAAATGTTAGCATAATAGAAAGTCTGCCGGTTAGCATCTCTGCAATATACCCGGTCTTCACTCGCCACAAGATGTCCTTTGTCGTACCCGTCACTTTTGTGCATGCTTTCGGTCACTTCCACAGAATTGTCAATATTAGGGTCGTCCTGCTCCCACTCATTCTTTCTGGATACATTGTCCTGACTTGTCCACTGGTCGAAACTGAATGCCACCCATGCCGAATGCTTCTTCTCAGCCACATACTCCAAAGCAAAATTCACACGCTGGCTATTGTTAAAAGTCACGTTGTATGCCACATACTGATTGCTTTCATTCAAAGCGGGAGTTTCCATATTCATCGCAGACGGATACTTGGATTGATAACGGAAATTTGAATTAGGGTTAGGGCCTTCGCTTTTTGTATCGATTATTAGATATTCTACCCCTATTTCATTACCCATAATATAGGCTACACGCAATTTCAGGTAATGATAAAAGTCCGGTTTTTCATAACGCACCCAATAAGTATTTCCCAAAGTTACAAGCGCTGTTTCTGCCCAATTTTCATTGACGGGAACCGTAGTCATGGCATCCAGCCTGCTTTCGGAAGCTTCGATAAAACTATAAGAATCTCCTATAAAAGATTTCTCGTTAATATAGAAAGGGGAATCAAAGCCTGAAGGTTTAAGCACACTGAACTCTATATTAGGATTTTCATATCCTTTCAGTATGGCTGTGGAAGTGCCATTTTCGGTATTTTCAATATACCCATTCGCTTTTACCAGCGAATCTCCCTCATTGTCACATGCCGCAAAACAAACGGATATGAGCAATCCTAAAAGACAAATTGCATATTTTTTATTCATCATAATCATTTTTCTATCAGACAATAAGGACGGCTCACTTTACAAAATACAAAATCTTTGTAAGAAAACCGCCCTCACTAATTATATACTCACTCTATTATCATCTTTTTGCCAAAGAACCTTCCACGTATTCAAACTTGCCATCAGCAACAAGTTTATAAACTACCGTCCAATTCTCAGCAGTACCCGTATACACACCAAAGTTTATGGTATAGAATACATCGACACCGTCCACCATTTTTGCATCCGGATTCAAAGAGGCAAGAACCTCTCCCATTACTTCAACAAAGCGTTTCTGAAGCAAAGCCACAATATCAGCATCTGCCATTGACTCATACTCTGCGGGATATTGGTTCTTGGCAGCACTCGGACGCCAATCAGCATTGCCCTGGTAAGCCGAAGCACCGGTATAATACTCATTATTTCCATAGGTTGTCACATATCCTTGTCCTTTCACCATGCCGTTGGGAACATCCACATTCTCCCATACCCAATCAGTCATAGCCTGATAATAAACTGATGACACTGGCTGGTTCTTTCCTACCGGTAACTCCAGAACTACACTCGGGTCGTAAACCCAAGCTCCATTGGACTTCACAAACTGATCGACAAAGCTAATGGCCTTTTGTGTCATAATCCATTCGGCTCCATTGTAAATCAATTCCTTGGCAGCCACAGCATTTTCGGCAGAAGCATAATAAGCCACAGCTATCACATCTTCCTCTTGTGCATAAGGATATGCGTTTTTCAAGTAGACAGGGAGCACAGTTGAAGCCGATGTCAAATAACCCACACCTAATGAGGAGTATGCCTCCGGTTGCATTACATCAAGTGTAATGCCATTCAATGCGTGTTTGTTCCAACCTGAACCGTCATAAGCATACAAAGCCGTACGGTTGCAACCATCGGCTGAGCGAGTAGAAGCCATACCGTATGCAGAAACTGACATAGCTGCTTCTGATTCAGGAATTTGCTTAAAGATTTTCACATCAGCATAATAACCGTTTACAGGTTCTTTTACTGCAATGTTATATACTTCAAACGTAGGAGCACATTCCGTAGTACTCTTATACATAAAGGCCAGACGGACTTTCTTTCCTGCATAGGCAGAAAGATCTATATCACCCGAATTCACAGCAGTCCAGCTTGACCCACTTCCCCAAGTGATTCCCTCTACAAGAGTCTTGGCAGCAGTCTGCACGTCATCTGTATAATCAGCCAATATATAAGCTTCAACATATCCTGCGCGCTCATGGCCCTTCAAGTGATTAAGAATATTATCAAAAGAAAGCACCGGCTTTGTTGCTTTAGACAAATCTATTTCGGGAGACACCAACCAGCTTTCAGTCGGATTATTCTTATTATTGGCATAAGCTCCTGCCTTCCAATAGCCGTATCCGGCATCATACTTCCATACATACGAAACCTCCTCCAACGCTATGTTCTGCGCTTTGAAGTCTCCGTCATTCACTTTCATTGAAGCATTCAAATACTCTCCAAAAGATGTACCAGGATAGCAACCGTAAGAGTAAGTTCCTCCTTTTTCATAGAAGTTCAACTTCACGGTCTTCTTGTTTTTGTCGTTAACCAACGTAAACATTCCGTCTTGAATAGGCTGGAACACCCAATCGGCAAAAGCATTATCAGGAATCGTAGCACCCAGATTGAAACTATTATAGGTACCCTGCTGATAAATGAATTTTCCATCAGGACGCTGCAAGGTATATCCTACGCTCGAAGGTGCAACTGCAATCACATAATCCGTTACATCACTGGTAATAAATCCATTTGTCACGGTGACTGCTTCACCTGCCATATAGCCATAATTCTTTGACTCATCTTGCAACTTGCCGAAAGGTATCAGATTGCCTTCCTTATCAGAAGCCACAATCACATAGTTGCCGCCTTCTTCCGTAATCTCCGATACTTGCTGGTAAACCATCTTTTCTTCACCTCCGCCAATGCTCGGCTCGGTTTCCGAATATGCATAATCTACCATTACCATATCTCCTTCGGCCATACTACTTTTATAGTATACCATGCCGTTTGCAGAAAAGCAGCAATTTTGAAATCCGGTTTTCTGTTTTGGGAGACAAAAACGGCGCTTTTACAGACTCTCCCCACACCTTGGCATAGTCATCTGACGTCAGTTGGTAATGTTTAGCTCCTCCTATAGTTGCCAGATATTCCGGTTCTCCCACCAGCTTACTATAAGTCACTTTGATAGCCGACTTATCATCTGCTGTAGGATAAGTATCAGATAAGAAAGCCGGTATAAATTTGGATGCCGGAATTTCATCCGTGAAATATTTATCATTAGTCAGTTTGGACAACGCATCAGATAAACCAAGAGATTCTGCCAATGCCTTATTCGTTTTATTAGTGGCTATTGCCTTATAGTCAGCATCCAGAAGCGTGTACTCAATTTTCTTTATATCTGTTACTTCAGGACGTTTAAATCCATCCAATTTGTCCTCGTTCCAATCGTCATCACAACCTGCAAGCACCAGCAGAGCCGCAGACATATATAACCATTTATTTATCTTCATATCTCTTATGCTTTTTAGGTTTCATTTAGAAGTTTATTTTCAATCTCAAGGAATAAGTACGCCCGAAAGCATAGAACACACGGTATGCACTGTCCCAAGTACCAGTTCCTCCATCATAAGCATCCACAATATAATGGTAGTTCAATAAATTATTCACATTACCATAAAGAGTAGCATTACATTTGCCAATATTAAATTTATAGCTTGCATTCAAGTCGAATTGTCCTCCGGAAGGAACTTTCCAAGGATCAACTACATTAAGTTCTCCCGGAATGATATTACTGGACGAAAGCTGATAGTCAGCATAAAGATTAGCATAATAAGTGTAATCCAAACCTACACGCAAATCCTTAGTCACTTTCGCATTCAATCCCAAAGCAGCCGTAGTCTGTGCTGAACCTCCTACTTTTATTCCCTTTTGCTTCAATGTAAATTTAGTATGGTCTTCTGCTCCAATACCGGAAGCTACCGTACCTTTAAGGTCTGCCAAAGGATCGCCTGCCGAATTATAAAAATATCCAGTTGCATTGCTGTCCCACTTCCAATCACCAACAGAAACCATGCCTGTTAAATCCAACCAACGGAAAGGAAGGAATTTCAAATCCAGTTCCACTCCCATATGCTTGGCATTCACGCCTGCCATATTCAGCATAAACCGGTCGTCCGTTCCATCTGCCGTCGTATAATCACCAGTCTTGGTTGTAGTCTTATCCAACCATTTAGTGAAATAAGCATTCAAATTAGCACTGAAAATACGGCTTTTGAAGCCATATCCTATTTCTGCCGAGAATATTTTTTCATTAATGGCATCAGGATTCGTTTCATTACTTGTGGTACTATTCAGGAATGCTCCTCCTGAGAAGAATGGAGCACGACTGATATAACCCACATTAAAGAATACATTGTGATTTTCTGTCAAGTTATAGTTAGCACCTCCCTTGATGGTATAGCCTAAAAAGTTTAATTTTTCACTTTCCGCATGTTCCTTGTCATAATAGAAACGGTCATAACGCCAATATCCGGTGTTACTCAATGAACCAGCTATAAATGTCGACAGTTTATCCTTATTGTATTCCGCTTGGAAGAACACACCTTCACTCATCACATGACCATCATAATCACGGTATACGACATCACCTACACCCAACTTTTCATATTGCCATGAAGGATTAGCAGCAGCAGCGTTATTAGCAGCTTTCACACGACCGCGATAATAAGAGTCAGTATAATACTCCCCATTGTAAAGGTCGGTAATTTCATTGGTATGAATACCTTTATAATAACGGAAATCAATACCGCCATAGAAATCAATACTTTCGTTTATTTTAGTTGTGTAAGTAGACAGCAAACCGTACCAACGGTGAGAATTCTTAGACTTAGACATCACCATTACAGAACCGTTTTCGCTTTGCTCATTCAAATCTTGAATCTTATCATAAGCAAATGTACCATCCGCATTACGGAAAGTTGTATTCAACACGCCATTGCTGGTTCCATACCAATTATTAGAATCCGTGGAAGTCTGTCCCAAACCTTTATTACCGCCACCTTCACCGATTGACACATAAAGAGCAGTACTCAATGAAGACTTAGCGTTTATTTGCCATTGGTGGTTCAAGCTTATCTGAGGTTTATGATAGAAATTTTTTGCAGAAGCCTTACGTTCACCATTCTTTCCAAAACCATAAGTAGGATTATAACGATATTGTTGACCATCAGGCATGTATTTACGCACTTGCTGCCAACCTTCAACTGTAAGTCCGTCATATTGAGAGCGTTGATTGTGCCACTGCGGAGCGCCGAAACCGGTCAACGCCAATGTATGGTTATCGCCCAATTGCTTGGATATATTTACAAACCAATTATAGCCTTCGAATTCCGTACCTTGGATATAGCCATCACCCCAACGTTTTCCGCCAAGAAGTGTAAATGCCCATCCACTTTTGGTCAACCCGGAAGAAACATTGAACATGATGTTGTTCATTCCATCATTTCCTATACCATACGAAACACTTCCTCCCTTCTTTTGATCAGTGGTACGTGTCACGATATTGATAGTACCACCTACCGACGGCGAAGACACCTTCGACGCTCCAAGACCGCGTTGTGTTTGCATAGAACGGGTCACGTCGGAAAGACCTGCCCAATTGCTCCAATAAACACCGCCCCACTCCATATCATTAACTGGAACACCGTTTACCATCACACCGATATTAGCAGCTTGGAATCCACGCATATTGATTTTTGAGTCACCATAACCACCACCATTTTTAGTTGCATAAACACCCGGAGTCGCTTTCAAAATCTCCGGAAATTCCTGCGTTCCCAACTTTTCTTCAATGTATACAGGATCAACCGTAGAAAGAGCTACTGGCGTTTTGCGGACAACTGCCACTGACGATGTAATCACTACGTCCTTCAGCATCACAGCATCCGGTTCCATTGGGATAGCACCCAAATCCACAGAAGCGCCCTTCTGCGTAATCTTCTTCTTCTGGTCTTTATACCCCACATACTTGAATAGCAATGTCGCATTCGAAGCAACGCTTTGCTTGAAATAGCCATCAATGTCGGTCACCGATCCTTGTGTAGTACCTTCCACCATGACGGCGGCACCCACTAACGGTTCACCTGTTTCTGAATCAACAAGCTGACCTCTCACTGTAGTCTGAGCAAATGCAGCGGCACTAAATACCGACAACACTGCAACCAACAGGAATTGAATTAGATGTTTTCTCATAATTCTGTTTTTTGTTAATAGATAGTGTTAATTAAACATTAATTTATGTTTTAAGTCGCAAATATAACTAATAAAAACGAGATTAATGTTATATTTATGTTACATTTTTTGAAGGTAGAAAGGCTTTTTTGAGATATTTTTAAACAAAAAAAGCCCTGCATTCTACAGCAGGGCTTTCGTATTGTCAACAAGTAAAAGAATATACTTTCAAATTCGCACCGAAATCAATCATTCATGAGCTTTCTATAACGTACACGGGTGGGTTCTTCTTTCCCAAGACGTTTCTGTTTATTTTCCTCATATTCTGAATAAGAACCTTCAAAGAAGAACACATTGGAGTCTCCTTCGAAAGCGAGGATATGCGTACAGATACGGTCGAGGAACCAACGGTCGTGACTGATGACCACAGCACATCCGGCAAAGTCCTCCAAACCTTCTTCGAGGGCACGGAGCGTATTCACGTCGATGTCATTGGTGGGCTCGTCCAGCAACAGCACATTACCTTCCTCCTTCAGGCAGAGCGCCAGATGCAAGCGGTTGCGTTCACCACCGGAAAGCACCCCACAGAGCTTTTCCTGGTCGGCACCGGAGAAGTTGAAACGGGACAGATAGGCGCGTGCATTAATGTCGCGCCCTCCCATGCGAATCAGATCGTTTCCGCCGGAAATGACCTGATATACGCTCTTGTTGGGGTCGATATCCTTGTGCTGCTGGTCCACGTAGGCAACCTTTACGGTCTCCCCCACCTCGAATTCGCCTTTGTCTGCCTTTTCCAGTCCCATGATAAGACGGAAAAGCGTAGTCTTACCGGCACCGTTAGGGCCGATGATACCCACGATACCGTTGGGTGGAAGCATGAAGTTGAGGTCATCGAACAACAGTTTGTCACCGAACGCCTTTGCCACATGCTTGGCTTCAATCACCTTATTACCCAGACGGGGACCGTTCGGGATAAAGATTTCCAGCTTCTCTTCCTTCTCCTTCACATCCTCGTTCAGCAATTTGTCGTAGGAGTTCAGACGCGCCTTCCCCTTTGCCTGACGGGCCTTGGGAGCCATGCGCACCCACTCCAGCTCGCGTTCCAGCGTCTTGCGGCGCTTGCTGGCGGTCTTTTCCTCTTGCTCCATGCGCTTGGTCTTCTGTTCCAGCCAACTGGAGTAGTTACCTTTCCAGGGAATACCTTCGCCACGGTCCAGCTCAAGAATCCAGCCGGCAACATGGTCAAGGAAATAACGGTCGTGCGTCACGGCAATCACCGTACCCTCGTACTGCTGCAAGTGTTGTTCCAGCCAGTCGATGGATTCGGCATCAAGGTGGTTGGTGGGCTCGTCAAGAAGAAGCACGTCGGGCTTCTGCAACAATAGGCGGCAAAGGGCCACACGGCGGCGCTCACCACCGGAAAGATGTTCTACCGACTGGTCTTC
>OGZK01002771.1_pt1 | contig 14606 bp, 12 predicted proteins | sample 1576791 | NCBI WGS metagenome assembly OGZK01 (sample SAMEA3541556, study PRJEB24748) | human gut metagenome | biome: human gut; feature: human-associated habitat; material: faeces | place: China | collected 2012
ATTATCATATACATTCAGGTGAGGAAACAAAGCATATTTCTGGAATACCGTATTCGTCCCATATTGGGACGAAAAACAATCCATATTATAAATTAAATTCTCTTTTTACGACATCGATATAATCCAGTTTTTCCCAAGTGAATAACTCAACCTCAATTTTTATTGGTTTATCAAGATAACGAGAGGTAAAAGTTTTAGTTACTATTTTGGGAGATCTACCCATATGACCATATGATGCTGTTTCAAAGTATATTGGATATCTAAGTTTTAGTCTATCTTCAATTGCTTTTGGCCGCATGTCAAATATTAGTTTTACTTTATCCGCAATTTCATCATCTGTATAGTGAACTTTAGACTTCCCGAAAGTATTTACATATATATTAACAGGCTCTGCCACACCAATAGCATAAGAAACTTGAACTAGAATTTCATCAGCTACACCTGCTGCTACTAAATTTTTAGCAATATGACGAGTTGCATAAGCTGCACTTCTATCAACTTTGCTCGGATCTTTACCCGAAAAAGCCCCTCCGCCGTGTGCGCCTTTTCCACCATACGTATCCACAATTATTTTTCTTCCTGTTAACCCTGTATCGCCATGAGGGCCACCAATAACAAACTTACCGGTTGGATTTACATAGTAAATAATATTTGAATCAAATAACTGTAAGACATCTAAATTTTTTATGCTTGAAATAACCCGAGGCATCAATATTTCAACGACATCCTTTTTTATTTTTGCTAACATTTTATTGTCGGCTATAATTTGTGCTTCTTTAGTATGATCTTCCGCAACAATAAAGGTATCATGTTGAGTGGAAACAACGATTGTATCAATACGCATAGGTTTTCCATTATCATCATATTCAATCGTAACTTGACTTTTTGCATCCGGACGCAGATAAGTCATTTCCTTTTTTTCTCGACGTATATCAGCAAGTATTTGTAGAATACGATGTGCAAGATCTAATGATAATGGCATATAGTTTTCAGTCTCATTTGTTGCATAACCGAACATCATTCCCTGATCACCGGCGCCTTGTTCCATTGGATCTCCTTTTTCAACACCTCTATTTATATCTTGGCTTTGCTCATGAAGCGCAGATAAGACTCCACATGAATTGCCTTCAAACATATATTCTCCTTTAGTATAACCTATATGTTTAATTACATTTCTTGCTACTTCCTGAAGATCTACATATGCTTTGGATTTCACTTCACCGGCCAACACTACTTGTCCAGTTGTCACAAGGGTTTCACAAGCAACTTTAGAATTTTTGTCATAGGCAAGAAATTCGTCTAATAAAGCATCAGATATTTGGTCAGCAACTTTATCTGGATGACCTTCGGATACTGATTCCGATGTAAATAAATAGCTCATAATTTTTTAAATTGATTTGTTTATAAAATAAATAGGATAATATGTGTGTTAAATATATTTTCAACTTTCCAACTTAAAGATTGAAGCTATGTCTAAATTTTCAGGTAATTCATTTCTTCCATTTAAATATAGTAGCTCAACAAGAAAGTTTATGTATATACGTTTCACTCCCATGCTCTTAATTAATTCATATGCAGCAAGAATAGTACCTCCTGTAGCGAGCAAGTCATCATGGATAAGAACTATGTCATCCGGATTTAAAGAATCACTATGTATTTGAATAGTATCCTCTCCATATTCCTTTATATAATTTTTTTCCAGAACTTTAAATGGCAATTTCCCTGGTTTTCGAATAGGAACAAAACCTGCATTTAATTCATATGCTAAAATTGATCCCATAAAAAAGCCTCGTGATTCAATACCGACAACTTTAGTAATACCTTTATTTTTATATTTTTCTAAAAGTATTTCCGTTAATATGCAAAGAGAATCTTTAGAACCCAATAACGGAGTTATATCTTTGAAATCTATTCCATGATTTGGAAAATTAGCTACATTTCTTATTTTATTCTTGAGTAACTCCACAGTTGTATCGTAAGTCATTTTTTAGCTAATTGATAGTGTTTATAAAAGAGAACTTTTTTATAACAGATTCAAATGCATCAATAAAATAATCAATATCACTATCAGTAATTACTAAAGGCGGTTGTATTCTTATTACATTGGGATTGTTTAATGTAGAAAACGTCAAAATACCAAACTCTTTTAATAAATAAGATGATATCATTAATGTGAAGTTTTTCTGCATATATGTCTCAACATCTCCAGTTATTCTATCTGTAAACCTATTTATGGTTTTATATAAGTCGTTGGAGAGCAAGTCTTTTATATCATCAAATTCATCATCTAAATAACTTTCTATTTGGTTTTTCATTTCATCTAATCCACAACAATAATCCATTTCAAACTCAATTCCTATCATTAAACCTATGGCCCTTACTTCTTTTATTATAGAATATTTTTCTTGAAGCTCCATAAGTTTACTTTTGAAATACAAGCCTTTGCTGTTTGCTTTTTCAGCAAACTTTCCATCGACTAATAATTTCGTAGCCTGTAATGCTGCTGTTGCAGTGAAATTATTTCCGCCGAATGTAGACGTGTGTAATGCATAATTTTCAGATTTTCCATATGCTTTTTTAAATAGGAACTTAGAAGTTACACATGCGCCAATAGGAACCAGCCCTCCACCTAATGATTTAGAAATTGTCATTATATCAGGAATAACATCTTCATGTTCAATAGCAAAATTCTTACCTGTTCGCCCAAAGCCAGTTTGTATTTCATCTACAACCAATAATACATCATATTTATCACATAATCTCCGTATGTTTTTTAGGTAACCAGCTGGAGGTATTATAACACCTGCTTCTCCTTGTATTGGTTCAATAAAGAATGCAGCTACATCCTTATCTATAAAAGTATTTTCCACTGATTCCAAATCTCCAAATGGAACATTTATGGTATGCTTTAATAATGGACGAAAATATTTTTTATATTTCTCTTTTCCTGATATTGACAGAGACCCCAATGACTTACCATGAAAACTGTTAGTAGCAGATACTATGTATCTTTTTTTAGAAAGTTTCCTAACAAGCTTGATTGCAGCTTCAATTGCTTCTGTTCCTGAATTACAAAAAAAACTAACTTCAAGATCCCCTGGTAAAAGATGAGCAATATTCTCAGCTAGGGCCGTAGTTACAAGAGTTGGAGATATCTGCACTATACTTGGAACTTGCATATCTATCATCTTTTTTATTCCAGAAATAATAGCCGGATTATTATGTCCGAAATTTACAGAACCATAGCCCGCAACAAAATCATAATACATATTATTATCATTGTCCCACAAATTTATCCCTTCACCTCTAACAAACAACCGAGCAAAATCAGCCATGTTCCACAAATCAGCAATAGTTGGACTTATATAAGATTTATATTTATCCATAACTTCAGGTAAAGTTTGACTTTTTGCAATATCAAAATCTGATAAGGAAATTTCAATCTTATTCAAATGGAAATATTTTCTCACAAATGATCTAATCCTTGATTTATCTAATTTCTCATTGAAAGAATATAAATTAGAGATAACAAAACCATGTTTCTTACTCATTATGTCTATTTCCTCAAGATTATCTATACTGAGTTTTCTTCCAACAGAAAAAGCTTCCAGTCTACTATCCAATGACAATAGTACGGTTTCTAAAATGCAACCATAAAGATTGTTTTTGATAAAATTTGTAAAGATATTGTCATCCCAACAAACCGATTTATTAAAACCACAACGTCCACCATCAACTACCAAAACATCTTTTCTTTCTTCTATTGGTTTGATAACATCTCTTGGTGCAGCTATATCTATTACAATAGACCCTGTTGCTAAATCCTTTATATCAATTATATCCCCAGATGAAGTCGCTGTAATTATAATCTTTCCTTTCTCTAATGCATCTGGAAGATTGTTTACAACAGTAACATTATCTCCAAGATATTTAGATTCTGCTATCATCTTGTTCAAATACTTATCAGTTCCCCTCCCTACAAGTGTTAGTTGCTGCTTTCCTTCAGTTCTTTTAGATAACATCTCGGCAATGAGAGTCGCTATACTACCAGGGAATCCAATTACTGTAATAGGCCAGTTTTCTATATCAAGATCATAATGTTCCTTTAAGTGATCAAGTGCTGCTATCCCATTATATGCTGTAAATATATTTCCAGTTGTAAATGGAATTTGAAACATTTCATTAAAGTCTACGCCTCTATTTCCAATTATACCAGTAAATCCACCCAATCCAATTATATCAACATTATGCTCATTTATTAAGTCCTCTGCTATTTCTTTTATTTGCATAAATGATTTTGCTTGATCATCTAAAATATCTTTCGGCATTACCGGTAAACAACAAATTATACCACTTGTCTTGCCATACGGAGTAGAAATACAGTCTATTTCAAGAAAAACAACACCATTACTCTTCTTTCCAATAAACCTACCTATATTTCCTGCTTCTTCCATCAACTGGTTGAGACATTGAAATGAACCTTTAAGGTCTATGAAATTTTGAGTATGATTCATTAATTTTAAAAATTGATACTCTGCGTGGTTCATTGGGTGTGCTATAAATCCAAACTTGTTCATATTTTTATTTTGTTATATTTATAAATGTAATTATTCCATTGTAATTTTTTTGAACTAATAATGCATTACTGAAACTATACACATTATTATATAAAAGAGATAAATAGAATAGTCCACTATTAATACTTTTATAGCTACTCATATCTGGTACTATAACTTTAGCATTATTAAAAATCTCTTTAATAATTTCTACTTCATTTTTAGTAGAATCTACCATATATTGGTCTAGATAAATTATTAAATCTATGTCGTTTTTTGCAGATGCATCTGTTTTATAGAAGTTCTCAAATAGACCATGCAAATATTGTTTCTTTTTAATATCATCGAAGTCCTTTTTTATATAAAAGGATCTTCCACCTCTAAAATATAAAGAACCTAAATCAGCTTCCTTTCCTAATACAAGATAAATCGCAGCACCTTTAAATTCTTTTTCCTGTATTTCATAATTATAATACAGAGACATTTGCTTTTTTTCTAAAACAGAATAATCTAATGCTGATGATCCACAAATAATCATATCATATGTTTCGTTATATATATCATTACTGGCATCAATAATGGATTGCAAATCAACCCCCTCGCCTGTCAATAGTGTTTTGTTTGAACCACTGACTCCTAATTCTGCTGAAATTAGATGATTTGATAAATTCGGCATTAATCTAAAAAAATCACTCAAACTGTAGCATCGGGCAATTAAATCACTAAATGTATTCTCAGAATCTTCTGTTAAGCAACATAATTTAATCATTTTATCATAAGTCTCTTTTATACAGAAATTATTTGATTCTTTTTCAAATGTGTATAAACCAATGCGATTTTTATCAAGAGTCTCCATATCTATGTTAGCAGACTTCAAAGCTTCTTTAATAGCATACAATGATAAAAGAGTCGTTTTTTTATAAAACTGTTTCTTTCTTTTGTTCCGAATAGTATTATCAAATGTTATGATATTATTTTTACTAAAATCAAAATCGCATAATCCTTCTCCAATATGTTTTATTGAAAAAGTTTGTCCTATAGACTTAATTGGTATCTTTAGCATAATTATTTGTTAATAAAAAATTTTTTTGAATATTTTGATTGTGACAATAAATCTTTTATCCATACAAAATTTCTCATTTCATAGAGATACTCAATATCACCTCTTTCTCGTGCATAGCATTTTTCACATTTATTATTTTTATATGCAAAATCTAATAGGTTCTTTACTTTTTCAATGGTAAAGTTAGGGTCATTGATATTCATAAGGACGTCTTTTTCCTCGACATAGTTCTCACAAATAACGATATTTCCATATGGATCAATTACGAAGAATTGTTTTCCTGCTTTACAATCTGGAACTACCCCATTTTTAATAAATTCACCAGTTTTTTTTATTGTATAATCAGATATCTTAAAAGAAGGATGCTTTCGCTTGAGCTCGTATAAATGCTCAGCGCTATATCCAGATGAAAAATCCAATTTCACCTGATGATTATCATCAGGCCGATAAGGATTACATGCAAACTCAATATTTTGCTCATCACAAAATGTTAGAAAATCATCAAATTGGTCAGCTACCTGTGGTGAGTAAATAGCCTGTATTGCAATTCGTTGGTCTTTTTTGGTTCTTGTTTCTTTTAAATACTCAATGCTTTTCATTGCCTTTTGATAAACACCGGCACCTCTGAAATCATCATGTATATCTTCGCTAAAGGCATCTATTGATATATTCATTACATCAAGTCCTGCTTCCCATATTCTTTTTGCATTATCACGATTAATTAAAGTTCCATTTGTGTTTATGATAACAATATGATCTTCACTATACATTTTCACAATGTCATATAAATCTTTCCTAACAAATGGTTCTCCTCCAACTAGATTAATAGATCTAACTCCTAACTTTTTGCAAATAGAGGAAAATCTCTTGTGATCTTCAAGTTTCATTTCCTTCTCTATGTTTACTGGCCTTTTCCAAAATACACAGAACTTGCACTTCAAATTACATCTATGTGTCATTAAAACTGCGGCTATAGCAGGACGATTTTTAACAATTGATCTGATTACATTATAATCAACTTTCAATTTCTTTACACTACTTTTTAAATGATTCATTTTTCAAATATTTCAAATTTATAATCTGCTATTGGTGGAAAGAGCTTACTGAATATCTTTTCTGTAAAAGGGCGTATAAGAGGTGATGTAATATATATATACCACCATACATTAATAGGCATACATCCTATTTTTCTTTTAAAAAAGTCAGCAGTTTGTCCACATTTTACTATTTTCTTTTTTTCTTGCATTGCCACTTCTAATATCTTGTATACTAGATTAAAATAAGTATCGTATTTTTTATTCAATGTTTTTTCAATTCCAATAAAAAGCGGAACAAACTTATCTTCTAATTCTATGATACTAATGTGGCCGAGCAAAATATTATCTTTTTCAATTGTTATAAGTTTCGTAGAAAAACTTTTACTATCCAGGGTTTTCTTAAAAAAGTCTATTGACAGTTTCTCTAATTGAAATTCAGAAGCACCATTTACTTGTTCATATAAATTATAGAAACAATCATCGAAAACAGCAGTGTCATTTTCTAAAACCCTTATTTCTAAATTATTCCTTTTTTCTAAAACCTTTCGAAGTGAATTTCTATACTTCCCTCTAAGGCACTTAACATATTCATCAAAAGAATTCCATTTTACAGTAAAATCATTTGAAGGTAGCCCAGATATGAGTTTGTACGATTTGTTTTCTATGCATTTAACCCATTCTAGTTCATTGTCATTAAAATCTTTAAAGAAGGTTATTTTGATTTTCTCGTCTTTTATTATCTTCTTAACAATTCTATCTATTGAATACATTATATCTTTTGTATATTTCCTATCAAATATTCTTATAGAATTATCAACAACAGAAACTGGTAACCCACAAAATAACATATTAATATAAAATGAATTATTCCAAATTTTTCTAATCCTTGAAATTACATTCTTTGCAGAATTACTAACCATGTTTAGAAGATCAAGTTTGAGAGAAAACAAAACGACATTAGCTATTTTATTACTTTTATCAAAAATCATTATGTAATAATATGAATGTACGTTTAGTACACTTTTCTCTGTAATATCTAAAAAATCATATCTCATATAAAAATCATCCTTTTCTATTCCTAAATCCCATTCATTTTTATCAATAGAATCAATAGATCTGAAAATTTTTAAAGATAGATTCCCATGAAGTTTGACATTTACCATGTTATCCAATTTTTTGATTATTAGATTTATTTAATGTGAATCTTTCGATGCTTTTAAATTCATCAAAAAGACATTTTACCTCACTATGCTTGTGGGCCTGAAATATACCATATATAAACTTAAACATGGTATAACCACTTCTATGAAAGGGATTCAGCGGAAATGGTAAATTTCTTTTAAGTGTTATTAGCCTTATTGGATTATACGTCTTAATGTATATTTTCGCAACTTCTTTATAAAAACTTTTAATAGGCATCTTTGTATTTAAAACCATATGTTCCATATCATAAATATCCATATTAAAAGTGTTTATCTCATCAAATGTCTCATCAAACAATTCTGTCCCGGGGTATGGAGTAAGACACTGAAGGTGTAAGAAAGTTATTTTTTCCCTCTTAATATTTTGCCATAGATTGTCAAAGTCTTTTTTAGTCCACTGCGGATAGACAATTACACTTGCTAAACAATCTATATTGTATTTTCGCAAAATACTTAAACATTGTCTGTTTTGTTCTACAGATGCTGCCTTATTAACATACACCAAATCCTTTTCAGAGAATGATTCAAGCCCAACTAAAACAGTGCAAAGACCAAGTTCCCTAAATCGTTTTAATAACTTCTCTTTCGTTATTATTAATTCTGCACTACATTCAATTATGTATTTCTTTTTTATATTATTCTCTTCCAATAAATCCAAAAAATCTTCTATATTGGTATTTGCCAAAAAATTGTCATCACAAAAAAAGATCCATTCTTCTTTAATAGTTTTCAATTCCTCAATGATGAGTTGTGGACTTCTGGTTTGTACACCAATTTGTTTTCTCCAAACACAACAAAAATTACATTTATGAGGGCATCCTAGAGAATAAACTACAGTAGCAACAGAACGAGCACCATAGAGAAAATATTTATTCCTATATTTACCTAATAACTCGCGGTTAGGGAATTTGTAATCATTAAAACAAGATAATCCAGAATCCTTCTCTGTGAAAAGTAATTTATCATTTTTTCTATATGCAATCCCGGGAACATTTTCAAAATCACTTCCATTTTTGAATGCAGATACAATTTTTCTTATCTTGCTGACCCCTTCACCAAATATTATAATATCAATTTCTGGAATATTATACATACCTGGACTAATCGTAGGTTGTTCTCCTCCAACTAAAATTAGCACTTTGCTATTTGCAGCTTTTGCATATTTTGCATATTTATGTACTTGCAATATATGTACTGCTGAACTATTAAAACCTATTATGTCCCATTTTTTTGAAGACATTTCTTTCAATAATTTTTTTTCTCCATATATCCATGTATCAAGTATTTCAATGTTATACCCCTCTAACTCAGCAGCTAAATATTCTAATTGAAGAGGTTCAAGTTCCGTTAAACCTTTAAAACCTAAGCACATTTCTGGAAAAGGCGCTCTTACTAATAATATGTTCATTTTTTCATTAATTTAATTAACAGTATTGTTATCGTATTTATATTTATTAGACTAATAACCCTTGCGGAAAAACTGTCTAAGTCTTGTTTTATACTAAGTTGTTTTATGGTTTCTATTAGCTCTGAAGGGACCTCGATGTGATATTCTGACAATTTGTCTTTCCATTTGTCAATTATTTCAAGAGTTATTTCACTTCTGCCATCTAATTGAATCTCATTGATGAAATTAAACCAAATTTGAGGAGTTATATCTATGTTAAACTCATTTGACAAATTTGATCTTAATTGCATAAAATCAATGGAGTCATACCCTAAATCATCTGTTAAAGAATCCAAGTCGTCATACTCTTTAATGCCAACTATCTCTCCTACGATAGTTTTCACTCTACTTTTTATCAAATCAAATTTTTCCATTACTTATACCATTAATATTTTGTAAAACAATACAGGAATTATATCCTAAAAAAGCATACGAAGTGCTTATTGCATTTTTAATCACCTTATTTACAGGTAGTTGCGGCGTGTATTGAAGATCACAATCCTTCTTTTGCTCTTTTAAACCTAATGTGGGATGAATTTTGTTATTTTCAAAACAAGCCAAGATAGCAATGCATTCAAGAACACCAGATGCAACCATACTATGCCCAATAATGGATTTTGTAGAAGATATAGGTATATCATATGACTTATCTCCAAAAACTCTCTTGATTGCTTTGGTTTCTGAAATATCAAGTATTGTTGATATCCCGTGGCTATTGATGTAATCTATCTCATTAGCTTCTATATTTGCATCATTTAAAGCATTTTTAATGCAGACACTATACAATTCACCTTCTGGATCGCAATTTGTTAAATGCGCATTTGCCATATTGGAGGAATAACCAATTACTTCACCATATATATAAGCACCTCTATTAAGTGCATTTTCATAATCCTCTAACATTATTATCCCTGCACCTTCGGATAGAGTAAAACCAAAATGTTCTGACGAATAAGGTACTAAGCACTCACTTTTTGATAAAGGTTTTGACAGGATATTCAGTGAATTAAACATTGCATAATAAACTGGGTCAATTGGTATTTCTACAGCACCGCATAAAGCATATTTTAACTGCCCACATCTTATCTTATTAAAAGCTGTACCAATACAATCATTAGAAGAGGAGCAACCATTCATCAATAATTCAATATCACCTGTAAAAGGTAGCTTATCTAATATCTTGTCTAATATATGAGATGGGCCAGAATAAGGATAATATTGCTCAATATTTTGTTTTACCAATAAAGAAAAATCTTCAAAACTAACACCTACATTGATATGACCCTTATTCTTAAAATAGTTATAATAATGAAAAAAGTCATCCATTTGTGCATTTAATCCACAAAAAACACCACCATCATACGAATTAAATTCTGTTGTACTTAACTTACTATTTTCAAAAGCCGTTAAACACGACCAAAGTAAAAATAATTCGGCCTTCTTGATATAGCCATCTGAAGGTAAACAGGAAAAATTATGGATAATTTTATCAAACGGTATATTTAAACAATTTGTTATTTCTTTTATCACCTCATTATCAATCTTTGCCACATATTTTGAAGCACCCATTTTTCTTTCTTGATAAGAAGATTCTGTAAATCCAATCTCTCCAGAAAATAAATTCCTTGAAAATTCTGAATAATTTTTCCCAATTGTTGAAATAAGTCCTATTCCTGTAATAGCGACTCTCTTAGATTTTTTTGCTTCTTCTTTTATTTTCATATTTACCAGTGTTTATATATGACTATATTGGTGCGCGCAGTCATATATGATTAAAAAAAATATCAAACAAATGCAGCAAAGCTGCATTTAGTTATGAATCAATTAATTGTAGAACCATACCTCTTAACAAATATTTAATTGTATCATCAAAATAATCTTCTCCAATCACTTTCTTATTTAGCATTAATACAAATATAGCTCTAATACTACTAGCGAACATTTTAGCGTGAGATCTGTCTATTGATAAGACAGAAAGTATTTCATCAAAAAATATTTCATCATCTTTGAAATGTTGTTCCATAATATCGTTAGAAAGTTTTCTTTGAAGAAATTCTATTTCTCCATTTGATAATATGGAAACAAAGAAATCTTGATCTCGTTTTAACAAATCAAATATCGTATTAGTTAAATAATCTATGTCAAAGGCATTAGATTCTCTCAATATTTCCATAAAATCAGCTTGAAGCTTATCATGAAAAGATACAATTACTTCAAAGAACAATAATTCTTTAGTCTCATAAAAAAGATAAAAAGCTCCTTTTGAAATACCTGCTTTCAAAACCAATTCATCAACAGATGTCTTTCTTATCCCTGTTTTTAAAAGGGCTTCTTCAGCGGCTTTCCTTAACTTATCTTTAATAATCGCTCTTTCACTTTCTGTAAATCCTTTTCCCATATTTTTATATTTATATGACTATGACGGTTTGTTTGGTCACAAATATACAAAAAAAAGAGAAGAACTCATGAGAAAACATCAAAACAGATATTAACTATGATTATCTGGATACAAAATAAGGGGCTTTTCCAGATATATCAAAAAATACTTCCTTAAGATTAGCTTAAATTTACTTGTGCTTCAAAATGAACTATTGTTATGCTAGTATTTAAATTAATATAAAAGATGACCATATCTTAATACGAAAAGGTGTAACATCTTGATTATCAGTAATATTAAAAAAATAAAAGATAAAATGAATATACATGTCATACTTATTTCTTATCTCTGAATATATACATATTACAGATTTACGCTTAAATAGAGCGACTGCACGGAATTTTCAATGTAGCGACTGTTCCACTTCTTTCATCGCTTTCTATTGAAATCTCCATATTCAGTAATAAACAAAATTCTCTCACAATAGATAATCCTAAACCATGTCCACTTATCGCACGTTCCACATTAATACTAGATCTGTAAAAGGGGTTAAAAACAGAATTCATTTCTTGTTTATTGATTGATACACCAAAGTTCCTTATCATACAGTAAACGAATCCACAATCACTTGATTGACAGATATCAATGGTGCCTTCGTTGAATGAATATTTTATAGCATTAGACAATAGATTGTTAATGATTGTCAAAAACATAAAGTTATCAGTATAAACAGAATAGTCGTTAATTTCTTCAAAATTGATTTTGAGTTTCTTTTCTTTGATCTGTATATCAAATCCTATCAACGAGTCGGTTACAACTTTATTTATACTTACTTTTTCCAAACTTAATGAGACCTTGTTTGTTTCATACTGAGTAAGTAACAGTAGATCCTCTATTAAATCATTTAATTTATCAACTTGTGAAATGCAATACAAAGATTTTTGTTCATATTCCTTAACCTCCCTGGGTTTCCTAATTAAAACTTGAAGAGTACCTTTAATTACAGATAATGGGGTTTTAAATTCGTGAGAGGTAAATGAAATAAAAGACTTTTCTCTTTCAATCACTTTTTCCAATCTGTCTAAAAGATTATTTATAGTAAAAGATAAAACGTATAATTCATCTTTATTTTCTGATAAAGGTATTCTCGATGACAAATTCTTATGTGATATTTTATTAGAAATATCAATTATTTTCTTGATAGGTCTAATGCTACTAGCTGCAACATGTCTGGAAATGAAAAATAGAATTATTATAAGAAAAGGAAAGCTTATCAAAAAAGAATACTTTAATATAGCCAGCACTCTTAATGTTTCCTCAATAGGAGTTGCAACAATAATATATCCAGATATATTGTTATTTGTCACAATTGGAATATGAATTTGTCTTATAGTAAAATCATGTACACGGGAATTATAATATACATAATTCTCATAATCTTTTAAACTTAAACTCTCTTCTTTCAAATTAGGTGATTTTTCAATAATAGTCTTTTGAGCATTTAAAAATTGTATAAAAACGGCATGCCTTCCTATAGATCTATGTTCTTTTTCTTGCCATTCTATTATTGTAGAGGGGTAAACTGTATGACTCTGAATCTTATATTTCTCTGAAACAAGATTAATTTCTCCTTCAAGAAACTTATCTATACTATTATAAGAATTGATCTTCACTAACTCATAAACAACAAGAGAAAGGAATATATTTAATATGACCATTAATGATACACAAATAAAGGCAATCCTATTTTTTAATGATAAAGTTATCTTACTATACAACATATACTAATCTTTTGCAATATACCCAACACCTCTTATTGTTTGGATGTAATTGTGTTCCTTATTCATTTTTAATTTCTTACGTAATGAATTTATATAGACATCAATAATACTAGTATCGTAATCAAAGCCAATGTTCCAAACATCCTCAATAATTTTATTACGTGTACATACACTGTCTTTATTATCTATGAAATATTTTAGTAAATCAAACTCTTTTTGTGTCAGATGAACTAATTCTTTATTAACATAAACCTCATGATTAGAGTTGTTCAATTCTATATTTCCTAATACTTGAATTACATTCATTTTTGAACTCAAATGATTTTTAATTCTCTGTAATAATTCCTCAAAATTAAAAGGTTTTTTTACATAATCTATAGCTCCAGCCTTCAATCCTTCAATTGTATCTTGATGAGTAACTTTAGATGTCAGGAAAATAATAGGAGTATTAGGCTTACTCTGTCTAATAACTTTGCAAATATCCAATCCATTAATTCCGGGGAGCAACCAATCTAATAATAACAGATCTATCGTTTCATTTAAAGCATATTCAAGACCCTCTTTTCCATTGTTTCGAACAACAACTTCAAATCCCTCTTCTTCAAGACCACTTGCAAGAAAATTACAAATTCCTATTTCATCTTCAATTACTAGTATAAGCATTTAGAACTCTGTTTTATTAATGATATTTTATGATACAATTATACAGTTTGGTTTCTCCGTTTTCATAATGTTAGCAATTATCAGAATCTAATAATTATAGACAACTGAAAATGTGACATTCAAACAATTGCAATTTATAAAAAAAATGTCACAACACAAAGGAGATAAGAGAAATATTATCTTTTTAAAATTTACAATTAATATAACAGGCTAATTTTCAGAAAGTAATCTAGTATATTCATTATTATTACATTTTCTGATATATCGCAGCACGAGTTATTTATAAACGCCTAACTGGTAGAGCCACCGAATCTTGCCGTATTTCAGTTCTCTTTTTCCCCATATAGCCATTTCCTCATTTTATCACCCTGTCAATAACTTCACCTTGCCGTAGTTCAGGGTGCGAAGCTACGTCCGGGGCCCCTAAAAATCTGCAAGCCCGCTTTGCGCCCTGCGGGTTTTGGCGAAAATTTTTCAATC
>OGZK01002806.1_pt1 | contig 14496 bp, 9 predicted proteins | sample 1576791 | NCBI WGS metagenome assembly OGZK01 (sample SAMEA3541556, study PRJEB24748) | human gut metagenome | biome: human gut; feature: human-associated habitat; material: faeces | place: China | collected 2012
TTAATGCTTCATAGCCTGCATTTACTAGTAGTTCATATAATTCTTTAGATATTATGGTATCATCTTCAATTATCATTATTTTTTTCATATATTATATTTCCTTCTTTCTATAGTTATATTATATCATTATTTTAATTGGTTTTATATTACAAGTTTGTAAGGCAGAAGAAAAAATACTCAGCTAGGATGTACAACTTTATTTAACTAATCATATATGTAAGGCAATAATTGGCCTTAATATGATACCAATAGCACTATATAGTAGACTAGGATATTTCAAAGAATATGAATTTATTTATGACCAGCATAATAATATTTATATATTTATTAATAGGAAAAGATAGTAAATGATTATAGAAATCATCAAGATATAAAAGATATATATACAAAGACCACAATATATTGAAAGAGTCTTTGATTATGGCAAAATCAAATATGGTTTAACTAAGACTTTCTCCCTCTTTTATGCATGAATGGATCTTAAGTAATTTACATTATATCAATATACTCGAAATTAATATATATCTAATATATCTCAATATTAGTATAAAAAAGACAAATAAGTTATTTTTTTCACCTATTCGTCAACAGTCTAGCGTTAAAGCTAATATTTGCTGTTATTATGATTGCTTTATTTTTTGATTTAGTATTCCTAAATCCCTTTTACTTTCTTTCTTATCAAAACTATCAAATATTTTTTCTTGCGTTGCTGAATTCCAATATACTTTTAATTTATTTTTAGTTCTTGTAATGGCTGTATAAAATATATTTTTAGTTATTCTATCTTCTATATTTGATGTTATTACGATCTTAACGCTATCGTATTCTAGTCCTTGAGCTTTATGTATAGAAATAGCGTATGCAAGATTAAACGGAATTATGTGGTCATACTCATTTTCATCATCATTTTTATCCTTAAATTCTTTGACTTTAAATTTAATAATTATTTTTCCTTTTTTATTAATTTTTAATAAAGTAACATCAGCTGGCATATTATCTATATTAATAGAATCTTCATCGACTTCTATAAAAAACCACATTACTTCTTCAGAAGCATCTTCTTCTATTTCTTTTATTATTCCTTTTAGATTATTATGTGTAAATTTATTAAATCTCGGACAATCATTAAATAAAACTGGATCGTCTACTTTAAACACATCAACACCAAATGTGTATTCTTTATTCTTATTTGAATTTTGCATTACCTTATTAATATTGTTAATGCCATACATTCCGTCATAGTTTAGGCACAATATTATTTCTTCATCTGATGTTCTTTTAAATATTTTTGGTGAAATGTCTTCAGAATATTCTTTACTACTCATTATATTAATTGCTGCTTTATCGTTTTTTCTTACGTAATCCCATAATTTTAATAATTCTTTATCTGTTGTTCTATGTGTCATTTCCAATTCAAATGAAATATCTTTTTTAAAATATCTACTACATATTTGAAACCAATTACCATATTTAATAGATTCTATTTGATAATTATCACCTACCAATATAATTGCCTGATATTCATTTTGATTTAGTATTTTTATCATGTCATCATTAGAAACCATACTACATTCATCTATTATCAATATATCACAACACAACTCATTTCTTATAAAATTAGCAATTGTGGTTATTTGCAGGCTGTCATCTTCAATTAATCTGTTTTTTAAATTAGAAACTGAGGTTGTCGTATTAGAAATTATATATTTATTATAATTCGAAAGTGCTATTGTTAATAGTTCTATCATTTTCGTTTTTCCAGTGCCCGCTGGACCATATATTAGCGCTAATGTGCTCTTTTTGAAAATTATATTAAGAATTTTTTTCTTGTCATCAGATATATCATCATCCAAAATAAATGTATTATAAAATGACATTGAATTACTAATTTCGTCATTAATATTATTTGAATATTCTTCTAATTTTTTAATAATTTGAATTGAGTTTATCTCATATTCCCTAATAAAAATAAAATCATCTTTTATTTCTAAAACACTATTGCTATCAGGAATTCTAGATAAAACTTTATTATTGAACCTTTTCACTAAATCTTGAATGTTATCGAATTGTTGCAATTCACTAACTGGTGTGTATAATTGATTATTTGATTCGGTTTGATTTCTTATATATGAATATAACAATTCATCTTCTTTTTCATCTACATCTATAGCTTTTATCAAATCTCTATATTGAGGATTATGCTTACACAATGACATTGCATAAGGTAAAGCATCAAACATTCCACATTTTTTTGATAAAAATAAATTACTTAAATATGTATGTTGAATATCTGATAACTGATTTCTAATTATTAAATTATTAGTTTTTGTTGTTAAATATCTTAAAACGTTACATCCTGGCTTATTGTCATTTATGATAAGTCTCATTTTTTCTAGTGAGTCACTTATGATATGATTTTCAGCGCCATTTTTTATTTGTTTTATAGTAGATTTAAACATCTCTTCATCAAAGCATAGAATATCTTTAATTGTAATTTCATTATTGGTTAATGTATCCATTAAATTTCTATATTCCTTGTAACTATCATCAAATGTTCTTATTTCTCCTATAATATTAAACAAATTTTTCAATTCACATACTCTAATTGCTATTTTATAATCAGTAATAACTTTTATTTTTACAGTGCCGATATTCAATTCGACTTTTTCATCTAAAGCGACAATATTTACCGAATAATTATCTGGAATATAAACTTTTGAATAAAAAGTTAATCTTTCAAACTTATTATTATAATCAGTAGCTTTTGATAATGTTAATTCATAATAAATGTTCCCTTTAGAAAAAATAGTAGTACATTTTTCAACATAAAATTTACCATTTACCACTTTTTTGTTAGTTTTATTAGCGCACTCAACTCTGTTACATATGATATCATAGTTTTCTTTCATTGATTCGTCATCATAAATTGGAAATAAATCAATATTATTTATTATATCTATATCAAACTCATCTTTCAATAATTTTTTTATTAAGCATAAATATCTATAATAATACCTTACTAATCTTTCAGCTCCATCTTCGCTCGGTGTATAATGTGAAGCAGTACCTTGTAAATAATTATGAAAAACATACAAAAACCTATATTTCTTTATTCCTTTTATAGCCTCAAAAGATTCACTGACATTTCTATAATGTGAATCCAAATTAAGATTATTTATTTTATTATTAATTAATATAGCTACGTCTTCAACAAGATTTCTTAATTGAGATAATATGTTTTCTGATAAAAAGCCTTTATCATTTAATATCTTGTAATAATATATATTCTTATCTATTACTCTTGATATATATAAAATCTCTTTTCCCGGACTAATCCTTGACAATGCTATCACCACCTAAAAAGCCATATTTTTTTGAAGAAATATGGCTATAAAATTTAACTATTTATTTTTTAAATTTTCATAAATATATTTAAACATAGATTTCATAAAATCTTCCATATATCCTTCTTCGGACATCATTTTTTCAAACATTTCTGTATTTTGTTGGTATCTCTTAAATGCTTTCTTTTTAAATTCTTCATCATATACTTTTTTAAAATCTTCTGGATTATTATTTTTAGCAAATTGAACCATTCTATCATCATCTACAAAATCTTGAGTAATTTGTTCCATTACTTTATCCATATTTGTAAATTTAGTGTGATATTTTTCATTTATCTTATCAACTATTGTACTTAAGTTTTCTTCATCTTCTTCAGTAGATTTACCAATATTTCCGGTAGCAGAATATAATGTGCCCTCTTCTTTAACAAGAAATATTGAACCTTCAAATGATTTTTCAAGTTTATAATATTCTAATTCAATTTTATCATCTAATTTTACTGTTGCGGAATGTTCTTTAGGTAAAACTTGATTTAAATATTTGCAATAAATATATTTTTCTTGAATATCTTTATCCATCATTCTTACAACTTGAATTATAAAAGCATAATTTCTTAAAAATGCTTGTAAAACTTTTTTAAAATCTCTTTGATCTTCCTTATCCATATCCATATATTTAGTTCTTGCTGGATATAGATAATGGTTTAATAATTCCATATTATCTTCTTTACTATAATATGTTTTAGCAAATTCGTGAATTTCATCACCATTAAACAGTTTATAAGATTCTACTCTCTTATATATTTGATATATTGTATTTGGATCTGCCCCACTTTCAAGAATAGTACCTTGATAATATGGTTGGAAAGATTCTTGAATATCTTCTGCTTTATTAACAAAATCAAGTACAAAAGTATCTTTCTTTCCTGGGCAAGTTCTATTTAATCTTGATAATGTTTGAACAGCTTTTACTCCTGATAATGGCTTATCAACAAACATTGTGTGTAATAAAGGCTCATCAAAACCAGTTTGATATTTATCAGCTACAATTAAAACATTATAATCATCATGAAATCTTTTTGGTAATTGATTTTCTTTTATTTCTTTATTATCACCCTTATAATCAACATTCAATTTTGGTTCAGTATATACTTCACCATCATCTCTTACTTCACCTGAAAAGGCCACTAAAACATCAACATTTTCCAGATTATGTTCCTTTATATATTTTCTAAATTCCTTTAAATATCTAACCGCATGAAGTCTTGATGAAGTTACAACCATTGCTTTTGCTTTTCCACCTATTTTATATTGTGTCGTATTCAAGAAATGTTCAATCATGATTGCTGCTTTTTGGCTTAAATTGTGAGGATGCAACGACTCATACCTGGCTATTGCTTGCATACCTTTTGATGCTTTAAACTTTTCATCGCTTGTAGCAGTTTTTACAATTTTATAATACATATTGTATGTCATATAATTTTTTAACACATCAAGAATAAATCCTTCTTCAATAGCCTGTTGCATTGAATAATTATGAAATGCTTTATACGTTCCATCTAGCTGCTTTGTACCAAATAATTGAAGTGTTTTTTCTTTAGGAGTTGCAGTAAAAGCAAAGAAAGACATATTAGTGTGTACGCCATGGGCAGCAAGTTCATTTAGTAATGCTTCATCATCGTCTGGCATTGCATTTTCTAGTGCAAGTTCTTCTCTTGCATATTGTTCTAATATTTCGTCTGTATTACCCAATCCTTCCTTTAACTTAGATGCACTTCTACCAGTTTGTGATGAGTGTGCTTCATCTACTATAACAGCAAATTTTTTTCCAATACTATCTATTTCAGAATATATTTGTGGAAATTTTTGCAAAGTGGTAATAATAATCTTTTTACCATCATTAATGGCATTTAATAGATCTCTCGAACTTTTATTCTTATCAATTTTTTCAACAGTACCTACAACATGATCAAATTGATATATTGTATCTTGTAATTGACTATCTAAAACCTTTCTATCTGTAACTACTATTACTGAATCAAAAACTTTATTGTTTAAATTATCATGTAAACTAGATAGTCTATAAGACAACCATGCTATTGAATTAGATTTTCCAGAACCAGCACTATGTTGAATAAGATAATTCTTTCCACTACCATTTTGTTTGACATCAGAAACTAATTTCGTTACAACATCTAGTTGATGATATCTTGGGAAAATCATTTTGCCTTTTCTCCATGTTTTATCTTTTTCCTTGTCATACTCTAAGTGCATATATTTTTGGATGATTTCAAATAGCATATTTTTTCTTAGTACATTTTCCCATAAATAAGCAGTTCCAAATCCTTCTGCATTATTTGGATTTCCTGCTCCGCCTACATTACCAGCACCATTACTTCCTTGGTTAAATGGCAAAAAGAATGTCTTATCATTAGCAAGCTTTGTAGTCATTCTACATTCAAATAAATCAACTGCAAAATGTACTAGACTTCTTTCATTAAATAAGAATATTGGTTCATTACAATCTCTATCTTCTTTATATTGTCTTACAGCATCATTAACATCCTGTCCAGTATATTGATTTTTAAGTTCTAATGTAACCAATGGAAAACCATTAATAAATAACACTGTATCAAGACTGTTACTATTATTTACAGAGTAATGTAATTGTCTTACACATTCACATATATTTTCATTATATAAATTAACTGTATCATAATTAATACTAGTTTCTGGTTTAAAATAAATTAATCTAAATTCCAAACCATTTAGTTTTATTTTATTTCTTAATGTTTCTAGTAACCCAAATTCTTTAATTTCTTTTTCCACATATTTCAAAAAATATTCTTCAGTTATATCTCCATGTATTTTTACGAGTTTATTCCAATTCTTTTCTTGAGTATTTTTAATAAACTTTATTAAACTATCAGGTTTATATCCCCTTAAAGGTTCATAGCCTATTTCATTGCTTTTAATATAACCACCTTGTGTAGTTAAATATTCTTCTATCTTTTCTTCAAATTTTATTTCTCTTACATTATTAGCCATTTACTACACCTCTATCTTTCCAGTAATTGCCTCATATATTAATGATTTTTTATACTCTTCGAGTTTGATTATTAATTGTTGCCTCTTATTTATAGATTTTTCAATTAAAATAAACTTTTTTTTAAAAATTTCTGTCAACTCATTTTGTCTTTGAAAACTTGGATGTGGCACCTCAATATTTAATAATTCAGAAGAATATGTTCTCCATCTCATTAGCATTATTCCATGACCATTTTTATAACACTCATTTTTAAAATTGGTATATCTAAAATAATAATGATAGAATTGTGGTAAAGATCCATCTCTAAATCTAAAAACATCATAATCAGGACTTGTAACACCATTATATGAACTCACCCCAAAAGCTCCCATCCACGCCAATAATTTATTAACAATCATATCATCCTTTTTTACTATTTTATAATTCATAACTGTTGAAGCTTTATTGCCCCTATCCTCCATATTTTCTCTCAAATCAACTCCTATTTTAGTGAAAACAGATAATAACTGTGCATTTTCATCATTATTTTTTTCATTTATTTCATACATATACTTTTTTAATCTACCATATTCGCATTTTTCTTGCTTTATTATATTTGAAACAAATGAAATTTTATATTCCTCTAATAAATCTATAATTTTCTTGTTTTTTTCAATATTTTCATCTACTTTTTTTATTTTTTTACTTAAATATTTTGCAATTATTATTTGTTTTGCTTTAGATAAGTAAGGCAATTTAAATTCTTTTATTGCTGTTTGAGAAACACCACCTATTAATCCTGTCATATTTAAATAAAATTGAGATAAAAACAAATCACTTTGAAGATAATAATATAAAAATTCGTTATCAAATTTTTCATTACATTTAAAACAGCATAACTTATTCACGAAACATACATCGTAATCTAATTTTGCTATTTTTTTTCCAGCACTTCCTCCTTCAACACAAAGCAATATATCACCTTTATTTGCAATTTTAAATTTAGTGTTTTTTGTAACATCTATATACATATCATTAAAATAATCAACTTTATTTGTATTACTATCTATATCTTTAGTTGAAATATACGGAATTGTTTTTTCATTTTGAACAGTAAAATTATCTTTTTCACCATCACTGATACTATTACCTGTATATATACTTATAAATCTTTTTAATTTAACATTATTCATCAGAGATCTCCTTTAAAACACCATCTAATTCTTTATCTATTTCTAGAATTTCATTAATAATCTCTTTTGTAGATCTAGGTTCTTGATATTTATAAAAATATTTTATAAAAGAAATTTCATATCCTATTTTTGTTTTTGAATTATCAATATAAGAATTTGGGGCAAATGGTAATACTTCTCTTTCCACGTAGTCATGTATATCTTCTTGTAAAGGTATAATTTCCACATCCGTTTCTTTTTCTTTATCTTGAATGTATTCACCTTTTTTATTTATTTCCTTATTACCATTTTCATCAACTTTTGCTTGTAAAACTGTAACTTTTCTATAACCAAAGAAATCATTTTCATAAATTTTAGATATTTCATTTTCAACAAAATCGCCATATATTTTAGTAATTTCAGCAATATGTTCTGGTTTCATTTCATTACGCTTATTACCTAAATTCTTACGCATCTTTTTATATAAAGTATCAGTATTAGCATTAATTAATTGTACTTTACCTTGCCTGTGTTCTGGCTTTTTATTATTCAATACCCATATATAAGTTGCAATTCCAGTGTTATAAAACATATCATTAGGTAATTGAATTATACAATCTAATAAATCATTTTCAATTACATACCTTCTTATTTCAGATTCTCCTGACCCAGCATCACCCTTGAATAGTGCAGAGCCATTATGAATAATTGCAATTTTAGAGCCTTCTGGTTTCATTTTAGATACGGCATTTTCCAAAAATAATAATTGACTATCTGATATAGCTGGAGTTCCTGCTGGGAATCTTCCATTTACACCTTTTTTTGCTTCTGTTTCTACTGCATTTTTTTCACTTTTCCATTCACGGCCAAATGGTGGATTCATCATAATAAAATCAAATTTTTCACCTGGAAATTTATCATCAGATAATGTATTTCCTTTTCTAATATTATTTGAATCTTCTCCCTTAATTAGCATATCTGCTTTACAAATAGCATAGGTTTGATCATTTATTTCTTGACCATACACAATCATTTTTGAAGAATTATTTAATTTCGATGCATATTCCATACTTGCTGACAAAATTCCACCTGTACCACATGCACCATCATATACTGTTTTAATTTTTGAACTATCAGCCAAATCATTTTGATCTTCAAATACAATATTAACCATCAACTCAATTACTTCCCTTGGGGTATAATGTTGTCCTGCTTCTTCATTATGTGCTTCAGAAAATCTTCTTATTATTTCTTCAAAAATATATCCCATTTCTATATTAGAAACTTCATTTGGATGTAGATTTGCATTCTTTTGATTAAACGTTTCAATGACTGTATATAAAATATTGTTGTTAGCCATTTTTTGAATATGTCTTTTTAAATCAAAATTTTCAACTATATCGGTTACTTCTTTTGAATATCCGTCTAAATAATTATAGAAATTTTCTTCTATATTTGCAGGGTCATCTAATAATTTTTTTAAATCATATTTGCTTGTATTATAAAAGTTTTGACCAGATGTTTCTTTTAAAATAAAATCTCTTTGGGCAAATTTTTCATCATATTTTTTACTTGCCTCAAGCACCTTTGATTTTGTATCTGATAATACAGAATCAAACCTTTTTAATACTGTTAAAGGTAATATAACATCACCATATTCGTGTGGTTTATATACACCAGTTAATTTATCTGCTATATTCCATATAAGATTAGCTTTTTCTCTTACGTTTTTCGTTATATTTTCCATTATTACACCTCAGTCTAAAAATATTTTTTCCCAATCTATATTCTTTTTATTTTTTTTCATTCCTCTGACAATAGCACTATATACCTCTTCATTATCAAAAAAATATTTTTCTATATCTGCAGGAAGAAAACCCCTTTGCCTAGAAGCTAATAAATATAATCTACTTATCACTTTTTCATCTTTCAAAGATAAGCTATCAATCATTTTTTTTAATAGTTCACCAGTTGGCGGTTCATTTTTATTGTTTTCAATTAAACTTATAGTCATCTTCTTTCTATTTACATAACTAGCTACTTCTTCTTGTGTTATATTTCTTGATTTTCTAATTGATTGAAAATAATCTCCAAATTTTTCTTTTTTCAAGCAAACCACCTCTTTATCAATGATAAATAAATAAATTTATTTACTTATTTATTACAAGTATAAACTATTTAAAAAAATTAATCAAGGGTTTGAGAGTAATTCCATAAAAGAAATTTTTATGATAATACAAATTTAGTTCCGTCCGAACAATAACTTTACTACAAAAATACTTAATTTCATTTAAAAATTCTGTCACTTTTATTTGACAGAATTTTATTTTTTAATAACATTTCTTTAACGTCGCTGAATTATCTTTTATTGTTATAAAATTATATTTTTTATTAATTTTTCGTTTACTTTTGGTATAATTCTATTGACATGGCAGCTACAATTAAATATATCTATTGCATCGTTAATGTAATTTATTAAATTACATCCTGATAAACAAATTCTACTATATCATTAGCCAAATATAATGCTACTAAATAAGGAATAATATAATTTACACATAGTTCAATTTTTTTGTTTTATATCCATATAGCTTTGATTAATAATCTTGTTTTTTTCTTCATTAATATATTCTGCATCAATAAAATCTTGAAAAGTTGATGCAATCCAATGTTGACATTCTTCTGAGGGCTCTTCTTCATTTTCAATATAATCCATACAGTCACTACTTGCTATACTCTTCCCATCATATGATGCAGTAATCGTAAAATAAAATTTTATGATTTTATACCAGTTTTCTAACAATTCAGTATCATTATTTTCATTTATGTACTTTGGAGAAATTTTTGTAAAACCATTTTTATGAATATAATTGTTACATTTTTCATTAATTTCTTTTATTTCAAGCAATTCATTATTCCAGACTTTTAATGTTGGATTTCTTTTTACCAAATCCATAATATCAAAATTCCATGACTCATTTTCTTTTTCTAATTTTAAATGTATTTCATTTTTTACTTCTTCATTTAAAATATATTTTATAATCGTTTGGTGTTCACTCCTAATAATTTCTTCCTTGATTGCACCTCTCAACAAATATAAATACACTTTAATATTCTCAATAATATCCCTGATTGAGAAATAACATAATAATATATTTTTTTTGTTTAATAAATTTGTCAAAAATTGTTTAGATATAATATAATTTCTATATGCTATTGATTCTGTATAATTAACTAATATTGATCTTTTATTTTTAATAATAAGATCATCAACAAATTGATAATTATTATCATATAATGAATATAGAACATTTATATATCTTATAATTTTTAATGATTCACTATTCAATTCTATATTCAAATTACTTAGTATATTATTTAATATCCAATGTTCTTTTATATCTATCTGAAATATCATACTTAATGGTAAATTTAAAATATTTATACTAACAGAAAAGCTTATATCTTTTTTGTTTCTTATTAAATCAACCATTTCATCTACATTATATTTTTTTTTTAGTTTTGCTTTTTCTAGAAATATTCCATCATATAATATTTCAATTTCTACTATTTTCATTATCATCACCAATTTAATTATATTTTATTTATCTTTTTTCTTCTTTTTAATATATACTATTATGATTATAGGTAAAAGTAGTATTATAGCTACTATTTCATAAGTAATAAAATTTATAATTGCTGATTCTATCTTTGACATTTCATTAACTTCTATTTCATATATATTTTTATTATCATCTTCATCTATAACTACTAGTTTTATTATATCTTTATCTTTTATGTTATCTAGTTTTGTTACTTCTTTATCATTTACATATAATAATAGTTTTGCCTTTACATCACTTAATTCGTATGAATATTCAAATGATGATTCATTTGCCAGTTTATCGATACTAGCCTTGTTATTTTTAAATTTAACTTCTGATGAACCTAAAATAAACTTTTTTATTATTACATTACTTAGTGTTTCTTCTCTAGTTACTATAAGTTTATATTCTTTTGCGGTCCCGGCTTCTGCGATAACTTTAATTACTATTTCATTATTACCAATTTTTAGTTCTGGATTATTGAATTCAATCGTTGCTTTGCTATCATTAGTTTCGATATCTATATTTATATTTTTTTTATTTGTCTTATATGTCATTTCATTCGCAATTGTTATTTTTTTATCATTTATTTTTATATATTTTAATGATGTATCTTCACTTTTTTGAATAGTTTCTGATGTTTCTTGTTTAATATTATTAACTGAATTGTTGTAACTTTGTTTATTACCATTATTAGCATAAGATGTATCTTCTGATGATGAATTATTGTTATTGTTATATTCACCTGATTCTTTTTGCTCATCACTAGATGAATTGCCATCACTTATTTTTGTTCCAGATTCATCATATATTTCCCCTTTTGAATTTGAATATGTCCCACCTTCATGGCAGTGATATTCGTCTATTTCTAATCCCCATTTAGCACAATTAGTTCTACAATAATGACATCCTTTTGAATCTAATCTACCTGGATGGGCTAATACTTTTGTTGGTATTAATATAATAATTATAATAATCAAAATCTTTAATTTTAAATTTTTGTTTTCCATATAAATTTCTCCATAATATTAATTTTTACTCATAAATATAATTACTGTTTTTACAAGAGTAATTATTTTCATATCTCTTTCTTCTTTGCAATTAACATTTTATTTAATTGGTTTATTTAATATTTTTAGTATCTTTTCTAGAATGTTATTTGTTTCTTCATCATATTTATTTTGGTATGTTTCTCTTGCCTGTCCAAACATTTTATTGGATAGATTTTCTTTTATTTTTCCTTTAGTGTATCTGGCATATCATCTAAATAAACATCAATAGATGATAACTCTAATTGTTGCTTTCTATAATATACTTCATCTTTTCTTAAATTACTTGCTTGTTTTGCTGTATATCCTGACATTCCTAGTAAAATCACACTAACTATGTATTTTACCACTGTTGTTATATTATAATTTTTTGTAAGTATTGTTATAAAAAACATCATTGCAAAAGCAACTCCGAATATTATAACAGTAGCAATTTGCCATTTTACTCTCTCTGCATGAGCATTATCTGCATTACTTTTGTATTCTCCAATATTTGCCTTATTACCTATTATACCAATTAAATTTGATATTTCTGTATCTTTCGCTTCGATTTCCTTTTCAAGAATATCAAATTTATCTTTTGTCTGTTGTTCTAATTCATTGTATTTTTCCTTAATATTTTCTTCTATTGAACTATAACTATCTAATGCATTATCTTTTATTTGATTAATCTGATTTTCTGTTTCCTGTAACATCTGATCATTTTTATTATTTAAATCATCAAATTTTGATGTTATATTTTTTTCTTTTTCTGCTAACGTATTTTCTAAAGTGGATATTTGTTGGGATAATTCTTCCTTCTTTGATGTCAGTTCATTTAATTCCGATTCTTTTAACTTTATTTGTTCTGATATTCCTTTTAACTTCTCATCACATAATGTTGATATATTATTTATTTCATAAGTTAACTTTTGTTTATAACTTTTTATATGGTCTTTAATGTTATAATTTTTTCCAACAAGCAATAAATAATTTACATAAATATATATTGTTTTTTCTATCTCGTCAATATTGAATTTTATATTGTTAAATTCTGATTCTATATTATCATTATTAGGCTCACCCGATGATAACTCATTAATAATTATTTCTTCACTCCTTAAAATATTATCTAAATCTCTATAAAGTTTTTCTTTTTTCTCATAATACTCAAATTCTAATTCACTGATATTTAAGACTGCCTTTATTCCTATTAACTTCTTGCGAACAATTAAACAATTTGATTGATGTTCTTTATTGCTTTTTAATAGTTTCATAATATTTCTTTCTTTATTAACTACGATATCGACTTTTTCAATTATCATTTCATCACTAATTTTAGCTTCTACATTTATTTCAGTATACATATTTATTTACTTCCTCCTACTTCTAGCTAATACAAAAAAACACCAGCACAAAAAATCTATTAAATAGACCTGTACTAGCGTCTTTCTTTAACTAAATTAAGTATATCAAATTATTTTTATTTATTCAATATATTTTGACAAATTTCTTATTCATCATCATCCTCAGAATAATAGTCATCATCTTCTAGTTCTTCTTCTTCAAAGTTAAATGTATCATACTTCTTTTCTTTTACTAATTCTTTTTGCCAATCTTCTAAATCATTATTATCTTTTTTATTATCATCTTCTGTATCAGTAAATGCTTTTATTAAGTTCCATATCAAACACATAATCTCACCACCTGAAATTATTATATCATAGTTTTTTGTTATGTATGACTATACGATTATTTTTCTACTCTTATTTATATAATTACTTCTTTATACTATAATAATACCAGTATATACCTACTGCTTATATATAATAGGTATCTTGGATACTTTTAATTAAGATAAGTTTACTTAGCTTAATTAAACACTAATAAGACTTACATAGTAAGGCTTATAGTGAACATAATAGAAATAATATATAGGTATATTAAAACTAAGACTTGATATCTTAGTTTATTATTTAGTTAATGTTAATGTTTTTATTTTAAATTCTTTAGTATCATAACCCCATGGATTAGATACTAATCTTGTATTATTTATTATTATATCTTCTTCTTTATGATCATGTCCATATATCCATACTGGTGATTTATATTCTTTTACTTCTGTATAGTAACAAGAGTTATTACCTCTACTATTATTTTTATTTCTAAATGGTGGTATATGTGTTATTATTAAATCTATATTATTTGGTAAGTTATTATACCAAGATATGCTATCGTTATGTAGTTTTTGTATTTTTTCTTTTTTAGATAATTCTGATAAGATAAATCTTGAATCATTCTGCATAGGATAGTTATATA
>OGZK01002810.1_pt1 | contig 14474 bp, 11 predicted proteins | sample 1576791 | NCBI WGS metagenome assembly OGZK01 (sample SAMEA3541556, study PRJEB24748) | human gut metagenome | biome: human gut; feature: human-associated habitat; material: faeces | place: China | collected 2012
AATTAAAGGAGGCAGATATAAAATCATAGTTAGCGTGTTGCCTTATGGCAGCAAAAAACAAAGTAATAAACAGTACGAACAAAACGCATAATACTGTTGGAGGTGCGTCAATGGAAGATAATTCTAAAGTGATGCAAACAACATCATACGACATCAACAACAGTCATTACGAAGTGGTTCGCATATTTGATAAGAGCAGAGATATTAAATCTTTGATAGAGGAAAATATTTCTGCAAAGAATAAGGAGGTTTTTAATTGATATTCAAACCCTCCTGTGATATACTCCGTGTTGGGTATGTAATCCTTTTTTCAAGGAGGTTTCACCAATGAAAACGAACTTGAAATTAGCCGATGCATACTACAGACTATCCGTTGAGGAGGCCAACGGCGGTGAATCATCGAGTATCACAAACCAACGAAGTATCGTCAGGCAATACTGTGAGGACAACGGTATTACCATTGTAAAAGAATTTGTTGACGACGGTTTCTCAGGCTCAAATTTTGACAGACCGGGTTTTAGCCAAATGATTGCTCACCTTAAAGACGGGCTTGCAAACATGGTTATTACCAAGGACTTGTCACGACTCGGCAGAGATATGACCGAGTCGAGCTACTATGCAGAAACCTATTTTCCCGAAAATCAAATTCATTATATTGCAATCAGTGACAACTTCGACTCGAACGAAGTTAACATTATGGCTCCGTTCCAATTTGCGATGAACGATGTTTATCTGCGAGACACCTCACGGAAAATCAAGCAAGTCATAAATCAAAAAAGGACAAAAGGCGAATACTGTGCCTGCCCTCCGTTCGGCTATATGAAAAACAAAGACGGCACGGCGCTTGAGCCTGACCCGAAAACTGCTCCGATAGTGCAAAAGATATTTGCCATGGCTCACGATGGAAAATCTGCCAGAGCCATAGCAACTGCGCTCACCGAAAGCGGCGACATAACACCGCTGAAATACCGTGTACTTTACCGTGATAACTTCGGCGAAAGAGGTGCTGCAAGAGCTGTTGATGAATGGAATTACACAACGGTAAAACGAATACTGAAAAATCCGGTTTACCTTGGGCACACAATTCTCGGCAAAACAAAAAAGGCAAGCCTCAAATCAAAAAAGAAACTTGCTGTGCCGGAAGAAAATTGGTTTATCACAGAAAACACGCACACACCGCTTGTTACCAAAGAGCAGTTTGACCAAGCCGCCTACTTTATGGGAATGAACACAAAGAATTGGCAAGGCTACGAAAAATGCCGTTCAAGCATTTTCAACGGCTTAACCTTCTGTGCGCATTGCGGCGGTGCAATGTGTTCGTCGGGAACAGTGTATAAAGGCGAGCGAATGAAATATTGGTATCTTTCGTGCAACAATATTCCAAAGCGTTCCAAAAATCACTGCGAACACGGAGCGAGAATAAAATATACAGACTTGCTTGAAATAATAAAAGCCGACCTTAACCAGCTGATTTCTCTGTCCGACAAGGACAAAAAAGAGATTATCAAACAGGCAATTCAAAGGTCGGGACAAGTTAATATTTACGAAAATTCAGAGGACAATAAATCTGCTATCGAGGGAAGAATCGAAACAATCGACAGAATCATTATGAAACTCTACAACGACTATGCAGCGGGAACAATATCGGAAGATGTGCTGAATGCAACGGCGTCAAAAATGTCCGACGAAGTTGCAAAGCTGAAAAAACAGCTGTCCGAAATTGAACGCAAACAGTCAAACGGAAACGAGATAACAAACAATTATGAAAAATTCTTTGCACTCGTAAAACAGTATGAGCATATTGATGAGTTGACGGAAGAAATCGTTCGCACCTTCATAGAGAGAATTGAAATCGAAGAAAAGGTACTGCCCGAAAATAAAAAAATCGCAGGCAAAAATGTACCTTACAAGCAAAAAATCACAATCTACTACCGATTTATCGGTAATTTTCAAGAAAATATAGTTAATAGACAAGATATGGCAAGCTAGTCGAATATCTTGCCAAAATCAGTGCATTTTAATATGTAAACATACGCACTGAGAGGTTGGTGTAAATCTCAAGCAGGGCTACAACGGCGACCTTACTTCAAAGCAAGCCGGTTCCGTCGGCGGCCAGATGGTTAATGTAATGTGTCCTGTACGAACTGTGCAATTTCAGCGTACAAATTGGGCTAAAAATAACCAACTTCAGCCGATTACATACGAATTTTGCATAGCTGTGTAAATAGCTACTACATAACATAAGCCGAGAGTGAAACACTCTCGGCTTACCTTTTGGCAAAATATAATTATAAATTTTCAACTTAAGATTTCAAAAAAATAAAACCTAAGTTAAGAATATTCAATTTTCGTAATAAACCCCTATAGGATGAATTACACATATATTTTCTTTAGTATTTGAAAGAACTGAATGTAATGTTGTGTTAATTGTATTCTGTAAAGTAGTGAATACATTTTGAGATTCTTTTGCATCTTTCTTTATTATATTTGATACCATTCCAACACAATTAATTGAACCACCATATCTAAATCCTATACTTGAAGAATCAACTCTAAAGTATTTGTCCTCTAAAGGAATTAAATATCCATCAGAAGATATAAGCATTTTGGAATAAGGAATAATTTGTCTTAAGATTGAAATAATTTCTTGTATTGTATCATATTCATTATCACTTTTCTTTATAAGTTCCTTTTTCATACTGTTAATTTCAGATTTTTGTGCCTTAGCTTGGTTTTTAGTAAAATTACTATTTATCTGGTTTGAAAATTCTTTTTCAATTTTATCTTTAGCACTTTGCTTTAAAAACTCAATAAAACCTTTTTCTGAAAACATATTCTGTAAATAATCTAAATCAATGAATTCAAACTCTCTTTTGATTCTTATATAATTCCCATAATTATCATATAAATGATTATCTTCCTCGATATTAATACATTTGATTTCATCAATAGCTATATCAAATGCAGCATCATGTAGTATTTTTGTAGTAATTTCTTTGTTTGTCTGACTCCTATCGCTCAAACTCTCTATACCGATATTAGCAGATAAATCTGCTTCTGCTTTTGCTAATTTGAGTATAGCTCCTCCTGCAGTTATTTGTCCTTCTGCAGAAAATTTAACATCTTGTCCATCCGATTTCTTATGGGTTACTTCTGTAGAACTTCCAGTTGCAATACCATTTTCAGATTGTGCAATAATTGAATTAACAATATCAGTATCCAAATATAAAAACTGTTTCATATTTACACCTCGAAAAATATAATTTTATTTACAGTAATTTTATCATAAATAAACTAGTAAATCTATCTAAATTATTTTTAAGTACCATTTTATGTACCATAAATAACATCTTTTCTATGATTTATAGATTTCACTTGTAAAAAATATAAAAATAGGTTATCATTTTTATATATAGTAATTTCATATCGGAGAGTAATTATGTTTAAAATAAAGAATTATGATAAAACCAATCCACAGAGTATACTTACTTTTGCCAAACAACTCATAGGACATACATTTATGGATGTTCTTGAAAATGAACTATCTGAAGATGAATTTCAGGAAGTATACGAACATTATAGTAACAAGAATAATAAAGGTGGCTTAGGAACATTTCTTGAAGAACACTATTTTCATTATGCAGCAAACAGTAATCCTAAAGCAGACTTTGAAGAGGCAGGAATCGAATTAAAAGCATCTCCATATGAAATAAATAAAAATGGTTCATATAAAGCTGGTGAAAGATTAGTACTAACTATGATCCAGTATGATAATTCAGCAGAAAAGGATTTTTATCACTCTCACTTATGGAAAAAATGCAAAAATATACTTCTTGTTTACTATCTTCGTAATAAAACGCTTTCAAGCAACATGTTATATCAAATCGACTTCGTTGATTTATTTACTCCGCCAGAAAATGATTTAAAAATTATTGAACAAGACTATAAAATAATCACAAATAAAATCAAGGCTGGTAAAGCTCACGAATTATCTGAAAGCGACACCATGTATCTTGGTGCATGCACAAAAGGTTCAACTGCAGAAAAAAGTTACAGAGAGCAAGGCTATCCAACTGAAACAGGTGAATTCGTCAAAGCAAAATCCAGAGCATATTCATATAAGAATTCATATATGACTTATGTTCTCAACAATTATATTTTAGGTAAAGAAACCGAATCAGAATCAATTATCAAAGGCGATTTAAAAGAGCAAACTTTTGAAGAATATTTGCAAAATATTATTTCTAAATATGTTGGAAAATCAGATAAAGAATTATGCAAATTATTCAATGTGGATTACACCAAAAACAAAGCACAGTGGACTACTCTTGCATATAAAATGCTGGGTGTAAAATCAAACAGCGCAGAAGAACTTATTAAAGCAAATATTTCTATTAGAGTTATCCGACTTGAAGAAAACGGTACTTTAAAAGAAAGTTTATCCTTAAATCCTTTTGAATTTACTGAAATAATAAAACAAGACTATGAGGACTCTGGATTCTACAATTACTTTGAAGAGAAAAAATTCTTATTTGTTGTATTTCAAAAGAAAAATAATGATTGCGTTTTAAAGGGATGCCAACTTTGGAATATGCCGGCTAATGATTTGAATAACATAGCCAAAGATGAATGGAATTCTGTTGCTGAAACTATCCGAAATGGAGTTAAACTTGCAAAAGTTCAGCAGAAAGGCCAAATAGTAGTAAAAAATAATTTGCCTAAAAAATCGCAAACAAAAATACTACATGTCAGACCTCATACTAAATTAGCATTTTATCAATTTGAAGATGGTTCAATATGTGGAAGTGGTACAATTTCAAATTCTGATTTATTACCGGATGGAAGAAGAATGACAATTCAAAGCCTTTGGTTAAACAATTCATATATTTTGAAACAAATCAATGATAATTTAAAATCATAAAATAGAAGCAGAGAATTATTTCTCTGCTTCTATTATTTTGCCGATTTCTTTTGCCATTCTTGTAATCATTGGAACAACTAATGCATTCCCCATACAAAAATATCTAAATTTATGTGGCATTCCAGTATCTGTCCAGTTATCATCAAAACCTTGAATTCTTTCTGCTTCAATCGGAGTTAATAATCTTAATCTTCCTGTTCCTGGATCCTCAATTACATGAGTGCTTCTACTCTTGCCAGTTTCCGATGTTAAAATGGTTCGAGCAGGGAAATCCAAACTATCAGGAAAAGGAATAGCACCCTCACTAAATATGTATTGATGCCCTGATTTGCTGGTTCGTTTTATCTTTTTTGAACCTTTTAAATATTTCCAAGATTCTAAATCTTCACCGAGATAATATTTTTCTTCTACATTTGATTCAATTATATCAGAAAGTGGAATTGCTAATTCTTTTACACTTACAGCTTTAGCAGTATAAAACTTTCCGTTTATCATATATCCAGAGTTCATAAATTCAAATTTAAAATTATTGGATATTTCATATACATCACTAGATTCAAATTGACCATCTATAATTTTATCAACATTATAAATCGGAAATACTTTTGCAAAAAAACCACTATTATTGATTATTTCTTTTGGTGGAATCTTTTTTTGTTGTTTTGCGTACTCTGTTTTTTTATTATAAGCAAATATAAAAATTCGCCTTCTTTTTTGAGCTGCACCATATTCTGCTGCATTTATAACTCGCCATTCAACTATATATCCAAGTTCATTCAAACATTGTAAAATGATTCCAAAATCTCTTCCTCTTTGGCTAGCTGGTGATTTAATTAATCTATCTACATTTTCAAGAAGAACAAATGGTGACTTTTTCGCAATCAATGTATCTCGTATTTGCCACCATAAGACACCTTTTTTCCCTTCTATACCTGATGAACCTGATAAAGGTCTTGCAACAGAATAATCTTGGCAAGGGAAACCTCCAACCAATAGTGAATGATTAGGTATATGTTTTTTAGGGACTTGAGCAATATCTATTCCTGTATATTTATCTACATCTCCAAAATGAGAAACATAACAATCATGTGCCCATTGATTTTTCTTCCCTGGTTCCCATTGAGAAAACCAAACTGTATTCCATTCATTAGATTCACGTTCAAAACCAAGTCTGAATCCACCAACTCCTGCAAACAGTTCACATATTGTCTTTTTCATCTAATCACCACCTTGGTCATTATAACATATTTTCAATTAAGGATCAAGAGGTAATTTTAATTTTTAATATAGCAAAAATACTGGACTTTTGAAAATTATTGTGGTATATGTTGTGTTGCAAATGCATTGCTCCAATGTCGCCACACAAAATTAGTAAGAGGTAGTACAAATACTGTACTGCCTCTTAATCATATGTCAACATTTATTTATACTGTTCTAAAAACTTCATAACCACAAAAAATGAGCCAAGAGGCATCCCCTCTCGGCTCATTTTTCATTCGCTTAATTTATTTATAATATCATCTATATTATCTTCGTTCAAAACATTTTCATACTTTTCTTCAAATTGAATTAAATTAGCCTTTATGTTTTGTTCATTTTCCTTTTGCAAATTATAACCATCTAGAAAAGTTTTGTTATCAATAGCAGATTTTACAAACCTAACAATCTCATCTTTAATTCTGCTAAAATTGCCATACAAATTTATTACAGCCTGCGCAATTTCCGAATATGTTATCTCATCATCATTTTTATAATGATAATATAAAATTCCGAGAATGTCAGACAGATCATTTTTATATTTCCTACCCGATACCATTTTCATTGCAATTAAATATTCTCTTCTGACAGTTCTGATTTCCAGCACATTACCGAAAGTTTTGTAATATCCTGAATACTGCCTGAGTTTCGGTGAATATGATGCCGTTTTCTTAAAATCATCGTTAAGCCATTGCTGTGACAAATCAAATTTATCCGCAACAATTTTAGCAGCATCTTTAATGGCACTGTCATAGGTATTAAAAGCATCAACATCAACACTGTTCATTCTGAAATCATAATTAAGAAGAACCGAACCGCCGCCTACAATTATGATTTCAGCCGAAGTTTTTCTGCCTGTTAGGCGCTTGAATTCCTTTGCAAGTTCTTTGAGATATATGTCAACCATATTCTTTTGAATATCATTATGCAACATCAAACACTTCGCTTTCAACAATATTAAAACGCATAAATTCGGGTATAGAATTAGTAATAGAATCCTTCAAAATTTTCTCATCATTCATAACCCTTGCCTCGGCTACCACGCTTGCCGGGTAAATCACTTCACTAAGTTTTGCAGAACGATATGAATTGTATTTTTTGCAAATAGGAATATTATTTATCCTGCTGACATAATCAAGCATTGCCAATAGATACAAGGCTTCAGGATACCATTTTTTGTTCATATAATTGGTAACCTCATCAGTTTTCAAAACAGACACAATAAATTTTTTGAATCCCAATTCTTTAAGCTGATGGCGAATATTACTCTTAAAAGCCTCGAAATCATAACGAACATCATTGTCTTTATAAAGCAAATCTTCCATTGAAACATCAAAAAATTTTGACAACTCATAAACGGTTTTAGCGTTGCAATTTTCAAGCGTAGTTTTTCCATTGCAAATATCGCTTATAGTAGAGTACGGTATGCCTGTTGATTTTGATAAATTGTACTTAGAAATTCGATTTTCGGCAACTAAATAATTAACATCCACGCTATCACCACCTTCATTAAATTATAACGGTATTCCGTGATAATGTCAAGTGATAATAGTAATATACATAATTTAACACAAATCACTACTCCCATTGAAAAAAAAGTCATATAATGTTATAATTAAACAAATATAATAAATTTAGAGGAAATTATGGAGAAAAACAGAAATTTTAAATTTATAGATTTATTTTGTGGTATTGGCGGTTTTCACCAAGCTATGAGCAATTTAGGCGGTAAGTGTGTTTATGCTTGCGATATAAATGCAGCTTGCAGAGAAGTATACAAGAATAATTTTTGCCCAAATGAAGAATTCTTCGTAGGAAGTGATATAAAAAAGGCTGTTAAAGAAAACTGCATTCCAAAGTTTGATGTATTATGCGGTGGTTTTCCTTGTCAAACTTTCTCAAAAGCTGGAAAAAGGCATGGATTTAAAATTATAGAGGATGAAAACGGAGTTGTTAAAGATGATAGAGGTCAACTTTTTTACAGAATAATAGATATTTTAAACCAACATCCCGAATGTAGATTTGTTATATTGGAAAATGTCCGAAATCTAGCTGATAATGAAAAAAATTGGCAGGTAGTTTGTAATGAACTAAAAAATTTGGGCTTCATTATTACTGAAGAACCAATCATAGAATCACCTCATCATTTTGGTGTTCCACAAATTAGGGATAGAGTTTATATTCTTGGAATAAAGAAAGAATATTTAGATAGAAGAAGAAAATTACCTAAGGGGTATATTACTCGAGAAGCATTAGCTATTGATAATTATTTAGAAAAGTGTCCTGAAAACTGCATTGATTATATTATCGATGAAGAAGTTGACAAAAAGTATTTCCTTAATGATGAATTATCAGAATTATTAGATATTTGGGAAGAATTCAAAGACAATATTGTAGGCATTGGCACACCCTTCTGGATTCATAAAGCTGGAATAGGAATCGATACAAGAGAAGAATTTACTAACGATCCTGAAATAGGCTTTAATGATATGCCCCATTGGAAAAAATTATTAGTTCTTAAAAGCCGTGTAATGTATGAGAATAATAGAAAATTTATTGATGAGTGGGTTAAAAATCACCATATGCAAGACAGAATCCTATTGCACCAAAAATTCGAATGGAATGTCGGAAAAGATTGTCAAAGCATCAAAGAGGGCATCATACAGATCAGGCAATCCGGTGTAAGAGTGAAGCGACCAAATTATTTTCCTTCTTTAGTCGCAATGTCAAATACACCGATTATTTGGGATAAAAAAAGAAATCTATATAGATACATAACGCCAAAAGAAGCTGCAAAGTTGCAAAGTTTCGCTGAAAACTATAAGTTTAGCGAAATTGATTCTGTTACTTACAGACAACTTGGTAATTCAGTCAATGTAAAATTAATTGAAATATTTGCGAAAGAATTATTTAAATTAGGAAAGCAAAAATAAAACTGGAGGTTATTATGGGTAAAACAATAAACATTCGACCAACAACTAGTGTGTACGCTACATATAAAAATATAAAATATGATCCATGGACCGCCATTGCTGAATTTGTAGATAATTCTACTCAAAGTTATTATGATCATATTAGCCAATTAAAAAACACAAAATATTGGAAAGGTCTTGATATAGAAATTGAATATGGTCATACGGATGATGGAAATGGGTATCAATTAATAATAAAAGATAATGCATTTGGAATGAATTTTTATGATTTCAAAAGAGCAATTATTCTTGATAGCCCGCCTAAGAACCCGACAAGAAGCGAGTTTGGAATGGGTCTAAAAACTGCCGCTTGTTGGTTTGGCACAAAATGGTCTGTTGAATCTACTGCATTAGGTTCTGATATAAAATATAAAGCAATTATAGATGTCGATATGCTTCATAAATACAAAAATGAAGAAATTGAAGTAATCGAAACAACATGTAGTCCGAAAGAACACGGAACAACTGTAACAATTACAAATCTTAATAGAACTCTTTCTGGAAGACAAATCGGAAAAACAAAAGATCAACTACGTGGAATGTATAGGGTTGATTTAAGAACAGGAGATATAAAAATCTATTATAATGGTGAGGGATTGTTTTATACAGATCCTCCGATATTAACAGAAGTATTACCTGACGGCACAAAAAAAGAGTGGAAAGAAAAAATCGAATTTATTATAAATAAAAATAACAGAGAATATCATGTAAACGGTTTTATGGCATTGCTTGAAGAAGGCAGTACTTCCGGAGCGGGTTTTACCCTTTTAAGAAGAGGTCGAGTAATAGTTGGCGGATATGAGAACTGTTATAGACCGGAAGAGGTATTCAAAAAATCAAACTCCTTTACATACCAAAGACTTATTGGCGAATTAAATATGGATGACTGGCCTGTTACACAGACAAAAGATGCTTTTGACTGGTATGGCGGATTAGAGGACGAGTTAATTGATAAATTAGTTGAAATAACCGCTGAATATAGAGATAAAGCCGAAAAATATCGTAAAGGTAAAAAAGTTCCAATTGAACCAGTAATAGATGTATTAGTAGACAGCTACGCAGATGCCGGTATTATTGAAGATGTTGAAGTAACTCCTATTACAGAAGATATTGTCGAAGTTCTTTCAGATTCACAAGACAGTATCAGGAAAGAACATTTTGACAGCGCAGATATTCAAATAATTGGTGATAATGGAAAGCAAATTAGTTTTACACACAATAATCAACAATATATATTTAATTTCATACTGAAAAAGAATAATCCCGATTCAAAATGGTTAAATATTACTAAAGCCAGCAATGAAAATACGTACATAATTGAATGGAATATTCGACATCCTTTTTTCAAGCCGTATATTGATGATCCACAGTTCTTAGTAATTATGCAGCAATTCACATTTGCATTAGCGTTGTCAGAAATTGAAGCCAGAAGAATCAGTGTCGATGGCAAGATAGATGCCGGTACAATAAGAATGAAAATGAATGAGATTCTCAAAAGTGTTATGAGAGGTGATTTGTAATGACTGAAGATTTAGTTACTATGAACTACAATAGGGCTAATGACAAAACATGGATGGTAAATATCGATGGAAAATATTCTGATGTTATTAGAGAATACCTTATTAATGATGGCATTCCAGAAGATGGTGTAGACCAAATATTGCAAAACGCCGCAAAAACATTGGGATATTGTCCAAATCCAGAAAAAGATGACATATGCCAACGTACAGGAATTGTTATTGGTAAAGTGCAAAGCGGCAAAACTTCAAATTTCATCTCGTTGACTGCTTTAGCATTTGACAATGGTTATGATATTGTAGTTGTTTTGGGTGGTACAAAAAAACCATTAGTTAAACAAAACAGAGAAAGAATTGTGGAATATTTTGGCGATGATAATGATGTTGTTGTTTTAGACACTACTGATTATAGAGATCAATTAAACGAAAAAAGTATAAAACAATTCACTCAAATAATGGGAAAGAAAATAATTGTGGTCGCATTAAAGAATACAACTCAAATTGACTTTATTGCGAATAATATGTTTACCAATTCGTCATTAGCTGAGGAACCAGTATTAATAATTGATGACGAGGGTGATGAAGCCTCATTAAACACTCTTGTAAATAAAAATAAAAAAAGTGCCACTTATGAATCCATAGAAAAACTAAAGCAGAAAATAAATAGGCACTGTTTTGTTTCTGTTACCGCTACTCCTCAAGCCAACTTACTAATCAACACCTTAGATGTGCTTTCACCAGACTTTGGTATTTTAGTAGATCCTGGAAAAGGATATTGTGGCTTAAATGTTTTTCATAGCAGTGGTAAATATATAAAAGAAATATCTGCAAAAGAAGAATCACTTTTAGATGAAGGTATGCCCGATTCTTTTGTTCTAGCAATATCTATGTTTTTTGTAGCATGCGCTATTAATAAATATCGTAATACTTCTCAAAAAAAATTATCGATGCTTGTTCATCCCAGTCAATTAAAAGCCGATCATAAGAAAGTTTATGATAAAGTAAATGATCTTATTGAAAATTGGAGAAGTCTTTCAGAAAATAAAAATGATATAGCATACCATGACTTAATAAAGATCTTATTATCAGCATATAATGAATATGCTAAAACAATTAAGGATATTCCCCCATTCAATGATTTAGAAGGACTTATTATTGAAGCAATAGAAACTTGTTATTTACATATTGTTAATGGCGATAAAGTATCAAGTGGAGCAGATAAGTTCTATGATTATAACATATATATCGGTGGGGCAATGCTTGGAAGAGGTCTAACTTTAAAAGGACTTGTAATAACATATATTATAAGAACAGCCAAAGGTATTTCAGCTGCTGATACAGTTCAACAACGTGCAAGATGGTTTGGATATAAAACAAAATATCTTGACTTGTGTAGAGTCTTTGCTGTTGAAAAAATAATAAAAGAATTTCAAGCAATACGGGATCATGAAGAGGACCTTTGGGATACAGTTAGAGAAACCAATCTTCAGGGTACTAGATTTAAAGATATGGCAAGAGTCTTTATGCTTTCTGATAATCTAAGAATGACTAGAACTAATGTTGCAAAAACGGAAAATTATGCTTTTTCGTTATGGAATATGCAAAGAGACTTCTTAACAGACCAACAGTTTATAAACAGCAACAACGAAATATTGAAATTGTTTAGAAGGTCACATAAGGATTTAATTACTACAGAAAGACATGGCAATGGTGCGCCTTATGTTATTATTAGAAACATAGAGTTTAGTCTCGTGAAATCTGAAATACTGGATAAATTTATATTTCCAAACAACTGTAAACTAAATAATGGCGTTATCAATAAGTTATCTACAATACTGAAAGGAAAAGGACTCTCACCTAAGATCGATGTGATATGGATGAGGGATGGTAAACATTCTCATTATGATATAAATAACGGTCATATCGACAATTATATGGTTGGTCGTAGGCCTAAGGAATTAAATATTCCAGCTATTTATAAAGGTGATAGATACGAGTTTTGTAGAGACGGCGTAATGCAGCTTCAGATTCACATAATTGAAGACAATATCACAGGAATAGTAAGTCCGATGTTAGCTTTGCATATTCCTAAAGAAATTATTGAAAAACTAACAAATTTGGTAATACAAGTTTGATTGAGGAAAAGCAATGAGTATAGTAGAATTATTTAATAAAAAGTTTAATAACAATTCTGGTATCGACTGTGATTTTTCACTTTTAAAATATACTGATAATGTTTTTGTAGGTCGTGATAAAAGTGGAAATTGTGCTATGGTGATAAATTCTTCCACACCAAACCATAATCAAATTATGCAAAAAACAAAAATGTTAAGTTTGGAGTGCAATGTTTCTGTAACATATAATTTGGACGGAAAAACTATTACATCTACAGTTCATGTATTAAAATGTTATTCCAAGGAAGCGGATGAGATTTCACTATTTCTTGAGTTATCAATTCTTTTTATTCTTAAAGGCGATTACTCTGAACAACATTTATTAAATGTGTTTAGAACCATGGTTAATTTTTTCTCAATTAAAAATGAGCCAAGCGAAATTGAATTACAAGGCTTGTTTGCCGAATTGTATGCAATTAAATATTTTCAAAGCAGTTTAGATTTGGGCAAATACTGGCAATCGAGAGATAAATTGAAATTTGATTTTTCTATATCTGACACTCTAAAAATCGAAGTGAAGTCTACAATAAAACCTGAAAGAATACATCATTTTAAACACGAACAACTTACGACTAATTTATATGATATTTATATTATATCTTTTATGCTGCGATACGATGATTCTGGAATTTCATTATTTGATTTACTAATTGAAATGAAAAATTATTATAAAAATGATCCTGAGCATTTAATAAAAATATTAAAAACCTTAAGATGTACTTCTAAATCAAGATTAATTTCTATGAAATTCGAAAAAAATTATATTGAATCAAAAATGAAAATCTTTAAAGCAAAAGATGTTCCCAAATTCAAGCAAAAAACACCTTCTGGAGTTTTTAATGCAGAATATGATTGTTCATTGGAAAACATAAATGAAATAAGTCTAACGGAATTCATTAATAATATAAAATCGATTAATGCACAAAATTGTATTTGAGATTATATACATAATCCAACAGAAATGTTTACATTTGCGAAAGTAAAATATTGCTCGCATGCAAAACAATTTTTTATCTCTTGATGCAATGGAGCAGTCGAATCGACTGCTCCATTGCATCTTTTTTATTAAATCCTTGTTTACGTTGTCGTTATAACACCTTCATATTTTTTCAAAAAGTAGTATTTATCATTCGACCAGTAAGTAATTAGTTTAGTATTCAGCTTATTAAAACTATAATCAGATTATTTATTCATAACCTGCATTTATAAAGTGCAGGTTATTTTTTGTAAATTTTTTCTAAAAGCACATCAACAAAACTTGAATTTTTCTCTGTATTATAGAGGGGTATTTTTTCTATAGTGAAATCAAATGTAAACAAGGTGTAAAGAATTTTGCAAAACACCCGAACAAAATGGGAATTTTTCTCCGTATAGTAGAGGGAGTTTTTTTCTAAGCACTTTTTCTTTTTGGTTTTCACTTAGCAAAATATTCTCTCGAATAATTCGGAAGGAGGGTTTCGTATGCGTAAAAATTGTAGTGGGCAATTTTTTCTTTTGCCGAACAGAATTTTTGATGAACGGTTATCGCCAAACGAGTTCATCGTTTATTCTTTTCTTGTTCGTGCAAAGGACTCGGCGGGGCAAAGTTTTTGGTCGGTGCCTATGATTGCAAAAAGCTGTTCGATGTGTGCTT